>Ga0247815_10002402_pt1 | contig 13860 bp, 18 predicted proteins | sample UWRJL194509B1_FD_181014 | JGI IMG/M metagenome (GOLD analysis project Ga0247815, IMG submission 181014) | Plant litter microbial communities from Arlington Agricultural Research Station in Wisconsin, United States - UWRJ-L194-509B-1 | ecosystem: Environmental > Terrestrial > Plant litter >... | reverse complement strand
CGTACGTCGGGAGGATGCTGCGAATAATGATGCGCGTGCGACCCGTCCATCAATACATCAGATCGCTCACCGACGGTCGTCCAGGGTCATTTTAGCGATTATATGCTGTGTATGTCAGGGGTGTCGATGCCGTGCCCGGGGGCCGCCCGAGACGCTTTGTGGCAACAGGAGGAAGCCAGGTGCCATAACAAACATGTCGGGATTAGGCGACACCGAAGAACGCCGTTCGCATGCGCATCTTTCAAGTACCATCGACAGATCTGACGAATATTCGACATGAGACAGGTGTGCCTGAGCACATTGATTCAGGTTTTCATAAATGCTATAAACGAGTATAAGCATATACGGATGGAGAGCAAGTAACGGTGCGTTTTGGGGCTCATTGAGTCTTCGCGTTGATGAGCTTCAGTATATGCTCTGGCACCTGCGGAAGGGTCTTCCATTGGTCCACCCAACCCTGCTGCGGACCAGCCTCGTTTGCCTTGGACGGCACGCCGAACACGGCCGTGGCATACCAGATTTCCGTGCCAGGGGCAATTTCTCCCACGAGCGTCGGCAGCACCGTGCGAGGTACCATTACGTTAGTATTTGCATCCGCGCGCAGTGCCAGCCCCGCACGTTGTGGCGTACTGGTGTCCGACTTCTCCAACCTCGGCAACAAGTCGACGATTCCAACCGCGCCAGCTCGACTTGCCGCGAGCGACAGCCCAGGCCCAGCGATAGCACCGTCTCCGGTTGTCGGGTCGCTCGCAGGGAGAGCACGGAAGTCGGCTCCTTGGCCATGGATGGCGAACGCTCCCTCCGCCGCACGTAAGCGGCGTGACGGTCCCACACGCACGCGGTGCACGCGGACATGCCAGAGCGACCCCTTCGCCGGTGGAATCAGCCACGTTTCGACTTCTGTGTCCTTCCATGGATCCCAGAACGAGTGCAAGATCGGAACGCCGTCAAACGTCAGCAGCTCGGCATCCCGCACGACGCGGCGAACTCGATAATTTGGTTGATCGCCGCCATCGAGATCATCGAGGTCTGCAAGGGCGAGCGCGCCGTCACCTGCCAACTCATCCAAGTCGCAGATGCCTGTGGGCATACTGAATCCAAATGGTGCGCTGTAGCTGAACTTGCCGTACTTGGCGGCACTGTGACGCAGTGGGTATGCGCACATCTGGCCGGAGGATAGCAAGAAGGTATGGCCACCGGCGCGAGAAACGATATGCAGCGGGTGTGTTAGGGCGATGGTCTCTGGAAGTGCTGATGGGAAGCTTTCCTCCGATGACGTCCAGAATGGATGGTCATTGGGCAACGCGAGCGGCAGGAAGGCCTTGCAACACCAGTAGACGGAGCCGGGAGAATTATAATTCTCGGTGATACTGCCGTTTTGGTAGCCGAATCCGATGGTGACGGTACCATCGCCGGCGAGGAAGGGCTGCTTGAGCCACCAGCGGAGGTTGCGCAGGAGGTAGCCTTTGATCACGCCCCAGGTGAGTGGTGCTGGGAGCTCGACATCTGCATAGGCGAGAGCTCCCCACATGGAGGCCTGCGCGAAGCGGTAGACGCTGGACCGACCAAAGGGAATTGCACGGCCTGCGATGGAAGATGAACTAAAGTTTCACGCAGCAAACGGGACAACCAACCTTGGTCATCGAAATAGTGAGCAAAGTCGAGCGCGAATCGAGCAGCCCGGTCCTTGTACTTCGCCGATCGTTCTGGGTCTTCTTTGTTCCGCAGCTTGGCATATACCAGCTGGGCAAACTGAATGGCAAACGACGACGAGTAGTAGTCAAGCTGTAGTCCATCCGGACCGTCGCGCGACCAACCGTCCGCGATATAGTACGAATCCAAGCGATCCAGATCCTTCTTCATGCGCTCCTCATCGAAATGTTTCGAGCCGACGGACGCGAGACCCATGTTTGCAAAGACTCGGAACCACAGCCAGTTGGTGTCGGGCATCGTTCTGCTCATCATGCCACCGAGCCACGCCTCGAGGTTCGCCCGCCCGGTTTCGTCGAGTTTGTCCCACACCGCCGCACGAGCGACGGTCAACGTAAAGCCGATGGCGGAACACTCGACCATGCGCTGATCTTTGTCGCGCATCGGTCCCCAGAATTCGTCGCAGTTCGGATCTGTCCCATTCGCGAACCCACGCACCCACCGCTCAACACCGGAGTACTCGCCTCCACCCGCGAGAAGTGACGCAAGACCCCACAAGGGTCGGGAGAACCCTTCTAGCTGTGCAGCACGCTCGTCAAAGTGTGTTCCGGCACCACCGAGAGTGATGAGTGCGCCGCCGGGTGAAGTGTGCGGCGCGAGTGGGTCGAGAAGGCTGCGCAGGAACGCAGCGAGGTCGTCCTTGGTCTGGAGCGGGTTCGAGATGAACAATGTCATGGAGAGAAGACGTGCAGAGAAGGCGGAAGGAGGGTCGCGACCTTTGTCCGCACAGCAGGGCCGTCATTTGGAGCAGACTGGTGACCCTATCCCGATGCGGGACGGGATGGCCGGACCGTTCTGCTCGGTCCGACGTTCGCACGAGCGAAGCGGCCGAACCTTAGGCCTTGTGCGCGACGAATCTCGGCCAATGCGTGAGAGAGCGGGGAACTGGCCTGATCAATTGCGATCATGAGAATGTGCCTTGGCAGCCTCGGGGTTCAACACTCAAGATTGACCCCCACGAGGTGGCGACGCGCTGAACCCACGATGTGGCCTCGCCTCACCGCAGCAAGGGACGGAGATACCGGTCAACAGCCTCAATCGGCCGCCTCGCACAAAAACACAGACATCCCTTCCGGGCTGGGCAGACGCCCGCACCCGGCGGACCAACAATGGCGATTGAGAAATCTCTGCTGCCCTTCAATGCATGCTCGAACCCACGCGGTTGAACCTGAACTGGTGTGTATAAAAAACGCGACCCGGTAAACAGCAGCTGGCGCGGGCAACAAAAGAGGCGAGGATCCCGGGTGAGGATGAATCACAAAAGAGGCGATGCAATGTTGGAGCTGTGGATGATGATGATGCTCGCCAGTGGCTCGGGTGTTGTGACCCAAACGGGACGACTGCGAAGGCGGAAGCGTTTAGGGTGTGCTCGGGCGGCGCTCTCGCAGTTGCGGGAATTCCACAATTGGATTGAGCACAGCAGGGACAAAACTCAGTGTAACAATGACGGGCGCGGGAGGAAGACAACGAGCTGCGGCCGGAACCGGAGATGCGCTCACAACTTGGATTTGTACCAGGCGGCACGCGGCGTTCGCGTGCCAATCCTTACCCTCTTACCTCTCGCACTCTCACCCAGACTCCCAGTCTCGCTCAGCTTCACGGTGACTTGTTACAATGGCCGCAAGCTACCAGCGCATCAACCAATGGCGCAGCGACGTCCAGCCAGGCAAGCCAGCGCCGCCAAAGGTCTTGCCTCGCGCAACCACTGCACCACCCGACATCTATGCCAACGACTCGATCTCTGTTGTAGCCAGTCGCCCCTTTGTTACACCTCAACAGCCACCGCGTCCTGCTCCGATTCCTGTTCCTGGCAGCGCGCCGATTCCACCAAAGAGAGCTGCCACTTTGAAACGGCCCAGCAACACAACATCTGGCAATGCCAATGTACACGCACGCTCACCAAGTCAGCCATCCTCCAGTGCACTCTCAAAGCTCTTTGGCAGACTCAAGTCTCCCAATGCAAGTCGCTCGCCGTCTCAGAGTCGTGGCGAGTCGCCCGCACCCGCACCCGCACGCAGAGCTACTTCTCCGCCTCCCGTGGCTCCCGCGGCATCAAAGTCTTCATCGACACAACAGCAACAACAAGCGCCAGTGCAGTATGTGCAGTATCCGGGTCTATCAAACGGTCAGCTGCAGTATTACACTGTGCTCCCGAATGGAACGCTCTCTGCACCGGTGACACCTGGCAGCACACCAGGAGCGTATTACTACCACCCCATGACGGCGACCTCGCTTCCGCCAGTCCAAACATGTCCAGCATGCGGGACACCAGTGCTTACTACCGAACTGCACATGCATCTGCGCGCACACGGCTGGCAGATTTGACAACAGTCGTATTCGCCGCTAAACCTCGTTGTACCTGGCGCCGGCGCCATCCCCACGACCCTCCGCACTCGGGCCATCGATCTCTGCGGCACGCCTTCCGAGACCTGTGCCCGCCTCACCCACGAGCCTCTCTTCGGCCGACTGCTCTCTTAGACGTTCTCCACCGCCCTCCGCAGTCTCCTCTCTTCACATAGCGCACAGACGCCTCGCGCCAAGTCATCAACATCCCGCCATTAAGCCCAAGTGTACCTCATGTAGCATTACTGTAAACTCTTCTCTGCATGTCCTTCAACGCGTCGTATGACACCTCTCCCCAACGACGCGCCGGTCGCTCTCCCCAACACCCACCTGTCACCAGACCAAACTCTGGTCAAATCTGCACATTGCTGTGTCTCGCTCGTCAGCCCCGTCTACACTACTCGTACATAGCTGCTACCCCCTCTCTCTCACTCGCATGTTGTTATTTAGCCTCGTCTTGTCTTGTCTCGTGTCCCTCAGCTCTCCTCGCCTCTGTCATTTCCCAACCGGACTCGGTCCCTACTGCTCGCATGCCCATGCCCCCAGAGACAAATACATGAAACAACTCGTCATCCGACACCCGTCGATATACATAATCCGATCACAATGAGACACTTGTCACGAGCCTCGGTCTCTACGTGTGTAAGTAAGTATGCGGCGCGCGAGGCTGTCAGATGACCCCTCAGCCGGTGACCTGCGCAAGGCGACCCGCGCGAATCGAGAATGGGCGCGTTTCCCGCGGAGCGCGATGTGACGCGGGCGCCTCGATAGCGTCTCCTGGGCGAACCGTGCCACCGCGCGGCGCGTTCAACGTCGACCTGGGCTCCCCAGCTCGCTTCTTATTCTTGCCCGCTGTCTACCACGTCGCATGTGCCATGTACATGTCGCGCCAACCGACACTCGGCCGAAGTTAAGTCAAAGTTCATTTTCCAAGGTTGCCACAGGGGAAACTTCATCATAGCGCGTCCGGCATTGGGCCGCTAGACATCGAACTTGCCTTCCACCGAACCGTAGAGGTCTCAGCCCGACGACACGCGACACGCGCAGAGGTCCAGATGTACAGCGTCAATGACCTTTCATTGCAAAGGCTGGTTTGCTATTGATCACAAGCTTGACGAAACGGGAGAGCAAGGAGACTGTGGAACGGAGCAGAGCGGGAATCGAAACGCGAGACAAAACGTACGTGCGCTGGAACAACACATCGAGGAGGTGGGAGATGGAGATGATAGACGGCGGATGGGCAACCGGGCCTGGGCGCGGTGAGGATCGATGGAGGAGGAAGGGAGGAAGAGGAAGGGTGGGTGTTCGCGCGGCGACGGGAGGAAGAAGAGATGTGTATGTATCGGGACAGCTAAGTCGTACAGGGTAGGGTTCTGGATGCTGCAGGGAAACGAAGCACATAGCAAGGACACTAGCACGGGGAGGGGGTGGAGGCGAGCGACTGATACCAGGATAGTGCACAGTCGCAGAGGGCGGAGAAAGAAATACGGGGTAGAGAGGTGGAGAGGGCGAGGAGAGCAGAGGCAGACGGAAAGCGTTCATACGACAAGAGCGGGTAGATAGAGAGCTCATCGAAACAGCCTCAAGATCATCATCATGACGACAACGTGGACGCAATCATCTACGCGTCCACCTCTTGTGCCGCCGACATCTCACGCAACCGGTCGACGTGCAGTGCCAAGTCGACGCTCGAGTTGGGCGTGAATCGCTGTGCGAACCACTCACGCGTGACCTTGCTCGCCTGTAAACAAACGTTAGCAAGGAGCAACGGCGGCAAAGGATAAACGACACGTACGCGCATGAACTTCTTGGACGCGTACTTCTTGGTGAAGTGCTCGTGCTTGATCGACGTCCGGAGCAGATAGTTGACCATCAGGTTGGCTACCGGGATGATCTCGCTCTCAGTGTACGACGAGTAGTGGACCAGATTGGCCGACTGCAGCGATACATTAGTGTCTTGGTCACTACGGCACCCAAGGCAAAAACACTTACCCAAGGACCAGACTCCATAACGAGCCGCCCAAGCCACATGGAAGCCGCAGCGAGCAAACTCGGGCGGACACCCATGAGCTTGTAATCAACGACGCCGATCTCGCAGAAGAACTTTGCGAGTGTGCGGACGTGGACGTTGTACTCGTCGGCCTTGCTGACGCGACGCAGGAAGTTGATCGGGTTCGGGAAGCTCATGTTCCACTCGATCGTCTTGAGGATGTACTTTTCTGCCTTGAGCAGCTCGCCGTCGGTGAAGGCGCGGTCCGAGATGGCGACAATTTGGTCGACGCTCGGCGTGTACATCTCCTCGGCTTTTGCGGCGATGAGCAGGGATGCAGCGCCAACGAGTTGCAGCTTGTCCATGTTGGCCAGACGCTTGCTAAGGAAGCGGTCGAGGACATTGACAGCGAGGAAGAGGGTCTCGGGCAGGAAGCGGAAGTGCATGTGGACCGAGATGATCCAGTCGACGAGGGTGGAACGCATCGCCCAGTTGATATGATGTTGCTCCTGCATGTAGTGCTCGTTGGGCATCGTGGTCGGCTGCAGCACGAATAGGGAGGTGAGACTCGATTCACGACAACACACTCATACTGAGATGACATACCTCAACGCGCTTGAGGTAATCAAAGATCTCGACGACATACTCGGAGACCATGAGCGGGTCGTTTACGTCTTCGGCATCAAGGTCCTCCCAACCGGCATCCGGTGCAGCAAGAACGAGCTCCTCTTGCGGGACACCATCGAATTCGACTGGGGCGACAGCAAAGTTGTCATCGTCGGAGGTGACGTGAAGCTTGACGTCGCGGTGCTCGACTGGCGGGGAGCTAGTGCGTCTCCTTTTTACAGCCCGCACCTCCTCGTCATCGACCTCCTGACCCTTGTTGGTATCATCACGAAGGACGGGGTGCGAGCTGGTGCTGGTAGTGGGAACGGCGCTGTCCAATTGAACAACGATTTGCTTCTTGCTTGCGGTGCGACGGAGTACACCGGCACCACCCGTAGGAGCGGCAACTACGACAGGGCGGACCACAGCCTGTACTTTGGCAGGCGAGTCAACAGCCATGGCCTCGGCATCCTGCTTGGCCGGTGGACGAGGGATATTGGTAGCAGCAGTCTGGCGCAAGGGCCGTGTTGCACGTGGGGCAACAGTCGAGGTTGTACGAGGCCGTGTAGTGGTCGTGGAAGTCGTAGTCACCACCGTAGTAGTAGCGCGGGCAGTCACCTTTGTCACCGTAGGCTTCTTCAGATCACCGCCAGCAGCAGGCAGCTTGTTCTTGTTGTTTGTAGTATCATCGAGAGCCAGCCGTTTGCGCTTGGTAGCGGCTGTAGAAGTATTGTCGACGTTTGCCGAGCGTGCACGCAGACCAAGGGCAGGCTTGCTCTCGACGCTCGCCTTGACTGGCCCAGCACCGCTGTCCTTGAGCCCAAGTGCTGCAGAGCCAGTCCGTGTGGCGCGTGGCGCAATCTTGAGTGCGTTCTCGTCCTGGAGGCCGCGCGCTGTCCGTGCCGTTGGGCGCCGTGTCTGTAATAAACTGGGCTCAGTCTAGTCCTACTACAACCTCGCCAGTCTGCTTACGGGAATGCTAGATGTCGACATCGCAAGCGAATCGACGTAGGGGAGACAAGGGGAGATCGGAGGTCGGGTTACGAGGAAAGGAGAAGGCGCGGAAGAGCGGAGTTGGCAAACATTCGGGAACAACTATGGCCGTAGCGCCCATCAGCTTCCGCGTCTCCCAGTTGTGACGGGATCACGTGACGAAGCGGCTCCAATCCTCGACCACGTAGATATTAATGACGACGCTGTAGCCACAGCAAGACATATTCGCGCGGACGGCCTGTTTCGCTGCTATACTGACAATTATGAAACGAGCCTTCGGTCGCGCATGACACCCCATCAGGTCGGCAAGAAACGCTCTTATGTCACAGATGCCAGAGGCCTTATTTCGAGTAAGCCAGGACCACCAGCCTCCTATGTACCGACTGCCTACTTGCAAATTGACAGTCCTGCGGATTATTGCAGCACTCTGCGGAGCTCATAGCGGGTCATCCCGGTTCATCCGTCGGGTGCTGACAGCGCTGAGTTTCTGCGGAGTGGTAGGCCCGGGCCCACATGGTTCCGCGTAATCTACAGCTAGCCATGGGCACGTGTCATCGGCGACAGCAGCACTTGCAAATGAACGGGAACTGGGAGCACTGCAGCGTGCTCGGCACGTGCAGTTCCAAACCAACGGAGGCTACCCGATACACGCGGTATGCATGACGATGGGTGTACTTACCTGCTGTGATATTCTGTGGGCAGATATACGGACCAATCATGCTGATAAATGGTTCAACGCAAGACATTCAGTCAATTATGCGGATACCGATAGAGTACATTTACAGCCGTCAATCCAGAGAGATCAAGAAATAAATCAGAGCAAAGCTGACGAACAAGACATGATTAGCCCGCAGATCTCCCTCTACAACCAGAGGCAGAAGCGTCCGCACCAATCCGTCCAGTCAGCGAAAGCATGTGCGAGAGCGTGAACGCAAAAACAAGAGACGTCCAGATCAGATCAGATGAGGTTGCTGTCCTTGAAGTTGGCGCGAACGACGAGGTCGCTGACGCGTGCGAGCAGCGTCTGCGTCGCTCTCGGATCCTGCAAGACGTGAAGGTCAGTCACACACCTACATGATAGCGAAACGACTGACCGTGACGGAGGTGAAGTGGCAGTAAAACGGCCGTGGCACAGGGCTCTTTTCCCTCTGGATGGCCGCAAACTTGCGCTTCAGATCTGTGAGCGAGGGGTCATTAGCCAGTCTGTGGAACCAATCGGACTGTGAGAGTTGTACGAACAGCCGGAGACGTTCTCGTAGTCGTTTGCACGGTCGCCGAATGTTGTCACATAGCGAGAAAAGCGGAGCCCGGCTTGCAGCTTATCTTTGAGAAGGTCGACCTTGTTCAAGAACAGAACGAGCTAAATTCATAGCGTCAGCTTACCATCGCGCTCGCACGAGCATATAGCGCACCTGGACATCCTTGAGCAGCTTGTTTTCGCAAACCTCTCGCCACAGCAACACGCTATCTTCCTGTTGCCCGCACATCAGCGGCGCGCATTAACCCCGCATGCCAACAGACGCACCAGACGATTGACGTTCCGGTCCTCGGCGAGCGTCTGGTCAAAGCAACTGATCGGGGCAAGGAAGATGATGCCATCGACCATGTCTGTACACAGTATGGGTCAGAAAATCACCGCAGTCATTCAGTTAGTGCAAAGAGGAGGCTGACCGAAGAACGGTGCCCAGTACAGACGCTGTACAACGCACGGTAGGTTGAGATGTGGACATGCGCCGAGCCAGATCACGCGCGGTACTCACCTGCGACCTTGCACCGCCCTATAACACGGAAGGTGCGTGAGCGAGATGAGTATGCTGGACCAGTGCGATACGCACGACATCGTATATCCTCCAATCCTGACCCGCTGCCGTACCACCTGAGCAAACCGCGTCAGCTGAGGACTTTGATAGTGGCAAGAAGCATGTGCGGCCGTACCCGACTCGAGTTTGAATTGGAACTCGCTTACGCCCAGGGTTCTAAAGGACCCGTTAGTCCGCATCCGCGCACCAGAACCGCGAGAGCGCGACGCACTTGAGTCGACAGCGAAGAACGTCGTCTGGTAAAATGAAGGTCAAGATCAGACTTCAGACGTGGCAAATATCTGGGCACACCGTCAGAAGGTATGTAATCGCGCGACGCCACACGATCGAGCTCGTTCAGGAAGCTGGCAACAACCCGCGTGAGCACGCATTCATCAAGCGCGCACGCGGCAACGATGAAACGCACAAGCCAGACTCTGACTCTAGCCTGATGTCGAGCTGCTTGAGGATACGGCGGACGATGGGATTCTGCCACAGCTTGCGCATGTCGTCCTGGCACAAACTGAGGACGCAGGCGGGGTCGTTCGAGTCGTTAAGGTCAATTGAGGCAATCGAATCATCGTCGCGCTCGTTACGTCCAAGCAGACGGCCAAAGTGCCGACGCCAGGTAGGTGAAGCAGCGGGCTCATGGCCGCCGGGAGTGATGGTCGCCTCGCCATCCGACATCGCACCGAGACGTTTCTTGAGCTGCTCCTCGATCTGCAGGAGCGGCAGTACGCGCATCTTGAGCTCACGAATGCCCTGGTCCAGGCTGGGTAGTTCGCGGCCGTTCGGGTCCACGGCCCCTTCCTCGACCTGGTTTAGCGCGTCGATAATAAGATGAATAGTTCGTGCGACGTTGAGCTGGATCACTGCACGCCATGCCGCCCGTTGTCGTGCGAACTGTTTCGGGGTGTACATGAGCTGGAAGTCTGCGAAGGTTGGTCAGCGGCCGCGGCAACAGTCTCCGTGCTGGACACACTCTTGAGCGTCGTGCTTTTGCCTGCATCAAGCGGTCAGCATCGTGCAGTGCGGCCAAGCAGCTCGGAGACACGGACCGGATTCGCTCTGCCCTAGCAGCTGTGCCGGGAGAATTTAGAGTTTGAGCATTAAGCGCATTTGTGACCAGTCGCAGGCGACGTGCGCACGCACCAGCATACGGAATGGCCTCTGTTTCTTCTCGAGTAATCTGTCCTGCTTGATCTGCTCGTCGATCTCGTCCGAAATGCGCTGTGCCTCGGCTTGAGCATTCAGACGCGCCTCAGCCTGCTCGGGCGTCTCGCCCGGCGGTGGCTGCATGAACACCGCGAACGGGTCGTCATGCGAGTAGTTCATGTCCGAGTTTGAGCGCACTGGCATCGTCGTGTGCAACCCCGCAAACGGATCCCACGCGCGTCGGGACGGAGACGAGAAGAAAGGGGGAAAGAGAAGAATGTGCCGGATGTCAAGCTGCCGGCCGAGAACATGTAAAACCCATCACGGCTCTGTCGCTTCCTTCGAAGTACCGAATCCCGCGCACCGGAATCCCCGAGTCGGGAGGGAGTCGCGCTGACGATCCCTGTCACTCTGTCCGCGGATCATACATTTATCCAAAGCCGCTCTCGAGATGACGGCAACAACTGACTGTACATCGAAGTGTGGCTTACACTACACCTTGAGCATCTGCTCCAGCTCACCCACCCGCGTCTCCCATGCCTCGACATCTGCCAGTTTTGCCTCCAAGCTCTGAATCTCGCGGTCGAGACCCAACCGTTCCTCGGCCGTGCCCACCAACGTGAGATCCCAGCCACCCGTGCCGTCGCCACGGATCGTGAGCAGTCGCGTGTGATACTTGGCCAAAGACGGACTGCACGAATGGTCATCAACAAACAAAGACTTATCGGATATCGGGTATGCGCTCACCGATGCGAAATGGTGATGAGGCTGATACCTGCGTCCTTCGCACGCTGATACATAAGCCCCTCGACGTCGCTCGAGACGGCACTCGTCGCCTCTGCCATTGAACCGTCAGTGTCAAGCCCCTGCGTTCGGATGCCAGATTTATCAAACGCACCGTCAAGAACCGCGAACCGCGGCTTGTGGAAGAAGACACGGGCCATGTTCATCTGTCGTCAATAAATTAGTTCAGGACCGAGGGCGTGTAACAACGGCACGCGGATCGACAGGCACACGCACCCGTTGTTTCTCGCCACCGCTCAAGACATCGCGCCACTCCTTGATGGCACCGAGGCCACCTTCACGCTCAGGCAGATACGCAAGGTGAACCTTCTTCAAAATGTCCTGTAGCTCGGCGTCCGTCCTGCCAGACTTGATGAACTGCGGGTACGTGTGTGGGTAGATGATCCTGACAACGGCTCATCAGAATCAAATCGGAAGATCCCAAGGTGCTGCGGCGTACTGGTCACGTAGCGTGCCGACAACCATGTATGCGCGTTGTGGGACGAAGAAGACCTCCGGCGGCCGAGTGACGTTGCCGGTCTCGATGGGCCACAGCCCCGCAATAATACGCGCAATTGCAGTCTTACCAACACCGTTGGGGCCTGTGATCATCAAGTGCTCGCCGTGCGCAAGCTCGACGGCGACATCGCGCACAAGGGCCGGGTCGTCGCGGTCCGCATCCATTGTCGCACCGATCGCAACCCCGTTCACCGGGATTCGCACGTCCAAGCTAGATAGCTTGAGTGCACCATCTGCTGCCGCTGGGAACGGTGGCCGCGGCTGCAGAGCATACAGCGACGACATGAGCGAGTACAGCCGCGTGGTGAGACCGGCGAGCTCGAGCAGGTCCTTGTAAGCGTACATCAGCCGACCTCCGGCGTCGGCAAGCGAGATGAGCAGTCTCCGTGACGAGATGTAGCCTGCCAACAAATCAGTCATCGAACGTCACCGGTGAACGCAAAATTCACTCTCTGTACGCTCGCCGACAACGTTGCCGTCCGACGGCTCTTTGCCCGGAAGCTGAATACCTGCCAGGGCGCGCGTCTTCGGGAACAAGATGGGTATCGAGATGAGACCGTAACCGATCGCAGACCACAGATACTTGATGACATAGTCCTCGGTCCATTCATATGCAATCCGGATCTGAAGCTCAAGTCAGTGATTGACAAGGGTAGCGACCACGCTGCGCTGACCTTGTAAATAGAGTTGACGTGTTTGATGAGCCGCATGTACGCCCGCGTCAAGATGTCCTGTTCTCTCGCTCCTCCGTCGTAGAACGCAATTTCCTCGCTCTCACGACCGACGCGACCGACACCAGCACGGTACTCGCCCTCGAGACGGGCCTCAACTGCGGCAAGGCGGCCGAAAGCGGGCGTGACGGCGCGCAGAATCGACGCCGTGAGGAAGTAGTTGCCCATCATGAGGACGCTGCCCCAGGGACCCAGGCCACGCGACAGCTGGGCCGTGAAGATAACGAGGTCGAGCGACGGCTTCATGACGTTGCCGTACAACTGGGCAAGGGACTCGCACCAGGACGCGATGTCTGCAGCGATGTACTGATCCACGGAGCTGAGACCACCCTCGTGCTGGACGCGGTAGTACCGCAGATTCGGCGCGGACGACAGATACAGGTCGTGAGTGTAGCGCGTGAGGCGTGTGCGCAAGTTAAGTGCAAGCTTGCTCTGGAGGTGACGAATCATGGTGTTGGTGTATGTGCTTGGCACCATGAGCGCGAACCAAAGCCCGAGCCCCATAAGGAACCCTTTGCCGTCCGCATTGACGAGGTCACGCACGATACGGCCATCAAGTTTAGCAACAACGACGGAGAGATAGGTGCGTAGAATGAGAAAGACAGAGTGCAGGGCCACGATGCCAACCTGCTTGCTCGTGAGACTTGGGAACGCGACCTTGAGTACCGCGACCAGCTGCCGCGCAAAGTTCTTATCGACGGCTGTCTTTCCAGCCTCAAGCACAGGGAACAACTTTGCATCCTTGGCGAATTCGGCTGGATTGATACGCTGCACGTTCACCTGCACCCATTGCGTTAGCCCCACGCAGCTTCTAAGATCATGCCGGCAGCAGACGCGCCTTAGATATACCGCCTCGGAACGGCACTAGTAGGTCTTTAGAGCCATCAGGCTTGTCGTGGTATAGTTGCTGACGCGCGGCGTCTAGCTCCTCTTTGGTGGCAGCAGCCTGCCTGCTCACAGCTGGCGCGAACTTTGTGCGCAGCACAAAGGCCGCCGACAGCACGACGAGTATGGTACCCTGCTGCTGTTTCGAGAGGCCCATGATGCGCCTGTGCTCGTGAGTTAGAACACGAGGAAAAGAGGCAAGGCGAACGGGCAAGAGGTCAAGGGTGGGAGAGCCGATTCGGAATTCTCAAGTTCGATTGCCGTCAGCGTCCTCGTGATTCTCTCTTCACAAGGTCATATCTGCAATCGAGCTGCTTGCCCAGCACTGGAGGCAAGTTCGTCGGCC
>Ga0247815_10002401_pt1 | contig 13861 bp, 13 predicted proteins | sample UWRJL194509B1_FD_181014 | JGI IMG/M metagenome (GOLD analysis project Ga0247815, IMG submission 181014) | Plant litter microbial communities from Arlington Agricultural Research Station in Wisconsin, United States - UWRJ-L194-509B-1 | ecosystem: Environmental > Terrestrial > Plant litter >... | reverse complement strand
TTCACCGAGTTGGGCGACGGGCATGGCGATCAGGATCTGGCGATGCACATCGACCGGCTCAAGGCAGCGTTGCGCGATACCAGCGATATCCAGTATCGCGCCCGCCAGCTCACCGAAGACATTGCCTTGGCTTTGCAGGCCAAGTTATTGCTTGAAGCGGGTAATTCCGTGGTCAGCGATGGCTTCATCGCCAGCCGCCTGGCGTCGCGTAGCGGCGTTTACGGCGCGTTGCCAAGGGGCGTGGATGTCGAAGCGCTGGTGGCGAGGTCTGCGCCGCAGATGAGTTAATCCCGTAGGACCGGCTTTAGCCGGGAGGGCGTGCTCTACGGTTCGGTGTTTTGCTCAATGACGCGCCACTAGTGCCTTCCCTCGACGATGCAGGCAAGATGGAGGCCTGCAAGATCAGAAGGATACGAATCGTGACCCAAGCGTTTATTGTCGTTGAAACTGCCGAGCAAGCCGTGGATCGGCTCGCTGAACTGCACAAGACCGCAACCGAAGCGCTGAGCCAGGCCCTCAAGCGTTATCTCAAAGACCGTGTCGAGCCTGATGCCGAGCAGCGTGCGCTGTTCCGTTATCCGGAGATTCGGCTGACTTATCTGTGTCAGGGCGAAGTGCCACTTACCACCCGGGCTTACGCCAAAGTCCAGCTGCCGGGCACTTACAGCGTTACCGTGACCCACCCCGCAGCGTTCCGCAAATACCTGCTGGAACAGCTGGTGCCATTGATGAATGACTTCACCATCACGGTGGAAGTCGGCGTCAGCCAGCAGAATATTCCTTATCCGTATGTGGTCGAGCAGGGCGACGAGCTGGCCGGTTCCGGCGTGACCGCAGCGGCGCTGGCGCGGGTTTTCCCCAGCACTGACTTGTCCGCTGCCACCGACGGCATCGCCGATGGCCTGTACGACTGGGCCAACACTGATCCGTTGCCGCTGGCGTTGTTCGATGCCGCGCGCGTGGACTTCTCGTTGCGGCGCCTGGTGCATTACACCGGCAGCGATTGGCGCCACGTCCAACCCTGGATTCTGCTCACCAACTACCACCGTTACGTTGACCAGTTCATCGTCCACGGCCTGGAAAAACTCCGCGAAGACCCGCGTTTCGTGCGCATGGTCCTGCCGGGCAACGTCGTGGTCGAAAAGAGCATGGATCACGGCGAGGCGCAGGCCATCGTCGCCAGCGTGGTCTGGCACCGCTACCAGATGCCGGCCTATCACCTGATTGCCGCAGACGGACATGGCGTGACGCTGGTCAATATCGGCGTCGGCCCGTCCAACGCCAAGAACATCACCGATCACCTGGCCGTGCTGCGTCCGCATTGCTGGCTGATGATCGGCCACTGTGGCGGGCTGCGCCAATCCCAGACCATCGGCGACTACGTGCTGGCGCACGCCTACATGCGTCGCGACGGGATTCTCGACCGCGTGCTGCCGCCGCATATTCCCATCCCGGCCCTGGCCGAAGTGCAGCTCGCCTTGCAGGAGTCGGCGGCGCAAATCACCGGCGAACGTGGCGATGATCTGAAGAAACGCCTGCGCACCGGCACCGTCCTGACCTACGACGACCGCAACTGGGAATTGCGCTGGGCTCAGGAACGTCCGTTGATCAACCTGTCGCGGGCGGTTGCCGTGGACATGGAAAGCGGCACCATCGCTGCCCAGGGTTATCGTTTGCGGGTGCCTTATGGCACGTTGCTGTGCGTATCGGACAAGCCGTTGCACAGCGAAATCAAGCTGCCGGGCTCGGCCAATGCGTTCTACGAGCGTGCGGTCAGCCAGCATCTGAAGATCGGCATCGCTGCGCTGGATCTGCTGCGTACCGAGCTGAATTCGCTGCACTCGCGCAAATTGCGCAGCTTCGATGAGCCGCCGTTCCGTTGATCGGTTAGGCAATTAACGAAAGGGCCATTAAAGTGGCCCTTTCTGTTTGCCGAATCCTGAACTGTCATGTCCCGCATTCAACGCCCCGTTTCTCGCCGTCCCGCGCCCGCCAACCCTGGCGCTGGCCGTCGTATCGCCAAAGCTCCGCCCGCCGAACCGAAGCTGATTCTGTTCAACAAACCCTTCGATGTGCTGACCCAGTTCAGCGACGGGGAAGGGCGGGCGACGCTCAAGGATTTTATCGACATTCCCGGCATTTACCCGGCCGGACGGTTGGATCGGGACAGCGAAGGGCTGTTGCTGCTCACCAATGACGGCCAGCTACAGGCGCGTATCGCCGACCCGAAACACAAGCTGGCGAAAACCTATTGGGTACAAGTGGAAGGCGAGCCAAGCGCCGAGCAGTTGCAGCAATTGCGCGACGGCGTGCAACTCAATGACGGGCCGACGCTGCCCGCGCAGGCACGTCAGCTGGACGAACCGCAACTCTGGCCACGCAACCCACCGGTGCGCTTTCGCAAAAGTGTGCCGACCAGCTGGCTGGAACTGGTGATCAAGGAAGGTCGCAACCGCCAGGTGCGGCGCATGACCGCCGCCGTGGGCCTGCCGACGCTGCGTCTGGTGCGGGTCAGGATTGGTGACTGGACGCTGGAAGGGCTGGATCAAGGGCAGTGGCGGGAAGTGCCGGCGAAACTGTGAGCTCTATCCGCGTAGGAGGGGACTTGTCCCCGAAGGCGGTAGTTCAGGCGGTTAATCTTCCGGATTTTCGTTGTCAGGGCCATCGCATTCGGGGACAAGTCCCCTCCTACCGGTCGTTAGATATTCAGGAGCGAACTGCACAAATCCGGTAGGACCGGACTTGTCCGGGAAGACGTTGGCGCAGACACCGGATAGGTGTCGGGAGACGCGATGTCGGCCCATCCAACGCCATCGGGGAAAGTCCCCTCCTGCCGGTCGTTGGATTTAGGGCGTTCAGCTTTCTATATAAGCAATCACCACGGTCTTGATCACGAACGCCATGATCCCGAGTCCGAGTACGAAGAACAGGATGAAGGTGCCGAATCTGCCGGCCTTGGATTTCTTCGCCAGGTCCCAGACGATGAAGCCCATGAACCCGATCAGGATGGTGACCAGGATCGTCATCATCCATTCTTCGAAAACCGCAGGATCCATTTTTCATCTCCAGCACAAAGGCAGTGGGCGGCGATTATACGGCAACCGCGCCATCGCTCCCATGCGGCCCGATGGCGCGCATGATCAGCCGCGCAGATGGATCAGCGGCAATTCGGTACTGGCCAGCACCTGATTGAGCACGAAGCTCGACCTGACGCTGGTCACGCCTTCAATGCGCGTCAGGTGGCCCAGCAACAGTTTCTGGTAGTGATCCATGTCGGAGACCACGACTTTGAGCTGATAATCGGCGTCCATCCCCGTTACCAGGCTGCACTCAAGCACCTGCGGCAGGTTGCGAATGTGCATCTCGAAGTTTTCGAATCGCTCGGGCGTGTGTCGATCCATGCCGATCAAGACGTAAGCGGTCAGGTTCAAGCCCAGCTTCTTGCGGTCCAGCAAGGCGACCTGGCGGACGATATAGCCGTCATCTTCAAGCTGCTTGACCCGGCGCGAGCAAGGCGAAGGCGACAGGCCGATGCGTTCAGCCAGTTCTTGATTGGAGATGCGCGCGTCGCGCTGCAATTCAGCCAAAATACTCAAGTCGTACCTGTCGAGTTTGCTCACTAAGATCACCTTTCTAGGTTAGATTGCGCGGAATTATCTATCTGAAGTTAAAAATTGCGCAAGTGATGTTTTATTGAGCAATTTTAGCAATCCCCTGCCGGTGCCTCAGGCCTATTCTTTTAAACAGAATCACTGCCCGGACATAGCGTCCAGCGCGGCTCGCCAAATCAGGCCAGCTGCGGCCTCCAGCCCCAAAGGGTTGGCAAGGCCCCCGGGCTACATACTGTCCAGAAGACGGCATGAGGTGAGCCGACGCCACAAGCGTTGAGCCAGGACGAAATTTTCAAGGGGGGCCGCGAGGTCCCCTTTTTCTTTGTGCCCGGATTATGTCCGACAGTGATGGCGTACTGATAGAGTGCGCCGAACGACGCGTCTACAACGCAGTCTTATTTATGTGCATCCGCGCACATCCGCGTCCCAGTGAGGAAATCATGAAATCAGGCATCTGGCATTTGGCAGGTGTAAGCCTGTTGTGTCTGAGCATCAGCGCTCAGGCATTGGCTGAGGATCAGGGCCAGGGTCCGCGTGAACAAAACCGCGGCAACTCCGACAATGGCGGCGGGCAGGGACGCGAGCAGAATAACGCCGGACAGCAATACCAGCAGCAGCGCCAGCAACAACAGCAGCAGATGCAACAGCAGCAAGGCCAACAGCGTCAGGTCGAGCGCCAGCAGCAACAGCAGATTCAACAGCAGCAAGGCCAGCAACGTCAGGTCGAGCGCGAGCAACAGCAGCAGATTCAACAGCAGCAAGGCCAGCAGCGTCAGGTCGAGCGCCAGCAGCAACAGCAGATTCAACAACAGCAGGTCCAGCAGCGTCAGCAGGACCAACAGAACCAGCGCCTGCAAAACCAGCAACAGCAAAACCAGCAGCGGCAGATTCAGGAACAGCAGAATCAGCAGCGCCAGGTCGAGCGTCAGCAGTTGCAGCAGCGTCAGAACAATCTGCCGATCCAGAGCGGTCCCGGCGAATCGCGCCAGACCCAGCAACCGCGCCAGGGCTATTACAACGACAACGGCAACAACCGCAATCGTCAGGCGGGCGGCAACTATCGACCCAATGATCACTGGGACGGCCGACCGGATGGTCACGGCAACGGCTGGGGCCCAGGCCCGCAATATCGCCCGGGCCACGTGATTGATCGCGTGCCTTCGGATTACTCGCGGGTGCCGTATCGCGGTCAGGATTACTTCTATTCGGGCGGCTACTGGTATCGTCCGGACGGCCCGCGCTACGTGGTGGTGACGCCGCCTTATGGCGCTCGCGTGCGCAGCCTGCCGTCATATTCCCAGGAAGTGGTGATTGGCAGTTCGCTGTTTTTCCTGGCGGCCGGCACTTACTACATGTATCAGAACGATACGCAGGAATACATCGTGACCACGCCGCCGCAGCCGGTTCAGTCGGGCGGTTATGCCCAGCCGATCGGTCAGGGCAGCCCTTACGATCCGGTTGCGTACCCGGCCAATGGCCAGAGCCCCGAGCAGATCGAACAGGACCGTTACGATTGCTATCGCTGGTCCGTGGAGCAAAGCAGCTTCGATCCGGCCAATCCGGGCTATCAGCCCGCCCCGGCGATGATTCAGGTGTACCGCCGCTCGATGGTGGCGTGCCTCATGGATCGCGGCTACGCCATCAACTGATCAGACCGGTGCTGGCTGCACGACTTCCTGCGGGTCGGCGTGCACCAGCACTTCGGCCTTCGGGTATGCCTGATGGATAGCGTCGGCGGCCTGATCGGAAATCGTATGCGCCGCTGACAGGCTCAAACTGCCCGGCAATTCCAGATGCAGCTGCACAAACCAGTGATTGCCGGAAATCCGCGTGCGCAGGTCATGAGCGCCCAGTACGCCCGGTACGGCACAGGCCAGTTCCAGCATGTGCGCGCTGACATCCACCGGCAACTCCTCGTCCATCAACACCGCCACGGTTTCCCGCGCGATCTGAAAGGCGCTCCAGAGAATGTACACCGCAATCCCCAGCCCGAAATACGCATCCAGCTGCGGCCAGCCATACCACGCCAGCAGCAGCGCAACGAGGATGCTGAAGTTCAACAGCAAGTCGGAACGGTAATGCAGCGAGTCAGCGCGAATCGCCGCTGAACCGGTTTCCTTGACGACTTTGTGTTGCAGGATCAGCAGCGCCACGGTCAGGGCAAACGACAGCAGCATCACCACGATGCCCAGTCCCGGCGCGCCGAGTTCCTGCGGGTGTTGAATGCGGTCGACGGCCTGATACGCAATCAGGCAGGCACTGACCGCAATGAACAACGCCTGGGCCATGCCCGACAGCGCCTCGGCCTTGCCGTGACCGTAACGGTGATCGTCATCGGCCGGGCGCAGGGCGTAATGCACCGCGAGCAGATTCAGGAACGAAGCCGCGCCATCGAGCAGCGAGTCGGTCAGCCCGGCCAGCAGGCTGACCGAACCACTGAGCCACCAGGCAACGGCCTTGGCAATAATCAGGATGCTGGCAACGGCCAGCGAGGCCCGGGTTGCCAGCCGCATCAGGCGGGCGTGTTCAACGCTGGTACTCATGGTGCTTCCTTCAACTCACATTCAGGCCGAAGGCACCAGGCCCAGCGTTGCCAACTGCTGCACGCTGCCGCGATGCTGGATCAAGCGCGGATCATTCAACGGCAAGGTGCGGCCCAGCTCGGTTTCGATGATGGCTTGCAGCTTGAGGTTGTCGACGCTGCCGTCAGCGTTGATCGCCGGTTGCAGCTTCTGCGGGTCGATCTGCGCGTGCTCGCCTGGGGCGTAGTAGATCGCACCGCTGGCAAAGTCGACGGCGAAGGCGATCAAGCCGGGAATCACGTAGAACAGCAGGCCGACAGCATCGAGTACGGCAATCGCCGGATCGATCTTGCCATCGATCTGCCCGCGCCGATCAGGATAGAAAATGCTGCCACACGCAGTGAGTTGAGTAAGCAGCGTCGCGACCATAACGCCGCCGATGAAACGAGAAGGAATGCGCATGACAATCTCCATGAAGTGAAGTGGCAACTATACAAGGCAAAGACCACAGGGCTATGACTATTGCTTCATCTTGGGATTCTGAAATCTGTTGGAGCGAGGCTTGCCCGCGAAGAACGATAACGCGGTGTATCTCGACTATCGAGGTGCCTGATTCGCGGGCAAGCCCGGCTCCAACGGGAATTTGCTGTTGCGAATGAACGTATAATCAGCCGCCTGTTCTGGAGCAGCCATGATTTCCTTACCCATCGATGCCGTTTTACCTGATTTGCGCCAGGCGTTGGCCGCCCGCCATGAAGCGGTGCTTGAAGCGCCGCCGGGTGCCGGTAAAACCACGCGGGTGCCTTTGGCGCTGCTGGAAGAAACCTGGCTCGCCGGGCAAACCATTCTCATGCTCGAACCCAGGCGGCTGGCGGCGCGGGCGGCGGCTGAACGGCTGGCCAGTGAACTGGGCGAAAAGGTCGGCGAAACCGTTGGCTATCGCATCCGCCTGGAAAGCCGGGTCGGCCCCAATACGCGTATCGAAGTGGTCACCGAAGGCATTCTGACCCGGCGCCTGCAGGACGATCCGGCGCTGGAAGGCGTTGGCCTGTTGATCTTCGATGAATTCCACGAGCGCAGCCTCGACGCCGATCTGGCCCTGGCCCTCAGCCTTAACGGCCGCGAACTGTTTCGCGACGATCAGCCGCTGAAGATCCTGCTGATGTCGGCGACGCTGGAAGGCGAGCGCCTGTCCAGTCTGCTCGACGATGCCCCGGTGGTGCGCAGCGACGGGCGCATGTTCCCGGTGCAGATGCGCTGGAGTCGGCCGTTTCAGCCGGGGGAGTTCATTGAGCCGCGAGTGGTGCAGACCGTTCTGGATGCCCTCAACGATGAAACCGGCAGCTTGCTGGTGTTCCTGCCGGGGCAGGCCGAGATTCGTCGGGTCAATCAGCAACTGGCCGAAGCCTTGGGCACGCGGGCCGATATTCTGCTCTGCCCGCTGCATGGCGAGTTGGACCTCAATGCCCAGCGCGCCGCCATCGAGCCTGCGCCCAAAGGTATCCGCAAGGTGGTGCTGGCGACCAACATCGCCGAAACCAGCTTGACTATTGATGGCGTGCGGGTGGTGATCGATGCCGGATTGGCGCGGGTGCCGCGTTTCGATCCCGGTAGCGGCATGACACGTCTGGACACCCAACGGATTTCCCGCGCCAGCGCCACGCAGCGCGCCGGTCGTGCGGGGCGTCTGGAGCCGGGCGTGTGTTATCGGCTGTGGTCCGAAGCCCAGCATGAACAGCTGGCGGCGTACGGCACGGCGGAAATCCTCCAGGCGGATCTGGCCGGACTGGCGCTGCAACTGGCCCGCTGGGGTGTAACGCCGCCGCAACTGGTCTGGCTCGATGTTCCTCCAGCGGCGGCCTTTGGCCAGGCGCAGGATTTGCTCGGTCGCCTCGGGGCGCTGACCGTCAAGCCCGGCGAGGAGCGCAAACTCACGCCTCACGGGCAAGCCATGGCGGAACTGCCTGCCCATCCGCGAATCGGCCATCTATTGCTGCGCGGTCAGGCGTTGGGCCTGGGCGCGCTGGCCTGCGACGTGGCGGCGTTATTGGGCGAGCGCGACATTCTGCGCGGCGCGGGCGCGGATCTGCACAGCCGCCTGCACCTGCTTTCCGGCAGCGAACGCGCACGCGGCTCTCAAGGCGGCGTGCAGCGCGCCAAACAACTGGCCCGGCAATATCGCGGCTATTTGCGCGGCGCCGCGACTGAACCGGTCAGTGATCCCGAACATTCGCGCTGGCTGGGCGCATTGCTGGCTTTGGCTTATCCGGATCGGGTGGCGCAGCAGCGTCGGGCTGGCGGTGCCGAATATCGACTGGCCAATGGCCGGGCCGCGTTGTTCGCCGAAGCCGACGCCTTGATGAAACAGCCTTGGCTGGTGGTCGCCGATCTGGGCAGTCGCCAGGGCCAGCGTGAAGAGCGCATCTACCTTGCCGCCGAGTTCGATCCGGCATTGTTTGATTCGGTCTTGGCCGAGCAGGTTGTGGTGCTCGATCAGCTGGATTGGGACGAGCGCGAAGGCGTGTTCCGCGCCGAGCGTCAGCGCAAGGTCGGCGAGCTGATCCTCAGCCGCGAGCCGCTGACCGGTCTGGATGAATCCGCCAAAGGTCAGGCATTGCTGGCGCTGGTGCGGCGCAAAGGCCTCGAACTGCTGCCGTGGACGCCGGAACTGCGCCAATGGCAGGCGCGCGTCGGGCTGCTGCGGCAACTGGATTTGCAGGGTAAGGACTCCAGCGAATGGCCGGATGTGAGCAACGCAGGCTTGCTGGAACAGCTCGAAAACTGGCTGCTGCCGTATCTGGGCAAAGTGCAGCGGCTCAGTCATTTCAGCAATCTGGACTTGTCGTCGATCCTGCACAACCTGCTGCCCTGGCCGCTGCCGCAACGTCTTGATGAGTTGGCGCCGCATCATCTGAGTGTGCCGTCCGGGTCGTCAGTGCGCCTGGATTACAGTGAGCATCCGCCGATTCTCGCGGTGCGTCTGCAAGAGCTGTTCGGTCTGGCCGACACCCCACGCATCGCCAATGGTCGGCAGATCGTCAAGCTGCACCTGCTGTCACCCGCGCGCCGCCCGGTGCAGGTCACCCAGGACCTGGCCAACTTCTGGCGCAGCACCTATGCCGAAGTGAAGAAAGACCTCAAAGGCCGCTACCCGAAACATTACTGGCCCGATGATCCATTGATTGCCGAACCCACGGCGCGGATCAAACCGAGGAAGTCATAGGCGGTTCGGCGCTGCGGGCAACAAAAACCGCCCGATCACCGGCAAGTGATCGGAGATCAACAGCGTGTCTTCCCGACGGACCCGGGCATCCACGCGTTTGAGGTGCGGGCTGTAGAACAGATAATCCACGGTCCGATCCGGGCCGCTGATGCTTGGGTCGTTGGGGAAATGGGTCAGCCATTTGCTGCGATCGATGCCGCCGACTTCGGTGTTGTCAGGGATCATCGGGTATTTGTCCCACAGCACATGCAGCGCACTGTCCGCCTGGTAGCGGCTGCGCTGTTCCGGCGGCAGACGGCGGTATTGGCCGAGGGGCAACAGGTTGAAATCCCCACCGATGAGCCACGGCGTACCGCTGCTTTCGAATTTGTCCAGCAACTGACTGGTGGCCTGCACCTGACGCTGTTGCGTGTCGGTGCCCTGGGCCAAGCGATCCAGATGAGTGTTGATCACCGCCATCTGACCACCGTCACGCAACGACAAATAGCTGACCAACAAGGCGCGTTTGGGTTGAAACTGGCGCGCCAGCAGGTTGCTGTCCTGAATCGGTAACTGGATGCGCTCGGCGCGTTCGATGTGATAGCGGCTCAGGGTCGCCAGCTTGGTGCCGACGCTGCCGAAGATGTGCGGCAGCGGGACAAAGTCAGCTTTCCAGTCAAACGCCTGGCTGCTGCATGGGTACAAATCGGTGACCCGTTCCTGAAGCAGCGCGAGCTGATCGGCGTAGTCGGTGTTCTTGGCGCCGTCGCTGACTTCCTGAAGCAGGACGATGTCCGGCTGTTCGTCACGAATGACCCGCGCGACTTCATCGAGGTTATAGGCCAGATCCTCGGGCGTAGGCCGTTCATCTGCGCCGCTGCCATCGTCCAGGTCATACCAGAACACATAGCGTTTGCCCGCCAGGTACTGGATGTTCCAGGTCATGACCTTCAAGGCTTGTCCCGGCACCAGCGAAGGCGCTTGAAGCTTCGGGTTGCAGGTCACGGGCAAGTGCTCGTGGGCGGCGGGGCGCCAGGTCACGCTGTAGACAAAGCCGATAAACAGGCCGGTCAACAGCACGATGATGACGAGGATGCGGGCTTTCACGCCGGTTGTCCTGGTTCGCTGACTAACATGAACAGGCGAAACATCACCACGCTGGTAAACAGTTGCAGGAAGCTGCTGATGCTGTCGATCGCCAGCGTGACCGGCGCGCTTTGAGGTTCCGGCAGCAGGAACAGGCCGATGCCTTCGAGCACCGACAACGGCAGATAAACACACAGCACGCAGGCCAGGATGCGCACGAACTGGCCCTTGGTCAGCAGCAGGCTTTCGCGCATCGCGGCCAGCGGCGTCAGGCCGCGCAGGACCAGCAGATACTCGGAAAATGCCAGTTTGACCATGATGTACACGCCGGGAATGATGAACATCGACAGGCCGAACATGATCAGCAGCGTGCTCAACGCCGACAGCACGGCAAAGGTCGGCCACAGGCGCAGGGCCATGGCGAACAGGTCGCGTTTGTGGGGTTCTTCGCCCCGGCTGCGGGCGTCCAGAAACAGAATCAGCGCGCCGGTATACAGCGGATAAAACAACAGGCCGACCAGCAGTTCATAAGCGGGGGACGCCTCTGCCGCCAGCGCGTTGCCCAGCGCCTGTTTGGCCAAGGCTTCGAGTACCACCAGCGGCAGACAGAGCAGCAGAATGCTCGTCAGGTTGCGCCGGAAAAAATACAACGAGTCTTGCAGAACGATCAGCGGGTTCATGGAATCGGGTCGCAGAGTAAAAGCAGGTGGTCACTTTAGCCCATGCACCCCAGCGAACCAAGGGCGGGCCAGAGCGCTCGCGGCATTCTTAACATTTGCGTACAGCCATTGAAACGCTATGGATCAGCCCCATTACCTTGCGTACGTCTGATCATTGGGTCAGGCGACGATATTTAACGGCAATCTAACGAGGTCGCCATGAACAGCGAAGAGCAAACCCTGATCGATGGTCTTTTCTCGAAACTGAAAAGTGCCGAAACCGCTTCAGCCCCACGCGATGCGCAGGCCGAAGCCAGGATCAAGGAGCATCTCACCCAGCAGCCAGCGGCCCCTTATTACATGGCGCAGGCCATTCTGGTGCAGGAAGCGGCAGTCAATCAGTTGAACCTGCAGATCAAGCAGCGCGACGAGCAGATTCAGCAGCTTCAGGCCGAGTTGCAGCAGGCCAAGGCGCAATCTTCAGCGGCACCGGCCCCCAGCGGAGGTGGCTTTTTGTCGAGCATCTTTGGTGGTGGCAACTCCCAGCAGCCGCAGCAGCAGGCGCGGCCGAGCAACCCGTCGTCTTCGGGCGGCTGGCGCGATGGTCCGGCCAGCCCGCCGCCTGGCAACTTCCAGCAAGGTAATCCGCAACAAGGCAATTTCCAGCAAGGCAACTATGCCGCGCCGCAACAGCAGGCTCCGGCAGCACCGATGGGCAGCGGCTTTCTGGGCGGCGCCTTGAAAACAGCAGCCGGCGTGGCGGGCGGCGTGATGCTGGCCCAAGGCATCAGCAGCATGTTCGGTCATCACGAGCAGCCGCAGGAAGTGGTCGAAGTGATCAAGGAAGAGCCGGAACAAGTCGCCGATCATGGCAACAGCGACAACGGCAACAGTTGGGGCAACGATCAACAGCGCACCAGCGACAACGACGTCAACGGCAACCAGGACAGCTACGCCGACAGCGGCTACGACGATGGCGGTGGCGATGACATGTTTGGCGATGATGATTCGTTTGTCTGAATGAAGAACTGTGTAGGAGGGGACTTGTCCCCGAAGGCGCCGGTGCAGGCGATGAAGATAGTGCTCGGCAACATCGACGCCCTCCCGGCTAAAGCCGGTCCTACGGCTGACGCGAAACTGGCATACTGGGCGCCGATCCACTTCTGGATCGGCGTCGTGAGGATTTCCGGTGAAGAAGATCGCAGTGTTCGCCGATGTACAGAACCTCTATTACACCGTTCGTCAGGCACATGGGTGCCATTTCAGTTACGCGGCGTTGTGGGCTGATATCAGCCAGCGCGGCGAAATCGTGCAGGCTTACGCCTATGCCATCGACCGGGGCGACAGCAAACAGCAGCAATTTCAGCAGATCCTGCGCAACCTGGGTTTCATCGTAAAACTCAAGCCGTACATCCAGCGCAGCGACGGCTCGGCCAAGGGCGACTGGGATGTGGGCATCACCATCGATATCATGGACATCGCCTCGCAAGTGGACGAAGTGGTGCTGGCGTCGGGTGATGGCGATTTCGATTTGCTGCTCGAACACATCATCAACAAGCATGGCGTCGAGGCGGTCGCTTACGGCGTACCCGGTTTGACCGCCAACTCGTTGATCCGCGCCGCCACGCGCTATGTGCCGATCGAAGGTTCGCTGCTGCTGCGCAACTGACGCAAACAGATTCACTTTTCAAAGGATTCAGGCAAGTGTTGGAACGCATCGCAGTCATCGACTTTGAAACCACTGGCATTTCCCCCGGCCACGGCTGCCGGGCGACGGAGATCGCCGTGGTGATCATGGAACAGGGGCGTATCGTCGAGCGTTATCAGAGCCTGATGAACGCGGGTGTGCGCATTCCTTCGTTCATCGAGTCGCTGACCGGCATCAGCAATAGCATGATTCGTACAGCGCCCAGCGCCGAAAGAGTCATGAACGATGTGGCGGATTTTGTCGGCATGACGCCATTGGTGGCGCACAACGCATCCTTTGACCAGAAGTTCTGGGATTACGAGCTGGCGCGCATCCAGCGTAACCGCGAACAAAGCTTCGCCTGCTCGATGCTGCTGGCCCGCCGCCTGATGCCCGGCGCGCCGAACCACAAGCTTGGCACCCTGACCAGCTACGCGCGGTTGCCCAACACCGGCAAGGCTCACCGGGCCATGGCCGATGCGGAAATGGCCGCCAACCTCACCGCGCACCTGACCAACGAATTACGCCATACCCACGGCATCGCCGGGATTTCCCACCAATTGCTCTGCACCTTGCAAAAAGTCCCCGCCGCCAAGATCAGCGAAGCGCTCAAACGTCAGCGCGGATTCTGAGTCGCTGAGTGAATTGCCGAATTCAGGTTGAAATTGGCCAGCAAGAAACGGGTTTTGCACAGTGGACAGCTTGTTTAAAACAGGTTTAACGCCTGCTTCCAAGATCAGCCTTTCTAAAGAGCTGGCTAATAACAATTAACTTTCGAGTCTGACATGCCGAGTTCTCGTCGTTTTCCGTTGCTACTGATTGGTGCCTTTGCGGCTTTGTATCTGGTGTGGGGGTCAACCTATCTGGTGATCCGCATTGGCGTCGAATCCTGGCCACCGCTGATGATGGCCGGGATTCGCTTCCTGATCGCCGGCTGCCTGATGTATGCCTTCCTGCGCTATCGCGGCGCGCCGGCTCCAACTTTTGCGCAATGGAAGGCGTCGGCTGCAATCGGCTTCCTGTTGTTGGCGTGTGGCAACGGCGGGGTGACGTTGGCGGAGCATGCGGGCATCGCCTCGGGCATTGCCGCGCTG
>Ga0247815_10002397_pt1 | contig 13867 bp, 10 predicted proteins | sample UWRJL194509B1_FD_181014 | JGI IMG/M metagenome (GOLD analysis project Ga0247815, IMG submission 181014) | Plant litter microbial communities from Arlington Agricultural Research Station in Wisconsin, United States - UWRJ-L194-509B-1 | ecosystem: Environmental > Terrestrial > Plant litter >... | reverse complement strand
CTTTGATTATTCAACAATCACCAACGCATCTTCCTGCTCGAACATCTCACCAGATAAACCCTTTGGCCACGAGTCACGGTCCTCCGTGCTCTTCAGAACGTGGTCTGAAGACGAGGACACGCCGGAAACTATCCTGCGTTGCAGTGCTACATCAGGGCTTGGAACCGCCACCGTCGATGGCCGCAGCATGACCTACAGCCAGTTCACCTACTCGTCACCGGGCTATAACCTATCTCAAGTTAGTTCAGAAACTCCCCTCGATCCAATTGCTGCCCTCATGTGGAGCGACCTGCTGCCATTCCAGCAATCGTGCTACAACAGATACAACAGCGCTGACAACCTGGACATCACTGCGATCGATGCAAATATACAAGCAGCAGCAATGTGGGACGGAGTAGTGACCATGGCCAGCGAGCTCTGGCTCTTGTGGGCCTACAACCCGGTTCAGCGTTCAGGCATTCAGAGCCTCGAGACGGTCGGTATTCGGCGCAACGACAAGATTTTTCTTGTACTGATTGGTTTCCTCACCATCTGGTTTGCTGGGTTGGTCGTTGAGACTGTTGCACTCCTCCGTCCGACTTGGTCGAGCACCTTCGACAGCTATGCCATTGCGCGCATGCTCCAGCACCAGCCTGTCGTTTCTGGAACAGATAAGGTATGGTACTCGTCGCTGGAGGACATCAAGCAGCTGCAGCAGCAATTCGAGATGGGCCAGTGGCGGTCAGGCGAGGCCAAGTTTTGACTTTCGCGTTGCGTTGTTTCGCTTAAAAAGACATGGTGTAAATAGCTCAGACAACCTCATTTTGTTGATATTAGCACGTAATGTGATCGAACAGCGAGTGCCTCAGTTGCTTCGAATACGTTGGTGCAACAGGGGCAGCACTGTGTCGAGTCGCTCGCGGCTATCCGCATAACAAGCGTACCGAGTATGGACATACCTCCGGGTGTTCAGTCAAAATTACCTCGCGCGACCAATAGCTTGAACTTGAGTATTGTGTAGCTGCGAGTGTGTCACCAGCAGTTGACACCTAGGCCGCAAGTTCTCATGCGCATGAGAGCCACGTACAACGAGCCACATGATATCCCATATCGTCCGACTTTGTCTTAGTGAAAAACTGGACAAGGCTGCCTGGGTAGACGAGATCATCCTCTCACAGCCAAGTCGGAAGTTCAAATCAAGGCCTTCCCAGGCACCTAGAGCCCATGTAATTGCTTGTGATATCTTGGCCAGTGCGAGGAGACACAAATAAATATAGGTCCCGGAACACTTGAGGCCATCACCTCGGGCGATGTCGCCTGTAGTACTCTACCGCCGCCTTTACTTGCGTCACTGATAATCGCACTAAATTTTCCCCGACCGCTTCGGCTCACCGGTCATCGTAGCATCTACCCACCTTCCAAGTTGAGTAACGAGCTTGCAATGCAACTTGAAACCAGGCAGGCCACACGACTCGGCGGCAGGCAAATGATCTTCAACGCGCGGCAACCTCACGCCACGGACATTCTGGGAGATGTTTCGTACCTTACTTGATCCGACAGGAGCAAGTTGAAAGCGCGGAATGGAGGATCGGAGGTCAACATGCGGTGTTGTCGCTGTTTCAATGAGTCAGAACGGGTGGTCTGGTGTTCCGGCGCAATAGCGTGCTCGATCGCAAACGCCACAGACATGAGGCTACTCCCTTATCGATGGCACCAACGTCATGCAGGTATCTGAAATTCGATGAAGGAATAGTCCAGTTGGCCTGACGAATCTATCCAAATGCTCGAATATGATCTCAATCTCATGGAAACTATAGATCAACTTAAGGCCTGCCAGAAGATGTAGTGGCGAAGCAAACATGAGAGTGCGACTCAGGTCACGCTCACGCTGACCCTGAGTGCACCAGACGGTACCCACGAGGGATGCGTGCGTTCTCTCGTATATAGCCAAATCGATTAGCTCTGCGTGCTGTTGATCGCATAAATCTGGGTTGGCGGCTTCCTTGGCGCCGTAGACAGCTCACTACGATGGTCTCAGAGCCACTATTGAAATCGAGTTCGGCACCTTACATAGAGGCATCTCTCCGCTACCACCTGCTTAGCACCGTGATCGTCGTTGCATGGGGTATCTTCATTGTCGGAACGATTACCGTCCACGAGCTGGCACACCGCCTCACGTGGAACCCATCTCGGATTCTCACTGGTGCCGCAATTCCTTGGGCCTTTCGTCCTGGCCCAGGACTACCAAGCATTCTCCGTACAGTTTTTACTCAGGCCCATGGCCCGATCACTGCAATGCATCTCGCTAGGCTCTCGCTCGGTGCCCTCGAGGTTTCTTGGGCATCTCCAAAGACGTGGATGGAGGTATTTCTTCTCGCCGACCGGCGATGGTCTGGTCCTGTAGGCTTAGCCCAAACCGGGTGGGTCATGGCTACGCGCAGGCGGTTGCGAGTTTCGGTCGGCTTCACTCTATTCGCAGTGATCAGCGTCGCAACTCTTGCCACTCCTGTGGTTATGACCCGTGCATATACCACTGTATCGGGCCACGTAAACCACACGATCAACACGAACGCATCGGTATTTGACCTCTCTGCAGCACCCGCTGGGGACGACCTCTGATTCAGACAGAGAAACAGTGCCCTCCCTCTCTGGAGCTCTGCCATAGCAGTTCCGGAGCATTCACCACGAAATATATACTCCGAACCCAGCAGTCATCCATCTCAATCTAGCGGCGACTGGTTTATCACTGGTGACTCCAAAAAGAGTGAAATGACTCTCGCTGGTATTCGTGTAGCAGGTGGCTGTGAGGTCTTGACTAATGCCGCTGCTGGAGCCACTGCTTTTGCAAACCTCTGCACAAAGGCATTTGGCGCAGAATCAGTTCGGAACAGTGTCGGTAAGCTTGCTGCTCTCTGTCAGGTTCTCTGAGCTGACGCTCATCATTGGCGCCTCAGTCGGGTCAACGATAACGTACTTTGACGAAAATGTTGGCTTTACAATAATCAGCAACGCCTCATCTTGTTCCAACATCGCACCAAATACAACCTTTGGGCGGGCGTTTCAGTCTTCCATTATATTCAGATTGTGGTATCAAAACGGAAACCATCCCGTTGAAAATGATTCAACCATGCGCTGTAATGCGAACTCGATAGCCGGTACCGCCTTCGTCGATGGCTACAACATGACCTTTGGCCAGTTCATCTACTCGGAACTGGACTACGAAACAGTCAATTTGGCAGGCAATCCCCTCGATCCCATCGCTCTTCTTGCAGAGAGCAACCTGCTCGCATTCCAGGTTTCGGCCAGGTTCAAGATTCTGGCCACCAAGGATATGGATCGGGCTCTTTCCAGAGTACAAGCGATGGAAGCAGCAATGTGGGACGGGATATTAGCCATGTCCTTCGAGCTTTATCGTCGATCGTCCCGGTCAGCAGAGAAGCAGGGCATTCAGAGACTCGAAGCAACCGGTATTCGCCGCGATACCGCTGTCTTCCCTGCATTTATCACGCTTCTCAGTATTTGGTTTACCGGAATGATCGCAGCAACTGTGGTGCTGCTTCGTCCAGCATGGACGAGTACTCTCGACGGTTACGCCGTCGCTTGCATGCTCCAGCATCAGCCTGTTGTTTCTAAGACAGTGAAGTCGTGGTTCTCGGAGCTAGAGGACAATGAGGACTTGCAGCAGCGGTTCAAAATGCGCTCATGGAAGTCAACCGAGTCCTGGTCCTGATTTCATTACTTTGATTGAATGAGCAGAACTCGGTGTACATGTGTCTGGTTTGAGTTTCTCTACTGCAATCAATGCCACATGCAACTGAAGACACATTCTGACCTAATCACTGCTCCCTGATTCATACAGTCTTCACCAACAGGGGCCAAGCAGCCATAATCATGGAGAAGTTGAAGAAAATTGCAGTTTGTTACACTCGTGTGTTACACAAGACCCCCTTGAAACATTTCCGTTGCAAGTACTTCGGTATCGAGCTACACATTATACACCCATATTCTCGCTGAGAACACCGGGTCATGACTGAGCTAATACTGAAGTGGTGTTATCTCGGTATTGACATTGACCCGACCTAGCAACTACCCGCAAACTACGACCTGGTTGATACCAGATTGCAAACACCGGGCTACGTACTGGCTCGGTTTTATCAAGCCCGCGTTGAGTTGATTACCTAAGAGATCTCCATCTCACCGGAGAATAACTCTTTGCTATTAAATTTTCCACGCTGTAATAATGAGGATCGGCGGTTCGGGATTACCGTATAAGGGAGTGATTCACGACAAGTTGTTCCGGACTTTCTGACAGCTCAGCAACAATCAGCCTGCTCGTAAAATTTCACTCGCAGGATGAGCTGAGAATAAGCTGAGTGAAGCTGAGTGGGGCAGAGAGACCTCGCTGAATGTTCGCGTGGCACGTGAACTTGCAGGGACAGGAGTCGAAAGAGCAATGCCCGGTTATCTTGATTGACGTGTTGTTCCCGGTGACCGGCTGTGTCAGTTCAACCGGTCAAAAACGGGCTGAGGTCACCCCTCTCACTAAGAGCATGCTCAAGTCTTGGCGTACTTGTTTGCAGCTTCCGTATCCTTAGCGGTGTCTGTCAAACAGCCTCTCCTCTTGTCCACTCACAATCTCGTTACACAGTCCCAGTCTCGATGATGCAAAATACGCTCTCAGGCTCAAACCTCGCCCCATCCCGTGGCCTCAGGATGTCTCCAAGCTATCACGGCTTCAGCACATTCGTTGTAGTCGCTTGGAGTTTCTTGATCGTCGCCATGATTATCATCCACGAGCGTGGAGTTAGTCTCACATGGGATCCTTCTCAACCTATTGCGGGCGGCGAAGATTATGACATCAGTGTCCCCTGGATCTACAGTCCTGGACCTGGACTGGCTGGTATTCTTCGAACAGCCTTCACCCAGGCTCATGGTCCAATCACGTCCATGCATCTCGCTCGACTCGCCGTTGGTATTCTCGAAATACCTGGCATGTCTCCGCATACCTGGATGGAGGTTTTCTGGCTCGCTGACAGACGTTGGGCCGGACCTTTTGGTTTGGGAAAGACTGGTTGGACAGTGATATCACGCAGATTGCACGTGTCATATGGTCTCATCTTGCTTGCTGCGCTGAATCTCGTCGCACTCGTCACTCCAATCGTCATGACCCGCGCGTACCCTGCCGGAACACGGAGCACCAACCCATACACTACCTTTAATTTGTCGACGTTCGACCTCTCAGTAGCGAGCATAGAAAGCCTTGCCAGTGATCAACTCAAATACGGGCTGGCATGGTGGAGCCATGGAGATGCAGCACCCGCAGATTACTCGAGGAACGCGTACGCTGAGCTAGGCGTTCAACAAAACGAAGCCAACGGCGCCTGGTTTTTCACAGGCGATCGAGGTGAAATCGAGGTGACTTACACCGGTATCCGAGTCGCTGGTGGTTGCGAAATTTTAAAGTCCACCTCTGGTGAGCCAATCATTCTCCAAGACATGTGCCGAACAGAGTTCGGTACTGATTTGAATCCACCTGGACAAGGTAAGCTGACTACGGCCAGCTCGCCATGTGTAAAATGTGATTCTGACGCTCCATGGAGCCATGGCAGGCGGGTATCTCATACCTCCTATTACTCCTCATTACTCAGTGGTCAACGTGTCATCTTGTTCCAACGTCCAATTGACGACGGCTTTTGGACACAAGAGACAGTCATCAGCAATAGTCCGCATATGGCTTGAATCCGGGAGCGAATTCGACCAAGTGGAGATATTCGTGCGTTGCAGTGCCAGCGCAACACCGGGAATCGGCTACCTTGGCCCGAACATGACATTTGGTCATTTCACCTACACGCCGCCGAGCTTCGATCAAACAACTTCGTCTGATGTCCACGTTATGGTTGATCCAATTGCCGCCATTGTGCAGAGCGATATCCTCGTGCTTCAAGAATCGCTGTCTAGGAATTACGCGCGACTTGTTGCGACTGGGACTGCGCCATCCGTAGAGCGGTTGGTGGCGACAACGATGTGGAATGGGGTAATGTACATGTCCGCGGCGATCTGGAATCTGGCGTCACGGCCAGTCGAACGCAGTCGCTATCAGAGCATCAATTCGACTGGTATCTGGCGCGAGAAGTCCGCTTTTTATGCCCTCATGGTGCTTCTGGGCATATGGTTCATCGGGATGATTGCGGCAAGTGCGGTGCTTCTCCGCCCAGCTTGGACAGGTACACTCGATGGCTACGCCGTTGCACGGATGCTTCAGTATCATCCCATCACTGCTGAAGCGCGACAGGTGTGGCTTTCAGACTTGGAGCAGAACCCACAGATGCAGCGGCAGTTCACGATGCACGAGTGGCAGTCTCAGGGGGTCAGCACCAGCATTGCTTCCCCCATTATCAATCGACCTCAGCAGAACGCAACGAGTTCATTTCTTGGGACATCTAAGCCGCGCGAGTAGTAGATGCCAACAATGTATCAATATCTACGCACACAATATCAATTGAATGGTAGTTGAACATATGATACTGCATAGTTGAAGCCTGGAAAACCGCTGTCTGATTTCGTGGACAGCCTGCCCGTGACGTCTTCAGTTGGCATCTCATCATATTCCGCCACGCATACAGTCACGACAGCCTTCCACTAAAGCTCTTCCTGGCACGAGTGCTCAAGCATGGTGCGTGGTAGATGCTACGTACGCTGTGCCAATGCAACGAGATTTGGTGCAAGCCGGCCTCGAACGGCTGCCAAAATGGGGTTAGAAAGACATACTGAGCCATTCAGAGGAAAGCTACTTGCTGGAAGACTTGCTGGAGCGGTTTTAGACGTACGAGTTGCCGTCAATGAAGGCTTGGCATCACTTTGAATTTCGCGACTTCTTGGTCTGGTCGCCAGCGTTTGTCAAATAAATGTGTAGGATTTGATAAATAGTAGTCTAAAATGCGCAGCAAATGTGATGCATACTAATATCGGTCGGGCGGCTGCACATTCCGCCTACTCGGCGTTTTCCCACGTCCTCGCCTGCGCCTTCACAACAACCGTATCGCAGGCTACTCCTCCTGCAACAGCTCGACTCCCTCCCTCAGTGGATCATACTCAGGCTGACTCACCGATCAGGCCGCGCGTGACGTGATCGAACCTGCCCTGTATCCTAGGTCCTTACCAACGTGAGCATGTAAAGCGTACTAGTGTGCTTCCTGAGCCTCCGCCTACCTTGAATCTTCTCGCGGTCGTGCATGGACCAATAGGTTCAGCAGATAAATGAAGCGATGGCGAGACTGTCGCGCTGTGGTTCTCCGAGGCTTGGGCTGTAAGATGATCAGCACAACGGTTGAATGGAGAGGTAAGGCGATGAACGAACGCGTCGCCCATCCGCAGCCAACCGGAGTGGAACAATGGAACCAAAGAGCATCGCGAACAAGTCGAGTTCCAGAACGTGCCTTCGGGATCGAAGTGGGTTGAGAAAGATTCAAAGTACGATTCGGAGATGCACGCTGCGAGACCGCGTCATTCAACGAGGAACATGACAGAAAACGAGGATAGTACGCACGTTGACAACCAGGTCTGAGCATGATATCTGGTATATTTGGCTCAAGAGCGGATCGCTGATAAGTGCAGTGGAGTATTGAGCGAATGTAGCAACCCGCTTGAGGATTCCAAGGAAGAGTGAGTGGTTGGTTGGTTGCTGGTTCAAGCGCGACGCTGGCAGGAGAGCATCGGCAATCTGTGACAGAAACGGAGAAAGAAACGAGGCAGACCTTGTATCTGCATGTGAACGCACTCAAGCCTTTGGTATACAGCGTGCGCACACGCTTCTGCCAACCGGCACCGCCTCCACGAACCTCCCCTAACGGTTCGCACAGCGCGCCAACTAACTCCCGGAATAGCGCCCACCAACCGGGGTCAGAGCCTGCTAGGTTAGGTACGGAGATGAATGATAGTCGAGCAATCTTGCCCAAGGACGCGACATGCACGCCATCTACAGGGTGAATGTGGTGCTGGTGTGCGAGCGTCACCCTCCGTATATCTGTGCTAATGACTGCACATTTGGCGGCGGCAGGCTCGAAATGAGCTCTTCGAGAATTGAAGGTTGCGTTGAAGGGTCCGGGCTGGGTGCCGGCGGAGCTGGCGTACCCCTTTGCACGCGTACCCAGAAATGACACGCTTAGAGGACACTTGGATTGGCGCGTTGACGTTGAGGAGGCGGTCCTTTAGGTGTCGTATTACGAATGTGAGTCGACATCGCGCCGACTTGACGGACAACGCGCGCGCTGTAGACAGCGGAACACGAGGGACGCGCGGGAAGCAGGAAGAGAGGGACCGCGTCGCACAATCCCCGGCCCGATCCGATAAAAGGCGCGCAGCGCCACAGTCCTGGTCTTCATTTTTCTTTGGACCTGCCTACTTCATTGGATGTCAGTTTTAATGAGCTTGCTTTCAGCCGTGCACGCCCCCACATTTTATATGCCTTTCGTTGGGGATCTAACCTTCCATCCGACCACTCGCACATACGCCTAGTTGACGTTACTTCAAGTCAATAAGCTTCTTCTTTCCACCCTCACTTTTGGGTTCATTCAATCTCCCTTCTACTATATCCCTGCCCTGACGCTTACTGCACCTCCCCGCATTTCCCTTGGTTCTTGAATCTGCTCCCGGCGATGTAGTTGAAACCGCTCTCGGAATCGAGCTCAACACATTACATCAACACATCTCTCGGCTAGTGCTCTCCTCCCCACCCCAATTTGCATCATTTAATGTCTCTTCATTGCGTTCACAGTTGCTGTCATCAGCTGACACACCGTGTGACCTGAAAATTCTTCGGTGTGGCCGCAAACGACATGTACCGTACCCCGGCTTTATCGCTCCGGTCTAGGGCTGCTCACTCCCCCGCACACTGTTTTCATTCAGTCCACGTGCCAACACGGCGAAACACCTCGTCCGGCTCACCTTAGGATTGTGTATGCTCCAAGGTTGCACTGGCTTGGCCAGATGAAGGCAGAGTTGGCTTTCGCGGTGCTAACACAGCCGCGCGCAACCAATTGCAGTACAGTGTTGTTGACAATTCGACGTCCACTCCGTGTCCCATGGATCGCATGTCAGGGATATTGCGTAAAAACAGATCAAGTGGTACGGCTAACGTATTGCGTCCTTTCCCGGTGACCTTTACTCTCGAGAAATATCGAGTCAAGTCCAGGGCTTGGTTGGAATCATACGGGGTTACGAAGGGGCGGGATGCGGCGGACTTGCGGCCTCCGACATGGTTACACGTGTCCCCCCTGTAAACTGCAGGTAAATTAACCTTGTGCCTGTGATCGGGCGGATCGTTTCTGCGTACTGTTTCTGCTTATATTTGTGCTGGAGGCGGCACCATTGGCATCGCTCCGTGGTGTGATAGGACCTCTTCTCGCGATGGACTCGAAGCCACTCATGCACTCGAGTTCACTCAACACATCTCCAAGCTATCACCTCCTCAGCACCTACATCTTCGTTATCTGGAGTTTGTTCATCGGACTGACTGTCGCCGTCCATGAGCGAGCACACCATGTTACATGGGATTCCTCTCGTGTGGCCGCAGGCGACAATATTCCTTGGATGTATCGCTCTGGGCTGGGGCTGCCCAGTACTCTACGTACCATTTTCATCCAGGCTCACGGGCCGATCACGGCGATGCACCTTGCTCGGCTCGCCGTCAGCGCTCTCGATACCTCTTGGGCATCTCCACGGACGTGGACGGAGGTCTTCTGGCTCGCCAACCGACGATGGTCAGGTCCTGTCGGCTTAGCAGAAACCGGTTGGGCCATGGCTTCGCGCCGGAGGGCGCATATGTCTCTAGGCTTTTGTCTTTTCGCACTGATTAGTATCGTCGCACTCGGCACTCCTGTGGTTCTGACGCGTGCTTACCCTTCCGTCGCGGGTCAAGTCAATCACACCATATCCGTAGAGGATCGGGCGCCAACTCCGTCATGGGACGGTGGTGATGATCATTGGGATGATCAAGTGCAGTACGGTTATATCCGTTGGGCCACTGGCGCACCACCGTCGGTGTTGATGCCACTAAATGCCTATACCGGGCTTGAGACGCCCCTACCCGCCGCTGGCGGGGACTGGTTCATCGCCAGCGACTCGAATAAGAGTGAATTGACTCTTAATGGTATTCGAGTGGTGGGGGGTTGTGAGGTTGTGAACAGTACTTCTACTGGACCCGACTTCTTTGCAGACCTCTGCATGAAAGAGTTCAATACCACATTGAATCTGGACAATGTCGGTGAGCTAAGTGCTATACTCTTGTTATCACTGAACTGATGCTTATCTCTTCTTTCCTAGTCACAACAGAAATGCAATACGACAACGGGAGGGATGCGCTCCAATATTGGGTGCTCACCAACGCGTCTTCTTGCTCCAATATTTCGCCGATCGAACACTTTGGACGCATGTCACAGTCGTCTGCGCTCTTCAGACTGTGGTCAGAGGATGGCAATACGCCCGAGACTCTTCTGCGCTGCCAAGCTACATCCGGACTAGGTACCGCATTCGTAAATGGCCGCAACATGACCTTCAGCCACTTCACTCACTCATCACCGTACTACAATGAGTCGGCATTGTCCGAGTTCAGGGCTCCCCTCGATCCAATTGCCGTCATTACTCAGAGCGACCTACTCTTCTTCCAGCAATCGTACGTCAGCAAAGCAAGGAGCATTGAGAGCCTGGACAAAGGTTACAACCCTTCAGACTTACTTGCGGCAGCCATGTGGGACGGAGTATTGGCCATGGCCACTGAGCTCTGGGTTGTATGGAGATATGACCCAGTTCAGCTCTCAGGCATTCAGCGAATCGATGCGATTGGTATTCGGCGCAATGAGAAGGCATGTCTCGCTCTCACCATACTCCTCAGCATCTGGTTTGCTGGCATGCTCGTAGCGACTTTCGGACTGCTCCGCCCGACTTGGTCTGGCACTTTCGATAGCTACGCCGTCGCACGGATGCTCCAGCATCACCCCGTGCCTTCCAAGACAGGAGAAGTGTGGAACTCGGGGCTAGAGGAGAACGAAGACTTGCAGCAACCGTTCAAGATACGCCAATGGGGATCGAACGAGACTTGATCTCAACTTTCGCACTTTTCAACTTAGGTACAAGGGCTCGGTATAAATGTATCAGATTTGGCTCTCGTGTTCCATTGATTGCTCTGCTTGTCGCATACTGATCACAGGGCTAATGAGATTGTTCTATGGGGTATTTCCGTTGGTCGCCAGCACGAAACTACGCTCTCAAAGAATACAAAGCATTTCGATCTGAAAAATGAAAGAACCAGCACTGCACACAAGGTCAGATATGGTTCGAGTATCGTCAGCGTGTCACGCGTGACGATACTGAAATACCGCTCGAATATGGCAGGCATAACGCTATGGGCTGCGTTATGCGTGCGATACTCAAGTTTAGGCCGCCATACTCGTGCGATACTGGAACGATATTCGACCTGCGATATGGATGCGATACTCAAGCGATATTTCAGTATCGTCACTTGTGACGTACTGACGATACTCGAACGATACTTGACCTTGCAGACAGTGCAGTAGAACGTTACCCCTTAAGCAAGCCGATTTCCGGTCGCGAATTACATACAATTCTCAAGCAAGCCAATGCGCCACTTCCCAGAGCTTGAAAGCAAGTGCAAACCCTTTGCACGCCTGAAGCAATGCGAAAATGGACACTTCTATCGGGGCATACCACTCCTCAATGAACACTGAGAAGCAGTACATCTGCTCGTGTGCGGGGAGAGGCTGCAGACCTGCCAGCACACCCTGCGCGGGTGGCCACGCTACGAAGCACATTGCGGCCTGCTGCTCTGCCTGCCCGGCCGATTGACCGCGAAGTCATTCTGGGCGTGCCATAGCGTCAAAGATCTGACTGACTTCTTGAAGAAGTCCGACACGTTTCCGAGGAACTGACAGCCGCGTGCTCCTTGCGTGCCGGCCCGACTCGAGGAGGAATACAACAACGAAGATTGTTAGGCAGAAGAGAAAGACGGCGAGTGGAAAGGGACGTGGAAGACGGCAGGTAGGGGACCGTCCAGAAGGCGTCATGGACCTGCACAGAGATCATGAGTGCGCCACAGGACCGGACAGTATCAGCGAGTTTTGGTCGGCGTGAAACAGGAACTGGGCACAGCTGATGCTCAAACCCAACCACCGTTGTCACGCCAATGGAAAGAGAGTGCAGGGCACGCAATCGTGACAATGTAACCTCGGCATTCCAGGTTGTTTGATGCACAATGATGAGCGCGAGCCTACTTCGCCTATCAAACTCGGATATCTAGCGGTAAGTATGCGCCAAAACAGATGCGCATTGAAGCTACGGTGATGCCGATGATGTTTTGAGAAGCGTAGCAGGTAGTGGTGTCCGTGTATGCAGCGGGCGGGTGTGTGCTGCCATCCAACAGTATCTGCGCTACTAACCGCGCGTGGTGCAAGGATATAGCATTAGGCGGCGCTAGACTCGCGATGAGCTCTTCAATGGTCGGAGGTTTAGTCGAAGGGTTCAGGATGGGTTTTGGCTTTGCTGGTGCACCCTTTGCACGCGTAGCCAGGAACGATACACTCGGCGGTACGCTCGGATTGACGCGTTGGCGTTAAGAAGGCGGCCGCCCCGGAGTTGCGTTATGAGTGTGTGTCAACAGCGCGTCGACCTTACATACAGCGCGTCCTGCAAATAGCGGAACACAAGAGACGCTCGAGCAGGAGAAAGAGGGGCACCGCGTCGCACAATCCCCGGCCCGATCCGGTAGAAGGCGCGTATCGCGACAGTCTTTGTCTTCTTCTATAGTCCTTCCATTTTCTGGACCTACCTACCCTTCAAGTTTGCTCTGAGTCGTCGACGCTCGTGCACCTGTGGCACACCCACGCATCTGTCATGTTACCTCCATATCTTCTCCCGAGATGACAACCGGTCAATGCGCTTCATTCATTTCTCTTTTTCTCGCAGTTGAGCTATCTGAGTTCTGATCTTCAGTCGTCAATCTTCGCTGCAGTAGATAACCGACCATTTTCTCACGTTGGGGTCTTACATTCGTCAGAGGGCACAATGAATGATTTACCGAGAGCTTTTACATGTTGCAGAACCTACGGGCTTGTGGCTCTGGTTTGAAGTTTTTTGTAGCACTGGTCTAAGCTTTGTGCTGACCGCAGTAAATTTAAGAGATTTTCAAGTTGATCTTAGGCTTGCGCTAAGACTGACTTCACTTTGCGCAGTGTGTTCAAATCGCGACCTGGTTCAACACCGTTGGGCCAGGCAGTGCGGCCCAAACCTCCATGAAGGTGCATTCATCACTTGTACTATTCGCAATTATCTCTAATTCTGGTTCAGAACAAGCTGCGTACAGGCGGATCAAATTCACTGAATCTCTACAGTGTAGATTTCAACTCTGGGGCGGGTGCGGGGTTGCTTGGCTGTACGTTGAAGCAGTACTGCCGCCGTCCTCACGCTCGTCCGCGCGCAGACTGTCGAGGCTGACCGCTTCAATTTTGCTGAGGCTGACCTCGTCGGCGCACTCGGCGCTGCAATAATACTTCTTACGGCTCGCGGTCGTCACAAACACTGTGGCGGGCAGATTGGAAGGAAGGTGCAACAAGCCACTGTGGACGGTCTTCTTGGTGCCATGGGGAAGGTCTATGTCGTGGGCATGCGCTGCACGCGTGCACGCCTCTCAGCGGGCAAATTAAGCTGTCGAGCTTTGCCATTTCAGCCGCCTCGTTGCCTACAGGGTCCCGTTGGCCAGGGTGAGAACAAGCGGTCAGTTGCCGCAAGTTATTGACTGCGCCAACGGCGCAATGGTCGCGACTTGCTATGAAGAGACGCCCCTATCCAGGAGACCAGTTTCCTGATGCTCATTAGCTGT
>Ga0247815_10002396_pt1 | contig 13867 bp, 9 predicted proteins | sample UWRJL194509B1_FD_181014 | JGI IMG/M metagenome (GOLD analysis project Ga0247815, IMG submission 181014) | Plant litter microbial communities from Arlington Agricultural Research Station in Wisconsin, United States - UWRJ-L194-509B-1 | ecosystem: Environmental > Terrestrial > Plant litter >... | reverse complement strand
CACACTCGGCTCCGGCGTCACGAGCACCACGAACGCGATGAGCACGAGGACGGATGTCGCCACCCGCACCGCGCGCGGGATCCCAACCGCAGCCCCCGCGGCCATCACGAGCCCAACGACGATCGCGCAGTTGGCTCCCGATACGGCGGTCAAGTGGCTGAGCGAACTTGCCTTCATCGCGGCGTCGAGGGACTCGTCGACCGCCGAGGTATCACCGATCGCCAGACCGGGCAACAGGTCACCGCCGTCGCCCGGGAGCGTCGCGGAGGCCTCCGAGAAACGCGAGCGCAGTCCGTTTCCCCACTCGAGGTACCAGGCCGGCGCGGCAACGATCTCGGGTTCCGAGCCGGCAAAGAACAGGAACGACACGTCGTCGCCCGGTTCCGTCGCCTGCAGGCGACCGTCGAGCTCGATGGCGGTGCCGATCCCCAGGCCATCGCCGACGTTCTCGGCGACGCTCGCGTCGTCGAGGAAGACCAGCACCGGAGCGGAGACCTCGCTCGTCCGAGACCCGATCCGCGCGCCCTCGAGCCGTGCAGCCACCCGACCGTCCGCGGGAGCTGCGGTGGTCACGAGCGTCGCGACCACGTGGCGTCCAGCGGACGCCGCTTCGACGAGCACGGTGGGCGACCGCGCGGTCGCCTGCACGGCGACGATGCCGCACACGAGCGCAGCCAGCGCGAGGCTGACTCCCCCGACGACGAGCGCGGGTGAAGCCGCATCCGCAGCTCGACGCGATAGGAGTACGGCGTCCGGCGAGCCCCGGCTGGCGGCGCGCGCGACCCCCCACGCGGCGCCCACCGCCAGCGCCGCAACGATTCCCAGCGCTGGCGCCACCCAATCAGCAACACCGCCGATCGCCAGGGCTGCGGATAGCCAGGTCGCCATGGCCGGGACGACCAGTCGCAGATCGGCCCTCGTCGCGAGAGATACGCGCTCGCTCACACGGTCACCAGCTCTCGCAGTGCGTCGAGGGTCTTGTCGCCGATGCCGGTGACGCTTCCGAGATCGTCAACGCTGGCAAACCGCCCGTTGGTATCCCGCCAGGCGGTGATTCGACCGGCCAGGGCCGGGCCGATGCCGGGAAGGGTCTCGAGAGCGGACGCGTCTGCGGTGTTGAGGTTGACGAGAGCGCCCGGCACCGGAGTGATCCCGTTACCACCGGCCGGCGGCGCCTCGCCCTTCTTCGGAACGATGATCTGTTCGCCGTCCGACAGCACCCGCGCGAGATTGAGCCCCGACTGGTCGGCGTGCCTGGTGAATCCGCCGGCCGCGGCCACGGCATCCACTCCCCTTGCGCCGGTCTGCAACTCGTAGAGTCCGGGATTCGCTACCTGCCCGAGGATATGCACGAAGATCACGGCGGGTGCGGCGGACGCGGGCGCCGCCTGTTCGTCGACGGGCGCGGTCGGAGCATCAGCCTGGCCGACCGTCGTCGTCTCGCCTTTCGGCGCGAGCGCGGAGAACAACACACCGCTCGCGAGCGCGACGACGAGCACGACTACGCCGGCCCCAATGCCGATCCGCAACCGCGGGCGGCGCTCCGCCGAATCATCCATGCCCATCACCCCGGAAGGCTAGGCCGGCGCACACCTCGCCAACGCGCAAATCGGCCCCGATGTGCACGAGGCACGACCGGGGCCGATTGTGAGGAAGGCGCTAGAGCTCGGCAGGAACCGTTTCGACAGCGGGCTTCGTTGCGATGCTCACGACGCGCGGTGCGCGCACGATCACGTTGACGATCTCGCGACCGGCGAGCGTGCGCTGCACGCCCGCCGCTGCGAGGGCGAGCTTCTCGAGCTCGTCAACCGCGATCTTCGGTGACACCTCGAGACGGTCACGAACCTTGCCGTCGACCTGGACGACTGCCGTGACCGACTCCTCGACGAGCAGGTTCTGGTCGGGCTTGCGCCAGCTCGCGGCCGAGACGGAGGGCTCGTAGCCGAGCTTCTCCCACATCTCTTCCGCGGTGTACGGGGCGAACAGGCTCAACGCGATCGTGATGACCTCGGTCGCCTCGCGAACAGCGGCGTCTCCCCCGCCGGCACCGTTGTCGATGACCTTGCGGGTCGCGTTGACGAGCTCCATGAGCTTGGCAACAACGACGTTGAACTTGAACGACTCGACGAGGCCTGGGGCATCGGCGAGGAACCGGTGCGTCAGGCGACGAAGGCCCTTGTCTCCGGTCTTCCACTCGATGTCCGGTGCGCTCGTGACGTCCTTCGACAGGCGCCAGGCGCGAGCGAGGAACTTCGCCGAGCCGGCCGGCGAGACGTCTTCCCAGTTGATGTCATCCTCGGGCGGACCCGCGAACACCATCGTGAGGCGGATGGCGTCGACGCCGTACTCGTCGATGACGTCGCCAAGCTTGACTCCGCCCTTCGACTTCGACATCTTCGATCCGCCGGAGAGCACCATTCCCTGGTTCAGCAGTGCGCTGAACGGCTCGGTGAACGAGACGTAGCCGAGGTCGAAGAGCACCTTGGTGATGAAGCGCGCGTAGAGCAGGTGCAGGATCGCGTGCTCGACGCCACCGATGTACTGGTCGACGGGCGCCCACTGCTCGGCCTTCGCAGGGTCGAACGCCCGGGTGCCGTCCTTCGGATCGAGAAAGCGCAGGTAGTACCAGGACGAGTCGACGAAGGTGTCCATCGTGTCGGGGTCACGCAGGGCCGGGCTGCCGTCCCGCGGGTCGGCGACGTTCACCCAGTCGGTTGCGGCACCGAGGGGCGACTGGCCCTTGGGCTGGAGGTCGAGTCCGTCGGTCGGGGGCAACTGCACCGGAAGCTGGTCTTCTGCAACCGGAATGAGTTCGCCATCCGCACCGTGGATGATCGGAATCGGTGTTCCCCAGTAGCGCTGGCGGCTGATGAGCCAGTCGCGCAGGCGGTAGGTTTTTGCGGCGCGACCGGTGCCGGCTGCTTCGAGCTGCTCGATGATCTTCTTGATCGCGTGCGACTTGCTGAGGCCGTCCAGCGGGCCGGAGTTGATCATCCGTCCCTCTCCGGAGAGTGCAACACCGGTGTCGAACGGTGCGAGCGGCGGGAGGTCGTCGGGCAGAATCGCCTGGCCGTTCTCGTCGAGCTCGAGCACGGGGATCGCTGCCGTGACCGGAGCGTTGGTGTCGACGACGACGGTGACGGGTAGGTCGAACTTGCGGGCGAAGTCGAGGTCGCGCTGGTCATGGGCCGGGACGGCCATGACTGCGCCGTGACCATAGTCGGCGAGAACGTAGTCGGCGGTCCAGATCGGGATGCGCTCGTTCGTGACCGGGTTGACGGCGAAACGACGCAGCGGAATACCGGTCTTTTCACGCGTGGCGTCCTGGCGCTCGATCTCGGTGTTCTTCTGGGCTGCGACCAGGTACTCCTTGAAGGCAGCCTGCACCTCGGGGGTGGAACCCGCGGCCAGCTCTGCAGCGAGGTCGGAGTCGGGAGCGACAACCATGAAGGTCACGCCGTACAGGGTGTCGGGGCGCGTGGTGAAGACCGTGACAGTCTTCTGCGGCGCTGGCGCGCCGGACGCATCGCTGCGCGCTGCGCCCTCGATCGCGAAGTCGACATCCGCTCCGACCGAACGGCCGATCCAGTTGCGCTGCATCGCGAGAACCTTGCTCGGCCAGGATCCCTCGAGCTGGTTGAGATCATCCAGCAGGCGGTCGGCGTAGTCGGTGATCTTGAAGTACCACTGCGTCAGCTTCTTCTTGACGACGATCGCGCCGGAGCGGTCCGACGTTCCGTCGGGGAGCACCTGCTCGTTCGCGAGAACGGTCTGGTCTACCGGGTCCCAGTTGACCCAGCTCTCCTTGCGGTAGGCGAGTCCCTTTTCGTACAGCTTGAGGAACAGCCACTGGTTCCACTTGTAGTACTCGGGGTCGCTCGTCGCGAGTTCGCGGGTCCAGTCGACGCTCGTCGCGTAGCGACGCATCGACGCCTTCTGCTCGCCGATGTTGGAGTAGGTCCAGTCGCGCGGGTTCACGCCGCGCTTGATGGCCGCGTTCTCGGCGGGAAGGCCGAAGGAGTCCCAGCCGACCGGGTGCATGACGTTGAAGCCCTGCAGGCGCCAGTAGCGCGCGACGACGTCCGCGAGGGCGTACGCCTCACCGTGGCCCATGTGCAGGTCACCCGAGGGGTACGAGAACATGTCCATGATGTACTTGCGCGGACGCTTGTCAGTCGGGTCACTCGAGGCGAATGGCTGAAGCTTGTCCCAGATGGGCAGCCACTTCTCCTGGAGTGCGGCGATGTCGTACTCGGGAGCATCGTCGGGGTAGTCGTGTGCCACAGAATTCTCAATTCATAACTGGGGGGAGGCCGATTCGTCCGATCGTTTCCCACGAATGGGGCGGCCCAACATCCAAGATTAGCGAAGCGCGGGGGTTCGCACCTGCACGTGACGTGAACAGAGTGGTGAAGATCGGATGCCGTGGTCGCCGTACCGGGCCCGATCGTGGCACCCTAGATCGTCAGCCCTGAAAGGAAACCCCGTGTCAGAACGCTCCAGAATCGTCGGCCACACCATCCGTCGTACCATCACCATCACCGTTCCGCGCGAGCGGGTGTGGGCAGCGATCACCGAACCGGAGCTCATCAGCCAGTGGTTCGGCGACGAGACGCAGCTCACGGCGTTCGAGGTCGGCGCGACCGGTCGGTTCGACTGGGAGGGCTACGGCAACTTTCCGTTCGAGATTACCGAGATCGAACCGCAGACCGCGTTCGCCTACCGCTGGTCGGGTATTCCGGCCGAATCTCTCATGAGCGATGACTCGACTCTCGTGCGCTTCACCCTCGCGGATGTCGCTGACGGCACCGAGATCACCGTCGTCGAGTCCGGCTTCGAACTGCTGCCCGGCAAGACCCTCTACCGCCGCACTCGCCTCGAGCAGAACCGCGACGGCTGGGACATCGAGCTCGACGAGCTCGCCGGCCTGCTCGAGGACTAACCCTCTCCACCTATTGCTTACTGCATACTGCTTACTGCAAAACTCGGGCCCCGGAGCCGTCTCATCCCCTCAGTCGGGACGAGACCGGCCCGGGGCCTGATTTTTGCAGCGGATGGGGCTACTTCGAGTAGATGTAGCGGATGCTGATGTTGGTCGAGGTCGTCTTCGCGTGACTGCGAGTCACTTCGAAGTCGTATATGCGCTTGCCCGTGACCCCCTGTTTCGCCAGATAGGACGCGATTTTGTACGCGCGTGACTTCGCCTTCTTGAGGTCCTTCGCGGGGTGCCCGGTGTTGTGCATCACAGCGCTGACGTAGATCTCGACTGCGGAAGCGGATGTGGGAACGCTCCTCGCGAGGTCTCTCAATCGACTTCGGCCCCAGTTGTCCGGTTTGGTGTATTTGCCGTCGTACGTCACCGAACTCGACTTATATCCCAGTCCCGTGACTGTCAACTTGTACGAGCGGGAGGTCGAGCCGCTTGAATTGTGTGCGGTGATGGTGAAGGAGTAGGTGCCTACCTTTTTCGGTGTCCCCCGAAGGGTCTGCCTATCGACCCGCAGCCCCGGCGGAAGCCCGACCGTTGTCAGCGTCGGCAGCGGGTAGCCGGTAAGCCCGAGATCCGCCTGATACCAACGGTCGACAAGAGGCTTGGTCGCCGCATCGAGTGTCCCGAGGCGCGGCACCGAAGCTGGCTGTTCCGCGATGAAAAGTTTGATCGGAAGGTCGTCCATTCCGAATGGATTCTCCGCCCGAATCGAGAACCGATACGTTCCGCGGTACTGCGGTGTGCCCGAAATGACTCCGGTCGAAGAGTTGATGGAGAGGCCCTTCGGGATCGTTCCGACAATTGACCAGGCAACCTTGCCGGCAGACGATGCCGAGAGTGGTTTCGACTGGTATGAAACGGTCGCTTGACCAGAGGTAGATAGTGCCGTCGACGTGATGATCGGTGGCAGCCCTCTGGACAAGATCGTCACATTGTTATCACGGCCGGCTATGTAGGCGAATCCCGTGACCGAGTTCATCACCATCAAACCAGTCGACGTAATTGGCCTCGAATTTGCAACTCTCCCGGTGTCGCGGTCAAGGGAGGTGAAGTGTCGCACTTCATAGCCGCTGCCGGCGCTCGCGATTAACAAATTGTTTGTGAACGGGTCAAGCAGAATCCTCCTTGCCGGATCCTTGGTCGCCACGAGCCTTTCGACCCCCGGGGTTGCCGGGTCTACCACCGTGACGTCGGTCACGTACGTGTGTCCCAGATAGAGCAAGTCGGAATCTTCGTCGAAAGCCATTGCGAACGGCGAATCACGGACCGGGACGGTAGCCGTGACCAGTCTTGTCGTGCTGTCGATGATGCTGACAGTATTTGACGAGAAGTTCGCTACAAAGACGGCGTTGGCCGAACCCGCGACAATGACGTTCGCTGGGTCGTTTCCGACGGGGATCGTCTCACCGATCGCAAGTCCAGTGCTTGTTTGAACGACAGAAATGTCATCACTTCGACTGTTCGCGACCCACGCGATGTCTCGTTCGTCATCGATCGCGATCGCGTTGGGCCCGTCACCAACGGCAAAGGAAAAAAGCGGTTCACCGCCCGGCAGCGCAAGTACGCTCACTCGATTGCTTTGTGGTTGAGCCACAAATAACCGATTGTTCGTCGAATCAAACGCAAGCGCGCCTCCGCGCTCCTGCAGCGCGATCGTTCCCACCTCGGTGCGGGTCTCGCCGTCGATCACTGAGACGCTTGCCTTATTACCGTCGGTCGAGTAAATGCTGTTCGCGCTCTCGTCTACAGCCAGATAGTACGGCTCGATGCTCGTAGCGATCGTTCCCGTGATCCCGTATACGAGATCGGCGGCAACTGCTCGGCCGCTGTCAACAACTAGAGAACCTGACGCAAGCACCACAGCGACTAACCCCAGTGCGAGCGCTGACACCCGCCGAGCCTCATTCTTGACGATCGACACTTTTCCCCGTTCACCACACCTTTATAGTGGCGACTATAACTCACGTCTGGACGGAACGGTCGAGGACTTCGAATCGGATACTGAGCCCGGGGGTTGAGGTGCGGCAAATCCCTGCTCCGAGACAGCAGGAAAGAGGATTTGGGACCCCTCGAATGCCGCGGGGCACCGCCCGCGACCGCTCAGCGCGACCCGAGCACCGCCAGCAGCGCCGCGGCCTTGATGCGCACCTCTTCGAGCTCCTCCGAGGGAACCGACAGCGCCGTGATCCCCCCACCGGAACCAACCGTTGAACCCGCAGCATCGATGACAATCGAGCGGATGACCATCGCCAGGTCGACCCCGCCATCGAGTCCGAAGTAGCCAAAAGCTCCGGCATACACTCCGCGCGCGCGGCGCTCGAGCGAATCGAGGATGCGCGTCGCACTGAGCTTGGGCGCCCCGGTCATCGATCCAGCCGGGAAGCAGGCGATGACAGCATCCACCGGTCCGATCCCCGGCGCGAGCTGCCCGGTCACCTCGCTCACCAGTTGGTGCACGTGCGCGTACGTCTCGACCTCGAGCAGTCGCGGCACCCGCACCGAACCGACCTCGGAAATCCGCCCGATGTCGTTGCGCATGAGGTCGACGATCATGAGGTTCTCGGCGCGTTCCTTATCGCTCGCGGCGAGCTCGGCTCGTAGCGCGTCATCTTCAGCGGCGGACAAGCCCCGCCGCCGCGTGCCCTTGATCGGACTGCTCGAGACCAGCCCGCCCGGCGACACCGCCAGAAACTGTTCCGGCGACGCACTCAGCAGCGCAACCGACCCGAAGACCAGCAGCCCGCCGTGATGGCTTGGGCTCGACGAACGCAGCGCCAGGTACGTCACAAATGGGTCCGGACACACTTCAACGCCCGCCTCCGTCGTCAGGCACAGTTGGTACGCATCCCCCGCCGCGATCGACCGCTGGCACGCCTCGATCATGCCGAGGTACTCGTCGTCGCTGTACTTCCAGACTGCGTCACCGACCGGAGCAGCGGATGCCGTGGCCGGCACGACAGCAGCCGGCACGACAGCACCAGCCAGGGCCGCGACGGTCTGGTCGCGCCAGTCGCCGAGTGCGCCCTGCCACGAGTCCCCGAGTGCGAGCAACGAGACGAGTCCGGTCGCGTGGTCAAACGCGACAGCTCGGTCCACGAACATGAGCGCGGCGACGGGATACCGCGACGCCCGCACGGGCTCCCCCATGGTCAGCGCCCGCAACTCATAGCCGAGCCAGCCGACCCAGCCGAGGGCGAAGCCGCCGGCGGCATCCGGCTCGACGGGTGTCGACGCGAGCGAGGCGCGCAGCGACTCGAAGACATCGCCGTCCGCATCAATCAGCATGCGCGAGCTCGACCCGAGGTAGCTGACGCCCGTTGAAGCGCCAGGCCCACCATCGAGCCAGAAAGAGTTCTCGGCGTCAGCATTGAGCGCCGCCCACGCCGCAGCGGGGTCGACCCAGCGGCCGAGCGGATACCGCAGGAGCCGGGTGCGCATAGCCTAAGTTTATGAGTTCGCCGGTTTCACCCACGTCCGCCATCTATCGCTGGCACGGGAACGAGCTCGTGCTGCTCGAGTACTGCGACATGGCCGGGGTCACGGTCGAGGTCGCGGACTCGTGGCTGGTCTCCGAGGGTCGCACCCTCGCGCTCGGCCTGCACCGGGAGAGGTTCCTCGCCGGAATCGGCACCGAGCTGGACGCGACCGCGTTCTGGGATGCCGCGATGGCGCTCGTCCCCTCCACCGGCGAGTGGTTTCCCCGGGTTGAACTACAGTCGCGCGCCGGCGCCCCGCTGCTGGTCTTCCGGCTGAGGAGCGCTCCGGAACGCAGCCGCTCGGTCGTGCTCGCAACCAACCCCGGCCCGGACCCGCGCACCGTCCCGCTCATCAAGGGCCCCGACCTCGACACCATGCAGCGCCTGCGCACGGCCGTCCAGCCGCTCGGCGCAACCGAAGCGGTAATCCTGAACAACGACGGCTTCGTCGTCGAGGGCGCCTACAGCTCCCTCGTCTGGTGGCGCGGAAGCATCCTCTGCACTCCCCCAGCCGAGTTCGACCGTATCGACAGCGTCACGGCCAAATCCCTGCTCACGCTCGCCACTGCGCTCGGCGTCGAGACCTTCGCCGAAGCAGTGACGCCCGCCGAACTCGACGGCGTCGAACTGTGGGCGCTCAGCGCGCTGCACGGCCCGCGCATCGCCACGAGCTGGATCGACGGCCCGTCGCTCGCCGAACTGCCCGGCCGCCTCGCGACCTGGCGCAAGAGACTGGACGTTCTCGCGCGCTAGCCACATCGAGTTGGCGAAAACTGCTGTTGTGGCTCGCGAGTAACAACAGTTTTCGCCAACTCGATTTAGCCCAGGTGCAGGCGAGCCGTCATCAGGTGGCTCGCCACCGGCAGGTGCGAGATCAGGATGACGGTCCGGTGCGCTTCAGCAGCGCTCTCGAGCAGATCGGCGAGAAGGGCATCGGCGCGATGGACGTCGACGTTCGCGGTCGGCTCGTCGAGCACGAGCACCGGGAACTCGGCGAGCAGCGCACGCGCGAGCGCAATCCGCTGGGCCTGTCCGCCCGACACGAGCGTTCCGCGCTCACCGACCCGCGCGTCGAGACCGCCGCGCTCGAGCGTCCACTCGCCGAGGCCGACTCTCGCGAGCGCGTCGAGCAGGTCGCCGTCGGTCGCGTCTTCGCGCGCGAACAACAGGTTCTGGCGGATGCTGTCGTCGAAGATGTGTGGGGACTGCTCGCACAGTCCGACGACCGTTCGCACGTCGTCCGGAGCGAGCTCGCGGACATCCACTCCACCGAGGGTGTAGCTGCCGGAGTGATCGAGGAATCGCACGAGGACGTGCGCGAGGCTGGTTTTTCCGGCTCCGCTCTCGCCGGTGACGAGCAGTCGCGCGCCGGGCTCGAGCGTCACCGAGACCGGGCGCATCGCGGGCTCGGCGGCTCCCGGCCACTGCGCCGTCACGCGGTCGAGCACGATCGGGTACGGGCCGGAGGGCATCGCACGCGGTGACGCCGGCGCGGTCGGAATCTCGACGGGCACCTCGGTCGGCACCACCTCGGCAACCCGCTTCGCACTGACCCGCACCCCGCGCCAGGCACCGAGCGCGAGCGGAACCATTCCGAACACCTCGAACACCGCGAGCGGAATGAGGGCGATGAGCGCGAGCAGCGGGCCGTCGATCGCACCGGCTTCGATGGCCGGCTGCCCAACGACGAGCGAGCCGAAGACCGCTGCACCGGCGATCAGTGACATCACGGCGGCAACGGTGCCGCTTCCGAGAGCGCGCCGAAGCTGGGCGACCCGCAGGGCGTCATCCGCCTCGGCAATCCGGGCAGCGCTCGCGCCCTCGCGACCGAACGCGGTGAGCACATCGAGGCTCGTGACGTGCTCGAGCACGAGGTCGGCGAGTTGCGCCTTGAGTGGCGCAATGCCCTGTTCGGCACGCGAGGAGATCAGCGAATTGAGCACGGTGCCGACAACGATCGCCAGCACGAGCGCGACAGCGAGCACCACGGAGGCCGACGGCAGGATGATCGCGACCGTGATGACGCTCAGCAGCCCGACCACGATCGACGTCGCGAGCGGCTGGACGACCCGCAGCGGAAGGTCCTGCAGCCGGTCGACGTCGCTGACGAGTCGCGTCAGAAGGTCGCCGCGACGGGTTCCGCCGAGCCCGTCCGGCGCGAGCGGGACGAGCCTACGGAAGATCCCGGCGCGCAGCCGTGCGAGCCCACGGAACGCCGCATCATGGCTCGCGAGCCTCTCGACGTAGCGGAAGAACGCCCGGCCGAGCGCAAACGCCCGCACCCCGACGATCGCGAACCCGAGAAAGAGAATGGGCGGCTGCTCGGCAGCCTTCGTCAGCAACCAGGCGCTCGTCGCGAGCAGGGCGACCGCGCTTCCGGACGACAGGATGCCCAGCAGTAGCGCCGGCACAAACAACCGGGCGCGCGGCTGCGCGAGCCCGAGCACCGCGCGTTCCGGCTCCGAGGGCCTCTCGATGATCGCCGCGCTCACGAGACGGCCACCCTCGGTCGAACCTCGATGATCGAGTCGGATGCCGCGAGCACGGCTTCGCGGTGCGACACGACGATCACCGCGCGACCGGTCGCCGCCAGTTCCAGCAGTCCACGGATGACCTCGCCCTCGGTCGCACTGTCGAGCGCGGAGGTCGGCTCGTCGAGGATGACGACCGGGCATCCGGAATCCAGCGCCCGATACACCGCACGGGCGATCGCCACCCGCTGCGACTGGCCGCCGGACAGCCCGCTGCCGTTGACACCGAGCACGAGTTCCGGCGGCACGATCTCGGCCGCCGCGATGCGCATCGCCTCGGCGAGAAGCAACGGGTCGGCGTCGCCGAGCGCGATGTTGTGCGCGACGGTTCCTGCGACAAGCCCCGGCCGCTGGCCGGCCCAGGCCACGAGTTGCCGCGCCTGCTCCGGCGCGAGTGCCTCATCGCCGTAGCGGATGTCGCCGCTGAACGGCACGAAGCCGAGCACGGCCGCGACGATGGTCGACTTTCCCGCGCCACTCGGGGCAGCGATGACCGAGAGGCGACCGGGTTCAAAGCGAGCCGCGAACCCATCGACGACGAGCCGGTCGCCGTAACTCACGCGCAGGTCGTCGATCGAGAGCGAACGGCCGGCGACCGCCGTTGCTACCGGGCGAACGCTGGCGACGGGCAGTGCGCGCTCGGCATCCAAAATCTCGAAGACGTCATCGGCGGCGGCAACGCCGTCGGCAGCAGCGTGGAACTGGGCGCCGACCTGGCGCAGCGGAAGGTACGCCTCGGGCGTCAGCAGCAGAACGAACAGCCCGACGGTGAGGCCGAGCTCACCGCTCACGAGCCGCACCCCAATGGAGACTGCGACGAGGGCGACCGAGAGGCTGCCGGCGAGTTCGAGCACAAAGCCGGAGATGAACGAGACGCGCAGCACCGACATCGTGCGGGTGCGGTACTCGTCGGTGATCCGCTCGATCCGCGCCGCCTGGCGGTGCTGGCGTCCGAAGATCGTCAGGGTCGAGAGCCCGTCGACGACCTCGAGGAACCCGCTAGCGAGGCCGGTGAGCGCGGTCCACTGCTTGCGCTGCACGGCCTGCGTCGCCCAGCCGATGAGCACCATGAACAGCGGGATGATCGGCAGCGTGATCGCAACGATCACCGCGGTCCAGAAGTCCTGGGTGAGCAGAACGAGCAGCAGCATCGGAGTCGCGATCGCGGTCAGGATGAGCTGCGGAAGATACTTCGAGAAGTAGCCGTCGAGCGCGTCGAGGCCGGTCGAGACGATGGTGGTGAGCCGCCCGCTGCTGCGCGAGGCCAGCCACGCCGGGCCGAGAGCCGAAATCGCGGCGACCACCCGCATCCGCAGCTGGCTTTTGACGCTCGCTGCGCCACGCGCCGCGAGCACGTCGAGTACCCACACCGACCCGGCCCGCACGACGATCGAGAGCGCGAAAAGCGCGAACTCCGTGGCGAGTGATGCCAGTGAGAGCCCGTCGATGATGCCCACGATGATCGCCGTCGCGAACCACGCGACCGCGATGATGGACACCGTCTGGATGAAGCCGACGATCGCCCCGAGCGCGAGGAACACCCGCGCGGCCGCTGCGTAACGCAGCAGCCGCGGGTCGATGGGTCCAGCGCTCACGGGCGAACTTTCTAGTGTGCTGACTCGAGCACTGTCGAGCGCGAGACGCGCTTGCGGAACACCCAGTAGGTCCAGGCCTGGTAACCGATGACGAGCGGAAGCGAGAATCCCGCCACCCACGTCATCAGATTGAGCGTATACGGAGTACTGGATGCGTTCTCAATCGTCAGCCCGAATGCCGGATTGTTGCTGGCAGGCATGACGTTCGGGAACAGCGCTGAGAGGATCGTCGCGACCGCGAACAGTGTCGTGAGCGCCATCGCGGCGAAGGCGCGACCCTCGAAGCCGACCGCGTTGAACAGCAGCGCCGCGACGAGCGACACGGCGGCGAGCAGCGCGAACGTGATGAGCAGCCAGAGGTGCGGCTTGTCGAGGTGCTGCAGGATGGTCCAGCCGAGGAAAGCCGCGGCGAACAGCACGGTGAGCGCACCCGATCGCCCGGCGAGCTTACGAGCGCGCAGCCGCAGGTCGCCCTCGGTCTTGAGCGAGACGAACACGACGCCGTGCGTGAAGAAGATCAGCAGGGTCGTGACTCCGCCGAGCAGTCCGTACGGGTTCAGCAGCGTGAAGAAGTCGCCGGTGAAGTTGTGGTCGGCGTCCATCGGAACGCCCTGGATGATGTTTGCGAACGCGACGCCCCACAAAAGTGCCGGAACAGCCGAACCGAACACGATCATCCGGTCGAACCACTTGGTCCAGGCGACTCCCTTGCCCTGGTGGCGGTACTCGAATGACACACCGCGCAGGATGAGGGCCACCAGGATCAGCAGCAGTGCGAGGTAGAAGCCGCTGAACAGCGTCGCGTACCACTCCGGGAACGACGCGAACAGGCAGGCGCCCGCGACGATCAGCCAGGTCTCGTTGAGGTCCCAGACCGGGCCGATCGTGTTGATGATGACGCGGCGGTCGACATCGTCCTTGCCGAGAAACGGCAGGCTCATTCCGACGCCGAAGTCGAACCCGTCGAGCACGAAGTACCCGATGAACAGGAACCCGACGATGAAGAACCAGAGATATTGCAGATCCATGTCGCGATTCCTTAGTAGACCGTAGCGAGGCGTTTGTGGTCGACGGCGTCGGGGTCGTCGTGATCGACCCACTCGTCGGGGCCGGTGACGGCTGCCTTGCGGATGAGCTTGAACTCAACGACCGCGAGGGCCCCGTAGACGACGGTGAAGGTCACGAGCGATATGAGCACGGTGAGTCCCGTCACATTCGGTGAGACCCCGTCCGCGGTTTTCATCAACCCGAACACGATCCACGGCTGGCGACCCA
>Ga0247815_10002395_pt1 | contig 13868 bp, 13 predicted proteins | sample UWRJL194509B1_FD_181014 | JGI IMG/M metagenome (GOLD analysis project Ga0247815, IMG submission 181014) | Plant litter microbial communities from Arlington Agricultural Research Station in Wisconsin, United States - UWRJ-L194-509B-1 | ecosystem: Environmental > Terrestrial > Plant litter >... | reverse complement strand
GCTTGGTGCGCAGCTGCTCCGATTGCACCCGCAGCGAGTCGGCGATGCTGGTGCCGAAGCGGTCGGCCTGGATCAGCATCGTCACCAGCGCGTCGACGTCCTCGACGCCGGTGCGCAGCGCCAGGTTGCGCAGCGCCTTTTCCTTGGCGCTGCCGGCGCGCAGTTCCAGCGTCACCAGCTGCATCTCCTCGGCCAGCACCACGCTTTTCAGCCCGATTTCGTTGGCCACGCGGGCCAGCGCGGCGTCCATCGCCAAGCCTGCTTCGACGCACACCGTCATCAGGTCGAGCGCGTCGGGGAAGCTTTCGAAGATGTCGCGCTGGCGCGCCTTGACCACGTGGTTGAGCACGAAATTGGGCAGGTAGTAGCCGATGCCGCCGGCGACGATCATCCACAGCATCTCGGCGTTGCGGTCGGTGGTGACGGCCTTGCTGCTCAGGTACAGGAACACGATCAGCGGCAGCAGCACCGCCAGCCCGGTTTTCCCGGAGAAGAACAGCGCCGGCGTGGACGGCGTGCGCCAGCCGGCGTTGATGAAGCGTTTGCGCACCGGCGAGTTTTCCCAGCCCTCGGTCGGCACCGACAGCTTGGCCAGCGGCGCCGTCAGGTTGACGATGTACTCGACCCAGCGCGCGCCGCCGCGCGTGACCTGGCTGCGGTCGTGCAGCGCCTCCAGCCGGTCCTTGACCGGGTTGGCGCTGAGCAGGCGGATCGCCAGCACCACGCCGCCGAACACCGCGATGAACACCACCAGCAGGAACATGATTTGGATGAAGGTCATGATGGCTTCCTTAAATACGTATCGTGGTGATGCGACGGATCATGAACATGCCGATCACCATCAGCCCGCCCGCCATGCCCAGCATCTTGCGGCCGCCGGGATCGGTGAACAGCACCTCCATCGTGCCGGGATTGACCACCGAGACCAGGCCGCCGACGGCGAACGGCATCAGTCCCAGCACCCAGGCCGACATGCGGCCTTCGGCCGACATCACCTTCACCTGGCCGAGCAGCTTGAGGCGGTCGCGGATGATGGCGCTGATGGAGTTGAGCAGGTCGGTCAGGTTGCCGCCGGTTTCGCGCTGGATGAGCACCGCGATGACGAAGTAGCGCAGGTCGGTGCTGGGCACGCGCAGCGCGAGGTTCATCAGCGCGTCCGGCATCGAGACGCCGAAATTGACCTCGTCGAACACCGAGCGGAACTCGCCGCCCAGCGGATCGGGGATCTCCTCGCCGACCATCTTCAGCGCGGTGGGGAAGGCGTGGCCGGCGCGCATGGCGCGGCTCATCATGTCGAGCGCGTCGGGCAGCAGGAATTCGATGCGGGTGATGCGCTTGCGCTTGGCGCGCATCGCCTCGAACACCGGCAGCGAGGCGGCCAGGCCGGCCAGTATCAGGCGCCCGAACCACGGCAGCAGCAGCGACGAACCGAGGATGAAGCCGATCAGGAACAAGCCGGACATCAAGGCGCACAGCTGCGCCGTGCTGATGGCGCGGCCGGTTTGCAGCAGCAGCCGATCCAGCCTGGCGATGCCGGGGATGGCCGCCAGCAGGCGCTGCATGCCGGCGTCGCGGGCGAAGGTGCGTTCCTTGGTGATCGACACCGCCAGCTCGCCGACGCCGGTGTCGCCGATGGCGTTGCGCAGGCGGCGCGCCACCCGCTCGGCCTCGGGGCCGCGGGCGTTGTTCCAGCCGACGTAGACGCCCCACACCAGCAGCGCGACGGCGGCGAACAGCAGGGCGGCGAAAAGCAGCAGGCGCGAGTCCATGATTATTGATTGACCGGATCGAAGACGTTGGCCGAGATGGTGACGCCGAAGTTGCGCAGCCGCTCGATGAAGCGCGGCCGGATGCCGCTGGCGGTGTGGTGACCCATCACCTTGCCGTCCTCGCCCAGGCCGCTCTGCTTGAAGCTGAAGATCTCCTGCATGGTGATGATCTCGCCCTCCATGCCGGTCACCTCCTGGATCGACATGACCTTGCGCTTGCCGTCGGTCAGGCGCGACACCTGCACCACCACGCCGACGGCGGAGCTGATCTGCTGTCGCATCGCCTTGGTCGGCAGGTTGGCGGCGGCCATGCTGATCATGTTCTCCAGCCGCGTCAGCGCGTCGCGCGGGGTGTTGGCGTGGATGGTGGCCATCGAGCCTTCGTGGCCGGTGTTCATCGCGCCCAGCATGTCGAGCGCCTCGGCGCCGCGCACCTCGCCGAGGATGATGCGGTCGGGCCGCATCCGCAGCGCGTTGCGCACCAAGGCGCGCTGCGACACTTCGCCTTTTCCTTCAATATTGGCGGGCCGGGTTTCGAGGCGCACCACGTGCGGCTGCTGCAGCTGCAACTCGGCCGCGTCTTCGACCGTGACCACGCGCTCGGTCGGGCCGATGAAGCCGGAGATCACGTTCAGCATGGTGGTCTTGCCGGAACCGGTGCCGCCGGAGATCAGGATGTTGACCTTGGCCTTGCCCAGCCCCTGCAGCACCTCGGCCATGTCGGCGGTCATGCTGCCGTAGGCGACCAGGTCGGCCAGCCGCAGCGGGTCGGCCGAGAAGCGCCGGATCGACATGATCGGGCCGTCGATCGCCAGCGGCGGGATGATGGCGTTGACCCGCGAGCCGTCCGGCAGGCGGGCGTCGACCATCGGGCTCGATTCGTCGATGCGGCGGCCGACGCGCGAGACGATCTTGTCGATGATCTTCATCAGGTGGGCGTCGTCGCTGAAGGTGACGTCGGTCAGTTCCAGCTTGCCGCGCCGCTCGACGTAGATCTGGCGGTAGGTGTTGACCAGGATGTCGGACACGGTCGGATCCTCCAGCAGCGGCTCCAGCGGGCCGAAGCCGAGCATCTCGTTCTGGATGTCGCGCGTCAGCGTCTTGCGCTCGGCGTCGTTGATGACGACGGCGTCCTCCTCCAGCAGCTTCTCGACCAGGTTGCGCAGCTCGACGCGGATCTGGTCCTGCGTCAGCCGCTGCATGCTTTCCAGGTCGACCCGGTCGAGCAGCGCCGCGTGCAGCCGCGCCTTGAGCTTCTGGTAGGCGCGGTTGTCGATGCCGCCGTGGGCGCGCTGGCCGGAGCCGCGCGCCTCGCCGCTTTCCAGCCGTTCGCGCAATGAGATGGGGGTGCTCATGATGATCCTTTATTTACGCTGCAGCATTTTGCCGAGCCAGCCGCCGCTTTGCTGCGCCGGCGCCGCCTCGCCGCTCAACTTGCGCGCGAAGTCCGCCAGCGCCGCGCTCAGCGGGCTGTTGGGCGACAGCTGCAACACCGGCACGCCCTGGTTCACCGAGGCGGCGGCCGCGTCGTAGTGGTTCGGCACGGTGAAGGCGATTTCGGCGTCGAACGCGCCCTCCAGGTCCTTCAGGCGGATTTCGCCGCCCTTGTCGTGGCGGTTGACGATCATGTGCACCTTGTCCTTGCCGTATTCCAGCGAACGGAACACGTTGAGCAGGCGCTTGCTGTCGCGGATGTAGGGCAGCGTGGTTTGCAGGATCGGATAGATATGGTCGGCGTGGTCGAGCGCGCGGATGCTGACCGCGTCCAGGCTGCGGCCGACGTCGAGCAGCACGAAGTCGTACTGGCGCCGCGCCAGCTTGAGGATGGCGTCGATGTGGTCCGGCTTGACGTCGTTGGCGTGGGCCGGGTCGGACGGCGCCGCCAGCACGCTGTAGTTGGGCGTGATGTTCAACATGCTCGACGCCAGGAACGACGGGTCGAGGCGGTGGATCTGCTGGGCGACGTCGCTCAGCGTGGCCAGCGGCTTGTGGTCGGAGACGAACAGCGAGGCGTCGCCGAACTGCAGGTTCAAGTCGATCAGCGCGACCTTCTGCTTGCCGCTGGCGGCCAGTGCGTAGCCGAGATTGGTGGCGAGGAAGGTGGCGCCGCTGCCGCCCTTGCAGGAGATGAAGGCCAGCACCTTGCCGGCGGTCTGGCCGCGGCGCTCCAGCTTTTCGCCGATGCGTTCGATGGCCGGGTACAGCGCGGCGCTGGTGACCGGCGACGGCAGCACCTCGCGCACGCCGGCGCGCATCGCCTTGAGCAGGAACTGCTGGTCCTGGTCGACGCACAGGGCGACGCAGGCGATGTTGGGGTGCTGCGCGGTGAAGCGCTCCAGCTGCTCCAGGTCGCCCTCGTCGACCTGCGGCCGGTCGATGATCAGCACGTCCGGCATCTGTTCGTCGTTGAGCGCGGCGGTGCGGATCACGCCGCCCAGCAGATGGTCGATTTCGTCGGACGTGGAGCGCGAGCGCAGCATGCGCATCAATTCGGCCAGGTGGCGTTCATCGCGTGAAATGACGGTGATCTTCACTGTGCCTCCTTAACGGTTGCCGCCGACGCCGATGGAGAAGGCGTTCGAGCTCGCCTCCGGCGTGGCGAAGGAACGCTGGTAGTTGTCGTAGGCGGCCTTGGCCGCTTGCGCGTCGAGGCCGTTGACCGGCGAGCGGTTCAGGCGGGCGTCCGGGTTCAGCGTTTGCTGCGCCTTGACCAGCCGCACGCTGTCGCCGAAGCTGCGGTCGGTGCGCGGCGAGGTGCCGCAGGCGCTGAGCGCGATGATGGCCGCGACCATGGCCGCCGGCATGAGAAGGTGCTTGCGCATGGCGGCTCCTATTGCACGCCCGGCGCTGGTGAGGGCGCGGGCGGCGTGGCGGGTGGCGCGGCGCCTTCCATTTTCCCGCGCAGGAAGAAGTCGAAGCGGTTCGGCGCCGTGTAGTCGTCGGTCGGCAGCTTGTGGTCGGGCGGCAGCGGCTGCGCCAGGTGCGGCGTGACGATGAACACCAGCTCGGTGCGGTCGCTCTGGAAGTCGCTGCTGCGGAACAGCGCGCCCAGGATAGGGATCTCGCCCAGGCCGGGGAAGGCTTTGATGTTGGTGGTGACGTTGTTCTTGATCAGGCCGCCGATGGCGAAGCTCTGGCCGTCGTACAGCTGCACCGTGGTGCTGGCGCGGCGCGTGGTGAACGACGGCAGCACGGCGGTGGCGGTGCTGCCGCTGGCGGTGATGCCGATGCCTTCGCGGTTGAGCTCGGACACCTCGGGCTGCACCCGCAGGTTGATGCGGCCGCCTTCAAGCACGGTCGGGGTGAACTTGACGGCGATGCCGTATTCCTTTTCCTCCAGCGTGACGCGCTGGGTGCCGCCGGTGGTGTCCTGCGACACCGGGATGAAGATCTTGCCGCCGGCTAGGAAGCTGGCCTCCTGGCCGCTGATCGCCATCACGGTCGGCTCGGCCAGCACCTTGATCAGGCCGTCGTTCTTTTGCGCGTCCAGGGTCAGGAACTTGCCGTTGCGGTTGTTGAAGGCGTCGATCTTGTTGGGGTTGCCGCTCAGCAGATTGGACAGCATGGTGTAGGTCCAGCTGCCGCGCGTGCCGGCCAGGCCGACGCTGGCGCCGAGCTGGTCGACCAGCGTCTTCGACACTTCGGCGATCTTCACCTCCAGCATCACCTGCTGCGGCGCGGCCACCGCCAGCATGTTGACCACGCGGCCGCCGCCGCCGTTCTGGTTCTGGCTGAGGCCGGCCATCGGGTCCAGCGCCTGCTGCGAGCTGGTGCTCGTCGCCGCGCCGGAGGCCGAGGACGCGGCGCCGTCGGCCCCGCCCGGCGTCGGCGTCGGCGTGTTGGCGCCGCTGTTGCCGCCGCGCGAATTGCGTTGCAGGTAGGCGCCGGCCACCGACGCGATCTGCGCCGCGCGCACCGAGTCGGCCACCGTGCCGGACAGGATCAGCGAGTTGCCGGAGACGGTGATGCGGATGTCTTTTTCGGTCGGGAACAGCTGCTCGAACTGCTGCCGCAGCGCCACCGTGTCCAGCCCGACGACGATGTCGATGATGGTGGCGTGGTTGGCGCGGTTCCAGATGATCAGGTTGGTCGCGCCGGTGGCCTTGCCGAGCATATAGACTTCGCTGGGATTGATCAGGATGACGTCGGCGACCTTGGCGTCGCCGACCGCCAGCCGGGCGGCGGGCGAGGGCAGGCGCATCAAAGTGGACTTGCCCTCCGATAGGTTGAGCTGGGTGGCCAGCTCGATGCGGGTGGCGCTGGTGGCGGTGGCCGGCGGCGCCGATGCCGATGCCGGCTGGGCGGCCAGGGCGGACTGCGCGCACAGGACGGCGGCCAGGGCCGCGGCGGCGGTGTGGAATGATGTCGCGTTCAATTCGGTGGTCAAGTCGCTCTCTCCGGCTATTAGAATTGCTGGGAACTACGTTCCAGGCCCTTGATGACTTCTACGGTGTCGCGTTCGATCTTGCGCGGCGCGGCGGCCGGGCGCGGCGCCGCGGCCACCGGCGCCTGCGCGGCCGGCGGCGTGTTGGTCAGCTTGGCGATGGCGGCGGCGCGCGGCTTGCCGTCGTCCAGCAGGCTGCTCTTGGTCGCGCCCTCGGTGTTGGCCGATTGCGGGTCGACCTGGTTGCGCAGCACCAGCGACAAGGTGCCGACGCTGCGCGCCAGGTCCAGCTTCTCGACCTGTTCCGGCGTCAGCTCCAGCGTGACGGCGTTGACCACCTTCGGCTTGGTGTCGTCGCGGTTGGATTCCTGGGCGATGGCCAGCACCAGTATGCGTTCCAGCACGATCTTGGAGATCGCCTGCTCGCGCACCGAGTTGTCGCCGCCGCTGTCGTTCTGGGTGTTGACCAGGATGTCGACGAAGTTGCCCGGCAGCGCGAAGCCGGCCACGCCGACCACGTCGTTGACGCGCACCGTCATCGCCCGCTTGCCGGCGGCCACCACGGCCGACAGCCCGCCGGTGGTGCCGGCCGGCGCCAGCCTGCTTTCGGAGATCGGTTCGCCGCGCTGGATGTTGCCGCGCGTGATGCGGCCTTCGAGCGTCTTCAGGTCGACCATGGCGCCGACCGGCATCGAGCTGGCCGGCCAGTCCACCATGTGCACCAGCTCGGGCGTGATGCGCGCGCCCATGCTGATGTCGAGCAGCGCGACCGCCACCTTGTTGCTGTTGCCGGCCGACTGGCCGGCGATCCATTGCGCCGCGACGACCACGGCGGCCAGCGCCAGGATCAGCGCCACGCCTATCATGGTTAAAGCCCTTGTGTTTCTCATCCTGGCCTTCCGGTGTGAAGAGGTATCGATGCTTCGCGGCGTTCGCGTTCCTGCTTGTGCTGCTGCTCGGCGACCCGGCGCGCGCCGGCGCCGGCGAAGTAATTATTCCAGGCCCAATCGAGCGAGCGCTGGTCCAGTGTGGGCGGCGTGCTTTCGTAGCGGGCCAGGTCGCGCACCTGGCGGATCAGGTCGCGCGGATAGCAGGCCAGCAGCGGCGTGTCGTCCTTGTCGTGCAGCGCGTGCAGCAGATAATCAAACGCCGCCGCATCGAATTCCATGTCGTACTTCACGCAGGCCTGGCGGAAAAGTAGCTCATATTCCGCCTGGGTTTGCGGCGGTACTTCTATCTTGTAACCCAGTCGCCGAAGGAAGGCGCCATCGGATAAACGTTCCGGTAGGAAGTTCGACGAGAATACCACGACCACATCGAAAGGAACTTGAAAAACAAGTCCGGTGTGCAAGGAAAGATAATCGACGCCACGGTCCATCGGCACGATCCAGCGGTTCATCAATTCCAGCGGCGAGCAGCGTTGGCGGCCGAGGTCGTCGATGATGAAAATGCCGTTGTTGGCTTTCAAATGAGGAGGCGCTTGATACAGCCGCGTGTTGGCGTCGAAGCGCAGGTCCAGCATCTCCAGCGTCAGCTCGCCGCCGGTCAGCGCGGTCGGGCGTTGCAGGCCGCGCACCCAGCGCGCGTCGAGCATGCGGGTCTGGTCCTCGTCGGTTTCCCAGGACGCCAGCGCGCGGTGCTGCACCGGATCGTAGAAGGGCACGACCTCGCCGTCGATCATGATCGCGTACGGCACCGAGATGGCGCCGTGCAGCAGGCCGCACAGGCGCTCGGCGAGGAAGGTCTTGCCGCTGCCGGCCTGGCCGTAGATGAAGATGGCGCGGCCGGAGTTCATCGCCGCGCCCATCTGGTCCAGCACGGCGGCGCTGGCGACCACGTCGTGGAAAGTAGCTTGCACGTCGGCGCGCGTGACGTGCAGGTGGCGCACGCTTTGCGCCTCGACCTGGGCCACGTAGGCGGCCAGCGTCACCGGCGCCGGGCCGGCGTAGGCGTTGCGGTTCAGGCAGGCGATGGCGCGCTGCGCGCCGGCGTCGGTGAGGTGATAGGTGAGGTCGGCGTCGGTGCCGCTGTGGCCGCTGCGCGTGACTTCGCACAGCTTCTCGTTGCGCAGGTGCGTGATCAGCGGCGTGATGACGCTGACGCTCAGTTTCAAATGGCTAGCCAGTTCCGGCAGGCGCACCTGGCCGCGCTGGAACAGCACCTTGGACAGCAGCTCGACCAGGAATAAAAACGGCAGGCCGGTGTCGTCGACGCCGCGCGGCGCGCGCAGGTCGGCGGGTGCTGGCGCCGGTGTGGCGGCCGCGTCGATGGGCGTGGCCGGCATCACGCGAACAGGTTGCGGCCGGTGGCCGCGCCCATCGCCAGATACGGCAGCGCGCCGGCGGCGATCGCCACCGCGTACGGCAGGCGGCCGCTGGCGGCGGCCGGCGCTTCGACCTTGGCGACTTCGCCGGCGAGCGAGCGCAGCATGCTGTACTTGAGCATTTGCCAGGTGTTGCCGACCATGATTTTCAGGCGGCCGTTGTAGGCCGCCACCGCCAGCGCGAGCACGCCGCCGGCCAGCAAGGTGAGTAGCACGATGCCAGCCACCGACCACGGGCCGACGAAGGCGCCGAGCATCGCCATCAGCTTGACGTCGCCGGCGCCCAGCGCGCGCATGGCGTACATCGGCAGCAGCAGGCCGAGGCCGACGCCGAGGCCGGCCAGCGACATCAGCAAGCCGATGCCGCCGAACGGCTGTATGAACAGACCGTCGCCCGAGGGCAGCGCGGCGTTGAGCAGCACGCCGAGCACGGCGCCGCCGAACACCAGCGCGTTGGGAATGCGGCGCGTGCGCAGGTCGTTCCACACCGCCAGTGCGAGCAGCGCGCACAGGACGAGCAGGGGCATAGAGGTCATGATGTCGCCTTGCGAAAAGGGATCAGTCAGTTGGAGTGACTATAAAAAATCCGGAGCGGCGTGTGCCGTTCCGGATTTTTTACGCCGCTGAAAATTAAGCGGTCTTGACCAGCGTCGAGATGTATTTCAGCGAGTCGGTGATTTTCGGGCCGAGGAAGGCCAGGCCGGCGGTGATCGCGGCGGCGATGGCGGCGGCCATCAGAGCGTATTCGATGGCGGTGATGCCGGCTTCGTCGTTGATGAAATTTTTGATGGCGTTCATGATTGAATCCTGGTTTAGTTGGTTGAAATGGGGCTTTGCTGCTTCAACTAAAACGGGGTTCAGGTTTTAGGTACTTGGTGCTGCTGTGCAGGTCGGTTTGCGCTGCTGATGTAAGTCATTCTACGCATGCTGTTGTCACTGGTCATCGGACAAACGTCACTTTGTTGCGTGACATTTGTCATCGCCGGGGTTTCAGGTTTTGGAACCCACGACGGCCATCACGGCGATGGCCACGATCACCGACACCAGGGCGGCGATCAGCGCGTATTCCATCAGCGTGGCGCCATCCTGCTTCGCGGTGAAGCGTGCGCTGCTGCGTGCTTTGAGTGAAATGCGCATTACTGCTCCTGTGGGGTCTTGCATGGTCAAGCGTGTCATTCTAAACAACTTGCTGCGTCGCCGCATCGGATAAAAGTCATTTATAAAAGTGACATTTGTCACGGTCGGTCCTATAAAAAAGACCGGAGCGGCTGGCGCCGTTCCGGTCTTTTTTCGCGCCGCTGAAAATTACGCGGTCTTGACCAGCGTCGAGATGTATTTCAGCGAGTCGGTGATTTTCGGGCCGAGGAAGGCCAGGCCTGCGGTGATCGCGCCGGCGATGGCGGCGGCCATCAGTGCGTATTCGATCGCGGTGATGCCGGCTTCGTCGTTGATGAAATTTTTGATGGCGTTCATGATGGAATCCTTGTTTAGTTGGGTAAGAGTGGTTGGTCGCATTCAACTAAAACGGGGTTCGGGTTCTAGGTATTCGTGCAGCTGATGTAAGTCATTCTACGCACGCCGATCGCGCCGCGCATCGGACAAACGTCACCATTCGCGGTGACAATTGTCATCCCACGCAATGCTTGGTGGCGTAGACGTACAACTCCAGCCGGTTGGCCACGCCCAGCTTCTGATAGATGGTGGTGAGGTTGTTGCGCAGCGTGGGCTCGGCGATGAACAGCCGCGACGCCAGCTCCTTGTTGGGCGCGCCGTTGCCTTCGACCACCACCGCGACGATCTTGCGCTCCTTCGGCGTCAGCGTGGCGATGCGCGCCGCCTCCGGATCGGCCTTGGCCGGCGCGGAAATTTGCGTCAGCAGCGCGCTCATCAGCGCCGGGTCGACGCACAGGTCGCCGCGGTGCACGGCGCGGATGGCGTTCAGCACCACCTCGGCCGGCGCCTCCTTGCCGACCACGCCGCGCGCGCCCAGCTTGATGGCCTGCGTCAGCAAGCCCTGGTCGCGGTTGCCGCTGAGGATCAGCACCTTGGCGCCGCTGTCCAGCAGCAGGCGCGGCAGGATGGCGATCGAGCTTTCGCCCTCCAGGTCGAGATCGAGCACGATCACGTCCGGCCGCAGCCGGCTTGCTTCGCGCAAGGCGCCCTCGTTGTTGTTGGCGCTGCCGATCAGCGCCAGGCCGTCGCCGGCGCCCTCGATCAGTTTTTCCAGCCCCCACAGCATGGTCTTGTGGTCGTCCACCAGCATGATGCGGATAGGAGTGTTGCTCATGGTCTTGCCTCGGTTGTTTATACCGGGATGGCGATATGTACCGCCGTCGCGTCTTGCGACGTGCGGACTATCTCGATCGTTCCGCCGAGCGCGTTGGTGCGCTCGGCCAGCGATCCTGGCAGGAATGGGGCCGGTGGACCTTCCGGTGCTTCGTTTTCTATGCGTATCCGCAACTGGCCGTCGACGTTGCTGAGGTCGACCACGCCGTTGCGGGCACGGGTGTGCTTGCGTATATTGTGCATGCCTTCGTTCACGATCTGGAACACCTCGGCGGCCAGCCGGTCGCTGATCGACAGGCCCGGCTGCGCCTGGATGGTGATCCGGATGCCGTAGAACTCGTGCACTTGCTGCGCCTGGCGCCGCAGCGCCACCAGCAGTTCGGCGTCGGTCTGCGCCGCTCCTTGCCGCACGCTGCGGGCGAACTGGCGCATGTCGCCGATGACCTGCGTGGTCATGTCCAGCAGTTTATCAAGTTCGGGCGCGACCGGGTGATCCGATTGCAAAGTCTGGCGCACCGCGCTGATGCCGTGGCGCAGTCCGATGTAGGGTTGGATCGCGGTGTCATGCAAGTCGCGCGCGATCTTTTGCCGTTCGCGGAAGGCGGCGTCCGAGGCCAGCCGGTCGAGCAGCACGATGTTTTCGATCACCGGGAACACCTGCGCCGCCAGCTGTTGCAGGAACACCGCGTCGGCGCGGTTGAGGCGGGTTTGTTGCGACACCACGTAGATGCGCCCCTCGCCCTTGCGCAGCGGCAGCGGCGCGCTGACGAAGGAGTGGGCGTCGAGCAGGTCGACCAGTTGCTCGCAGTCGTCGCGCGACAGCGGCTGCCAGCGGTTCTGGCCGGGGGCGCGGCTGCGCGCCTCCAGCGTGCCGGGCAGGCGCGGATGCAGCGCGGCGGCGTACTGCACCAGCGCGCGCGCGCCGAACACCAGCAGCGGCGCGGCCGCGCCCTCCGGCAGCCGCGACAGCGAGGCGCGGCCGTCGGCGGGGCCGGACGAATGCAGTTGCCATAATTCGTCGGGACCGTCGCGCATCAGCAGCAGGCAGTTACTCGCTTGATAGAAGTTGCGGGTTTTACGCAACATCGAGGCGATGGTCTGGTCGACGCCGAAACGCGGGTTGGACAGGTCGCTGACGTCGCGCAGCAGGCGCAGCCGGCGGCGCTGCGCCACGCCCAGGCCGCCCCAGTAGGCGATCATGTAGCCGAGCGCCAGCACAAAGATGGTGCGCAACAACAGGTGGCCGTGGTTGACGCTGTTGTCGGCGAGCCACGTCGATACGGCCAGCGCGACGGCCGCGCCCAGCGTGATGCGCGCGCCTTCGTCGAAGCCCCATTGGAACGACGCGGTCAGGATGACGAAGAAGAAGAAGGGGAAGAAGAAGCTGTTGCCGCCGCCGCTGGCGTACAGCATCAGCGCGTACCAGGCGAGATCGATCCAGTACACCAGCTTGCCGTGCCAGAATGGATCGCGGCGCTTGCGCGCGGCCACCAGCAAGGTCACACTGTGCAGCAAGTAGGCGCTGAAAATCATCCAGCACAGCGCGCTGCGCGAGCCGCCGGTGGCGCCCAGGTCGCCGGGGGCGATGAACAGCGTCAGCAGCGCCGACACGGCCAGCAGCAGCCGCATGATGAACACCATCGAAGCGCCGGCCGCGTCGCCGCCGGCGCGCTGGCGGGTGTCATCAAGGTCCGCGTCCGGAGGCATGCTGTCTACGATCAAACCGCTTCTCCGATTGTTGTTGCGGGTGCAATTTCGAGTCTACCCACAGACGCCACCCTTGTCCAGCCGCGCATGATAGGCGCGGCCGCGACGGCGCGCAAGCCGCTGTAGTTCATGCTTTTTGCTAACATTAAATAACTAGGCGAAAGAAAATGAATCACGCTACAATGCCGCATCGTCACCCCAATCCCGTGGCGCCGCCGCCGGCCTCAGTCCCTGCGCCGGCCAGCACGACGACAGTGCCGCGCTCCCCGCGCTACCGCCTGTTTCCCGATATCGTCGAAGTAGACCGTACCACGGAAGCAACACCATGAAGACCCCAGAATTTTTCCGCCGCCGGCGCCAGGGCGGCTCGGCCGTCGTCGAGATGGCCATCATCGCGCCGCTCGCGTTCCTGCTGCTGATCGGCGTGATCGAATACAGCATCCTGTTCTACACCACGCTGACCATGCAGTACGCGGTGCGCGAAGGCGCGCGCTACGCCATCACCGGCCGCAGCGACCTCGATCCGGCGACCAGCAACCAGGCGCGCTTCCGCGCGGTGATCCAGCAGATCAAGAACAACTCGATGGGCATGTACGACAGCGTCAGCCCGGTGTACACCATCAACGGCACCACCTACGACAGCAGCAGCGCTTACGGCAGCAATATGTTCGGGGGGCCGGAGGAGATCGTGGTGCTGCGGGTCGACTGCACCTGGAAGCTGGCCACGCCGCTGATCGCGGCGCTGTTCCCCGACGGCCAGTACAAGTTCACGGTGGCCACCACGATGCGTAACGAGGCGTTCTGAGCATGCGCGCCGTCCATGCTGATTTGGTCCGCCGCCGCCGGGGTAGCAGCGGCCTGGCCGCGGTGGAGTTCGCGCTGCTGCTGCCGGTGCTGCTGGTGTTGCTGATCGGGCTGATCGACATCGCCCGCGCGCTGCAGGCCAATATGATCCTGATTAATCTCAGCCGCGAGGGCGCCAATCTCGCTTCGCGCGGCAAGCTGCAGTTGGCGGAAAACCACCAGGCCATCATCGGCCAGGTGGCGGCGTCGGCGCCGCCGCTGGACATGAACAAGCTGGGCATGATCTATGTGACGCGGCTGATGGGCAGCAGCGGCAAGACGGTGGTGCTGGAGCAGTACCGCTGGGACGACAGCAAGAACAACCTCGGTTTCCGCATCAGCGGCTACGGCCCCGGCAGCAAGATATGGAACTGCAGCAACTGGGCCAGCGGCACCGCCGGCGCCTGCGTGGTGCCGAGCGGCGCCAATGCGCCGGCGGTGTCGCTGATGAGCGGCAGCTTGTCGGAGGGCGAAGTGATCTACGTGGTCGAGAGCTACTACAAGTTCAATATGTTGTTCAAGACTTTTACCTTCGGCAGCTTCAGCACCCCCACGC
>Ga0247815_10002393_pt1 | contig 13870 bp, 13 predicted proteins | sample UWRJL194509B1_FD_181014 | JGI IMG/M metagenome (GOLD analysis project Ga0247815, IMG submission 181014) | Plant litter microbial communities from Arlington Agricultural Research Station in Wisconsin, United States - UWRJ-L194-509B-1 | ecosystem: Environmental > Terrestrial > Plant litter >... | reverse complement strand
TGTGCCTTCCATTCGAAATCAAAAAAAGCTACCCGTCTGCCGGCACCCATCATGCTGCAGAGCGTGCGCAAGTTTGAAGAAAACCCAAAAGACTTCCCGAAAAGGATCAGTACCAGCATAATTCCACTGATGACCAGGCCCGATACATACCAGGGCCAGGGCTGCTTTAGCAACTCAATCATATGATCTTATTTCGATGCAGCTTTAATGCTGTCTCTTATCCTTAGCAGGTATTTATTGCGATAGTAGAGGTCTTTTATTTCGGCAAGTACTTTGCCTTGCTCCGCTTCAGGCTGCCCGTCGAATCCAGCAGTCAGCCGCAAAATCTCCTCAGCAATGTCTTTCTCGATGATCGAAACAGATGTACTCAGTGTGGCCAATTGCTCAGCATTTGGCTCAAACTGCAAATCCATCAAAGCTTCATTTACATCCATCATCTCCATCAAAAAGCTTTGAGGCAGCACATAATTTTCTCCTTCAGCAAGCACGCCTTTGAGTTCCAGGACATAGTGCAACCGCTTCTGCGGATCACTCAGCACCTGATAGGCTTTATTGTTAACTGTGCTCAACTCCAGTACTTCGCCCTGCTTCTCCTCACTTTCATTGATGTAAAAGTCAGGATGGTACTTTTTACTGAACGCGTAAAATTGCTGTTTGATTAAAGCCGGATCGGGATTGAAACCAATCGGCAGTCCGTAAAAAGCAAAATAATCTGTCATCACAACACTAATGCATTATCGCTTTAAAAATATCATTGCCCAGCACAAATACCATGAGCGACAGCAGCAGCACGAATCCAACAATCTGTGCACGCTCCATAAATTTATCGCCCAGTGGTTTGCCTTTGATCATCTCTACAATCAGGAACACCACGTGTCCACCGTCCAATGCCGGGATAGGCAATAAGTTCATAAATGCAAGCGCAATGGATATAAAGCCGGTGGAAGCCCAGAACCTTGCCCAGATCCACTCACCTCCGTACACTTTACGTGCAATCTCTACAGGACCTGAAAATGCCTTATTGGCTTTTATTTTTCCTGTCAGTACTTTCCAGATGCCTTTACCATTATCACTGAATACTTTCCAGGCCTGGTTTGCGCCAACCGGAAAGGACTCAAAAAAACCGTAATGAATGGTTTCTTCTTTCAATTCATTGACATAGTTGAAATAAATACCCACAGTGCCTGCCGAGTCAACAGGAATGTTGATACTCAATGGCTTCCCTGCCCTGCTGATTTCAAATGTCACGATCTTTCCTTTATTCTTCTTGACTTCAGTTTTTACATCCGCGTCATAAACAACCGGCACACCGTTTACGGCAAGCACCTGGTCGCCTTTCCTGATGCCGGCTTTGTAGGCAGGCATGGTAGCAGGTATGCTGTCCAGCTTGGTTGAAACCAGCGGCAGTTTACTGATAAATTCTTCGATACCCAGATCGGATACCTTGTTGAGGATGTTTTCAGGAACCTTGATGTCCAAAGCTTTGCCATCACGCATCACAGTTAGCGTAGTATGGTCCAGCAGTACATTGGAACTGATCAGCTCCTCAAACTGTATCACTTTCTTGCCGTTTACGGCTACTACTTTATCGCCTTTTTTAAGACCGATCTCTTTTCCGATGATGCCCGGATTAATTCCGCGCACACTGCTGTTCGGGATAAAACTCTCACCATATTTAAAAGTCAGCATCCAGAAGATCAAGATACCAACGGCAATATTTACGATCACGCCACCTAGCATCACAATCAGACGTTGCCAGGCTGGTTTAGACCTGAACTCCCATGGCTTTGGCGGCAAAGCCATTTGTTCGGTATCCATCGATTCATCAATCATTCCCGAAATCTTCACATAACCACCCAATGGCAGCCAGCCGATTCCATATTCGCAGTCACCTCTTTTGAAACTAAACAACTTTACACCCCAGGCATCAAAGAATAAGTAAAACTTTTCTACTTTGATCCCGAAAGCCCTCGCTGCCAAAAAATGCCCCAACTCATGTAAAATTACCAGTATCGATAATCCCAGAAGTAACTGGGCCGCCATAATCAGTCCGCTCATATATAGATTTTAATATTTTATGTTTTTGATTCTAATAAACTTGTTTTGTTACCAGTTCGCCGGCAAATATACGTGTATGGCGGTCTGTTTCTAAATAATTATTCAGGCTCGCGCTGGCGTCAAATTGCAGCTCTTCCATGCACCTTTCTATCACGTCACTCATTTCCAAAAAGCCGATCTTGTCATTTAGAAAAGCGTTTACCACCACTTCATTTGCAGCATTCACAATACAGGGCATATTTCCGCCCATCCTCAGGGCTTTAAAGGCCAGGTCCAAATTCCGGAAGGTCTCGCGGTCGGGCTGATGAAAGGTCAGTTCAGGGTGATCGATGAAATTGAAACGTTCAAAATCGCTTCTTATTCTATCGGGATAAGCCAGCGCATAGTGAATGGGCAGTTTCATGTCCGGTAATCCCATCTGGGCCTTCATCGATCCGTCGTTAAACTGTACCAGGGAATGGACTATAGACTGGGGGTGAACAATCACATCGATCTGGTCTACCTCCAGGTCAAACAGCCATTTAGCCTCAATCACTTCAAGACCTTTGTTCATCAGCGATGCGGAATCAATGGTGATTTTGGCACCCATTGTCCAGTTCGGGTGTTTTAGAGCTTCCGCGCGACCAATTCCTGTCAGGAAACTCCGGTCTTTTCCTCTGAAAGGACCTCCGGAAGCGGTCAGATAAATCTTTTCAATCGCAGCATAGCGTTCTCCGGTCAGACATTGAAATATCGCAGAATGCTCGGAATCTACAGGAATAATTTGCACTCCGTGTTCTTTTGCCAGTAAGGTGATCAGATCACCTGCCACCACCAGCGTCTCTTTATTGGCTAATGCAATGTCTTTACCGGCCTTGATGGCGGCAATAGTAGGCTTCAATCCTACTGAACCAACCAGGGCGGTCAGTACAATATCTGATGAAGCCAGACTTGCTGCTTCACATAAGGCCTCTGTTCCAGAGAGCACCTGTATCGGCAAACCAAGCAATGCCGATTTGACTTCTGTATATTTGGTCTCATCTCCGATCACCACCATTTCAGGCTTAAACTGCAGGGCTTGTTCGATCAGCAATGCGGCATTGGATTGGGCGGTCAGCGCCGAAACCTGGTATAATCCGGGATTGGCTGCTACCACTTCCAGTGTCTGTGTACCTACGGATCCGGTAGATCCTAATATTGATATGTATTTCAAACTATAAAACTTCTTAATTCATCTGCAATCTTGCGGTCATTCGATAGCCTTGGCACCTTATTCTGTCCGCCAAGCTTTCCTTGTCCGCGCATGTAATCCACAAATGCGTCTTTTTTCAATGACCGGATCACCAAAGGCTGCAATATTTTCCCTTCAATCAGGTCAAAATAGTAAATATTCTTTTCTTGAAGGGCTTTATCCACTTTTTTAGCAAAAGCTACAGGATCGGCAGGCGGCGTGGAGAACTCTACAAACCATTCGTGATACGGCAGTTCACCCTGTGGAGCGGCTACCTGTGGTGCCACGGTAAACTCGGTTATCCCTACTCCCTCCTCGTTCGCAATAGTCATCAGGGCGTGTTCCACCTCCTCGCCGATTACGTGTTCACCAAAGGCAGAGATAAAATGTTTGATTCGCCCGGTCACCAATATCTTATACGGGTTTTTAGACACAAACTTCACTGTATCTCCAATGCTATATCCCCAGAGCCCTGCATTGGTATTGAGGATCAGGGCGTAGTTTTTATCCAGTTCCACATCAGCGAGACTAACCCGCAGCGGCGATTCATTGTAAAAATCCTCTGCGGCGATAAACTCGTAAAACATGCCGGCATTGGCCAAAAGGAGTAAACTTTTATCGCGTTGTGTATCCTGATAGGCGATGAAGCCTTCAGAGGCGGGATAGGTTTCTATCGTATCTATTTTCTTACCGATGCTGGCTTCTATCTTGGCCCGATAGGGCTCATAGTTTACACCGCCGTAGACGAACAAACTAAAATTCTTAAAAATATCTTTAATCTCTTTTCCACCTGATTTACTGGCCAGTTTGTCGAAATACATCTGCACCCATGGTGGAATGCCCGAAATCAGGGTCATGTCCTCCTGGTGCGTTTCTTCCACAATGGCATCTACCTTTTCTTCCCAATCTTCTATGCAATTGGTCTCGTAAGAAGGTAACCGGTTCTTTTGCAGATAGCTGGGTACCAAATGGGCTACAATGCCGGACAAACGCCCGATATTGATTCCATTTTTCTTTTGCAGCACAGGGCTCCCCTGCAGAAAAATCATTTTTCCATTTACAAAGTCTGCATTTCCTGTTTCATGGATGTAAGTCAACAAAGCATTCCGCGCCGCTTTAACGTGTTCGGGCATGGACTCCTTAGAAATCGGAATGTACTTTACCCCTGAGGTAGTACCTGAAGTTTTTGCAAAATATTGGGGTTGCCCCTTCCACAGCACGTCTTTTTCACCGGCAACAACCCGGTCTATATACGGACGGAGGTCTTCATAATCCCTGACTGGGACGGCCCTTTTAAAATCTTCGTAATTGCGGATGCCTGAAAATCCATGGTCTTTACCAAATGCAGTATCTTTTGCCTCATTCAGCAGCATCTGTAAAGTATCCTGCTGTGCAGCAACCGCATTTGTCTTCCACTTCTGGATATTGCGTACCACAAAGGCAGCAAATGGCTTGCTCAATGCCGCTTTTAATCCCATGTTGTACCGTTAAACTAGATTGTGTATAATATCAGGATCCTCGTCGCCCTGATATTCGCTCATCATTTTCCGGTAGGCAATCGTCAGCGCTACGCTGGACAACGGAATGATGATAAATGAACTCAGGATGTTGATGAAGAAGGCCACCATCGGCCATTGGATAAAACCGAAAAACAGGCATAGCATATAAAAACTGCCCAATACCAGGAGCAGCATAAATATCTTGGTAAAATTGCCTTTGGTCGTTGCCAGGCTATATTTTATGGAGGCAAATGGCCCCAAATTTTTATCAATAATAAAGAACGGAAAAAACGAAATCCTGATCCAGGTAATAAAAATAGCTACCAGTCCTACCGGAACAGCAACGTTTGCCACCTTATCCAGGTCTATCCTGGCCAGCACAAAGGGCAGACCGATGATCATCACGATGGTATATACACCCACGATACACAGCATAAAATACAAGGTACCGATCAGGAAATTAATGATTTGTTTCCTGGTAGGAATAGTGCTTACGATGCTCACATCATGTTCTTCATCATCCAGCAAATGAAATATATACTTAAACAGGGACAGGTTGATGGTAAAATAAAACAGGATAAATATAAACGCCATCAGTATGCTCAGTCCCTTACTCACGTCTTTTAAAAAGAACGCCATTAGTCCGGACGCATTGGACGTAATAAACATCAGGAAGCAAAAGGTAGCAATTGAAAAATAGTGCTTTTTAGTCACCCCCAACGCCTTACCAATCACCTCATTTACAGCAAAAGTACTCTCTTTTAAAAAATCTATCATTGTTGTTTAAATACTACACGCTTAATAAAATCCTGTATAAAGCCCAGCCCGTAACCGGTCAGTTGTATACCTGAAGCAATCATGCTCAAAAATGCAACTTTTAATGATTGATTAACCTGCCAGGAATGAAAAAATATCAACATAAAGTATACCAGTATCAAAAAGTTACACACAAAAGCCAGTGGCCAGTAAAATATATTGATCAGTATGCTGACGAACACACCACAGGTGAACACGGCAGGAAAGAAATGTATGGCTTTCAGCGTAGCGGGAAAATGTTTATAAATATTGATCCGCGCCCTTCCAAAAAAATGCACCTGCTTGTAAAACTGAAGGAAACTGGTCCTTCTTTTATGGTACACCTTCGCATCCGGGATCAGTCCGATCTTAAATCCTGATTCATGGATCCTGATGCTGTATTCAATGTCTTCGCCCAGTCTTGTCAGGATAAAACCGCCTACCTTTTCCCATACCTCACGGGATACGCCCATATTAAAACTCCTGGGATGAAACTGCCCGATGTGCTTTTTATTGCCCCTGATTCCTCCTGTTGTAAAAGGTGAAGTCATGGCATAACTGATTGCTTTCTGCACCGGGGTAAAACTATCGTGTGCTGCATCCGGACCGCCATAGGCATCCAGTTTGTGTGTGTACAAATAATCGCTTACCGTTTCCAGATAATCGGAAGGGATCAGGCAGTCTGAATCAAAAATGACGAAATAGTCTCCCAGTGCTTTTTCAAATCCATAATTGCGACTAAAGCCTTGTCCCGAATTGGGCTTTACAAAATATTTGATGTCCAGCTTGTTCGCATATTTATCCACAACATGCTTTGCATCTTTTACCGAACCGTCTTCGATCACCAATACCTCAAACTGCAGGTAAGTCTGCTTAGTTAAGGTAAACAGCAATTCGTCGATCTCATTCGGACGGTTATAAAGGGGAATAATAATCGAAAAAAACATGGACTAGATAATCTCCTTTTCTACCTGGTAATTGTTGCGTTCCGGGGCGCTTCTCGAAACCAGCTCTGCAACGAAACCAGTCAGGAACAACTGCGAACCCAGTATAATGGCTACCAATGCGATATAAAATAAAGGCTGGTCAGTTACATCCCTCTTTAAAGGAATCCCTGCGGATATATGGTACAGTTTTACTGCAATGATCCATATCGCTAAAAATGTACCGATCAGAAAACTCAGTACGCCCATAGTACCAAAAAAGTGCATCGGCCGCTTGCCAAACTTACCCACAAAGAATATGGACAGCAGGTCCAGCAGACCGTTGATGAACCGGCTCATGCCAAATTTGGTTACTCCGTATTTGCGGGAACGGTGTTCCACCACCTGCTCTTCTATCCTGGTAAAGCCTGCCCATTTCGCGATTACCGGGATGTAGCGGTGCATTTCTCCGTAAACCTCGATGTTCTTTACCACTTCTTTCCGGTAGGCTTTTAGTCCGCAGTTAAAATCATGCAGGTTGTTGATGCCCGACATGCGCCGTGTGGCCGCATTGTAGATCTTGGTTGGTATGGTTTTGCTTAGCGGATCGTAACGTTTCTTTTTCCAACCGGAAATGAGATCCAGTTGTTCTTCTTTAATCCTGCGGTACAATTCAGGTATTTCATCCGGACTGTCCTGCAAATCTGCATCCATGGTAATGATTACATCTCCCTGTGCCGCTTCAAATGCGACATTTAGTGCAGCAGACTTACCATAGTTCCTCCTGAATTTAATGGCCTTCACAGCCGGGAAGCTGAGTTTCAATGTTTCGATTACTGCCCAGGAATTATCCGTACTTCCATCGTCCACAAACAAAAGCTCATAACTGAATTGATGGGCTTCCATGACTTTCGCTATCCAGGCAGTCAATTCAGGTAATGATTCGTCTTCGTTTAATAATGGGATTACAATAGAGATATCCATGCGGCTATAATACACTTTTGTCAATGTGCAAACTTAGATAAAGTTACGTAAGTATCCATGAACACCGTAAATATAATAGATAGTGATGAGAATTATTCAACTATTTAAGCGGAAAATAAAAAGCACAAAAGCTTCATCTAAAGCACAACAGACCATGATCTTCCGCATGAACCAGGCAAAGATTTTTTTCCTGCACCCACCTTTCGCATAATAATATTTTGATTTTCAATAAATTACAGTACATTTGTACATAATTAAAATATATTATAATGCAACAAGGAACAGTAAAATTTTTCAATGAGACTAAAGGTTTTGGATTTATCGTACCATCTAATGGTGATAGCGAAATCTTCGTTCATTCTTCTGGTTTAATCGATAGCATTCGTGAGAATGATTCAGTAAGCTACGACATCGAACAAGGTAAAAAAGGTTTGAACGCAATTAATGTTAAGATCAGCTAAGTAAGCCGTTTTCATAAATTGTTTAAATACCCATCTGAAAAGATGGGTATTTTTTTTGCCCTGCCAACTACCAGCTTGATATACAATCGTTGAACCTGGCTATCTCCTCGACAAACGGGCCTTTTGAGCAACACAGCTGTTCTTTAATTGTTGTAGTTTTGTTGACATGAAGAAAAAGATCTGGCTGTTGCTGGTTATTTTTATTGCTTTTTACCTGCTGGCCCACAGTAGTGCTTACCTGCCAGACCTGCTGCACGGCCGGTTTAGCCTGGTGGATGAGCGCAGTTACGAGTGGCGCCTGCTGGGTCTGCTGGCCGACATCACCGTTTCCTTTTTATTTAGCCTGGGCACCTACCTCCTGCTTTGTACCTTTTACCCTGTTCAAAAATACGTTCAGCTATTCGCCGGCCTCGTCCTGTCCTTTGTTTTTTGCTTTGCCATCAGTTATTTATCCGGCAGACTCACCGGTCCGGATCCAATCCGTCTGGCTATTTTCTTTAGACAAAACATCTTGTTTGATGGGGTGTACGTGATCTTCGCGATGGTCTTCTATTTCATGCGCTATGCACAGCACAAAGAATTACAACAGAAAGAACTGGTCCTGCAAAACAATACGGCCGAACTTTCTTTCCTTCGCTCACAAGTCAATCCCCATTTTTTGTTCAACAACCTAAACAACATTTATTCCCTGGTTTATCAGCGGTCCGAACAGGCGTTGCCTGCCATATCCGGACTATCGGAATTGTTGCGGTACATGCTTTACGACACGGCGGAACAGGTGGAACTTGCGAAGGAGATCTCCTACCTCGAAAAATACATTGCCTTACAACAATTGCGTTTCGAACATCCTTCCAATATTGGTTTTCTTATTGAAGGGGAAACCTCCGGATTTCAGATCCCGCCCTTATTGTTGATTCCTTTTGTCGAAAACGCTTTTAAACATGGTGATGTTAAGGATACGACCGGCCAACCATGGCTCAACATCCATATCTGCGTAACACAAAATGTACTCACCTTTACCTGCCACAATACCATTGCCCAAAAAAGGAAGGATGAAACCGGTGGCATTGGCATTGAAAACGTCAGAAAAAGACTGGCCCTGCTCTATCCTGATCAGCATGTTCTGGATATCAGCACTGTCGACCAACTCTTCACAGTGAACCTAAGCCTTACTCCCTCAATCCGCTAACATGAGATCCAATCCAACCATCCGCTGTATCATTCTGGACGATGAGTTCCCTGCTGTCCAGCTTCTGGCAGACTATGTATTGAAAACAGCGGGACTGGAACTGATCCTTAAGACGAATGTACCAACAGAGGCCATCGCATGCATTGCAGAAAACAAGGCTGACTTGATTTTTCTGGATGTCCAGATGCCGGAGCTGACTGGTATCGAAGTCATGAACATCATCCGGCACAGTCAGACTAAAGTGATCCTGACCACCGCCTATGCGGAATACGCACTTGCCGGCTATGAGCACGACATTGTCGACTATCTGTTGAAACCTGTCACATTCGAACGCTTTCTGATTGCCGCTGGAAAGGCAAAAGAGCGCCTGAACCTGAAAGCAGTTGAAATAAATAACGAATCTAATGTAACCGGCAGACCTGAATATGTGTTCGTCAAAACAGAATACCGGATTCAGAAAATACTGCTCTCCAGCATTCTTTATATCGAAGCTTTGGGCGATTATATTGCTTTCCACACCACGACCAACGGGAAAATCCTGTCTTTAGAAAGGATGAAAAACATCGAAGAAACACTGCCGAAACAGGATTTTATCCGCATTCACAAATCTTACCTGATCAACATCCACCAGATCGATTATTTGGAAAGAGCCCGCATCATCATCAATAAAGAATACCTGCCTATTGGCGAGTCTTACAAAGAGGCCGTCAAACAAAAGCTCGGACTATAACCCACCATGAAAAATCAGATCGAAGCAGCTATAAATTGATAAAGCACTGCTTTTGGCATCACCAATGTACTCGTCCTGCTAAACCGCGCTATGTTTATTCCATAGAAATTTCCGTCGGCATCGAATACCGGGCCGCCGCATTCCTCAGGTCTGATCACTGCATCATGTGAAAACACTTGTTTGAAGCCGTCTAACTTCAAGCTTTTTCCACCTTCAAACAACTCCGCAGTGTGTTCTGCGGGACGGGGCATGCCCCTCAATCCAACCAGCAAACTAAATTTGTTTCCAGCCCGGACACCCTGAATGCTGATGCTGTCGCCCGGCAGGTATTTCATCAGTTCCCCGCCATATTGCTCAGGCCTGCTGATCGCTACCCCATTGATCCCTGTGATCTGGTCGCCCAACTGCAGCTTTCCGGCCTCGGCCGGACTACTTGGGGCCATCCTGGTCAGAATGATTTGCTCGTTCTGAAAATTTGCGCCCGCACCAAAAAACCCCACACTGAATTTCAGCGGGAGACTAAAATTACGGCTGCCCAACACCCCTACCTTGCTGCGTTTTCCCGCTAGCGGGGCAATTAAAAATTTACCCAATTGTTGGAAAGTAACCGTGTCCGTATCTTCGAATGATTTAATTTTGATGGCACCTGTTAGCGACCGCGGGCTCTCTACTTGCATCAGCACCAGATCATTTTCCCGGTCCCTCGACAAGACTTTTAATTTCCAGCCAGTACTTCCTGGTCTTAGCACCATGGGCTCAGTTCCTACGATGGAACTTTTGGCCAGCAGGTAATTTCCTTTTTTGGCCAGCCCATTGATACGGGCGCCGGAGACTGAAAACAAAGTACCTTGTGCGGACTTCGCTGCTCCGTTTACCTTGCTTTCTATCGCGACAACCGCAGCACCAAACTGCTTATCAAATGCGGAGAATTCCCCTGCAAGGTTTTCCAGTTCTTTGATGCTGATCAATTTTTCAGCCAGAGGATCTTTCGATATTGCATCTTGTTGAACGGGCAATGCACTGTAGTCTTCTGCCTTTTGCAATGCAGTCCAGTATTTCCGGTAGAGGTCTACCGGCACTTCAAAATTCCGTGCTTCTGAATTGTCAATCCTGCTGTGCAGGGCAATGACCCTTCCCATATAGTCAAACAATGGTCCACCTGAATCGCCGGGCTCCATCTGACTGGTCGATTCTATAAATCCCTCTGGGATCATCGTTTTGGTGATTTTGCCGAAACGGACCGTAGGCAATTTCTGATCCAGTGTTTCCGGGTAAGAGATCCCAATGCAGGGTTCGTTCACCTTCAAACTGGATGAATAGCCCATTTCAGCATAAGGCCAGTCGCCCTTTTCAATGATCTTAAGCATCCCGACATCGGGCATGTTCTGCTGGTCTTTGAAACCAATCCGGCCCAAGGACCTCGCCAGGTAAGTTTTTCCTTCGGGAAAAAACACCTGGTACAGTTGACCCGGAACAGTAGTATGTGCTACAGTCAGGATATGGCCTTCCGGGCTGACCACCACGCCGCTAAACTGGGCGCTGTTCTGCTGTTTGGTGACGCTATCATAAGCCCAAATCCTGACGCTGGACGAGTAGGCCTTTTTAACAGCTGTATGAATGGTTTTTTCCAGTTTTTTTCTGTCAAATTGTTGGCCATAAGCCGTAGATGCAACACATAGCACAGCAACAATAGCCGAAAACAAGGCATATTTCTTCATTATTTTATGAGTAAGTTTGGTTAGTTTATTTTTTCTCTTTTTTCCAGATCGCCTTTACGGTCTGTTCTACATTGATCCCAATCGGACAGGCTGCTGAACGGATGTTGCCCCTGTTACGGGTCATCGGCTTTCCCCTTTCCAGGGTCACAATCCTGGAGATTGGCATTTGCAGGTGTCCGTTCACATCATGCGCTTTTATCCATTTATAAGCATACCACAACCAGTCGTTGCGTTGTGCTTCGGGCAACTGGTAAAACCAGCTGATCTCATCATAGCCCCAGATGAAATGGGAAGCCGTATCCGCTACACCAGGTTTCTGACTGATGCCAAAATTATCAAATTCAACCATATAAGGCAAGGATTCACAGCTCCAGCCACTTGGTGTCATACAACCCCTACTGCGCTGAAATATCGCATCCAGGTAGCCTGCACCCAGCACACCGTCCATCGGTTTTTCAGGAATTTCCTTGATGCGCAGCGGAAATGAGTTGAAGTCCAGGATACTTTTACCATCTACAACCATCCCGCCCTGTGGCGTATGTGCATCCAGCAGCACCCAATGGTGCGCCGTATGTGTTTTAGAATAATTTCTTACTTTTTGAATAAAGGCCGCCCAAGTACGCAATCCCGGATCATCCATGCCCATCAATGCAATCTGTCCGAGGTGTAAAGCCTCACAACCCAGGTTCATATAAGTACCGCATAGGAACATGAGCCAAAGCTGTGCTTCTGGACGGGTAATGTCCGGCACGCTGCTGCCTTTCCCCCAGTGGTTTACAAATTTACCTTTCAAATTCAGCATATCTTCATATCTGAAATTGCGTGTTTCTACTGGCATACCCAATGCCTGAAATGCCCAGGCAGGAACAGGAACCTGGTTTGCCGCTCCGCCAACCGACTCAAAAACCGCAGCCTGGAAAATCACTTCCGGATCATCCTGGTGCACCTGACGGATCAGTTCACGCGCTTTGTCAAAAAAATCAGGGTTGGCAAGAGTCGCTTCTTTTCCCCAGCGGTAAATCGCGCGACCGATAAATTTGGCGCCGATGTTTTTAATCAGGCGCAGATCATCTGATTTATAAGGATAAGGGCCGTCGTTACCATAAGGGTCAACAGCCAGAAATTCGGCCATAGTCACCGCCCTTTTCAGGTAATATTCCAGCCTGTCCCTGGAAATGCCCGTGCTGTCAAATTTCTGAGCAGCCGCGTTCAATGACGACAACAATAAAACCAGCACGATCAGGCGACAAATGTATTTCATACCGGTCTTATTGCTCAGTTAGGTATTAATCTTCGTAAAGTGGTTTCTCTTTTTTAACGATGGCCGCTCCAATCAGGCTCACCACCAAACCAAAAAAGGTATAAAAGATTGCTGCACCGAAACCAATGAAATACACCATATAAGAGCGCATCATTTCCACACCCTTTACTTTTTGCTCATCATCACCAGCAGCTGTAATCGCGGCATCAATCAGTTTCCCCATCGCCTCGGTATCCAGTACCAGGTAATAGACAATCAGGATCAGCGCGACAAACAGACCAGTATAGGCAGCTACTTTAAATCCGGCAGAAAACGCCTTCCCAAAAGTAATGTAACCACCCAATTCTTTTTTATAATTGGTCTGCACAAAAACCACAGCAAGAATAAATGGAATGTAAGACAATGCAGAAGATATGATTTTCTCTCCGGTAGTGATCGTGGCACTGTTTTGATCTATACCCAGAAATTTAAAAACATAGATCAATATCAAAAAGTAAACCGCATATCCAACTGCGCTTTTAAATGCCAGCATATTCGGCTTATATTCCTCCACTAAAATTACTTTCTCTTCCATATCTCTTATTTAAGGGTTAATTATTTGCATTAAAATTAGCAATTAAGGTGTAAACTGCAACATCAAACTCCTTATTGTTGCTAAATTCCACGAGCTCTTTCGCAATTTCCTCTTCAAATTTCGGCTGGTGGAAAAAAGCCATAAAAGCCACAAACAATTCTTCCATTTCTTCGCCCAGCTCAATCATTCCGGCGTGACTGCAAATGTCTTCGATGCTGCTTTCTACCAGTTGCTGGTTGCTGATCAGGTCTTCATAAATGTGAAACTCATCCTGAAACTCATCTTCCTCAACCAATAAAAATTCTTTCAGGAAATCACCCAGTTCTGGTTTGATCCCTTCATCATGACATTCATTGATGTACAGCAAAAGGTTGAGCAATTCGGTTCCCCTGTCTATAGTATCTTCTTCGATATCAGCCCATTCCTTAGAATCGAGGTAATCTTCTTCCAGTTTCTCGATGTCGCTTG
>Ga0247815_10002390_pt1 | contig 13882 bp, 15 predicted proteins | sample UWRJL194509B1_FD_181014 | JGI IMG/M metagenome (GOLD analysis project Ga0247815, IMG submission 181014) | Plant litter microbial communities from Arlington Agricultural Research Station in Wisconsin, United States - UWRJ-L194-509B-1 | ecosystem: Environmental > Terrestrial > Plant litter >... | reverse complement strand
GGGGCGCGACCTGGGATAAGTCCGCCGCCGTTGTCCCGTGGGACGGGGAGCATGCCTGCTGTGTTGCAGCATCCGAGCCATGCGAGCTCGCATGGTGTGGGCTCGGGATCAGGCAGCTATCCGGCTAGTTCATCTGGTACCCGAGTCTTCGCTGGTCAAGGTCCAACTACAACATCCTCAACCTCGGCTTCGGCTCCAACAAGTGGGTTGAAGCCATACACCGTCGCTTCTTCTACATCATCTACATCCGCCGCCCCGTCGTCGCATCCGCGCGGATCGACGTCGAGCAGTTCTTTGGGATCCTCGAGAACTGCGGCGTCGAGTACAACGTCGTTGGCGTCCACTGCATCGAGCGCGACGACGATGGCGAGCCATAGTGATGAGCCCAGGGTCGTGCAGGAGAGGTATCAGTGCGCGACCGCCATGTGGAGGGGTTGGACAGATAGGACGGAGGTTGTGTTTGCGGAGAGGGATAGGGATGAGATGACCAGCTGGTTGCAGGTATGTGGTTCTGGTGTGAAGCGATCGAAGCACGATGTTGATTATATGCTGCAGTTCCTTACCGTCACGGCACTCGCGCGCAGCGTGGGTTCTGGTGTTCGCAACGACCCGGCACCTTAGCGGTGTGCATTGTCCGAGTGGACTTTGCGCTTTTCCCAACGCTGCGTTCGCAGCACAAATCTACGACTACAACAACGTCTACGATTACAACGCCATGCACGAAGATTCTTTCTTTCTTTCGATTCGGCGACCCGACTCAGCTCCGCGAAACATCATGCTCGCACGGCTTCTCGTGATCAAGTATACAACGGCTCCTCAAAGGCACATGCTGCCAAGCCCTGCCGGTTCTCTCAACACGCCTCCACCACGGACGGCATCCTTCAGCACACATTCTTCACTCTCGCACATCCCGCACAACCCACATCCCTATCATCTAGCCCGTATCCCGCCTCTCTTCCGCGCTCCGTTCCTCGTCAAGGATCTGAAACGTGATCTGAATGTGCTCTGTAGATTACAGCTGTACATCCCCCACCCATACTCGTATGTTATTTCTCGCTCTGTCAGTTCTCTCCGGTTTTGTTCCTGTTCCTGCTCTACTCGTTCTTCTTCCGTGCTGTACATACATGCTCGCCTCGCCTCACCTCGTCTCGTCTCGATACGTCTCTTCTGGTCCTGCCTGCGCGTTTTCTTTTCCGATCTCGATCTCGATCTCGATGCCTCTTCGGCGGTGCATGCGCTGCCTCGCTCCGACTTCTCACGTTTTCCGTTCTACGAATCCTGCTACTGAATGCCCTGACTCAAACGTGTCACTCGTCCTATCCTCCAACGTTCTCACCTTTCTCTCACCTTCGTGCGCGCTGTTGCGTGTATGAGGACACTACGCCCAGATCTACTCCCGTCATTATTTAGTAGATACGATGAACGAACACAATGCAATGGATGTCTCTGAAGTGGACTGAGGGAGCGTATCTCAATGTGCGCGAGCAGTAGTTCCTCATACAGGCTGAATGGGAATTAACCGATGCTCGTGCGTGTACGCTCCATATCGGAGGAGGGCTGTTATATGTCGACTCGCTGCAGTGTGTACGCTGCGGCGAGGTCAAACGGTCACCTACTTTCTCTGATGCCCTAGCTTCTTTGCCCAACACTCGACGTTCCGCAGTCGTCTCCGAGGTCAGATGTTGTCTGTACGTACACCACCCGTGTTATGACTTATCCATCAGAACAGTTCTAAATTGTGATAATTTAGATGATAGATTGTACATGAGTAGATAACTCTCACCTTTTGGCGGATTAACTGCTGCTGCTGTAGTACAAGTTAATGTGGGTTAGCATGTTCCTTTTGACCTAATTCGCAGCTAAAATATGGACATTAATTTATTCAAACGACGCAATATGCAATTGAAATGGCTCATCGGCGAAGATAATGGATTCAAACCTCCGGGGGGAGGGGCAAGTGTGGTGAGTGCTCTGGAGGTCAGCTTCGTGCCGGCAAAGACACTGTTTCGATCGCGCGCGCCAACTTAGACGAGCAAAAACTCGACGCTACGTGCGCTCGACTATTTGGTACACATAATAAGGGAAGCTAAATTCATTTGCAAGGTTGGCAGGACGTGCCGCGTCGGAGTGTGCCGCATCGAAACAGTTTTTGGGGTCACTGTCACAAGACTAGCCGGTAAGCCGCTTCTGCGCACGGCAGGTTACGGTCACGAATGCTGTGTGAGTCTGCCTAAAATCTTGGTTCTGACACAGGTTTGCTTCCCAAACCACGGTTCAAATTATAACGCACGATGCCTCAGACGTATAGACCACATCAAATGGGTCAGGAACATTCAGTCCAAAATATGCGGCTGAAAGCCCAAAGGTAGATCAAGATAAATCGGAGATGTCTGGCACAGCGAAGAGTAGTTAAATAAGACAATGCCGGACATCGGTTGCAGCGTCCAAAATGAGACAAAGACTGTGCGTGAGTGCGAGAGGGAGTCAAACAGGCTGTTGGCAAAAGAATCATGTGCAGAGATTTGCTAGTTTTACACGGGTGGATTCGTGCAGGTAGTGCCACTGCTGCCGTGCAGCTCACGCGAGCTGTGTACAGGTTGAGTTGTTGCATCGTGTGAGTGACCCGACTTTGGAATACGAAGTTCGGCTGCAGTATACTGACAGATAATCAAGGTGGTGTGGATGATGCAAGCGAGGCCGGTACACCCATTGGGTCGCGCGGTGGAACACGACAGACTTACGCGTCTCATCCGGTATTCACCGGAAGGTTCGCCGCTTGTCAGTCGTGTTCCACGGGGTTTCATTAGCATTTAAAACACCCTAGACAGCTGGATTTACTTGCTATAGAATTGACTTGACGAGAGCGACAGAGGAAAGGGGACCCGGTCTTCCACCTCAGTCACAGATCGATCGCTCTCACTGTTCCCCACAACGTCGCCGCTTGGACGCCGCAAAGCCAGCTCAGACCATTGCGTCTCGCCCTTTAGCCTCGCCCCGTCTTCCCACATTGTAGTGCTTTGTTCCACGTCTCGCCTCCATCCCGTTCGGACCGATTTCGTCCTGCTTTCTCTTATCTCGCGCCTCGCCTCGCCTCTCACCGTTCCGTGTCGCCTCTGCGTTTCTCCCTTCCGTGTCTCATCTCTGCTCTGACCCATATTGCGCTGATCCCGTTGTTCACCTCGTCGCCTCACCCTTTTCGTTGACTCTTTCATCGATTGTATCATACATTTGTATTCACACCTCGTAGGTATCATACCCGATCCTTACCTAGGGACACTGCCAAGCGTGCTGACAACTCGATCGAGCAACCTTGTCTGACAAATTTCTGGCGAGCAATTCAAAGCAGCAAACAGACCTGAGTAGCAGCTGGGGTGGGTCAGTGTGTGCCTATTTATTAGCTACAGCGCTCCGGCTGACGACGTGAGTGCAAGCCTGCGTATAGCCCAAAATGTGAGAGAATTGCAGGTTGGTAGTTCAAGAGAAATGCAGTTCGCGACGCAAGTACTTATTCTGACCGGCGCGTGTGCTGGTGTCAAGGTGTGCCGGCTCGCACAACCCGCAGAATATCAATAAATGACATGTTTTCATAGCTGAGTGTAATCTAGTACGCTAAATCATAACATTTAGGTGCAAGTGCAGGGTATGTGGTACAACTTGGGCACGCTCAGGGAAGTTGCGCATTGCGGAGAAGGCCAGCCGAAAGGACATGAAACACCCTATATATCGGCCTGAATACACTCCTCATTCGTGCTCTGATTTGGCTAGAGCTTGCGGTGGGATATGGGCAACTAGGCGAAGTTCAAATGGAGGTTCGCTGTATGAGGCAATGTGCGGTATTTGCCGGTGTCATTCCGTCCATGCCCTCAGGAATGTCCCTATCCGACTCGACCTAAAATTAATTTTGGAATGCCAAAAAAACCTTCTAAAGAGCAACAGTTCCTGCGTTTGGGTTGAATACACGGCAGAGCTCTAGCTTTGCGTACTGCTCGCGACGTCTGCTCAAGGCAGATTCGAGTTGTTCTTTGATCTCGAACATGAAATTCACTCCCGCGTCCTATATCTTGCATAACCCCGCCTTTGGACCACCTTCTCGCCTTTTATTTTGCGCTCGATAGACTGATGCTAACGCGCATTGCTCGCCTACCGCAGAAATCCAAACGATACCTGTCCGCCGTCAACCTGTCTCTTCGCAGTGTACTTAGGATCAGCCTCAGAGTAGGCTCCCAGTTTGCCTCCCACATACGCAGCTCCAGCTATGCGAGTGGATGTATGGCAGATGTCGTCGAGTGCGATGAATACGGCCAACCACATGGGCACAAGTTGAAGGGACCACAGAGGAGTCAAAAACCAACCAGCACCAGTTGCGTTGAACCATTGCCCCACCGTGCCACATGGTTGTTGAAGTGCTATGGAGGGTGGTGTGTGGTCGATGGTCAGGAGTAGCCTTCAGGTGCAGGTGAGTTCGGATTTCAGCTGATGTACCCGCCCGAATGACGAATATACGATTGTGATACGATTGAGAACACGTCCGAGAGACGCCGATAGACCGCGAGTCGGTCACGATACGAGAGCGAAGAGAAATACGAGTAGGGAACACCTTGCCGAGTGCAAGGCCGATTGAGCGAGTGGGGAACTGATGGGGTGAGGAGAGGCGAGTCCAATCCTCTGGAACATGGTCGTAAATACATGCCGTTATATACGGAAACGAATACCTGTGCTCATCGCGACAATATCGGGCTGTGGAGATGGGAGAGTTGGTGGTAAGGGCAACAAATGGTTCGTATCTAGCGAACGAGAGACACCACCTGAACGCCTCGCAACCATATCGAAGTTGCGCGATTCCTACTCCTAATCGGTGCGCGAGATGCGAGATGATCTGCGTGAGTTCGCGTGACCGCCACCGAAACGGACTAGCTGCTGAGCTGGCGTTTCGGCGTGCTGAAACGGCAATGGCGATCCTGATCGTATACGACCTCGCGCGCGACGAAGGCGATAACATGCGCGACCGTTGCGCGATGAGTGATGCGTTGGTGTCCTGATTGTTGTGGTTCGCACATCCTCGGGGTTGAGTCGGGTGTCGCCGATCGAGCGCACGAACAGTGCGTCATTCATATCTCGTGATATACTACAATCGACGGCTAAGTGCGCTTGCGCGCACATAATGGTGCTCTCGTGGCGGCCCATCGCGCCCCAATGTTATCCTATGGCGGGACTAAGCGGCAACTACGTGGTGGGGGTAGTAATGCCCGCTACGGGCCATGTAGCGCCCCATTCAAGAACCTATTAAGATTTCGACGCTGTCGCCTGAGACATCCCCATTCTGACAACAATGCGCTTCGACCTCCCATTCCGGAGGCGAAGCCTTTTGTCTTGCTTCACTGTAGCATTCCATCCGTGACATGCCCGCGCTAACACGAGACGACATGCATTCCGCCTCACGGTCTATATAGCTGCATCCTCAGATGAGAGTGTCCCTACCAACCCGTGGATCTCATATAAACTCAGCGCCGCGCGGAGCACAAGCACACGGCGCCCCATTAGGCCTAGGATTTTTCTGATGAACACTATGCATACAATGTTCAGCCAGTGATATGGGTGCGATACTCAAACGGAACTTCATTATTGTCACACGGGACATACTGGCGATACTCGAACGACATTTGACTTTGCATGCAGTATTGTGGGTAGTTGGTGCACAACCCCACGGCACCGGCCTACAATAGTGGAAAATTCTCACTAGGTTATATCTACCTGTAAACTAGCCTGCAGATTTGCTGAGTTTGCGCCTATGCTGTCTGGGCATATCTCACAAGTCCTGACATACACTGTGACCTCTGCCAGGAGGGCCTGAAGTACATCGTGACCTTGTGACTGGAATTGGATTGCGAAAATCCGGTGCACTACCTTATGGACCAAATTGGTCGGCTGTCGACTTCGAGTCAGGTGCTTTCCAACTGAATTATTCGAAACGCAAGTCGGAGATTTGAGCTCGATATCGAAAGAGTCGCAAGACGAAGTCAACGGATTAATATACAAGGTTTTGACAATTCCTAAAGCATAGTATCACAACACACGGCTAGATGGTGTTCAAATCAACATTCCACCCACCACCAACTGGGCACATAATCCAGGCTTCACCAGAATGCCATCCATCTCTACCAATACTGATAGAAACCCGCCGATCTCCGTTTACGTGTCGCCAGGGCAGTATATGCAGGTAGGGGTGGTATTCGACTGGAACCCAGAGCAAGAGCTCGCCCGAGGGCCCGGTTAGCCATCCGTTCTTGAGTGTAGCAGCGGATAGTATGCGCGATTCATCCAAGCAATCAGCAGTCACATCCAGTACCCTGATAGTCTCTTTGTAGCATGAAACAAGAGACATTCCATCGAAGGCGAATCCGAGCGATGTTACGGGGCCAAGGTGTTCGAACAGGGCTACGAGTGGCTGTCCATTTTTCGCATTCCACAATCGAACGGATTCGTCAGTTGAGCCCGTGGCAATGTATTGACCATCAGGAGAATACGTGACCCTAGAGACCGATCCTGTGTGTCCTATGAGCTGGAAGACCAATTGACCGGTGTTGACGTTCCACACGCGGCCGAGATTGTCGTATGCGCCTGATGCAATATGTTTGCTATCCGGCGAGAAGAAAATGGAGTGCGCGCGGTCATCAGATTCCTGGAGCGATTTCAGTACGCGCTGTGTAGGTCTGACCTGCCAGAAATGGATCTGTTTTTTCGCGATCGCAATTATGGTGCTGTCTGTCGAAAAAACCAATGCCCAAATACCAGTCTCCATGTCCAATGGACGGAATGTAGACGCCTGTCCCGTCTCCACATCCCAAAGGAGCACAGTAGAATCATCTGATCCGGAAGCAAGCCATCGCATGTCGGGCGTGAACGACAAATATCTGACTGTACTTTGATGGCCTTTCAGTGGCTTTCCTCTTGGTTCTCCGGTGTGCGCACTCCACAGCTGGACGGTTCCGTTCGGATGTCCGCAAGCGATAAAACGCTGATCTGATGAAATCGCCAGGCATGATACCTCTGGGTTGAGTGCTGTTAGTGTAGGGAGCTTCAATCCACCAGTCATCGGATCCCAGAGGTGAACCGAGATGTCCGGTAAGATAGTGATGATGATTGCCCCCACAAGCGACATAGTCTCTAGCTTTGAAGACAAGCTAAGCGGAGACACAGACTGATGTAACAGTGAGCGACCTTGAGCGTTCCATATCCGGACTGAGGCATCATCAGAGGCTGAGGCGATGTATCGCCCGTCTGGTGAGAATACAGCGGAGGATATGTGACTCGCGTGACCTTTAAGTCTGATGAACGACGAGTCTGAAAGATCTGGCCGAGCCCACAAGAGAATGTCATTGTGCCACCGCATTGCGATGGATCCCGATGGCGAAAACTGTGGCATTGGCCGATACCCATGTCGACCCCAGTACTCAATCCCCATAAAATGCCAAATGACATCGAGAGACATCAAAACTTCCCCTTTTGAGGAGAATGCAATGCTGTAGCATCGGTGCGACGCATGTACATTGGAATGCATTGCGAGCATCTGTCCCGTTATCACGCTCCAGACAAGTATTTTCACCTGCCTGACACCCGCAGCTGAGACGAGACGAGAAGTGTCCTCTGAGAAGGCAAGGCATGTAACCTCTGACTCGTGACCAACGAGACGCCGCGGTTGGTTTGATTGACTAACCATAACATTCCAGATGCAAATGACCCCGGTTTTAGTTCCTCCCGCAACGCTCCTACCGTTGGGAGCAAAGGCAACACAATGTACCTCCCCGTCATTCCCGCGCAGCGGAGGCATACTTTCGTCTGCAGTACGCGTATCCCAAATGCGCAAAGTTCCATCTTTGGAGGCCGAAGCGATGAGAAGACCATCTGGAGAGTAGGCCACCGAGGTCACAACGTCATTGTGTCCTTTGAATGTCATGAGAAGTCGTCCACCGCGAGGATCGATTCCGGACACGTCAACACAAGCTAACCCAGAGTATAGCGGCGCGAACGTCTTGTAGATCATTGCCTCTTTGTCCGCAAATGGGAGTGCCGAAAGGTAGATGTGCGGGGCACTCTGCTCTATCGCCTCGCGAGATGACGCGACAAACGCGTTTGCATCGCGGAAAAACTCAGAGAGTTCCGGCGACCGTACCTATGAGTTTTGAGATCATGATGGCAGCAATGGGAAACGTTGACATACCGTTACAGCAGCAAGGTATAGCATTGCTGCAGCGCGCTGAACCTGTCCCAACATGCTCATCACTTCGAGCCAAAACATGAACTGCCGGCAAAAGATTTCCCCGACCAGCTTGTCGAGCACAGATGGCTCTGACAAACTAGCGATATGGTAGATCCACTGAGTACACGCATATTCCAGGGATAGGGTAATGCCATCGGGCCTTTCCGATTGGTTACGCTCGTACGATGAGCGACTTTGCGAGACGTTGAAATGGAGGCGCTCCGCCATGATTCGAAGAGATGCGCGGGCGGGCCCATCATGGCTATTCAAGCTCGAAATCCGGATATGAACAGGCGCTCGACGGAAGACGTAGTCACCAAAGCTGGCGTGTAGCGTGCGTAAATCGGGCTCAAGTTCATCGTCGGGAACATGTACAACCGCGTGGAGACAAGATAAGACAGCACGCACATTGTCGGTAGGTAGGTCCAAGAGATCTGCTAAAGCGGCAACGGAGAGTGTCATCCGAGCAGACAAGAGTGCGGCAAGCAGCTGCAGCGTCATGGCCATACCGTCGGACGCCGTTTCATCCATCGTCGCAGCATCTTCAAGGATCAGATCATACATCCGATCAAGTGGAGTCAAGAGTGTAGTGTTCAGGCCGCTTTTGGAGGTGCCGAGTAGCTTTCTAAATCTCAATACTGCAATGTCGATTCCAGCGCGTAGCGCATATTGAAGAGCGGTCGTTGCGACAATGAAAAGACCGTCGCAATGCTTAACCAGCGAATCTACATCCAATTCGGTGAACCTTTCGCGCAGTCTATGAGTGCGCAAGAGTTCGGCGGTGATGTATCGATGGATGTCGGCCGCAACTTGCTCCTTGTCGACGGTTTGTAGTCGCAGAACTTTGCTGACCTCGATATCCGATACGGGAGTCTCCCGAATGTGTGTTTCGGGTCTGGAAGTGACTAAGAACTTGACCGGCAGCTTGACATCAGCACTGGAAAAGCCAACAATCGCGTCGATCAATTCCGAAACAATGCGGTGCGTTCCACCGTCATCCAAGGCTCCGTCGTCGGCAGACAAACCACCACACTCGTCGAGCGCGTCTATGACAAACAAAATGGGTACGGGAGAGCTTGCGAGTGCAAGTAGTGGTCGGGAGAGTAGTGTCTCGATCTGCACGGAAACCTGCTTATGGAGAATGTCCGGATCCCGGGTCAACTCGCTTGCCAGTGCCAGACTGAACGTATTTGATTGTCGTGCCAAAATTAGGGCAAGCGTTGGGATTACGCATCGCACATCACGCTGCGCCATTGAACTTGCAGTCCGCGAGCAGAAGAAGCTCCCGCCGAGGACAAAGTTCCCGTTGTCGTTGGCGCACCGGCAAATAGTCCAGGCGATGGCGCTCTTACCCGTTCCAGCCCATCCTGTGAGCCAAAATATTCTCTGCGCCTCTGTGTTCTGTATCCAGTCAATGATATCGCGGAGGATCTCGACGCGGGTGCCTTCCATGCAGCCTGAATTCAGCTGAGCGTCGTAGAGAGCCTGCGGAACATAACGCATTTTCAAGGCTATAGAACATCGTCAGCCATAGTGAAAGGCTTTTCTCTTGAAGCTTCTGACCAGCACAGATCTTGACCTGTATTTCATCCTACGCCATTCATCAGTGGGTAGCGTGATAAACTGACAACGGAAGATGTACCGAGTCGTTTGGTACGGGTCCGTAGACGATCGTGATTGAGTTGTTGTTGATGAGAGTTTGAACCGAGCCAGAGACGTTGTTGACGTTTGAATTGATGTTGGATGTCGTGGGCTGCTGTGTAGTTGCACTGAGATCTGAGCTTGATCTGACTTGAACCAGCGATGGGGCATGAGCCGAACTCTGTGGCGCGAACGGGTGACCATTCGTGGGCATTTTTGATGCGGATTCAGGATGTGTGGTCTGAATAGCGTGTTCCGGGCGGCGCGGTATTTTTGACTGTTTGGCCTGACTGGCCACATTTAAGATTGAGGGAGATCGGCGTGATATATGCATCGCTCGCTTTGTGAGGCTTGGCAAATTTGACGGCGAGGCTTTGGCAGCCATTGTCGAAGCCAGCGTGGGCATGGAGGTCAATTGCGGAGGGCGCTCTGATCGGCGCGGTATTTTCGACGCCAAAGTGTTTGTTGTCGGCGTCGTGGTCGGAGCAGGTGTACCAGATGTTGGATGCGCAACATGCTCCACACGTCGGGGTATCATTGATAGTCGAGACTTTGTGGACATGTTCGGAGCCGATGGATGTGTGGCGTAGTGGTGGCTGAACGGCAAACCTCGGGAACACGTGCTTTGCGCTCAGTTGTTTGATAGTTTGCCATCACAAACCTGAATCGGGATATGAGTTACCCGAGAACACAAGGCTCGGGTTAGCCCATACTCCTATCCAGCGGTGCTTGCTCATTCTTTGCCTTTGTTCGGAGCGATAGTGGGGCGGCGAAATCGTGAACACGACTTTGCTGGGCCCACTATCAATCCAAACAAGGCCAAGCAACGGAGGTTTTACCTACCGGCTATAGGGTTAGCCCCGTATGGACAAGTGCTGCCAAGTGCCCGCCTGCACGCGGGGCCGCACGCGGTCGCACTTAGACCACCGGGTCGCCACTCAAGGACCCACTTGGATACCGGTTCGCCCCGCTTGACATCACTTGCAGAAGCTTAGCCTCTCGCCACGTATCTTGTCGCCTTGTTCTTATCGTTCACCACATCTGCGCCATGCGATGACTGCAAGATTTGCTCGTCAGCCCATAGTGGCTGGTCTACGCACTTGGATAGCAGTTTGATTCATGTAAGCAGGACACGTTTTCTCATCCGCGCCGTCCGTTCTGCTCGCTTTCTACTTTAGCGGGTCTCACACACGCGTGCAAACTCAGGCCTGCGTTTGCGTTATGATACAGTGGTTGACCTCCCGTAAGCCTTTAGAGCCTCTAAACTTGTTCTAAAGGCCCTCCAGATCTAAACTCTGGAAACGGACAGCTGTCAGAATCAACAACCGTGTATCCAAACGTAAGCGGTTTGGAAGGGGGGGGGGGGTCCCCCCCCTCTTCCAGACCTTTGGCGTTTAGAAAGCTGTTCTAAACGTGTTTGTGCTCCTGTCATGGTGGTCCGCTACCGTGCTATCCCTTTGCAAGTGAGGTACATGAAGAACAAGTCGCAATTGAAAGGCCACAATGGTAGTAAACTTCATTGTGAATTCGTACAGCTCATCATCGGCATCCTTTTCTCATCGCGGAGACCGCCGGCTAAGTAGGGCATGATGGGGACGGGAGGCAGGCGGTCCGGTTGCGGCGCTAGTTTGCGGTTGTCCTTACGGAGGTTGGAACTTTTCTAAACGTTTCTAAACGTCATCACGTAACCCTCTTAGAACTAGTCTTTAGGAATCCAACGAGCGGGAAGTCAACCAGTCTCTAGTCTATCCGTGCGCACGCAAACTAGACACGGTTCAGCTTCGCGAATTTCTTTCTCGTTGCGCGCCATCTCTCCTCCGCCATGCTACCCCGCCCTTGCCCCGCCATCCCATCTTCAAGTACATCTTCGATCGACGCGATGCTAACGACCGACGCAGGAATTCCAACGATACCTATCTGCGGTCGACCCGTCCCTTCGCCGCGCACTCGAGGCCAGCCTCGGCGCAGGTCCTCAACTTGCCTCCCGCGCTCGCGGTCTCGGCACACTACGTGCGTGATTGTATTCATTTGTTCGCTCTCTTGAAGGGATAGATCGCTTACTGTCTCGATTGTTTTGTTTTGTTTCGTGTTGTTTTGTCTCATCTCGCCACCTCAACTGAACATCAACATATCTCATCACTCCCTGCGCTCATACGTCGTATATTGCATCGCTCCTGCGAAAAAACGTACCTCGTCGCCCGCATCCGCGCGCTCTGCGGTGCCTCGTGTCCGCCTTCCCTCCTTCTCGATACACCTACCTACCCTACTACCCCGCCTTCGCCTCGCCTTGCATCACCTGATGCTTGACCTTCTGCTCTGCGGCGAACGACTGCGTCGTGGTTCGTGGGTTGGCTTGATGTCGTATTCGACTCATGTTCGTGTTCGTCACGGTGGCCATCTTCCTCTGCGTCCCTGCGTCCCTCTGACTCGTCCACCTTCCGCCCTACCGCACCTCATCTCCTCGGCTTGCCACCCCTTCATCTCGCCGTTCCCCGTGCGCGTTCTATTCGTCCCTCCGCTGCCGTTCCTTTTGCCTCCATGTCATCGCATCCTCGTCTTCCAAATGCTGCCGATACACACCGGACACTTCCCGGTGGGCTATTGTGTCGCCGGATGGGTTCGCCCGCTTGCGCGCTTGTCGATGCCGAATGGATGACTGGTCCCGATACCCCTATGCGCTGACATGGGTACTTCTCCTGTGTGCTGACATTGCCACGCCCTCTCTGTGTACGTGGCCGTCCGCTGCTGTGTAACGCTCGCCTTCTCCGTTCGCGCCGGGCGTCGATCTTCGCCGTTTTTCCATTCCTGATGCTCGCTGCCTTCTGCAACTCCGGCTTCGACTTCGAATGGTCGCGCGTCTCCAATGTGTCGTGCTGTTGTTTGCTTCCGTCTGTCCTATCGACCGTTCGCGACATACAGGCAAAATCGTCGCAGACCGCCTCCCGAGGATGCTCATGACGCGCCAACGCATCCCCAACGCCGGCTGGCGTTTTGCAAGAAACAGCGCAGGGAAATGGTTCATCGTGCGTCTGCGTCCTCTCCTTTCTCTCTCCCACTCTCTTCCTCTTACTAACGCTACGCTATGTTCACAGGACTCGCCACCTGCCGCATCGGGTCGCACCGTATCGAAGGTCATGGGTTTCGGTCTTGCCGAACGCGATAGCGTGATCGGGATGGCGTTCGCGCAAGGGTACAAACAGCAAGTCGTCAATGTTGGGATGGATATCGTGAGGATACCGGACCATGTGGATAATGAGGAGGCGGAAACGTTTATTGGGAGTTTGATGCACAAGGTGTGTTGTCCGTTTTAGTTTGACGAGTTTGGAGTTGACGCGCGCACTCGTAGCTCGCGCCGGAGGAGTTGTCGCAAATTGTACCGGCGTTGCCAGTTGAGAAGAAGTTGAGCAGGCTGTGTATCATGTTGGCCGTCAAGGAGGCGTACCTCAAGGCGTTGGGTCAGCCTCATGGCTTTGATCTGTCGAGAATAGCGGTCGTTATCAACCCCGGTGGACGTAGTACGATGAGCGTCGACAAGCAGCCGGTCTATGGGTGAGTTCTCTGAGTACTAAGGAGTAGGATGGTGGCTGACATTCCACGCAAATAGCTGGGAATTCCGCCTCTTCACCACCGACATCGGTGTCTCGCCCTCGGTCCGCGCGCAACAACCCGCCGCGGCCTCCGGAACTGCCGATGTCCTTGACGTCCGCGGTCGCCCGACCGACCCCGATCCCCGCAGCTGGCGTAGCGCGAGCGCGGGTTCATCGAGAGTCATGGCCGGCGCTGGACCCTCCGGTTCAGTAGTCGACGAACGCGTCCCGCCTGCCCGTCTCGCCCCTCTTTCAAGCGGTCGTCTTATGGGCGGTGCGGGTCTCAACGGACACGAGGGTCCTGCCCCGACTGCGACACAGACGACCATGGGACGAATCATGGGGCTCACAAGGACCAGTAGCGCACCTATGGCTACCGGCTTGAGACACGCGCCAA
>Ga0247815_10002389_pt1 | contig 13882 bp, 10 predicted proteins | sample UWRJL194509B1_FD_181014 | JGI IMG/M metagenome (GOLD analysis project Ga0247815, IMG submission 181014) | Plant litter microbial communities from Arlington Agricultural Research Station in Wisconsin, United States - UWRJ-L194-509B-1 | ecosystem: Environmental > Terrestrial > Plant litter >... | reverse complement strand
TAACTGGAAACAAAAGCCAGCAGAAAAAACATGGAGTAATATCTCAATGCAAAAAATCCCAAATCTATAATGGAATCACTGGGATCCCATATTATCGTATCTATAACCATGTGTAACCTGCTAAATGAACCAGTTAATATCTGCAAATATAGACCATCGGCAGACATATGCAATGTAGCATAACTATATCGCCTCGGGAATTGAAAAGGGAATCTTATCTTTGTAAACTGACCAATTACCTGTATTTTCTATACATCTATGCTTAACCGGTTGATACCTAGTTTTTTATTTGCTTTGATTGCCCTGTGTGCAGTTCATATAACTGCGCATGCCCAAAAGACGGTAGAAATCAATGACAGTGTAAATCAGCACATGTTTACCTTCAATGAAATTGCCTGGCTAAAAGACAGGGATAATACTTTGAGTTTTGATCAGGTGAGTAGTAAAGCCATTGCTCCGCGTTTCCAAAACAACCTGAGCAGCACGCCACAAACCAAAGATTTGAGCGCTACTTATTGGTTCCGTATCAGAATTAAACACAACAGCAAAGCCGACAAGCGCTTTATTCTCGAGTTTTTCGATCAGACAATAGATCATGTAACAGCCTATTTGCCGCAAAAAGATGGCAGCTACAGAAAGAGTGAGTTTGGTGATACTTTCGCCTTTCGCCAAAGGGAACTGCAGCACAAAAATTTCGAATTGCATATTCGTAATGACAATGACAACGCGAAGTATTACTACTTTAAATTCAAATCATCACAAATCTCAGATGTAATCATCGTTTTGCGAACCGTAGATTGGTTCATATCTTATGCGCTGGACGAATACTTTTATTTCGGTATTTTTTATGGGATGATCCTCGTGTTCAGTTTTTACAACCTGATCATGTTCATCGCCATGCGCCAGAAGCAATATCTTTATTATGTATTGTATAACCTCAGCGTAGGCTTGTTTGAAATGAGTACAGACGGCATTGCCTATCAGTATTTGTGGTCTAACGCACCCCAATGGAACCAGCTGGCCTATGCTTTTGCTTTATATGCCACTAGTGTATTTGCCTTGCTTTTTACGCGGGAACTGCTTTTTGTTAAAGCCAAGGCGCCACGCTTAAACCAGTTGATAGTATATATTATAGGTATAAGGACATTGCTTTTTATCTACAGTCTTCTGATAGATCAGTCACTTTTCACCTATAAGTTTATTGAATTTATACCCTTGTTGGTAGCTTTTTGTACAGGCATCTACATCTATAAAAAAGGATACAAACCCGCGCGCTTTTTTGTGCTGGGCTACAGTTTTCTATTTGCAGGCTTTACAATGAAGCTATTGATTATGCTAGGCGTCTCATGGCTCAACTTTGGTGCGATCAGCTATTACAGTCTTAGTTTCTGTTTCGTGCTGGAAATGGTCTTCTTATCTTTTGCCATAGGTGACAAGCTTAGGATTTTAAAGCATAAGAAAGAGAAAGTGCAGCGGCAAATGATCAGGCAAATGGCAGAAAATGCCAAATTGAAAGATTCTTTGAACAACCGCCTTGAAGCCAAAGTGGAAGAACGCACCAAAGAAGTGTTCCATAAATCGCTGATTATTGAGGCTAAAAATGCAGAACTGCTGGAGGCAAATGACCTGCTGAAACAACAGGCAGAAGAAATTTCACGCATGAATGTATTGCTGGAGCAGGACAACCAGGAGCTGCAATTCAATGTAGAAAAGGTAACGCGCGACAGGGTGATGTCTGCCGATGTTGACTTTGAAGAATTCAGCAAGATTTATCCCGATAAAGAAAGCTGTAACCAATTTCTATCCGAACTGAAATGGAAAGACGGGTACCATTGCCGAAAATGTAAAAATACGCATTACTACAATGGGCATATCCCCTACAGCAGAAGATGCAGTAAGTGTGGCTATGAGGAATCTGTAACCACCTACACCATTTTCCACAATACACGCATTCCTATTAACAAGGCATTCTATATGATCTTCCTGATTTACTCTACCAAAGGAAAAATCTCCTCTCATAAGCTCGCAGAAATCCTAAATATCCGGCAAAGTACCTGTTGGACCTACGGCTCCAAGATTAAACTGCTGATGGAGGAAAGAAAAGCAGTGCTTAAAAAGACAAACAAAAATGGCTGGAGCAAGCTCGTTCTGGAGTAAGACCTGAGCATTTAATCCTTCTCTAACCCATCCCCACCTCATTTTCACCTTTAATTACGTTCTTTTTTGATCGTTTTTCTCACCAAATGGCACTGGTATCATAGCGTATCATTTACAGCTAAAGACGGTGTCCTGATCTACCGCTTAAGTGCTCATTTACAGCGCCAAACGCCCTCTGATATTCATGGTAGTATACCGTATTAAAATGATTACAATGCTCTATATATCAGTAGGTTATGCAAATTATTTATACATGTTTACTTGTTTTTAACATAGAATTGCACGTAACTTTACCCACCAAATAAAAATTAAACAAAGCAAAATCATGACGAAAAAATTTACTCTTTTTATCATTTGCCTCTTATGTGGGATCTCTGTTGTTATGGCACAGGGCATCACCATTAAAGGCGAAGTAAAAGATCAGCAGGGACTGCCATTACCGGGTGTCTCGGTATTGGTGAAAGGCTCTAACCAGGGAGTGGTAACAAATGCAGACGGGGTTTATATTTTATCTGCCCCCAAAGATGCCACATTGGTTTTCTCGTTCATAGGGTACAAAACTATCGAAGAGGCTGTATCCAACAGGACTACTGTCAACATCAAACTTACTGATGACAACCAGCAACTGAACGAAGTAATTGTGGTAGGATATGGTACACAAACTAAAAAGGACCTTACTACTGCGGTAACATCAGTATCGGCTAAAGACATCCAGAACCAACCAATCACCAACCCATTACAAGCTATTCAGGGTAAGGCTGCGGGCGTACAGGTAACCTCACAATCAGGAAAGCCCGGATCAGATATTTCGGTGAGCATCCGTGGGAATACATCTATTACTGCATCCAACAGCCCGCTATATGTAATTGACGGGATAACTTCAAGGGACGCAAGTTTCATTAACCCGAATGATATTGAGTCGATGACCATCTTAAAAGATGCGGCAGCGGCAGCTATTTACGGATCAAGTGGTGCCAATGGTGTAATCCTGATTACTACCAAAAAAGGTACTGCCGGCAAATTGAAAGTTGGTTTCAATGCATACACAGGTATCTCTAATTTCTGGAGGAGCCAGGATGTATTGGACCGTGATCAGTATATCTCTCTGATGAGGGAATTGGGTTACACCTCTTTTGGTGGTACACAAAATACAGACTGGCAAAAAGAAACCTTTGGTACAGGAAAGCAGAATAACTATCAGATCTCTTTATCAGGTGGTACTAAAGGCGGACAATATTACTTCTCCAGCGGTTACCAGCAGGATCAAGGTGTTGTTGCCCCCGCAAAACTGGACAGGATCAGTGTTAATTTTAATGGTCAGCAAGCCATCACTAAATGGTTGAAATTTACAGCTACAGCGGCATTAACGTCCAACAAATCCATTGACGTACCAGACAATGCAGGTTCTACTAAAGGTGGGGTAATTTTAGGTGCATTAACTGCTCCCCCAACTTTAAGTATTTACGAACCGGATGGTACATTTACGGCGGTTCCTGCTGGATACGATACACCAATAGGAAATGCATTCGGTTCTACCAACTCAACCAGGCAGACCAAATTCATTGGTGCCTTTGGCGGAGAAATCAAATTTAGCAACGACCTTACCTTCAAATCTACCATCAGTACCAATTCCAGGGTACAGTTTTACAACTATTTCCTTGATCCATACCAAACAGTTTATGGACGTACCGAAAGAGGGTTATACAGAAATGAGAAAATCAATGACAATGTATGGCTCAACGAAAACATCCTGAACTACAATAAAACGATAGGCAAAAATGTTTTTGGAGCTACAGGTGGTTATACCATCCAGGAATCTGACTATTCGCTGAACCCTTATAACGAATCACGTTATATAGATGCTGGTACAGGTGCCCCAATTGCACCATCAGTAGGAAGTGTTGTACCTACCCATGCCCAATGGTCTAAACAGTCTTACCTTGCGAGGGTTACTTATGCTTTTGACAGCAAATATCTGTTTAGCTCAAACTTTAGGGCAGATGGTTCATCGCGCTTTGCAAAAGAACACAGGTTCGGTTATTTCCCTTCTGTTTCTGCAGGATGGAGAATTTCGGGTGAGGACTTCCTAAAGGACAGCAAAACCATCAGTGATTTAAAAATCCGTGGTAGCTGGGGTAAAGTAGGTAATGACGAAGGTATTGGAGACTATTCTTACATGAAACTTTACCAGATTACTGCCCAGGGTTCATATAACTTAACACAACCGGCCAATGATGCGTTATCTTGGGAAAAAACTACACAGACAAACGTTGGTTTAGACCTTACTATGTATGGTGGCAGAATTACTTTCACAGCTGATGCGTATTTGAAGAAAACCAATGACCTGCTGATTAAAGTACAATTGCCATTATCTACAGGACTAGATACGCAGGCGCTGAATGTTGGTTCTATGGAAAACAAAGGTATAGAGCTTTCATTATCTACAAAAAACATCCAGAAAGACAATTTCAGCTGGTCTACCGATCTGAACTTCTCACTCAACAGAAACAAAGTACTTAGTTTGGGATCAGCTACAAGCTCACTTGATTTCGGTGATATCTATCAGCGCGATGCGGCAGTAAAAGTTGTAGTAGGCCGTCCGCTAGGCAGTTTCTATGGCTACCAGTTTACAGGTGTTGACCCAAACACCGGGGCAGCACAATATGCAGATACGAATGGCAATGGGGTAACAGGATCTGCAGACACGGGCGACCGTACCTTTATTGGTTCTGCACAACCTAAATTCAATTACGGCGTAAACAACAATTTCACGTACGGAAACTTTGGATTGACTGTATTCTTCCAGGGCGTTCAGGGAAATGAGTTGTTCAATGCTTCCAAAATCGATCTTGAAGGAATGTACGATACAAAAAACCAGTCGGTAGATGTGCTGAACCGTTGGGTAACACCAGGACAGGTTACAGACATTCCAAAAGCGCTGGTAAGTTCTTCTGAAAACTCGCTTACATCAAGCAGGTTTGTAGAAAACGCTTCTTACCTGCGTTTGAAAACAGCTACCTTATCTTACAACTTCGGCAAAACCGCTCTAGGAAGATTGAAAATGGATAAACTCACAGTATTTGCTACTGGTTACAACATCCTCACCTTTACAAATTACAGCGGATTAGATCCCGAAGTAAACCAATATGGCGCTAACGGGCCTAACATGGGTGTTGATTATGGAACCTATCCACAATCAAGAAGCTTTTTATTGGGTGTTAATGTTGGCTTTTAAATCTTAGAAAAATGAAATTCAAAATATATTCACTGATCGCAGCCGGGGCTTTTGTCCTTTCAGTTCAATCTGGCTGTAAAAAAGACTTTTTAGATAAACAACCGATTGATCAGGTAACGGCTGAACAGGAATTCACAACTGCAGCAGCTGCAGAAAAACTGATAAAAGGTGCTTATGATGGAATGTACAACGACTATAACATCTGGGATTTCCAGGTGAATGGCGATGTAGCTGCCGACAACTGTTACGCTGGTGGGGATAATCCTGCAAACATTCAGATAGACTTGTTTACCGCAAATGCAACTAATGCAAATGTGACGCGCGACTGGACAGCACTTTATACAGATATTAAAAACGCAAATGAGGTTTTAGAGAATGTACCTAAAATTGAAGATGCAGCGCTGGATGCCGGTGGCAGAAGAAACCAGATCCTGGCAGAGGCAAGCGGTCTTCGCGCCTATGCGTATTTTAACCTGGTGAGGTTATTTGGTGCCGCACCTCTTATCTTAAAAACGCCATCAAGCATTGCAGAAACGCAACCATTTAAAGCTACTGTAGACCAACTGTACACACAAATTATTACTGATTTGGAATTTGCATTAACCAATGCAAGGGCTACTGCCCCCCACAAAGGGATCTTTACTAAAGGCGTGGCCAATGCCCTGCTTGCAAAGGTTTATGCCGCAAAACCCACTCCTGACTGGACAAAAGTGAACCAATATGCCGATGCAACCATTGCTGGCGGGTATTCATTATATAGTAACTATAATGGTCTTTTTGATGAGGCCAATGAAAACAATTCTGAAGCTATCTGGGAAATGCAGTTTGATGGTTATGGTGGCGAGCACGGTAACTGGATGCCAGGTGTAATTACAGGAACCGGATGGAAAAGATTTGACACCCCAACAAACGACCTGGTAGCTGCCTACGATAATGAGGGAGATCTGATCCGTAAAAATGCGGGTATAGCTTTCAAAAATGTAAGCACAGAAGGCTGGTCTGATAATTACTGGACAAAAGCTAATTATCCCTTTGTGAATAAATTCAGGGCTGATGATAAAAGTGATATTTACATTATCCGTCTTGCTGACATCCTTTTGCTAAAAGCTGAAGCGCTCAACGAGCTTAGCGGAGCCGGATGGGCGCAATCTAAAGTACTGGTAGATCAGATCAGAAAAAGGGTTAACCTGGCAGGTACGCCTGCTGCCGATCAGACTGCTATGCGTTTGGCCATTGAAAAAGAGCGCCGTTTGGAGCTTGCCTTTGAAGGTCAGCGTTATTTCGACCTGCTGAGAACAAACAGAGCGGTAGCTGTGATGAACGCACAAAGAGATGGCAGCGGAACTTTATTGAACTACAATGTTACCGCAGCAAAATTACTGTTCCCTATTCCACAGAGAGAGGTTGACAGAAACCCCAATATCAATAAATAACCAAGTATAAATTATCCAAAGGCTGTTCATTCAGCCTTTGGTGTTTTAACACCAGTCACAGAAATGAAACGATATCTATTATATGCCCTTACCGTTGCATTAGCAGCATGTTCAGCTAAAAAGACAGCTACCAGCAGCAATACGAGAGTAGCTTCTAAAGGAGGCGCCGCGTTCTGGTTAACCACAGGCAACAAGTCTGCCCTGCTGCAAAAACAGGATACCAGCTTAAATTTTAGCACCGTTACAAACAGTTTGCCAACCATTGAGGTAAATGAAACACAAAAATTCCAGACTATTGACGGTTTTGGCTATACGCTTACCGGCGGTAGCGCTGGCCTGATCAATGCACTGGCCGCGCCGGCAAAAGAAGCACTTCTGCAGGAGTTGTTTTCTACCCAAAAGAACGGCATCGGTGTTAGTTATCTGAGAATTAGTGTTGGTGCTTCTGATTTGAGCTCCGAAACCTTTACCTACAACGAACTGCCGGCTGGTGAAACTGATATCAATCAGGACAAATTTTCAATCAGCAAAGAACTTACGGATCTGGTTCCTATACTGAAACAAATTGTTGCGATAAACCCCTCAATAAAAATACTTGGTTCACCATGGACCGCGCCAACCTGGATGAAAACCAACAACAGTTTTAAAGGTGGAAGCCTTAAACCTGAATATTATTTTTCCTATGCCCAATACCTGGTCAAGTATATTAATGCAATGAAGGCCCAGGGAATTATTATAGATGCGATAACCATTCAAAACGAGCCTCTACACCCAGGAAATGTACCTAGCATGTACATGGAAGCAAAAGATCAGGCCATTTTTGTCAAAACTGCGTTAGGACCGGTATTTAAATCGGCCGGCATCAAAACGAAAATCATTGTGTACGATCATAATGCAGACAGACCCGACTATCCAATAACGATTCTGAATGATCCAGAGGCAAAACCCTATGTTGACGGATCTGCTTTTCACTTGTATGCAGGTAAAATATCAGCGCTGTCTAAGGTTCATGAAGCACACCCGGACAAAAATCTCTATTTCACAGAACAATGGGTAGGTGGGCCCGGCAAATTTGACGAAGATCTGAAATGGCACGTATCTACATTGATTATCGGTGCTACGCGTAACTGGAGCCGAAACGTTTTGGAGTGGAACCTTGCAGCAGATCCATTGTATGGCCCCCATACTGACGGAGGTTGTGTAACTTGCTTAGGCGCCATTACAGTGAGTCCTGCGGTAACCAGAAATGTAGCCTATTATGTTATTGGCCATGCTTCAAAATTTGTTGCGCCAGGCTCGGTAAGGATTGCATCAAATGTCTCCGGTGGACTTCCAAACGTAGCTTTTTTAACACCTGAAGGGAAAAAGGTATTGATTGTAGTAAATGAAAATACAAAGCCGCAGCCGTTCAATATCAGAAGCAATGGGAAAACTATAACCCCAACGCTTAAGGCGGGTGCTGTAGGTACTTTTGTTTGGTAATCCCGCTTTCTTACTACCGCAAACTAAACATCAGTAGCCTTGCTTCCTCAGTTTGGCAGGGCTATTGCTAAAACCAGGTAGTTTCACATAATATAATAATCGATGAAGAAATCCATTATCCTATTCTCAGCGCTGGCCGGTCTGTTCAGTGCTTGCCAAACTAAAACAGCAGAACAAACGGCAGACAGCCTGGCAACAGCGCCCGACACAGTAAACAAAAATTCTAAAGCTTGTTACGCGTATATCAAAAACAGGGATACCGTTTCATTGTCTTACACCATTGCAGGTAATGCAATTGCAGGACAATTAAGCTATAACCTGTTTGAAAAAGATAAAAATTCCGGCACCGTTGCAGGTGTAATTAAAGGAGATACCATTATAGCAGATTACACGGCTTCAGGCGAAGGTACAACGTCAGTCAGACAAGTGGCTTTTCTAAAAAAGGGCGACCAACTACTGGAAGGTTATGGCGATAGTGAGGACAAAGGCGGCAAAACAGTCTTCAAGAACCTTCAAGCTTTAAAATTTGGGGGCTCAATTGATTTGAGCGCTACAGATTGCAAATAATACTGGGGATGTTCCGGGCCTAAAAAGACTCGAAACGCTCCCAAAAGCCATCAACCGGAAGTTTGGCAAATATATTTACGGGCTCCTTTTTTACGGGATGTAAAAATTGCAGCCTCCGGGCATGAAGACAAATACTTCCTTTACGGCTGCCCCTTGGGTAGCCGTATTTGTTATCTCCAACAATAGGGCATCCCAAGGTAGATAACTGCACCCTGATCTGATGTGAACGGCCGGTTAATGGATCTACCTCGATCAGGTAATAACCTCCCAGTTCTCCAATGAGTTTATAACTTAGTTCGGCCCGCTGGCTTCCGGCAACCTCCTGCAGATACGGGGTAACCACATTAGTCTTGGGGTTTTTCACCAACCAGTGTACCAGCGTGCCCGAAATATTAGCCGGTTTGTTGCGTACTACCGCCCAGTAGGTTTTCTTTACCTCCCGGTTTTTAAAAACGGCATTCATCCGCTCCAGCGCCTTACTGGTCTTCGCAAACAAAATGACACCACTCACTGGCCTGTCCAGACGGTGTACTACACCCAAAAATGCACCACCGGGTTTATTGTATTTTGCAGCAATATATTTCTTCACCTTTTCATCGAGCGGCTCGTCACGGGTTTCATCTACCTGTACAATATCGCCCGCACGTTTATTGATCGCAATCAGGTGATTATCTTCAAATAGTATATCTTTTTCGGTTACAGGCATTTAGTATTGCTCCTTTTCATTTGGAAAATCATTCGCTTTTACGTCCCTGATGTAAGATTTTGCAGCACCGAGAATATCATCATATAAATTCACGTACTGGCGCAAAAAGCGAGGTTTAAACCCTTTTGTTAAACCAATCATGTCATTCACAACCAGTACCTGTCCGTCACAATGCGGTCCCGCACCTATTCCAATTACAGGGATATGCAGGTTTTGCGACACTTCCTTTGCTAAAGCTGCCGGAATTTTTTCCAGTACGACACCAAAGCAACCTGCCTCCTGTAATGCAAGTGCATCAATTTTCAGCTTTTCGGCTTCAGCTTCATCTTTAGCCCTTACTGTATACGTCCCAAATTTATAGATCGACTGCGGTGTTAAACCCAGATGGCCCATTACCGGAATTCCTGCAGTGATAATACGTTCAATTGAATCTACTATTTCAGTCCCACCTTCAAGCTTCACCCCATGGGCACCTGATTCTTTCATAATCCTTATAGCCGAACTCAATGCTTCCTTAGAATTTCCCTGGTACGAACCAAAAGGAAGGTCAACTACTACAAATGCACGTGTGGCGCCCCGTACTACACCCTGTGCATGATAAATCATTTGATCGAGCGTAATTGGCAGCGTAGTTTCATGACCAGCCATTACGTTGGAAGCAGAGTCCCCAACCAGCAAAACATCCAGTCCTGCATCATCCAGAACGGTAGCCATTGAATAATCATAGGCCGTTAACATAGATATCTTTTCGCCTCTATGTTTCATTTCCTGCAGGATGTGTGTGGTAATACGCTTTACTTCTTTGTGTACAGACATATATTTATGCTTTAAGCGGACAAAATTAGGGTATTCATTCGAGAAACGGATACCATCAGGTTGATTATATATGGCAGAGATGGCAACATTTTAATCCTTTCAAAAAAAATATGAATATAACTGTTCAAAAACCTATCTTTGTATCCCGAAATGAACGGACTAGACAACAGCACATTTGTTACCTATTACAGCGATATCAAACTCGCAAATCTCCATTCATTAACACCTTTTTTAAACTTTATTTCTCATTTTAATTACGATGACTAACTACACCAAGTTACCTGCGATCTTGTTATTGGCTGACGGTACCGTTTATTACGGTAAAGCTGCCGGAAAAATTGGTACAACAACAGGAGAGATTTGTTTCAATACAGGAATGACAGGGTATCAGGAAATATTTACTGATCCATCATATTTCGGTCAGATTATGGTCACAACAAATGCCCATATCGGTAATTATGGGATCCATAAAGAGGAGATCGAATCAGATTCAATCAAAATTGCTGGTCTGGTTTGCAAAAATTACAACATCGGCTATAGTCGTAAGGAAGCAAATGAATCGATACAAGATTACTTTCAGGATGAAAACATCGTAGGGATATCTGATATTGATACCCGTGCGTTGGTAAGGAAAATCAGGGACCAGGGAGCAATGAACGCGATCATTTCTTCTGAAATCACCGATCTTGACGAACTGAAAGCAAAACTTGCAGAAGTACCATCTATGGATGGACTGGAACTGTCATCGCAGGTATCAACCAAAGAACCTTATTTCTATGGTTCTCCGGATGCAACCTACAAAGTTGCCGCAGTAGATTTTGGAATCAAGAAAAACACCTTACGTAATTTTGATAACAGGGATCTTTATATACAGGTATTCCCGGCTAAAACTTCATTTGAAGAGATGAGTAAATGGGGTGCAGATGCATATTTTATCTCTAACGGCCCTGGCGATCCGGCTGCTATGCCTTATGCGATTGACATGGTTAAAGAAATACTGGAAGCTGACAAACCTCTTTTTGGAATTTGCCTTGGCCATCAGTTGCTTGCACAGGCAAACGGAATTGGTACCATGAAAATGTTTAACGGACACAGGGGATTAAACCATCCGGTAAAGAATATCATTAAAGACCATTGTGAAGTAACCTCACAAAACCATGGTTTTGGGGTTATTCCTGATGAGGTAAGAAGTTCTGATAAAGTAGAAATTACGCATATCAACTTAAACGACCAGTCAATTGAAGGCATCCGTGTAAAAGGAAAGAAAGCATTTTCGGTACAATACCACCCGGAATCTTCTCCAGGTCCTCATGACTCCCGTTACTTGTTCGATGATTTTGTGAACATGATAGGAAGCGAAAAAACCTGGTAGAACTTCTCTGCCCTTTCTCTATCATTTGATAAACATATTTAAAAGGATTGTGTAAAACAATCCTTTTTGCATAAAAACCTTATTACATTTATCTATGGATAGAAACAATGCCATTATCAGTGTCCGTAATCTGGTAAAAAATTACGACGACTTCGCCGCAGTAAAAGGTCTGAGTTTTGATGTATACGAGAACGAAATTTTTGGATTGCTGGGCCCTAATGGCGCCGGAAAAACCACAACTCTTGAAATTATTGAGACTCTCCGTGAAAAAACATCCGGTGAAATCACTGTTGATGGATTTTCTGTGGATACAAATGCCAATGAGATCAAGCGGATCATTGGCGTGCAGCTGCAGGCGGCTGGTTACTACCCTAATCTTAACCTGGTAGAACTGATGGAACTTTTTGCCGGGCTGTACGGTGTAAATGTAAAGCCAATGGAAATGCTTGAAAAAGTAAACCTTCAGGATAAGGCCAAAGCAAAATACAAGGCTCTTTCTGGCGGACAAAAACAACGCTTTTCAATCGCTACTACCCTGCTCAATAATCCTAAAATCATCTTTCTTGACGAACCAACTACCGGCTTAGACCCCCAGGCAAGAAGGAACCTGTGGGACCTGATTATCGATATCAGGAACAACGGCACTACCGTGGTAATCACTACACATTATATGGATGAAGCAGAACAGCTTTGTGACCGGGTGGCTTTTGTAGAACGGGGTGAAATTATTGCACTCGATACCCCGGATAACCTGATCGACCAGTTGCTCAGCCGCGGATTTGAAAGAAAAAAAGAAGTTAAAAAAGCCAATCTGGAAGATGTATTCATCAACCTGACAGGAAAAGAATGGCGTGAAGGCTAAATGAGATCAGACATGAATAAACCATACAATCATACAAAAGCTACATTAGCACTTGCCAAAGCCAGCTTCCGTTCCATCATGCGCAGCCCATCGGCTGTGGTATTTACGTTAGCTTTCCCGCTGATATTTATCCTGGTATTCGGGTTTCTTGGCGGCGGCGGAATAAAGGTAGATCTTGCCATAGCACCAGGGTCAGATGTACAAAACCCTGTAATCAAAGCTCTGGAACAAACCTCAGTGGTAAAACTGCTTAAAGATCAAACCAATGCAGAAATCCAGCAAAAGCTGGAAAAAGGTACAATTGCAGGTGTAATTGACGTGCATAAAAATACCGTCCCACAGCCTGCGTATCTCGCAAATGTGAAATATACTTCGGCATCGATGGATAAAGGAAATATCCTGAAGTCTATCTTAAATAACCTGATGTACTCCCTCAACACCAGAAACCTGAAACCTTCAGTTGCAGAAATCAGCGAAAGTACAGTTCATGGAAGAACATACAGAACGATTGATTTTATTTTACCCGGACAACTAGGGTTTTCACTGCTGAGCACAGGTGTTTTTGGAACTGCTTTCGTCTTTTTCAGTCTAAGGCAAACGCTGGTAATCAAAAGGTTTTTTGCCACTCCTGTAAGAAGGTCCAGTATTATTCTGGGTGAAGGACTTGCCAGAATAGGTTTCGCCTTACTGGGTGCTGTATTTATCATCGTTATTGGCCATTTATTCTTTCACTTCACGCTCATTCACGGAGTGGTGACAGTCCTGAACATGCTGATACTTTCTATTATCGGGCTGATCGTATTTATGGGCTTTGGATTTGTGGTATCGGGTATAGCAAAAAGCGAAAGCACTATTCCGCCAATATCAAATATTATTACCTTGCCACAATTTTTATTATCGGGCACATTTTTTTCAATCGAAAACTTTCCAACCTGGCTGCAGCCGATCAGCAGGGCACTGCCCCTTACCTATCTTAACGACGCCATGCGTCAGGTTGCCTTTGAAGGGGCGGGACTCTGGGATGTAAAACAACAGATCCTGATCATGGTAATATGGGGCATTGCAATATATGCGCTGGCAGTCAAGGTGTTCAAGTGGGAATAATTTTTATAGTGCAATCCCGCTATATAGTTTAAATTTTATTTTAACTTTGATTATCAACTGGGTAATTGTAATATTTACACTAAGGATATATAACACTTAAAACAAATAAAATGAGTTTAATTATTGATGTTCATGCAAGGCAAATCCT
>Ga0247815_10002385_pt1 | contig 13892 bp, 18 predicted proteins | sample UWRJL194509B1_FD_181014 | JGI IMG/M metagenome (GOLD analysis project Ga0247815, IMG submission 181014) | Plant litter microbial communities from Arlington Agricultural Research Station in Wisconsin, United States - UWRJ-L194-509B-1 | ecosystem: Environmental > Terrestrial > Plant litter >... | reverse complement strand
CCGCAGAAAGCCGACCTGTCCAACCGTTGCTGCAGACATGTGAGCTGTCTGCGGGCTCTGGATGACTTGTGTGCCCGGTGTTGAATGACAGCCCTGACCAAGCGCTGGTCAGGAAATCTCAGATGATTCGCGTGCACGCGGAGATCACTCCGCCTGTCATCGGAGCTGAAAACAGAAATGAGTAGCAAGCTTGATTTTCCGAAACAGAGTCTACTTCCCGGCACGGCCGCCTCCCGTTGAAGATTGATGAGCACGGGAACTTTGGTCATCAGCGTGGTTCGTCTTGCGCTGAAGTCACCTAACTCTCAGAATACATTTTCCAACAGTAGTTTCTCTGGTTCGCACTTGAGGAGCACATGCCGATCCTTTACATCTCCCGCGAAATGTAGAACATGTGGGAAGGCCTTCGTTGGGGCCCATGCTTTGTAATTGGTTTATGTATGCAGAGATGGTTTATTAGGGTCTGAAACGCCTCTCGAGAAAGACATGAGGCTGGCTGTCGGAGATTGATTGCGCGTACCGGCAACTGCCGTATCGCGTCTTGTCTTGCTCCCTTCATTTTTGCCGCTCCCACCGTGCTTCTGTCCTCGCGCAGCGTCACAGAAGCGTCAAAGAGGAACATAAATTGGCACCTAAACTTCTTTGAGTGTCTTCAAATACGATTCAAGCTATCTAGGCCCGTCGTTGTTCGAGACAAGTGCTTGCAGCTATGGTTTTCATCAAGACCATCACTATCCAAGGCTTCAAGTCCTGTAAGCAAAGCTTCTGCATGCGTGACATCCAGTCTTACTCGTTACAGACCGTGATCAGACTCAGATTGCGCCGTTCAGCCCCCGCCACAACGTCGTCCTTGGTCGCAATGGTTCCGGCAAGTCCAACTTCTTTGCCGCCATTCGGTAGGAGCCATTTCATCCACGCGGTTATGTATCTTGCTTATACAGCCCAGGTTCGTTCTATCAGACGCCTATACTTCGATTACTCGTGAAGAACGCGGTGCGCTGTTGCACGAAGGCGTGAGTGCCGCGCAGACACTGAGCGCATACGTCGAGGTTCGTATCTTTACCGAATTAATCCTTCCTGTTTCTGAAGTTTCTATTCTCTTAGATCATATTCGACAATGCGGACGGACGGTTCCCTACTGGTGCCCCAGAAGTTGTCCTTCGCCGGACCATCGGTCTGAAGAAAGACGAATATGCCCTTGACCGCCGTAGTGCAAGTCGCGCGGATGTGATGAACCTGCTGGGTCAGCTTTGGACGAAAGGCACTTCGTCTATGTTCACTGAACCCTTGGCACAGAGTCTGCTGGCTTCAGTAGGAGCAACCCGTACTACATCGTGCCGCAAGGTCGCATCACCGCACTAACCAACGCGAAGGTGGGTATCCCTTGACTGTTGGTGCTTTGTGCTCACGCTTGCACAACAGGACCACGAGCGTCTTGCTCTGCTCAAAGAAGTCGCCGGTACCAAGGTGTACGAGGCGAAACGCACAGAGTCGCTCAAGATCATGGAGGAGACTGGTGCGTCTCAGACCTCAACTTATGATCATGCTCTCACGATTGGGTCTTGCTTTTCTGCATTTGGTACCGCTCCATCTTATAGATGCGAAACGCACGAAGATCAACGAACTGCTCGCATATATAGAGGCTCGACTTGCTGATCTTGAGAGCGAAAAGACAGAACTTGCAGAATTCAATGCAGCAGACAAGGTGCGCCGAGCATGCCTCAACTTTCAGTTGAATGCGCCGATTGATCTTCTCCCAGGAACGCCGCTGCTTGGAGTACGCCTTGCACACACGCGAGCTGAACGACGTTTCGGAGGCACTGGATACGCTAGAGGATGAGCGCCGAGTGGAGGGTGAAGCTGCCGGCAGGAAGAGGAAAGAGGTCCGTCCTGACAGGTCCCCACGTTCCTGGCGCTCATACTGACATTATCTGTCAGGCTGCCAGTATTGAATCGAAGATCGCCGCGGTCGAAGCTGCCATCGCCGAGGCCAGGCAAAACCAGGTCACGCTGCGACTGACACGCGATTCCTTGAAGCGCGAAGTTGAAGAAGGCGTGCGTAGCTTGTATACAGGGGCATGCTCAGGTAGCTGATCTGCTTGCAGGTCAAAGCCCGCACCGAACTGCGTTGCCTCGTTGCAGATGCGCAGGGTGCACGCGACAAGAATGCGGGTGTTCGCGCCACGCTCGAGGCCGAACTCCAAAGCGTTGAACGCAGTATCGCGAAGGTTCGTTCTGCCATGCGTATATACCACGGCGAATAACTAATAATACCTATAGGCCGAGAAAGAGCTCACGTCTGTGACACCAAAGTGGGAGAAGTCTCGTGATGCTGAGGCTGCAGCGCGATCGAAACTCGATGCTGCGCAGGTGTGTTTCATTTTCAATCCGACTAACTGTGTGGCCTGACTGGGTACTGCAGGCTCGACTTGATGCGCTGTACGCCAAACGCGGCCGTACCAGTCAATTCCGCAACCGTGCAGAGCGTGATTCGTGGCTGCGTGCGGAAATTGACGCCCTTGAGGGGTACGCTGTCGATTTGTACCCGTTCTGAGGCTGACAGTGCACCAAAGATTCATTGCCGAGCAGCAAACTGCACTGGATCTTCTGTCGCAGAGCTCAAAGACGTCGCACGCGGATGCCACAAAGCTTGACACAAAGATTGCAAGCATCCGGACAACGCTGGATGGGCGCCGTACCGACGTCGAGCGTTTGAACTCGGAACTCGGCACCAAGCGCGAGGAACTGGCGCGGCTGGGCGAGGAACGAAAGTGCGTTGCCAGATTGCCGATTTGTATGGCTGCTGATGACGAAATGCAGGGAGCTTTGGCGCGAGGAGACGCGGTTGCAACAGAACGCCGGGCATGCGCAGGACGAACTTCGCAAGGCGGAGCGTGAGTTGGCCGGCATGATGGACAAGGTGCGTTTGCTGCAATCAAGTTGCGTCAGTCACTGACACATTGCAGGATACTGGCTCTGGCCTACGTGCTGTAGACGACATCAAGCGACGCCTCGGTGCAGACGGTGCAGGTATCTACGGTCCATTATACCGTCTCCTCGAAATCCCCGACCGCAAGTACGCCACAGCCATCGAGCTTACCGCAGGCAGCAGTCTGTTTCACGTCGTAGTCGATACCGATCAGACTGCGCAAAAAGTGCTCGATATCATGCTCAAAGAGCGCACCGGCCGCGTTACCTTTATGCCCCTCAACCGACTCAAGCCCAAGGAGCAGCAGTTTCCTCAGGGCGGCGATGCGGTGCCCCTCATCGACAAGCTCTCGTTCGATCCCGCGGTCAAAAAGGCAGTGCAACAAGTGTTCGGGCGGACGGCCGTCTGTCGGGACCTGACGGTCGCTGCGGCGTACGTGCGTTCTCATGGGCTCAATACGATTACACTGGACGGCGACAAGGTCGACCGCAAAGGCGCGCTCACTGGCGGCTATGTGGACGTGCGACGGTCGCGCATTGATGCAGCGCGCGGGGTGCAGACCTGGCAGACGCGTCATGGGGCAGAGCAGACGAAGCTGCAAGAGTGCAAGGCACGGATTGCTACGCTGGAGGCGGCGACTACCAAGACGCAGGGTGAGGCTTCCAAGCTTAATGATAGCTTGACGAAGCTCAGCAAGTCGGGCGAAACCATTCGGGAGGAACTTGGCTTTGCGCAGAGAGAGGCAGAGCGGCTACGAGACAAGGCGAGACGCGCTGAGGCTGAGCGAGTGGATGTCGACTCGGAGGCCGTCGCGGCTAAAGCCAAGGTTGAATCGTACAAGACCGAGATGAAGGCGCCGATGGAGAAGCGGCTGACCGCGGAGGAAGAGCAGACATTGGAGCGGCTCGCGGCAGAGGTCGAGGAGGGCAAGACCAAGTTGACCGAGCTGAAGAAGACCAAGAGCGAGGTGTGTCGCATTTCACATACCGTGCTATCTGTCTAACATCGTCCAATCAGCTCGGCTCCAAACGAGACATGCTGGAAATTGAACTCAACGAAAGCTTGCGTCGTCGTCGTGAAGAGTTGCGTGCCCGTTTGGACGGTATTGCCGCCGGTTCCTCCACTTCAGGACCGTCAGGCGCGGAAGATGGTCCGGCCGATTTGGAAAGTCGTTCTAGGGAGCTAAAGGCATTGGAAGCCAGTGTCGAAGAGCTGCAGAGCAAACTCAAGGGTCAGTCTGGGTCGACTCTTGACGGCGTTTGGCCATTTTACTCACTCCACCACGCAGATGCCGACGAGTCTCTTGAAACAGTCGCAAGGGAACTTCAAGAGAAAACGGCCGAACTTGAAACTGCGCAGACGACATCCGCCGAGGACTCGAGGAGCATTGCACGAGCGCAGAAACACGCCGACCGCTACCTCGCGAAGCGAGCGATGCTTGTAGGACGACGAGACGAGGTCAATCGGAGCATTCGAGACCTCGGTGTTCTGCCTGAGGAGGCCTTCCAGGAGCGAACAGAGAAAACCGACCGCGTAAGCCAAATGCCATTTTGCTCACCAATTCAGTATGCTCAATACCTTTTACAGCTCGTCAAGAAACTCCACGCGGTAAACGAAGGGCTCAAGAAGTTCGCGCACGTCAACAAAAAGGCATTCGAGCAGTACGGATCGTTCACTAAGCAACGCGATGCCCTCCTTAAGCGCCGCGAGGACCTCGACGGAAGCGCATCGAGTATTGAGGAGCTCATCGAAACCCTCGATCGGCGTAAAGACGAGGCTATTGACCGCACGTTCCGCCAAGTCGCGAAGAACTTTGAGGAAGTCTTTGAACAGCTGGTGCCTGCTGGTCGTGGCCGATTGATCATCCAGCGCAAGGTTGACCAGGTCAGTCGGCTTGCAGGTGGAGTGTGTGTGACATATGTGCTAACATCGCACCAGAACGTCGAGGAGGAGGAAGAGGACGATGATACTCAACAGAGTTCGGTGGACAACTACACCGGCGTGTCGATCAAGGTGTCCTTCAACTCCAAGGTGGATGAAGGCCTTCGGATTCAACAGCTTTCTGGTGGCCAGAAGTCACTCGTCGCCCTTGCCACCGGTGAGTTCCATATGCACATCCTGCGTCACTGTCTTCTAACCAACTCGATCGACAGTGTTCGCTATCCAGAAATGTGACCCTGCGCCGTTCTACCTCTTTGACGAGATCGATGCCAATCTAGATGCGCAGTATCGCACGGCTGTTGCAAGTGCGTCGTTCTCTTCACAAAAGGTGCTGCCCATGCTCAACTATGTTCCAGACATGATCAAGAACCTTGCCGGCACAGCACAGTTCATCGCGACCACGTTCCGTCCTGAGATGCTCGAAACTGCCGACAAGTTCTACGGCGTGGTATTCGATAATCAAAAGGTCAGTTGTGTTTCCCCTGTGAGTTTCAGTCATTGACCTACGCCTGGAATATTTCTATTTTGCAGGTCAGCTCCATTCGAACGATCACTCGCGATGAGGCACGCGAGTTCGTTGAGCAGGAAGCACAAGCGCAGTAGTACCGGAATATTTCTGCTCGCCGTCTATCTGTCTAACTGCCTTTGTCATATTCCTGCCGTCTTCCCGCTCTGGGCTATGAGCCGTGCTAAATATGCTATTCTGTATCAACTGTACGACGATCTTTTGTGCCATCCAGAACTATCAATTCGGTGTATTCTATCTCGGCATGCTATTGCGCGAAGAGTGGTGTGACGTAGCATTCGGCCCGCTATTTACCGATTACTGGCTTGTCTTCTTACCTCCACAGATAGGCTCCTCATCGATGAAATCACAAGCTGAGACGGAAGCTGAAGTGCGTTCCTGGGGATTTGGCACCGTGTACACGTGGACAGATCGACCGTTCGTCCACCGAGTTTCAATTCTTGTGGTTGCTTGCCCTGATTGTACATTCCTCAGGAACGCTTACTACGCCCCGCACATTCACCCTGGTCTAACTACGCACGTAATACTTCGTGGAACCTTTACTGTCACGTTTCCGGACGATGAAAACGCCACAAAGGAAACGCATGGGGTCGGTGCGCGCATCGATGTTGCTGCCAGGCAGAGGCACGAGGTTTGGATCGGACCAGAGGGTTGCACGTACGTTATTGGCGAATGAACATCAGGTTATCTATGAGGACGTAGAGCTTGTCAGTCATGTTCTGGTATTGGCTGAACTCCTTACGGGAGGAGTATCCGCAGTTTTCCGCACCGATACTCGTTACGGTTCTGAACGGTTCAGAACCGTTCTGCTCCCCCGATTCAACACCGGCTCGTGCACCTCAACTGAGAAGTCACCCCTTTGACAGCGTTCAAATTGATTCTCGCCTTTACAGGACATGATACCTCATTACTCAATGCATGATGTTTAGTCAACTTTCAAAGGCGCGCTTGCGGTTTATCTAACTTTAGAGTACATTTGAAGATGATGCGAAGACATCGCGAGCTTAGACCTGCGCGAGCCGTTTTCTTGTCATGGATCTATACTCTCCGCTGAGCATCGGCGGTGTCCATATGCTAGATTCTGACATCTGCGGCACACTAGCGTTCATTTGATCATAAACGGGAGCTGTCAGAATTGAACATCCGGCGAGGCACGACACCAATGTTTGGAACTCATTACGCGACTCTTCCTCACGCTTTCACAATGGCTGCCAGGGCACATATTCAGCTGTACTATGACATTGTTTCGCCCTACAGCTACATCGCGTTTGAAACTCTGACTCGCTACGCCAAGGCTGACGCCTGGAACTTCGACTTGGAGCTGTGTCCTGTGCGCATTGAACCGCTTGCCCGCCTCCAGATCCACGACCTCATTCAATAGCTAGGCATCAATTGGTGGATTGCAGAAGGTGTCCGATTCCTTCAGGATGATCCCAGCCAGTCATCCCCTGAAGCATGCCAACATGGTGCGTCTCGACGGTCTCGCTTAGAAGCGCTGACCAATTTGTCACCTCAGAGACGCGAGATCCCACGCCTTTATGCGGAGTATGGCAGTAAGTAATTATCATGCCAACAAGTGTGGTCTTGTGGTTTCACGACCAACGTTACCGAATGCTCAGTTCGCGGCGACCTTCCTCCCAACTTCCCCGGCAAGGAGCATCGGACGCTTGAGGCTGTTCGCTTCCTCCGTGTTCTCAAGGATGAGGCGGAACCGTCGGTTTTGGAGGACTGCTCGCGAAGGCTCTTTGTACGTCTGAAGCTGTTTCGGCGATCTGTCAATTTCTCATTCAAGTTGCGTGCAGGACAAGTTCTTTGGTGACCACCTCGTGCCTGGCAACAACCCTGCCTTTCTGCAGACTCTCGCCGATGACCCAGGGCTACTTTCTCAAAAAACCTTCGATGGTATCCTTGAGCGCAGTACTAGTGCGGACAACAAAGAACGCATGGTGGTGGAGATCGAGCAGCTCGTTCAAAATCACGATGCATTCGGTTTCCCATGGATAATCTGTCACCGCAAGCAAGACGGCAAGACAGAATCGTTCTTCGGAAGCGATAGGATGTCTAACATTGCGTGGTGGTTCGTCGTGGTTACTTGTGTCGCCGCCTCTATATCGCAGAAGTTAACCTCATGGCTCTCTTCTACAGGCTTGGTGAAGGGCGCGAGTATGTTGGTCCACACCCAGAACGCAGGTTCAAGGCAGCTTTATAGCTAGCCAGAATGTACTACATTACTTCCACCAACCACCTACGGTGGCGAAAACATATCCTAGTCCGAAAGTGTGTGTGAACTGCTGCGCATATACGCGAGCATGAGGGCTTCATAATAATGATGCGAGTGAGTTAAAGAGGACTATAAGATTCCAAAATTATGCTACAACTCCCGGCGGGGTGAATGGACGGAGGTGGGCGCGGGTGTTAGCGAACCGCCGTGTCCTCAATGACTCGACGCTGCGAACTTTCTGGACCAACCTGGCTGCGAGTATGTTGAGGACACTCGGTTTTTTCGTCATCATTTTTTGCACTGCGAAAGACTCTTCCTGAATGTCCGGATTTGACGTATCAGGAGGAGTCGGGGCAGACGGTCGATGGCCTAGGCGGAGGAGCGGAGTGTTAGGCGCACCAGCATCTACCACCAACATAGCGTTGTCAGCATTCGAAGAAAGAAGTTGAAGACTCGACGTACCTTCTCCATGAAGCTTATGCATCGCAGCTGCCCTGGACCGGCTTACAGAGATCTCAATAGAGTCTCGCATGGGAAACAGATGCGCCTGCGACTGTCGCCACATATTACTCGAGCCGGTAGCAGACGCTGGGTCGTCCACGCTGTCCTCGTCGTCTAAATGTAGGCCATGCGCAGGTTCCTCCAGTTCAATGGCTTCTTCGTCTTGGTCATTTCCCTCATGAACTGAGAGGGGTACCGAGTCGATTGAAGAGCGATACGAGTAGGACGAGCTTGTAGATTGCGAGCTCGAGGCGCACGACTGCGCGCCAACCATGCTCACGTCTGAGCCATCCAGCTGCAACCGTTCGCACCAGATCGGCCTTAAAGCGTCGCACAGCGACTGCGACGCGAATTTTACCTAAAAATGCTGCGTCAGAAAGTTCAACGTAAACGGTAGCCAGGTCACGCACATGCGTTGGCGAAGGCGCGCCGTACAAGTCCGAGGGCATACGGCGCAGAATAGAAGCAGGCGTGCTCGGCGGAGTCAGCATGGCATGGGGAGAGAACAACACGGGAATGAGCTCGAGATTTTTATTGCTGGCGTTTATCACCAGGCGGAAATATCGGGTTGCGTGGTGATCACCCACGCGATGACGCAGGGCCGCATGCATCACGCCGCATGATTACCTCCTGTGCCGTACCAACCGCAAGACATGCGCAGTTTAGACGGACCGCCCTTCGAGGCGGGGGTGATGCTTGCAGCTCTCCTCAGGCTTCGCAGGGAGCTGAACCATCTGTCAGTGTCAAACCGCCTTGGGCAGGGATTAACACGGCCAAATTTTGTTTGCTCAATGGTCCCGTAGGAAGACGTCATGAAGGCACAGCTTGTACTCAATTTCATTTTCTCGCCAGAGAGCGATCGACACGGATTCACAGTCATGCGGTGTTGACCTCCGTTCACACATCATTGTTCTGGGCTCATTGATACATCCCCGAGATTCATTACCGCCGCATTACCTAATCCGATACGAATGAAATTACAGCGCGATAGCATTACACCGGCGCAAGATCGATTAGGAAATGCACGAGAGGCTGAAAGTAGACTGTTGAGGATTCCGACTGAGCAGCTAATATCCGTAACTCGAACCACCGTAATACTGGCTGCCGCCTGACAGGCCGTGGCCTGTCTTTCTGTTCTGCTCCTGCTGGCAACTGTTCGTTTCTGGTTAGATTGCTTCGCTCACGTTCAAGGTGTCTGCAAACTGGACGCGAGGTCAGCGAAGCTTGAGAATATGCACTGCTAAGCGTACCCTGGGACAAAGCCGATTAAGGTGCGGCATATACGTCTGCAGTATCGTGGGAAATCTTGTTAGCGTCGAATATGGGCGGACACGTGCCATCTTTCGACACGGTGACGCACCTCTGGGTGGGTGTGGCTGATAGAGGCAACAACCAGCATATGATCAGTTGCCGCCTTGGCTATCCGGGCCGCACTCACAATTGGATACAGCTTCGCCTGCACTCAGGTTCGACGCAGTTCGGGTCATGGTTTGTGCTCCACTTGCAGTGAGACATGCCGCAGTCAATCTGTGGGCACGGCGGTCAGTTGAGATGCCACGAGTAACGACCAGGACCACTTGCATGCTCGTCCGGCTGTGGGCGCGGAAGGCGTGAAGCCAATTAGTACGGAAGGATTTGGCATAGGCGAGACGCACGATATCGTATCTATCAGGGACATATGAGTGGGAGAGGCTCAACGGCGCGAGAAAAAAACACACGAGTGACCGCAAGGAACAAAGAGATTGCGAACTCTAGCACGCATTAGGCGTGAGCAGCATGGCTCCACGACATGATAGCGAGGGCGCACCTGCGCCAGCGGCACATTGTGAAGGGGTTCGACAGAACAGGAAGCACGCAGAAACGGGGTGAGAGGAGGCCGGTTGAGCTTTATACCACGCGGATGATCGTGCTGATAGCATTTAAGCTGCCGCAAGGCAGAATGATGTTAATCTCGGGTCAAACATCCGTCTGGACAGCATGGCTCAAGGACCACAACGCGCATGCAAATGTACAAATTAGGCTGCAGCTGTTAGCACAAGGAACACACGGCGCTTCTCGCGAAGAACTCCCGTCAGTGTGTCGTGGTTGTGCACCCCAGGACGTTTCCGGATCGACGTGCAGGGCTCCAGGGCAGTCAGATTTACGCCACGTTGCACGTCGACGATTAGCCTAAGATTGTCGAAAATCGATAAGATCAGCAGGTCGGGCAAGCTCGGCGGCGGATCGGCGAAGTGCGGTCATGGTGTTTGAAAAGATGACTCTCAGACTGCCGCCGCTTTCGCTTGTTTTGCCCTTTGCTTGTCAGCCGGGAGTCGCTGCTAGCGTGGCACGTTTGAAGTCTATTGCCCGTCTCCCTGCAGGTCAATCAAGAACTCCCACAGGCGTGCCTCGTGGAGAACCGACGATATCGCGCTCAGCAGGTCAGAAGACAGCTCCGCACCAGCGACGACTGCGAAGGGCAAGGAGCATGTGTCAACGAGGAACCCTCTAGCGCCATGAGTTCGCGATTGTGCTCACCCTTTCCGAGAGGAACCATACGGCCCGGGTCGCCATGCATCCTGATGAACGACCGGCGCGCATGTTCCGCAGCGGCCCGAGCAGCGACCTCGTCATCAGGATCGCCGTATAGATCGCAACGCGAGCACATGAGGCACGCGCCTCCTCGGGGTCGGAAGTGGTCGCAGAAGTGTTCGTACCCCTCGGCACGCAGGTCCGCACGACATCGATAACTGTTGACGCAACAGCACCTGCATCAGCTCTCGCATTGCAGCCGCACATTGCACCCTCCCCATGCACGTCAGAAAAAGAGCGACGTACCACATCTTGTATCCACAGGGGCAGGTCATCTTGTTGCATCCTCCATCCTTGACAAACCCGCATCCGCACTGCGGACATACCCGCTTGACCGCGTCGGCCATAGCCTGCTCAACGTGCAGGCGCAACCGGTCACGTTCGTCTTCTACGCAATTGTGGGCCGTCATGGATGGCCAGGCCTTGGTACAGATGGCGCAGCTTCCCAGACCGCAGGCGGGATTACGACAGACGAACCGCGTGCCGCGACGTCTAGCAGCCATGGATCGCGCCCCTGCATCCGCTCCAAGGGCGAGCGCGACAGTTCGTTGTAGCCCTTCAGGGGTCCCAATGGCGCACAGAACCGCGGTCACCGTCACGTAAACAGCGGCGACGTTGAAAGGTAGAGTCTCGTTTAGTACGACGTAGAAGGCGACCCAGAGGATAAGCAGCGTGCCTCTGTGGAAGTGGTAACGAGGCGTCGCTTCAAACTCTGCATAGGGGCAGAACGGACAACTCGCGACGGCGAGTCCACACTGTTTGACGTTTACCCGCGCTGCGCGATCCTCAAAGGCTTGCAGCACGGGCGGTGGAAGCGCCACCTCCAGCACACTTCGACACACAGGTTCAATACACCGTTCCTCTGTTGCGGCCGAAAGACATTTGACAGTCCCATTATTGCTCTCTTGAGCACCACGGACGAGGCAGTCGCGGCAGATCAAGTGGCCGGCTGTACATGCTGCGGACTGCTCCCAAGCCACGTCCGCAAAACAGCAGCCACACTCGATGAGCGGGTCATACTGCTCCGTGTTGAGCTCTTCAGCGAGCTTCTGGTCATTGCTGACAGCGACTTCTCGTTCAGGGGCATGGAGACCAAAGAGCTCCTCGTCGAGCTCTGCGCAACCCGTTCCTCCGCACGCTGATGGAATTGGCGGCAGTGCGGGTCTGTTGTTCCACCACGAGGATATGGCAGCTCGCCACGACTTGCGAGCGAGCGCAAGGAGCGTCGCACGGGCGTCGGTGAAAGAGTGGTTGTTCTCCGCGAGTACAGCACGCACAGTCGACTTGCTCAAACTCGAGAACTCTTGTAGTCTATCGCGCGAAATGATAATGAGCGGTTGTAATCTCAATCAAAAGCATAATAGCAACGAACAGTAAGTTCTCCACCGCTCTGCGGTACGCTGGACTACGAAGCCTGTGCCGAGGCTCGAGCTGAATGGGTCCAGCTGTGACAGGTCGCGCAGCAGCGCCGCCCTCAAGGAGGAGACTACAAACCACATCCGCAATATGCACCGACTTGGAATGTTCCTGCAGAAGCTGCTGTATCTGCCGAACGTCGACTTGCGGCAGCGCTTCCACGCATGCGGCGATGCTGGCGTTCAGCTCGTCTAATGGCGTGTCGCCAGTGCGCTTCTCGTCCTCACGACCAGCTATTACAGTGGGCGCTGGTGGCAGGACGCGTCGGCTAGACAGGTTTCTCGCCATACGTGCGAGCATTATCGAAGCGCCTGTATGTGGCGCCTGATGCGCTGACTGAGATGATTCGGGAGTTAAAGCGTAATCTCGGCGAAACCCGCTCTATCACTCCGCTTTCAGTCACACGTGCGATCCTTCAACCTGCGCGACTTGTTCCGACGCCCAGTTGGGCAATGCATACAGTGATTTTGGCTCACGATAAGAGTACATCCGTGGTTTCCACTCGATCATGTCCAAAACGAGCCGCGAGAGAGAAAATATTCATGTGACCTTCGAAACGAGAAGCGGCAGGGTGCTCTTTGCCTCTCCCTGCACGCGTGGCCGTACGACAAAACTGACAAAGGCCTCGATCTCCAGTCCGGGTACCGGAGCGAACGCAAACTGCCGCACAAGCCTCGCAAGCGCCGCCTTGATCTCCAGAACCGCTGTCACAATCGAACATCATTCAGTAAGTAAGGCAGGCAATCCCCCAGCATACCATATGACACACAATAAAACGTAACGCACCAAAGTTCCTGCCGATGCAAATCCTCGGTCCGCCGCCAAACACGAGCATGTCGGCTTTCCTGCTTGACGGAGGATGTTCCGTATCACCCGGGCCCTCTGGGTCTAGCCACCTCCCGGGCCGGAAGTCTTCGGCATCGGCGCCCCAGACCGACTTGTCCGTCTGCATTACGATAATGGGGATGTGCAGGATCACGCCGCGCGGGACGAAGACTGAGTCGCCGTTCGAGAGTGGGAGGTGACCATCTGCTGCGGCGATGCGGTGCGGGTCCATTATGGGCGGGTGTAGTCGGAGAGTCTCTTGGACGATTGCGTCTAGGAATGGGAGGTGGTTTTGTAAGTCGTCGAATGTGGGCTCGGCGGTTATAGTTGCGAATTCCTTGCGTAGTTCGGTCTGGAGTGACGGGTTGCGAGCGAGCTCGTAGAGTGCCCACTGCCAGTGAATGTGAGTTCAGTACGAGAGCTGAAGCATGAGAAAGGTTAGACGAACGGCGATGGTACAGGACGTCGTCTGCACGGTCATTAGATTACAGAGATGACAGAGAAAGACTGGGAGACGTACCTCGTACGCGCCAAAGATCAGCGTAAGCATCTGCAAAACTCATCAGCCAGTCGCCAACATCGCCCTCACCGAGAAAACACACCTCTGCCGCAATCTCGTCGTCCGAAAGGTTCTGGCTCGCCCCAGCCCGATCTACCACACATTGAGCACCTCACCCAACGACAATTTCTCAACTCACGCAACACGCCCAAAATCGTCTTGCCCGCATCCTGCCCACTCGAACTCTTCAAATCCGTCCATATCGACTTTGTCGCCTCTCCAAGCATCCGCCTCGCCTCCTGGATCGTCTTGTTTCGTTGACTCGGGAGCTTAAAGACCCACGGCATCCTCATCGTGAGCGTCTTGATCGCAAACATCGTAAACGACGTCGTCGCCGTCGAATCTGTGAACGCATCGAGTGCAGCAGCGAGTGGTGTCTTCTGTGTCGCAGTCAACGTCTCAA
>Ga0247815_10002384_pt1 | contig 13895 bp, 19 predicted proteins | sample UWRJL194509B1_FD_181014 | JGI IMG/M metagenome (GOLD analysis project Ga0247815, IMG submission 181014) | Plant litter microbial communities from Arlington Agricultural Research Station in Wisconsin, United States - UWRJ-L194-509B-1 | ecosystem: Environmental > Terrestrial > Plant litter >... | reverse complement strand
TGCACGACGTTCCGCTGGCGCGGCTGGAACACATCCCAGCCCGTTGGCCTGGGTTTCAGCTGGAGACCCAACAACACGGGATAAACCCATAACCACACACAAATCACGTCCATCAAGACATTTGGTGCGGCTGTATCACTAGAGCAGGGTTCAGTGATGTGGACTTGGTCCGCGACGCTCTCGAGTACACCTGTTTCGATCACTTTCCCTGGCCAACCGCGCCCACGCAGGCACTAGGCCACGGCAGTTGACTTGTTCTTACATCGCGGGAGTGCCTGAAACTTCTTACTTTTGGGTTAGAAGCGCTGTAACCGCCACCCTATAAAGGCTCCGTTAGGCCAGACAATGTAGACCATCGCACTCGCCATGCGCCCATACACTTTGTTGACTCTCGTGGTCGCTCTCTTCGTCTCTCTCGTCGCGTCTGTCGATGTTCCGATCAATCTTGACGGCGCTTTCGCTGGGTGAGCGCGACTTTATGCTCGACGGCAAGGTCGCGTGCAGGCCGCTGATACCTTCGCAGTGCCACGGCCACGGACAGCTCGTACAACACCGGCGGTACGATCTCTGTCAATGGATGGACTGTAAACGTCCCCAAGAACATGATGGTCACGTTCCCGGCGGCGTTTGTTCCGTGGAAGGAGTTTGTCGCGCAGCAGAGCGTTGTAGCAGGATTTGAAGTTTCGGTGCGTCCTCCATCGCCATCTTATGCGCCACACCAGTCTCTTACACAGTTTATTTGTAGGTCGTCGGAAACATCGTCGACGGCTCGCCCATCGCGGCTCAGATTCACATGTCTGAGTTCGCGTTCGAGATCAACCAAGGGTACATTGACGCTCTAGAGCCCAACGGCCGCATGAAGATCCGTAATGGGCCCTTCATCCGCATCAACGACCCGAACGCTGTATTCTCAGCCGGGTTTTCATCTCCATTCATGGTCGCGGACGATGTCAACCCGAGCGTTACGGCGTTTTCAGGCTTCCCCATGTGCGTTCCGAGGTCAGCGAACGACACGCTCTGCCCCACAAGCAACCGGCCGACTGTGTCTGGAACGACGCAACCACAGCGCATCTTGTAAGCTTTGCTTATCGACTCGGTCTGAGTGCGGCTGCTGACATTTACTCATGCTAGCCGAGCACCCGACGCACTGGTAATGGCACCGCTGCTGGTGAACGATTTCATTGAATACGTCGGCTTCAAGGCGGCCAACGGCGAGATCATCTGCTACGAGATCGCTGCACTCAACGTGCAGATTACAACGGTCGGCGCACCGACCTACATTCGCGTCGAGGACGCCCTTATCGGCGTTTACACCGGTAACGGTAACGCTGAGGTCGCAGAGTCTCGAGTGAGTCTTGAGCCTGGCCACTCCCCACGGCACACACTGATCGCGCACTTGCAGTTCATCGCGTACACTTCTGACCCCAGCGTCTCTCTCTCTATCAGTGCTATCGACATTGACCCTTGCACTGGCCACACTTCGAGCCGCTCCATCGGCGCCGGCGTCCTGCGTCCCGAGGGCGGTGGCCGCAACAAATATGTTGCGCGTCTTGACAACACCCAAGGCACCCAGTATACGCGCGAATACGTCTTCCAGACGTCGAGCGGTGTTGTTGAGACCCGTAACGGTCTTTTCGCTGGTCGATACGTGACGCCAGTCACCGAGTGGATTCAGCCCGAATTGTTGGTGCCAGGCATCGAGCCAATCCCGAACGAATTCTCGCTGTTTTCTCACCTCACTCGCGGTATTGGTCCCGATGAGGACGGCAATGTTTGGGGCCCGCTCTCTCCCTTCCCACAGAGCGGTGTCACGGTCTTCAACCCGAGCAGCTGCTCGCAGCAGCCCCCTGCTGAGGCTGGCGTACCAGTCGCCTCGACCTCGGCCACGTTGCTCATGGGTGCTTCGGGCTCGACGGCTACTGCGCAAACCAGCGTCTTTGCACGGCGCGATGACACGGTCCGCCTCGCAGGTACCCATGTCAATGCGAACGCGCCGGCATTTGCGAACGACACGATTGTGTATGGCTGGTCCCTTGTTGCAGCAGGCAGCGCTGGTACCCTTGCCCACCTTGCCCAGTTCAGCGTCGGCAGCACCCCATCTTCGGCGACTGTGCGATTCACATCTACCGCTCCTGTAGGCGACTACATCTTCCGCCTCAGCATTTCATCCGTGAACAACAACTCGACCGGCACCGCCGATTTCACCGTCAAGCTCTTCACTGGCGCTGACACGGTAACGATCGAATCAGTTACTTGGTCCTCCAGCCAGAGTGGCACGATTGCCGTTACCTGTCGCAGCAACTACTTTGTCGACCCCAAGGTGCTGATGAGGGTTACAGTCCCCGGTGGTGCCACCAACGCAATGTCGGCGAACCCTCCGGGCACGGGAACATGGGTCTACTCGTCGCGCAGTGTCAACAGGCCAGGTGTCGTGACTTGTACCAGCACTCTTGGAGGTACGGCGACGCGGACAGGTACAACTGTGTAACTTCGCGCAGAACGGGCGGTTGGGTTGCGATATCCTAGCTAACTGAACCAAGGTCCAGTAGCCACTCAATTGCGTCGTTAAAGCAATTCAATGGTCGCCTGTGTACGTTATACTTGCGTTTCTAATCAAATTTGAGTTCGGGAGTCGCCCGAAAATTTCTCCGGGCCAAATTGAAAAATTTCACGGGCCAGATCAATCTCGGTTGAATCTTCTCTTGACATAAACCGAAACAAAACGTCCACTTCTGTTTGCTGGATAGAAATTTTACAGAAATGCAGGAACGGACGCCCGTTGTAGTCACAATTTGGTCGCCAAGCATTATCACTTCCACATAATCACACTGCTACTGGCTGGCCTGTTTCCACGACTGGAGCACCTCGAGGCGCCTCCGAACTTCGGGGTCCAGCTGCGGCATTAGTTCCTGCACACCGCTGACGATCAACCGCAATTCAGTCATATGGATGAGCTCACGCGCACAGTCCCAAAGCGGACTTGAAACGGCTTGCCTTCTTCTCGCTCGTACTACTCCACTTCGCCGACACAAGAAGTAAACAAGGCGCTACCAATGCCATTGGTTCCTTCGCTCGTTGCTCCCTCAGAACGTGCACATACACACAACAGCCAAAATATATCATTCTCACGGTTGATTGTATATGTCAGATGTTTCATCTTCATGCCGTTCCCGTTGCCTCGGGAGTCACACCGCTTAGCCGTGCCGCTCGTTGTCCGTCGCCCGGGTTTCCCTATATATGCATCTTGCGCAACTGTCACGCGCGACGCCTTCTTCACCCCGCGCCAGTTCCCTACGCTGTGACTTGCTGTCCTTGCTATGCTCGCCTTTGAACGCGCGCGCTTCGCAGAGGATGAACACGCTGAGAATCGGAGGCCTCGCTTATCCAGTCCCGCCTCGTCTTCTTCCAACCTTCCAAGTTCTTCGCGCGGGCCGAGGAGGCTTCTCAAACGTCGAGGGAAGGAAACCGCAGGCAACCTGCCGCGGGAGGGTTCAACGTGGACAGCGCTGCGACTTGCGATCAATCGTAGGTTGGGCGACAAACCACCTAGGAGTTCCCGAGAGTGAGCGATCCACACAGGACCTTGAGGTCGAGTAGCTGCTCATTAGAGTTGCATAGTCCGTCAGTACCGCCAGAGGTTGTTCCCCAAAGACGCCCCAGCCTTTATTCGGTTGGTAGCAGCAGACCATCTTCTCCTCAAAGAAGTAGGATCTTCGTCGTAGCTGGGAATACTCCAGAAGGCGACCTGGTGGCTGCGCTGCCTGCAAGTCCAATCGACGGCCCTTCTGAGTCGCGGCACTCAATCGAGGCTCGAACATCATTGGAGCACATCGACCGAGCACGTTCCCCCGCTGTCGAGTCACTCGTAGCAATTGCTTCCAATAGCCAGGCGCGGGGACTCAGGCGTACTTGGATGCATTTTGCAACTTGGGCGCCGACTAAGCGTGCATCCTCGGCTACTACATCAGCGACAAACATATCCAGCCCAGTATCGGCTGTGCTTGATGCGTTATCCTCGAGCAGCTCGTTTGAGCATGAGAGCGACTCATCCTCTATGACGACAGACACAGTGACGGATTCACCTCATGGTCGTTCGCAGCCCTGCCTACAGCCTCTTATCATCCCCAACGCGTTGGGTACCGAGCACTTAGAGCCCGGTCAAGACGACTCAGACGACCCAAATGAACCAGCCGATCCAGATGAGCCGAGCGAGGAAGGTCTATCGCTGGATGACGATCTCGTAGACGAACGACATCCAGAGCGCCGATTCGGCGACCTCAGCCTACCACTCCTGCCACAAATTGACGAAGTTGACGAGGAGCAGGAATTGGATGATGCCCCACAGTACGAACTAAGCGACGAGTCGGTTATGGCGCCCGACGACGTTCGACACCTTCGCACGTTCATGATATCATCGGGCTGGGCGGCGCTGTTGCAGCCTGCGGCACGGAGCACGTTACAGTTGGAGGAACACGTTGAGCAGGCTGAGGACGAGCAATATCCTCGACGCGCGAGTACAATATACGCGCCGCGCCTTAGCACCATTCACGAATTTGACGCGGACGAGAAGCAGGACGAGGACGACGAGGACGAGCCAATGGACGAGCCAGACCGGTATCCGGTACAGCATGAGCAGCTCTCAGATCCGGGCATTGTTGGGCAGCCGGAACGAGCACGTGCGAAACGAAAACTCAGGTCGGTTGTGAAATTGTTATTCTCGAAGCGTCGCCGGGACCCGGTCCAATAAAATCACTTGTAGTTCACATGTAATGTTGTGCCATTAACTAATGTAGCGTAGTAATTAAGTTCCGCGTGTTCAGAATACAGCGTCGGACTAGTTGAACAACAGGTTATGTTGACAAGGGTTGTACCGACTGCGGATTTCTAAAGAGTTCGTTCGGGTCATACTTGGTCTTGATTTCTTGCAGCCGCGGGTAGTTCTCGCCCCAGTATGCCTCGGCCCACTCATCAGCAGGAAGGAGTGGGTCAACGTATCCAGGGTAGACACCGTATGGCTTTGTGCGGCCCGTGGTTTTCCGGATCGTGTCCATGCAGCCCGTCAAGAAGCTGATCACAGTGTCGGGGAAGGGGAGGAATGGATGAATACCGTAGCCGCAGATGTTGTAGAGAGCGTTGCGGTGGGCGTAGGCAGTGGCATTATTGGGGACGTCCGCGATAGCGCCACCTTCCATGTCGACTGAGAGAAAGATGAGTGAGGGGGTGTAGTGGCAATGAATGAATGGACGCACGCAGGAAGAATGTCGATGAACCACTCGGTGTATGCTCGTCCATGTATCGGAACCAGGCCAGAACAGCCTCTTCAGACAAAGGCTCATCCACAAAGGCGCTTTTCATATATTGCGGTAGCGGCTGGGAAAGGATCAGTTCACGTTCCGATACCGTCACGGAAACCTTACCAGGTTGCTGCCATAGTTGTTGACTGCTTCAGTGGTCCAGCGCTGCACGCTCGCAACCCAATCGGCGACCTCGACGTCGTACTTTTTCGGGTCGTCGTCCTTGCCGATGTTGACGTGAATTGCTGACTTCTCATATTCTTCTAGTGGACCGATACGAGATCCCTGGATGAGAATGCTGCCCTTCTTGATGGTCATGAGAGAGTTCAAGAGCCGGTCATCCTTGACTTCAGGCGACGCGATGTATTCTTGCCACTTGAGGAAGACTTTGGTCAGCTCCTCAGGGGAGCCGAAGCTGCGCAGGGAAGATCAGCAGGACGCACAGGGACGGTGCAAAAACGGGCTCACGAATAGTCGAAAAAGAAGTGCGTAACCTCTGCGGGCGTAGGGTGCGTGATCACGACAAAGGATGTTACGATACACAGCGAGGCACCAGCCCCACGCACTCCCTGCCAAGATCAGCATGTTTGTAGCAATATGTAGGCTTTAAGACGGGGCTCACCCAGAACAAATCCTCGTTCTCAGTGGCGCTCGCTTGTACAACAGAGCCGTCTGCAAGCACTGCGGTGACACTGCGGACATTGTCCAGGGTGAGGCCGTATAAGCGGCTCAAGATGCCCTGACTGCCGAAAGGTAAGCACGGTTGGTGTTTGGGCGGTGGCGAACCGCGACGCACCCGCCTATCGTCGCATGGCCCCCAATGCCGACTTGTGGGCAAGTACCATGCGGGAAGGTTACGGAATGCTTATCGAGTTCCTCGGTAATACGACCCAACGCAGCACCGCCGCCGATGGTGGCAAGCTGAGTTTGAGGGTCATACGACACCTCGTTCAAGTTTGAGAGATCGACTACGAGCGCTCCGTTCTGGCCCCCAAGTCCGTAGCCACCGAAGCTGTGACCGCCACTCCGGGCTTGTACGGGGATGCCGTATTTCGCAGCAGTTTGCACGGCTTTGGAGACGTCCTCAACACTGCTCGCCCTGACGAAAGCGGCTGGACTGAAAGCACATCGAGCATTCCAGCCGATGCTCGCGAGGCTGTATGCGATCGGATCGTTGGCGTGGGTAAGGACGGTTCCGCTGATACCCGAAATAGAGAGATCTGCAACGAAGGCGGCCGTGTCCTCCGTGTGAGGGGGTCTATGGAAGATCGAGCTGAGCAACATAAAAAGAACACAGAGTTTGTGGACACGTCAGGTCGTGGGAAGGGCGAATGCGGATAAGCGAAGTCAACACGAGGAAGGGGCGGTCGGTTTTATACCTGTGAGGTGGCCAGGCGGTGTGAATCAATGTCATGGAGGTGCCGTATGAACACAGCAGATATTGGAGTCGGAGATTGAGTCATCGGCAAGCTGCCTTAAACGGTATCTTGCGGGGTCGGCGTACGGGGCGCTGTACGTCCAGGTCCTGCCACAAGCAAGCATAACCTCCCTCAAACCCCAACCGGTCAGGACACTTGCATTGTCAACCGGTCAGGACACTTGCCGACAGTCGGCGACTCGGGCTGTCGGTGCTTGAGTGTGATCGCGGCTGCAAACATGGATTGGGATTCACCGATTTGATCGGCTCCCTAAAAGGCCGTCCTTGCGAACGCGGAACCAAGCCACGCCCAGGCTTTCCTCATGCTCACCGCCTTACTTGCTGTCGGCGCCCTCTGCAGCCAGAGGGCGCTTGCGGGTAGTTGGCCGTATACGCGAACTCTGCCTAACGGCAAGACTCCTGCTGACGAGCGCAACGACAAAATCCCTGACCTCTTCGTGGAATGGCTGCGAGCTGCGATTGACAAGTCGGACGATGACGGCGGCGTTGGCGGCAGCTTTAAGCACGGCCATGTGCCCAAACACGTCCGCGACCTCAACGACCTTGGACGTCACTCGCTCGACCACTATGCCAACCGCTCAGATCTCCCAAAGACAGTCTGGGATGCTATTCCAGCAGACGCCGAGCTCACACCGGCACAAGAAGCCAGTGCATTGTTTGAACATCTAGGATTCGAACTGGACCCGGATTGTGTGAAGAAGAAAGAGACGTACTGGTGTGTAGTTTCGGGCGCCGACTGACCCGCGCCACCTGCTAAATTTTTGCTTCGTAGGTATCGCACCGCCGATGGTACTTGCAACTGGCTCAAGAAGGGAGAGTCCTACATCGGTGCAACCGGTCAACCACGTTCGCGCGACTTCAAGCAAACGACCTATGCAGACGGTATTTCTCTGCCTCGTGAGGGACCCAATGCACGCGAGGTCTCGAACGCGTTCTTCCGTCGCAAGGAACGGCTCCATTATGAGCACACGCCGTTGATGCTCGGTCTGGTCGAGTTTATCATGTGGGTGCACTGTGAGAACACAGGAGACAGTGTGTTGACCTCGATATCTCTAATGCAGGCACGATGTCTCTTACACTGCTGATTCGGAGACGGAGTTCATCGACGTACCTATCCCTAAGGATGACCCCGCTTACAACACGTCTACACACACAAAGTTCAGGTTAGTTCATTTTCCGATACGCTTGTAGAAATTATCCTGACCTTGCTGTAGAGTGCGGCGAAGCCTTCCACTCCCCGGCAGTGGTACCAACAAGCAGAACCCGCGCGAGCACGTCAACAGCGCCACCGCCTGGCTCGATGCGAGTGCCCTGTATGGCAGCACACCAGAGGTTCTCGACGCCCTTCGCAGCCACAAGGACGGCAAACTCAAATCTCAACGCGGCAAAGATGGATTCGAATACCTGCCGTTCAACACAGAGAATATGCCAGTGAGGACGCGCCCCGGTATCGACCCGAAGACTCTCTTCCTGGGTGGCGACGTGCGCACGAATGAGGACTACATCATGCTGTCGTGAGTGTGGTTGCGGCTCTTTCGCTGCCTCCGTGTCTGATCTACTCCCAAGGGTTCATACACTCCTCTTCCGCGAGCACAACCGCCTCTGCGATATCTTGATTGCGCAACACCCTGACTGGGATGATGAGCATATCTTCCAGACGATTCGCTTGGTTCTCGGCGCCAAGATGGCCCTCATTGGAAACTCATACCAGATGGCCTACTGGTATGCTCCACTCGAGAGCCTGCCTTTGATTGTTCTAACACTGTTCCAGGTCGGAGGATATGCCTTGGCCCCGAGATGATGGCTTCCCGCTGTATCGTGCGATGTATGGGGTATGTGCAAGATTTGTCACTCTAGACGTGACTACTCACACCCTCCTAGGAGTCGGCACTGTCCATTAACCCGTTCCACGCCTACCCGTGGCCTCTTGTGACCCGTGATGACCGTCCCATGGTGTACGTAGCCAAGCTGCTAACGCGTGGCATAAACTGACATATCCTATTCAGGACCTCCGCGGAGATGGCCATCGTCTACCGCTTCCACGAGTTCATCATCAACAAGTTCCCTCTGAAGGATGCGCATAACAAAACCATCGAGGAGCGCGAGATTTTCTCCACCGCTTTCAACGCGACGGGCTTCCTCGACATTGGCGCGGACCCGATTCTCCGGGGCATGCTCGCGACCGACATTCCCAACTTCAAGTCTGGCGTCGACGAGACGTTCCGTTCTGCAGGACAATACAGAGGACAACCGTTCGACATTGTCACCTGGAGCGTTGTCCATGAGCGTGAGCAAGGTCTGCCTACATTCAACCAAGTACGTTGCGACCAGCCTTCTATTGTCCCCTATTTCTCATGCTTCACCAGTACTTCCGGGGTTATGCCAACGGTGTGCCCAAACCAGACCTTTTGGTCAAGGTTCGGAAACGGTTCGAAGACTTCAGCTCCGACCCCAAGATGGTAGCCGAGCTCAAGCGGCTGTACAAGACACCCGACGATGTCGACCTCGTCGTTGGTGTTCAACTCGAGGAGGAGCTCTTCCCTGGCACGACTATGCCCATCTCCGCCCTGATTCCCTCGCTCTTCTCGCTTTTCGGTGTCGGCAATTCTGATCGGTTCAGCCCTGGCTTCGCCGTCATGCGCTGTCTATTCGTCGACAAGCCGTGGGACTGCCACCCATCGAATGCGCTCGAGGATATCATTTGGGAGCCACGCCCGACAGAGGCGTTTCCGAACTATCGCTGGTTCAGCGACTTCTGGATGAAGGAACTCGACTTCCAGGCACATGGCACAAACCTCCTCTGGCGGTGTGTGACGCTCTTACTTCTAGTGAGCGTACGTGGCTCATTTCAGTTACAGCCTCATCACGGAGAATAGCGGCGCAAAGTGCATTCAGAAGAATCCGTTGTTCCCCTTCGACCCCAAGAAGAACCCCGTAAGTCACTTTCACACTATTGGAAACGCAGCAAGCTGAATGCATATTAAACAGATCCTGTGTGAGTTGCCAGATGAAGGTTCGAGCAAGCTGCTCTGGATCGGCATCGGCAGCGCGCTCGCTATCGTTCTCGGAGGCGGTTTCCTCTGGTGGAAGGACCGCCGCGACCGCCGGCTTCAACCTGGTGTCCGTTCCCCTCCCATCAACTGGGGCAAACCCATCATCGGTGTCGGTGCTGCACTCCAAAAGGACGCCAAGGTCTTCCTGACTCGCCAGGCCGCCATTTACAGCGGCAAGACGTTTGGGCTCCGCCTCTTCGGGCCACTCGTGTATTTCATCGCGGCCTCCGAGGATGACATCGCCGTCATGTGCAACAACGAACCGCAGGCATCGCTCGTCGAGCTCACCAAGGACAGCCAACTCGGTGCGATCGTGGGACGGCACAACTTCAAGGATCAGTTGCATGCCACTGTCATCCGCCGGCGATTGGAGACTGATGCGGAACAGACGCTGCCGGATCTCGCGAAGGCGATTGAGCAGGTCGTCGATGAGTGGCTCAACCAGCACAAGAACGCGCTCTCTGCAAATGGCGGCAAGGTCACCGACTTCCGACCACTGGCGATCGACCTTATGGCGCGCGTCATGTCCTTTGTGTGCATCGGCGGGCGCGACGACGTTTACAAGAACGCGGAGCTCATTGAGGCGTACAAGGCCCTCAACAAAGACTCGGAGGTCATCTTCGGTGTCGGCAACCTCCTCCCCGGCTGGCTCTCGCGCCTGTTCGCAGACTTCAAGGTTCGCAACCACTACGCAACCATCCGGAAACATGTCCTTCCGATCGTCAAGTGGCGCAGGTCGATGTACAAGCCCAACGCACCGTCAACCTCATCGCTTCTCGACTCGTTCCTCAACGTAGCGAACACAGACAAGGACGTCAGCGAGCTTGTCGGTGGCATCGTCATCGGTGGTCTCATTAACCTTGCCGATGGTCTGACGAATGCGCTGTACAATGTCGCCGAATCCAAGGATGTCAGTCTGCAGGGCAATCTGCGCGCTCGCCAGTCCGTCGAGCGGATCGCCCCGCTCAAGCCAGATACCAAGTCGTCGTGGAATCTCCTGCGCTCAGTCACACTCGAGACCCTCCGCATGGCTGCTTGCGCCATCGGTCCTGTTCGCAAGATTGTGGTCAAGGGCTTCCGACTGGGAAGCAATCCTGCTCTTCAGCTGCAGCGCGATAACGGTCTTGCCGCAAGCCCCCTCGTAAGCACCCGCACCATCTTTTTCAAATGAACGACGCGCTTACTCTTCCCTTAGTTGATGCACTATGACGAAAAGAACTACGACAAGCCTCACGACTTCATTCCTGACCGCTTTGTGACACGCGACGCTCAGTTTGGCACGCACAAGTACCTCACATTTGGTCTTCCCGGCCACACCTGCCCCGGCCGTTTCCTGGCCATTGAGGTTCGTTATTCCCAAGGCCCTTGTTCAGTGTAACTCGACTAACAGAACTTCAGGCGATCTCGATCACGCTGAACGCTCTCATCTCGCGGTATGAGGTTGAAGCACTCGCTCCTCCTCCTCTCGAGCCGTATAAGTATAGCGTTGGCACGATCGTCATGCCTCGCGTGACCGTGCCTGTGAGGTTCACCCCACGTTCTTGAACATGATCTGTATCGACCCTGACGCCGAGGCCTGTGCTCAGACTGTTGAAAATTGTCCCACCTCTGATGAAGTGTAATCCGTATACAAGGTGTATCAGTACGATTTTACGCAGCCATAATTAGATCAGAGTTTAGCAATTCATTGCCACTTTGATTGATCCGACCCCTCAAATGGATCGCCCCGATGTTACAACCCAAACAACGCTCTTTCACTCCGCTCCGTGACCGCTGAAAATGCGCACCCGACTTGACCTCTTTCCCACCGCTCCAATTCCCTCTCGACACGTGCAGACACTATGGCCGCTGCGCGCCCAACTTTGAAGCCTCCAGTGCCGTTCACGGTCAACATGAGCGACGAGCAGATCGCGCGCCTGCGCCGTAAGGTCGAGGACTATGCGCTGCCTGCAGACGATATCGTGCCGGATGCGGGCTGGAAGTATGGCGTCAGCTTGGACTGGCTCAAGGAACTGCGCGACGCATGGCTGAGCGACGACTTTGACTGGCGTGGCATCGAACGCGAGCTCAACCAGTCAGTCTCGCGCTGGCTCACATTCCGGCAAGCTCACGATTAACACCATTGATCAGGTTCCCACAGTTCCAGGTCGAAATCGAGGGCGTGAACCTGCACTTCGTACACAAGAAGAGCACGCGGGCGGACGCAATTCCGTTGCTGTTATGTCATGGCTGGCCGGGCACATTCTGCGAATTCTTCTCACTCGTTGAACCTCTCACCAACCCGCCAAACCCAGATGATCCGGCCTTTCATGTTATTATACCGAGCATCCCAGGTTTCTTGTTCTCGTCGACCCCGAAACGGGCAGGTTGGACCGTCGCCGACACTGCATGTATATTCGACATCCTACTGACCAGTGTCCTCGGGTACTCTTCGTACGTCTGCCAAGGTGGCGACTGGGGAAGCATCATTGCGCCGATCATCTCCGACTACCCGAACTGCCGACTGGTGCACCTTAACATGTGTACTGTTCCCCCGCCAAATAGCCCAATACTTCTTGGTCTACTGTGGCTCCTGCCCAACTGGCTGTCCTCTCGTATCGTATCGCTCAAGTTATCCTCAGAGGACTGGGACCAGTTGATGAAGACCAAGAAGTTTGCGATGCAAGGCGCCGGATACTTCGCACTGCAGAGCACTCAACCGTTCACAATCGGTTTGGCGCTGAACGATAGTCCTATGGGTAAGTGCAATCGTTGAAGCATTATTGTTTTCTCACTGTGGCGCATAGGTCTACTCGTATGGATTGGTGAGAAGTACCACGCACATATCGGTAGGTGTTGAAGCAGAGGCAAGGTCGCACTGCAATGATTGAACAATGCCTCCAGACCCAGGATATAGAATGCCCGCCCGCGACCTTCTCAAGATTGTCTCGCTCTATTGGTTTACTCAAAGTTTTGCCTCTTCATGTCTGCCGTATCATGAAAATACTGCCCTATTCGGCGCTCCACCCACACGCATAACGGACAGCGCTCTGGCGGTCTCGATCTTCAAGCACGACATTCTCATCATGCCTCGCTATTGGATCGAGAAATGGCATAAAAATCGCTTGGTGTTCTATCGCGCTCATGAGCGCGGTGGTCACTTCCGTGCGTCCTTCATCGCTGGTGCAGAGCTTTGAACTGACCTTAGAACTGTAGCTGCAATCGACAATCCGGAAGACCTGGTGCAGGACCTGCGCGATCTTCTGAAGGAACAGCGGGCACTCTTTGCGCCTGAGGAGAGCTCCAAGAAAGCGTAGCTTTGCAACTCTCCAACCCGTTCATACCCACTTTCCGCATCACGTACCGGGCTGTATGCTGGATCGCTAACATTTCCTCATGTTGTTGGCTGTATATCACCTCCTGTCATTCATTCCTCCGGTCGTGCTCAAGGAGGTAGCCCGAGTCTCTCGAGCATGACAACACAGCTGACCCAATGCTTCTAATGTTCTCGGCGGCGCAGCATCAACTTCGATGCTCTGGAGTCAGTACCACTGGGCTGCCCACAACATGCCGGCTTGCTTCCGCGATCATGTGCTCATTGGCCCGCCCGGGACAGACGTCTATGAGCTGAGGCAACAGCGATTCAGGGGCTTGTATCCTTTCCCTCCTCCTTTCGTGATCCCTGCTCTTTCACGCCTGGAATTGTCTCTCTTCCTCATGCGAGCGTACAATAAGTTTGTCTTGTTCGCCCAGGTTGCTGTGACACTTGCCTCCCCGACCAAGCGGGCTCCACGGGCCATCGCCGTTGGTTCAGTGACTGAGCTTGGTGCCATACGTCAAAATGGCTACGTTCGAGGTCAGTTTTCTACGTTAAGATGATACATGTGCCCCTAGTCTAATTTATGTCCAGGTCGCGACAATGGTCAATCGTGAGTTGTAATGAGGGGGTCACCAGCACGCGAGAGGATGAACGTCACGTAGCGTCGTTTACGCCGGCAAGTCTTACTGGTTCTTCGATGATACTTTCCTTTCCGACGGATTGTGAGTCCGCTTTACGGTGTGCCTAGATTCTACCTAGACCAACGTCTCGGCAGTCTGTCAAATACGGCGGCGGTGACGACTGATCTCGAT
>Ga0247815_10002381_pt1 | contig 13907 bp, 9 predicted proteins | sample UWRJL194509B1_FD_181014 | JGI IMG/M metagenome (GOLD analysis project Ga0247815, IMG submission 181014) | Plant litter microbial communities from Arlington Agricultural Research Station in Wisconsin, United States - UWRJ-L194-509B-1 | ecosystem: Environmental > Terrestrial > Plant litter >... | reverse complement strand
TATACTTTTCAGTGCTATTCAAACATACGGTAATTAATCATGACCAATCCACAACCGGGCTATTAAGCTAGAAAAGATTGCTTCTAACAGATCATTAACTAAGAAATTTATGCCGCTTCGAGGGCAGGGAAATGTGATTTAATTCGTGGGACTTTTCATTCGTTCTTATTTGTATTTATTACCTCGCAAGCCAGGTTAAAATGCTATTTATGACCTGTATGCTCGTGTTGGTTTCATCTTTAATTTTACTGTTCTATTTACGTTTTCGCTTTTAGCGTATTATTTAATGTACCTTGCAGCAGTCGGTGATAATATAAAGACCGGCTTAAATCAATTTAAAACAAAAATGGGAAAAGAAACAAACGCGACAATAGCTGCTACACCAAAAACCAGAATACCTAGAAAGATCAAAAAGGCTGCAGCGAAAGTTGCGTCAGCAGCACCTAAAGCATAGTAAATAGGTAAAACACCTATTAGATCAAAGACTAAAAACGCTTCTATATTAAAATATAGAGGCGTTTTTAGTTTCCATTTTTATTCATATTTGTTTAACACTGACCGAACTTGTTCCTTTAGACGAAAGTTCAATATCACTCCTTATCCGTAGATGGCAATAATTATTGATCAGTGTTAGAAATAATCTCACTAAAATCACTTTTTACCATTTGGTAAATGATTTCTTCGTTTAGATGGCAACATTTGCATCATTATTTAAATGAACAAGAAATGAGAAGAAAAGTAGTTTTAATAACAGGAACAAACAGTGGATTTGGATGGCTAACTGCAAACAGTGTTGCAGCTTTGGGCCACAAAGTTTATGCTACCATGAGAGATACCAAAGGGAAAAATGCTGATAAAGCAAATGCACTCGAAAAGGTAGAAAATATAACCGTTTTAGATGTATCCCTAACAGATGAAACAAGTGTGAAAAAAGCTTTAGACAGCATTATAGCGGTGGAAGGAAAAATTGATGTTTTGGTAAATAATGCAGGAATAGCGATGTTTGGCGTGGCCGAGAGTGCTACAGCTGATGATTTGCAAAGGGTTATGGATGTCAATTTTATAGCCCCCTGGAGGTTGATGAAATTAGCATTGCCATTTATGCGCAAACAATCGGAAGGTTTAATCATTAATGTTTCAAGTGGATGGGGAAGGTTTGGTGCACCGTTTTCAGCAATTTATGCTGCTTCGAAGTTTGCATTGGAAGGTTTAAGCGAAGGTTTGCATTATGAACTCCGACCATTGGGAGTTGATTTAGTAATACTTCAACCAGGTGCTTTTCCTACTGAGATGTCCCAAAAGACTCAATTCGGTTCTGATACAGCAATTGCTGACGACTATAAGGTGTTAGAAGAATTTCCAGGTAAAATGTTTAATGCGATAGGTCAAATGTTTGAAACTACAAAACCTAATCCGCAGGATGTTGCAGATGCAGTCGTAAACCTGATCAATTTACCAAAAGGACATAGGCCACTAAGAACGGTTGCTGATCCATCGACAGGTGCAATTGTTGAAAGTGCTAACAATGCTATTGAACTAGAATATGCAAATGTTTTAAAGGCATTTGGTTTACAGGAACTTTTGGCATAAACCACCATTAACGAAGCGCTGTTTAGACAGCGCTTCGTTGATCATTATTACTAAGCGGTGACCCATTCGGATTACCGGGATGATTATATTTGCCTGCGCATAATTGAGCTATTGATGAAGAAAATAGGATTTTTATCATTCGGGCACTGGTCTAACCATCCCGCTTATCAGACCCGTACCGCAGGTGATACATTGCTGCAGTCGATTGACCTGGCTGTTGCCGCAGAAGAAATTGGTTTGGACGGTGCCTATTTTCGGGTCCATCATTTTGCACAACAATTGGCATCCCCATTTCCTTTGTTATCGGCCATCGGTGCCAAGACCAGTAAAATAGAGATCGGAACCGGTGTTATTGACATGCGTTATGAAAATCCTCTGTATATGGTTGAAGATGCCAGCGCTGCCGATTTAATCTCTGGGGGCCGTTTACAACTAGGCCTCAGCAGGGGATCGCCCGAGCAGGTGATTGAAGGATGGCGCCATTTTGGTTATGCGCCCGCGGATGGTGAAACCGATGCAGAGATGGGTCGACAAAAAGCGATGGAGTTTTTGGATAAGTTAAAAGGTGAAGGCTTTGCTGAACCCAATCCATATCCAATGTTCCCAAACCCGCCCGGATTGCTGCGCCTTGAGCCTTATTCGGAAGGATTGCGTGAGCGTATCTGGTGGGGCGCTGCTTCAAATTCAACCGCGGTGTGGGCGGCTGAAAATGGCATGCACCTGCAAAGTTCTACGTTAAAATTTGATGAAAGCGGTAAACCTTTCCATGTGCAGCAGGCGGAACAAATCAGGTTGTACAAAGAAGCCTGGGCAAAAGCCGGTCACCAGCGTGAAGCAAGGGTGTCTGTAAGTCGCTCAATTTTTGCCTTAATGAATGACCAGGACAGGCTTTATTTTGGACAGCAGGCAAAAGGGAGCGATAGCTTTGGTTACATTGAAGCCGATAAACGGGCAGTTTTCGGAAAAAGCTATGCCGCTGAACCCGATCAACTTATTAAAGAGCTTGCTCAGGACGAAGCAATACAAGAGGCGGATACGTTGTTACTCACTATACCAAACACATTAGGAGTTGACTATAACATCCATGTGCTATCTGCTATCCTGGATCACGTTGCCCCAGCACTAGGCTGGAAATAATAAGCGCTGTCAGTTACTGAGAAAGAAAGAGCATAAGGTTAATTCTTTCTCAGAAACGCCAGCACACAGACGCCCGTGCCTATAGTATAAGCAACCATGTCACTCCAAAGAAAACCGTGCCCCAATATTAATGCACCTATCGTTGTGTTTCTGATGTTATCAATCCCTGACGCATGGTAAAGTTGGCTGAGTTCGACACAATAACATATCGATAAACTTATCAATGCAGACACTTTATAGTTTAACGTGATCGTCAGAAAGCGGACAATCAGGAACATCATCACAGCATAAAGTATATCACCAGTAATGAGTGGTATGTATGAAACCCTTCTGGACAATATACCTAAAGCTATTACAATAATAATTGATAGTGCATAAATAACTCTTGATCTCCCGTTGTTGCTTTTATTGTAATAAGGATTTTTATTCATTTTAGATATCTGGAGAATAGGCGGGATGTAATTAGGATCCGACTTCAAACTGTAAACCACTTAAATATTTGTATAATCCCTGTTCGCTCCTAATCAGTTCCTGGTGAGTACCTGATTCGATAATCCGCCCCTTTTCTAAAACGATGATCTTGTCTGCCTCACGAATGGTGGATAATCTGTGTGCTATAATGATAGAGGTACGGCCTTTCATTAGTTCTTCAAGGGCTTCCTGCACCAGGCGTTCCGATTCAGAATCAAGTGAAGAAGTGGCCTCATCCAAAATCAGTATCGATGGGTTTTTGAGCAAGGCCCGTGCAATCGCGATGCGCTGGCGTTGCCCACCGGATAATTTTACGCCACGTTCGCCAACCACGGTTTCATAAGCCTCGGGAAATGAAGTGATAAACTGATGGGCGTTTGCCTGTTTAGCAGATTGTATGATGTCTTCCTTTGTGGCACTTAGTTTACCATAGGCAATATTTTCCAGTATCGTGCCTCCAAATAACATTACATCCTGCGGAACAATGGCTACCTGGTTCCTGATATCTGTTAGGGAATAGTCGCTTGCTGGTTTACCATCAAACAAAATTTCGCCGCTTTGCGGATGATAAAACTGTAAGATGAGGCCGGCGGTGGTAGATTTTCCAGAGCCACTCGGGCCTACGATGGCAACCTTCTGACCAGCTCTGGCCTCGAATGATATGTTTTTCAACACTTCTATCTCAGGCCGGGATGGATAGGCGAATTCGACGTTGACAAATGACAAGTTTCCTTCTATTTTATTTTTTACCACATTATCTTTTTCATCTATGGAGACCTCTTCGCCTTCTTCGGCTAATATCTCAAGCACACGCTCACTGGCACCTACGGTCTTTTGTACATTTGCAAACAGCTCTGGGAAACTGCCAAGTGAGCTTCCTAAAAACATTGCATAAAGGGAGAATTTTAATAATTCTCCAAACGTGATTTCGTGTTGACTCACCAGAACACAACCATAGCCTACAACCGCTAAAACACCGCCAAAAACACAAAGCACAATGAAGGAGACAAACATGCCCCTGAATTTTGCGCCTTTAATAGCAATACTGGCAACATCGCTAATTGTCCTACTGTAGCGCGCCGCTTCAAATGATTCATTTACAAAAGCTTTGACGTTAGCTATGCCAATCAGAGTTTCTTCAACTATGGTGTTCGATTCTGCCATTTTATCCTGAGCCTGGCGCGAGATCTTTTTAATATACCTGCCAAAGAAAACTGCAAAAACAATCATTACTGGTAATACCAAAAGCAGCGCAAATACCAGTTTTTTAGAGATGATAGCCATGAAAATAATACCGCCTATGAGCAGAACAGCCTGCCTCAACATTTCAGCAATGGTGGTGGTAAGTGTGTCCTGAACTTGCGATAAATCTGCAGATATCCGGCTATTGAGCTCGCCAACCCTGCGGTTGGAGAAAAAGTTCATGGGTAGGGTGATCAGTTTGAAGTAAGTATCCCTCCTTATGTCTGCCAGTGACCGCTCAGCCACATTCACAAACCATAAGATGCGAAAATATGATATTACGGCCTGCAATGCCAATACGATAAAAGCTAAAATAAGAATTCCTTGTATTGTACCAGGTAAGTAGCTGTTGGCCGGCTTGCCTTGCGCAGTATCGATCAGTGCACCGATAAATGACGGAAAGGCGAGCCCAACCAAACTGGATAAAAATAGAAAGAATAAAGCAGCTATGAATTTACCACGATAGGGTTTTAAATAATTGAGTAAGCGGGCAACATGCGTTAAGGTTTCCCTGGTTAATTTTGCCTTTGATAATTCGATGCCTGATGCGTTGCCGCTGTTTAATCGTTGTCTTGCCATTAGTTTTTTAATATACGGCGATAAAATCCGCAATCTTTAAGTATGTGATTCATATGTAAACATATTTATTGACGGCACTTCTGATGTTGCGTCTACATGTACCGCCGGCCGGGTGTCTGATAGTAATAAGTCAGGCACTATACTTAAGACGAATCAGCATCTAAAATACTTTAAATATTTCGAAATAAATGTTAAAGGATGTCCTTAGGTAATCTATTTTGCCCGCTGTGCTGAGCAACTGCTGCTGAAGAATTAATTTTACTGAAAAATGTTTGTATTCCATCAGGCTTTTTCTTAATTTGAGATTATTAAATTAAGTCATTGTAGCGAAGTTATGTTTATATCGATTATCACGCCTGCCTATAATCGTGCTGAGACTCTTCATCGTTGCTATGAGTCATTGCGCAAACAAACTTATAAAAATTTTGAGTGGATCATTGTCGATGATGGATCTATAGATAACACAACTGAGGTAGTGTCATCATGGCAGCGGGAATCGTATATGAATATTAAATATTTTAAAAAGACTAATGGTGGCAAACCTTCTGCAGTGAACCGGGGGGTAAAACTGGCTACGGGGGATATGTGTGTAATATTGGATTCTGATGATGCCCTTTGTATTGATGGCCTTAGAATTTTAGTGGAGGCATGGCAAAGGCTCAGTCCTGAAGTCAGAGACCTGTATTGGTGCGTTTGTGCTTTAGTAGAAGATTCGGAGACAAAAAAAGTAGTTGGAGACCTATTTCCTGCTGATCAGATTAGTATTACAGGAGGGGAGTTTCAGTTTAAGTATAAGATTGCTGGTGAAAAATTTGGCTTGATGCGTACAGCATTGTTGAAGAATAATCCATATCCCGAATCCGATGGTTACAAATTTGTGCCTGAAAGTTACATCTGGAACAGATTAGGACGACAATACAAATACATCTGCCTGAATTCAGTAGTAAGAACTTATTTCATGCCGACAGGCGCTGCCATTGGCAATTTGAGTGGAAAAGCAAACAGAATGAGGAATGCAAAAGGATTGTTGATTTGTGACGTTGATCTAGTGAACAAAGACATGCCCCATTGGTTTTCTACCTCGCCCATTTTCTTCTTTAAAAGGGCGGCGCAGCTTTCACGTTATGGAATTCATGCCAAATCGTTAGTGCACAATTTTAACAGCTTAGAATCCTTTTGGGGAAAAATGCTTGTTTTATCGTCTTTACCTCTGGGCTTTATACTTTATATAGGGGATAAGTTATGGTTTAAATTTTATTACAGTCCGGCTAAGTCAAAATTATCAATCGACACCGTATCATAATGTATTTATTAGCATTCATTTCTGCATGATAAACTCTAGCTGGATATCTAATAGGGAATATTTATAGCTATTGGATTATTTTTATAGTCGCCGCTTTTAACCAGGGTGAAGTAAACCTTACTGATATATTTTCAGGGGCCTTAACATTGGTCTGTATATACACAATCATTTTACCATGGAACACACGTTGCTTGTTATCCGTATAGTCGCCCATATCGGTGTTATTCCCAGCTTCCATTCCTAGTAATTTTGCATTTCCGGTGATGTCGCAAGTAATCTCATCATCAGAAAGCATAACCGGAACACCATCTTCATCAACGATCTGCAGCTCAATCTGTGCCAGGTTGCTGCCTGTTTCCAGTTTCAAGTGATCACCTTGTATAATTTTGATCGATTGCTGGCGTTTGCTGGTTTGTAGTAATTGCCGCGTTGTTTCCTTTCCATTCATATCCTTTCCCACAACCTGCAGTTTGCCCTCTGAATAAGGGATATCCCAATAGATGATGCCGTTTTTTCCCTCATGGATTTTCACTGCCCCTACAACCTTGCCGTTTAGTTCCAATTGAGCTTTTGCAGCGTTGGTATAACAAACGACCCTGATAAGTTGCCCGTCCTGATAATTCCAGATTGGCCAGGCATCCATGGAGGGTGCATCACTCTGCTTATTCCCTTGTGCAGATTCCAGCGCAGACCAAACATCGCCTGCCCCGGCACCTTCCTTAAGTTGGTAGGTTCCCAGATATGCCATCGGTTTATCTGACCAAAGAGATTGACGGAAGTAACCTCTTGGTTTGATATATCCGGCAAAATCCAGTAAGCCGGAATAGAAACCACGTGAAGGCCAGCGGCCGGATTCTCCGAGGTAATCGATTCCAGTCCAAAGAAACTGTCCAAAAATATGCTCGTTTTTTGTTACTGCCTTCCATGCATCAAGGTCATGGCGGTTTTCACTGCCAAAGATTACGCGTTTTGGATAGCGTTTATGATCCTCAAGGTAGCGGCTTTCTGTATAGTTATACCCGGCAATATCCAGTGCGCCGGGATATTCAGTTTCATTTGACATTGCAACGCCCGCAAGTCCGGCTGTTACCGGGCGGCTAAGGTCATACTGCCTCACTACAGCAGCGAGCTTTTTAGCAATTTCACCTAAACGGCTGGCATCAGGCGCGTCTTTTTTATAGCCGCCAAAAATTGGCTGTGTAAAGCCACCTTCCTTTGTGCCCGCGAGCACCGGATGGGAGTAGGGGTCATTTGGGTAATCAACTTCATTTCCTATACTCCATGCAAAGATAGAGAGATGGTTACGATCTCGTTTTACCATGTCTGCAAGGTCTTTTTCTCCCCATTCTTTAAAAAAATCAAAGGTGCCCTGGAATCCGGGAGTACCTACATTCCAGCCCTGCAGCCATTTGCGTTTGGGGAATTCCCATTCATCAAAGGCCTCGTCCATCACTAGCAAGCCAAGTTCGTCACATAGAGCATAAAATGAGGAAGCTTCAGGATTATGGCTTGTACGGATAGCATTAACGCCAAGAGTTTTTAGCGTCTGCAGTCGACGGCGCCAAACGCCGGGATACATTTCGGCTCCAAGAACTCCTGCATCATGATGTAAACACACACCCTTTACCTTCATTTGTTTGCCATTTAATGCAAAACCCCTATCAGCGCTAAAAGTAAACGTCCGAAAACCAGTGACTACAGTAGATTTGTCTACTACTATGTTATTTTGCATCACAGTAGTATGCAAAGTATACAGTTCAGGGTTCTCCAGGCTCCATAACTTGGGATTTTTCACATCAAGAGCTGATTTGATTGCTGCACTTTTGCCTGCTGCAACAAGCACCCTATTACTTTTCTTAACTACTACTGATCCGTTTTTGGCCACAAGTTCATTGACGACTGTTAGTTCTGCGCTTGAGGGTGATGTGTTGACAATGCCAATTTGTAAATGCAGTTTGCCTTTTTTTCCTTTTACTTCCGGGAAGGCATAAACTCCCCATTGTTCCAGATGGACCGGATTGGCCCGCACCAGCCATACATCACGGTAAATCCCTGAACCGGTGTACCAGCGGGAATCTGCATCCTGGCTATGGTCTACTCGCACGGCAATCTGGTTTTCCTGTCCGTATTTTACATAGGGAGTGATGTCGTAATTAAAGGAAATGTAACCGTTGGGACGTTTGCCAACTGATTTACCGTTCACGAAAACCTCGCTTCTGTTATATACACCCTCAAAATAGAGGAATAATTTTTTGCCCTGGTCTTTCTCTGAAATAGTGATTTTCTTGCGGTACCAACCTATCCCCCCTGGAAGATAGCCATCAGAACTGGCAAAATCCGGTCCTAAAGATTGTTTCACGCTCCAGTCGTGAGGCAGTACTACGTTGCGCCATAACTTATTATCCTCGACCGCCAGTTTTCCGTCAACCTCGCCCAGGTGAAAACGCCAGTCAGTATTAATTTTTTCTGCCTCGCCAAAGCCGGACTGTCCAAAAGCTTCTGCAGTTATAAATAGATAAAGCGCAAATGCAAAAACTGAATATCTAATCAATCGTATCATTTTAATTGTTTAATAGTTAGGCAGGATTAGCTAATGAAGACTCAACGCCTAAAAGCACATTTTGCTTCTGTTGGGGGGCATTCAGTTTTCCGGTTAAATTACTGGGAAAATTTACATAAAATACTTGGATTCATTTTGTGTGATTAAAAGATTAATTGCTAACTATCCTATTTGAATGAATACGGAAATAGGAATGATACAATTCCAACAGCTTTGCATGTGATGTTTTTACATCGGCACCAACTAATCGCCAAAAGTTTAGGTTTTACTGCCAAAAACGATTTATTTTTGATATCATTGATTGATAACTAATAACCAGAAGATTTGACTATACAAGACCTGATCAGGCGTATTCACATTGACGAAGATGAATCTGCCTTTAATGAATTGTATAAACAACATGTAGCGATGCTGTATAAGTTTGCTTATTCCTTTCTGGATGATGGCGAGGCGGCGGAGGAAATTGTAAATGATGCGCTGATCAGGATCTGGATGGAACGCAGGAATCTGGGTGCGATTCGGAATGCAAAAGTCTACCTCTATACCTCAATCAAGAACATGTGTCTCAATCATTTGAGAAGCATATCCTCCAAGAGAAACAACGAACAAAAAGTATTTGAGGCCTACTATTTTCATCTTTCGGTAGACCCCTCACAGCTGCTGATTAGTAAGGAACTTTCAGTCCATGTTTTAAAAGCAGTGAACCAGTTGCCCGAAAGGTGCAAGCTGATCTTTAAGATGGTAAAAGAGGACGACCTCAGCTGTACTGAGGTCGCCTCTATTCTGGGGCTCTCTCCCAAAACAGTATTCACACAGCTTTCCATCGCACTCAAAAAACTGGATTCAGCGCTGAGTAACACTTAATCATTCTGGTCGACATTTTAGCTATACTTATTTTTTAAAGACCTGCAAGAATAGTCAGGGGTTAATTCTAATGCGTATATTAACTGCTATGGTAGGCTTCTCAGGTAATTAACGCTATTTTCAATTTATTTCATATCCACTTAAGAATACAGCGACACTCGCGTGTCTAATATTTAAAGATACTGATAATTATATATGGGAAAAACCAGATTTATAGAACTTATGGCTAAAAGCATAGGGAAATCTGCAACAAAAGACGAATTAGAAGAGCTTCAAGTCTTTCTGGATCAAAATCCGGAGTATAAAACTACTTACAATGTAGCAAATGCTTTAAAAATGAAGACCAAACATTCGGTAAATTTTTTTGAAGACCGGGATTTAAATGCAGGCTTATCAAAACTTTGGGATAATATAGATGGCCGTGAGGCTGTAAACCCTGACATGGAAACTATCGTTATAGATATACCGCAAAAGAATGGGGTAAATGGTTACAGGATTTGGACTGCAGCAGCTGCAGTATTATTTGCTTGTTTGACTGTTTTTTACTTTTATTTCACCAAAAGCAACCGGTCGGATTACGTTGCGATGAATAGTATTTCTGTTCCATTTGGCAAAACCAGGGAAATATTACTCCCTGACGGAACAAAAGTAAGACTCAATGCTGGCAGCACGATCACCTGGCCGCAATCGTTCGCTAAAGATAAAAGGGAAGTAATGCTAAAAGGAGAAGGCTTTTTTGAAGTGATAAAGAATCCCAAAAAGCCATTCCTGGTTGTCACAGAAGAGCTTACTGTAAAGGTTCTGGGCACCATATTTAATGTTAAGGCGTACTCCGATGATAAAAATACTGAAACTACACTATTAAAGGGAAAGGTGCAGGTGCAACTGAAGGACCGTCCTGAAAAAACTATCATTCTGCTGCCAAATGAAAAACTGGTGGTAATGAACGCAGCTAACATGCCCGAAGATATGGTAGATAAAAAACAAGCAAGGATTGAATACCAATTAAAAAGATTGCCCAACCTTAAACAGCAGGATATGCTGGAAACGGCTTGGTTGAGTAACAAATTGGTATTTATCAATGAGAACTTTGAGGCCGTTGCTAAACAAATGGAAAGAAAATACAATGTGCAAATGGTATTTGATGACCCGGTTCTAAAAAGGGAACAACTCAGTGGTGCGCTTGAAAAAGAATCACTCGAAAGCGCATTGGGGATAATAAAACTAACCACACCATTTAGGTTTAAAGCGGAGGGCAGGGTTATTCATCTTATACATCAATAATCTTCGTTTTAACTACAATAACATCCGGCAGCCAGATAAAATATAGATTAAAAAAAGCAAACAACTCACCAAATAACCATAAAAAACAAGAACCATGGAAAAACTCTACTTATCAGATTCCTGAAGATCCCATAAATAAGGGAAGAGGTCCAACTCTTCCCCTCAAAAAATCGGGCTAATTCACAGGAGTAAGCATGCTAAAGGTCTTACTCCATTCCTTAATTTTCTGAACAAAGGTATGGAAACCTGCAGGAGCTATCAAATCATAACAAAATGATAGTGGCTGCTAACGGCTTCAAACCTTTGGGAAACAATTCTAATCTCATGAAAGTAATTAAAAAGGACCTTGCTGTGCGTTATGCACGGCCACTCCTCAAATTCATCCTGCTAATGAAAGTGGCATTTTTATTCGTACTGGTTACGTGCATGCAGGTTTCTGCACATGTTTATTCCCAGCAAAAGTTTTCACTCGACCTGAAACAAACTGAGGTAAGCAGCATCCTGACCCAACTCCAAAAAGAAAGTGACTACCGCTTCTTTTACAATTATGCCAGCATCAAAAAACTGGGAAAAGTAGATTTACAGGTTAAAGACGCCAGCGTGGACGAAATCCTTGCGGCAATTATTGACAACAAACTTCCATACAAAATTGCGGACGATCATGTCGTGGTATTTTATGACACTGATAATATCAATGCACAACTAACCATAAGGGGCAAGGTGGTTGATAAAAGCGGCGTAACGCTGATTGGTGTAAGTGTTAAACTCCAGGGATCAAATGTAGGGGCAACTACCAATGCTAATGGTGAGTTTTCCATAAAAGCACCTGATAACGGCGTGCTGGAGATCAGCTATATCGGTTACGAAAAACAAATTGTTCAAATTGCTGGCAGAACTACCTTCACGGTTACCATGGTCGAAACCAACGCAAATTTAAATGAGGTAGTGGTTGTAGGTTATGGTACTACCAAAAAGATTGATGTAACAGGGTCAATTGCTAGCGTAAAAGGAAGTGATATTCAAAATCTACCTGTCAGTTCTGTAACCCAGGCGCTAGATGGCCGCGCAAGTGGAGTAAATATTGTTCGTAATGATGGTTCTCCAGGTGCGGCATCGAGCATCAGGATCCGTGGTACCGGTACCATCAACGATGCTAACCCGCTGGTAGTAATTGACGGTGTACCCTCAAGTAACCCAGACGCTCTGAGTGACGTGAATCCAAATGATATTGCTTCCGTGGAGATTTTAAAGGATGCATCTTCGAGTGCGATTTACGGTACAAGGGCAGCCAATGGGGTGGTTTTGGTGACTACGAAAAGGGGAACCTACAGTCAGAAACTGACTACCACCATCAATGCATACACAGGTATATCCAATACCACGAAGTATATCGACCTCTTGACAGCCCCTGATTTGTATACTTTGAAAAGAGAAAGATATACAAATGATAATGTGGTGATAGAAGCACCATGGGACGATCCATATTATTCTACACAAAGAACCGACTGGCAGAGAGCAATTCTTGGAACCGGAAAGGTAAATAACGCTGATATCAACGTTCAAGGTGGGAATGAATCGTCGACGTATTATTTCTCTTCTTCCTATTATGATGAGAAAGGTATTATTGATAAAGCATATTTTAAAAGGTTCAGCACCAGGATCAATTCTGAGCACAAGCTGAAACCCTGGATTAAGGTAGGACAGAACATACAGCTCACCTATGGTGAAAGTAATTCGTTTGACAACTTGAGTTCTCAGACAGGCCTGCTATTCTCTGCTTTACGTTTCAACCCCGCTATCCCTACTGTAAATGATGACGGAAATTATGGTTCATCAAAAGATTTTGCAAACCAGTTGGGCGATATCAATAGTCCTTATGCGACTATCCAGCAAAACGATGCTTACAGCAGAAAATACAGGGCTATTGCGAACGTCTTTGCCGAGATACCAATCTATAAAGACCTGAAGTTCCGGGCCAACTATGGTTTTGATGGTACAATTGGCCGTGGTTATCAATTCAATATACAGGACGTAAACCAGGCGAGACAAACTACAAATTCTACGTTAACGCAATCGGAAACAGAAACTTACTCGCATTTGCTTGACCTATTTCTGACCTATGATAAAACGATTAAAAAGAGCCATATAACATTTACGGGCGGTTACTCGTCACAAAACTTCAGGGGTAGCAATTTCTCCGCTGCGAGGGTAGGTTATGACAATGCAACTACCGCTCAACGGGTACTAAGCCAGGGTAATACACTATTGACTGCTGCAGGTACTTCTGACGATCCTACAGGGCTGCAGTCAGTTTTTGGAAGGGCCTTCTATGATTATGACGGAAGATTCTTAGCTACGCTTACTTTCAGGGCCGACGGATCTTCAAGATTTGCGCCAGGGAACCAGTGGGGTTATTTCCCTGCTTTCTCTGTGGGATGGAGAATATCCAATGAGAAATTTATGAAAGATGTGAACTGGATCAGCAACCTGAAGCTAACCGGAGGATGGGGTGAACTTGGGAACCAAAATGTTGCTCCATTTCAGTATTTAAGCTCTATTGTAGTTGGAAATGGTTATGGAACCAATGGTTACACATTTGGTGGTGCTGGAGCTAACGGTGCAGCAATCACTAAAACAGCTAATCCTAATATTACCTGGGAAAGGGCAGCTATGACCAACATTAGTCTGGAAGCTGGATTCCTAAAAAATAAACTGAATACATCTGTTACCTATTTTGATAAAAATACCAATGACATGCTGATTCCAGCGGTTCAGGTAGGAACGGCTGGTACAGTAGCAGCGCCAGATCAGAATATTGCTAATATGAATAACCATGGTGTTGAGGTGGAGATCAATTACAGTGGGGGTAACGAATTG
>Ga0247815_10002378_pt1 | contig 13918 bp, 14 predicted proteins | sample UWRJL194509B1_FD_181014 | JGI IMG/M metagenome (GOLD analysis project Ga0247815, IMG submission 181014) | Plant litter microbial communities from Arlington Agricultural Research Station in Wisconsin, United States - UWRJ-L194-509B-1 | ecosystem: Environmental > Terrestrial > Plant litter >... | reverse complement strand
TCTTTTGGGGGCATGCCCCCAAAAGGTGAACTATGTATTTATTCTTGCCGATTTCCCTGCACTATTCTTGCCGAAAACTATGTACTGCTAATTGCCGAAAGTTGTGTATTCTTATTTTCCGATCACATCGGCCCATATAATAATTACTTTTAATGTTGAGGTTGGGTTTCCCTCAACCTTTTGTTTATACAGTTACCGTTGTATTTTACTGATATTCCATTCAATTTTCTAGCGACCAGAAAATCAGAGAGACCTTTTGCTAAAGGGTATATTGAGATTGATAAAATCGCGTCACCTATAAATCACCTTGCCAAGGCTATTCAATACTAATCCCAAAACCCTGAGGGGTAATGCTAAACTATTATTACATAAGCCTGTTATGGGTTGCATTGATCAATTCACATATATAATTTGATGTTTATGAATGTTATGACCATAACAGTTTTTGCAACACTATTTTTTACACAGGTTAAAGCGGTAAACAGTTCAGTTTTATTTGAAGATCCGAAATCTGCTGCATTATCAAAAAAAACTACAGCGATTGCTGCGCAGGTTAAGATTTTAGAATACGATACAGATAAACCTCTAATCAGGGATGTATATTATAGAAATTTAGATGAGCTGGTAAAAACTATAAGAGCAAATGATTATGCTGTAGCTCTTAGAGGTCATGCCGACTCCAGAGGCAAGTATAAATACAATTGGGTGCTTTCTGATAAAAGGGCCATTAGTGTTAAAGACTATCTTGTAAGCAAGGGAGTAAAGGAAAACAGAATCGTCACTACTCCATTTGGCAGTTCTATGCCTATCGCTACAAACAGCACAGCGGCAGGACGCCAGAAGAACAGAAGAGTTGAGATTGAATTGAAAAAAATCAACTAAAAATGGAGTGTTACTATGTTTTCACCTTTTTGATAATTATTAAATTAGCGTATTCTTGGATGGGCTAATGCTTGGTAATGCCATTTTTTAGATTCAGACAACGGTGCATGCTGCCAATTTTATATGCTAAAAAGCATCCGTCAAAGTCTGAGGGATGCTTATTTTTGCACGGCAAAAACTGCTGAGAATGATCAAAGAGCTGCGATCTCTTCAACAGAAAGCTCTATAGCTGCGGCAATCTGATTAAGTGAAATACCCATTTTTTTCAGCTCACGCGCAGTACTAATTGCTTTTCTTCTCTCTCCTTCTTTAATTCCTTCTTCAACACCTTTTTCCTTGGCATAGGAAAGGGCACTGTTATTGTCCCATTCATTCTTTAATTCTTGATCGTATGACATTTGTTCCTCCTTTGTCAATTTAATGTATTCTGCAATATTGAATAATTTCTTAAAAATAGGTTGTTGCAAGCAAACTGGAATTTCATCCATTTTACTCATATTTTTTAATGCGTACAGCCACTTATCCAGCTGATTATCAAGGTATGAATCAGATTTTTTAAAGTTAAGCAATTCTATAAAAATACACCAAAATTTGTTTGAAACTAAATCGTCAGTATCCCTGTCGATCACACATGCATCGTGAAAATATACCGCCTCCCGACTATAATTCAAAACAAAGTTATCTAAGATCCCAATCATATACACTTTCTTAAGATCATATTCCCATCCACTCCCTTGTAGATTCGGCGCCTGATCACTAATACAACGACATGCATAGTATACGGCACGGTCCTCAAAATTTTTATGGCGTTTACGCTGCATCTCAAGGATGAAAAGTTCATTCTTGTCATCTTTCCAGGAAATATCGTAAATTACATTTCGGTCATTGCGGGTGTTTCCCTTATGCTCATTTTTGTTATACGTAATCTCGCTTATCGGCTCAATCCTTCAAAAAGCGCATTGAGAAAGGCAATCAATAAATCCTTATTGGCATCTGTTCCAAAAAACGACTATCAGTACCGCTGCAATTAAACACCGCTGTGCATAGTCATGGTCTTGCTGCGTAAGCAGATATTTGATCAAAAAGGTTTCTGAAAGCAATGCTTCCTAGTTCCTTTATTACCTAACTGATAAAGGGCTTGACCTGATACCCTTGATGGTAGAACTGATGGAGTTCGGATGTAAATACAACCCCCGAGGCGGATCAGCCTACTGGATGAAGAAGATCGAAGCCAGCAAAAAGAAAACTGTGCAGGAGCTACATGAAAAAATGCTTAATGCCGCATAGAGGCATTTCCAGGAGCTTGAAATTTTTTGTTTTATATTTTTTTCTAAAAATATGAACTTATCAATCAATTTTATCTAAATACCGGTATTGTGAACGAAAACGTGCTGCCTTTACCTACTTTGCTCTCGGCCCATATATGGCCGTCATGGAGTTTTACAATTTCGTAGCACAGGTAAAGGCCGATACCAAAACCGGAAACACCGTTTAAACCATCTTCTACCCTATAATACCGCTCAAATAGTCGTGGCAGGTTTTGTTCACTTATGCCAATTCCCTGGTCGCTCACACTTAATGTTGCCCAATCGCCTTTGGTAATGCATGCGATATTAATAGTACTCCCCGCTGGAGAATATTTAACAGCATTAGCGATAAGGTTGTTAATTACCTGTCCAATTTTATCGCGGTCTCCAATAACCAAGGTCTCTTCTACCGGCGCAAAAACAATATGGTGACTAGGGATGGAGGCAAGTGATTCTTCCTCAACTTCTAAACATAATTGGGCCATATTAAATTTAGACCGTTCAATGTAGATCTTTGCTGATTCTAAACGGGACACGTTGAGAAAGCCATTTATAAGAGCTGTCATTTTTCCAATCTGGCTACTTGCCCTTGAAAGCAGCGAGCCGGTTATATTATCCCTGGCTTTGTCTGTTTTGGAGAGAAGTATCTGAACGTATCCATTGATAGATGTAAGAGGGGTTTTAAGTTCATGGCTAACCATGCTAATGAACTCATTTTTACGCTGTTCGTTGAGTTTCTGCTCTGTTACATCTAGAATAGTACCCAAAATGGTTTTAGGCTTTCCATCAGAGGCATGTACAATTCCACTGGTCCGCAGCCATTTTTCTTTGTCCTTATCAGGCATATTGATCCTGTATTCAATTACAAACGAACTTTCATGTGCTATTGCGGTATTTACCGCGTCAATGAACATTTTCTGGAACACCGGATCTATTTTATTGATGAGCTGATCTATATCCAGGTTATCATTAATTGGAATCCCATTGATAATTTTGCTCCGCTCCGATAGCGTTAAAGTTCCGTTCTCCAAATCGGCTGTCCATGTGCCCATTCCTGCTGATTGAATACTCAGTTCCAGCAAATGTTCCCGCTCCTGAAGCTTACTATTTGATTGGGCCAGATTACGTTCGCTATTTGCAAGGTCGAGATTGGAAGCAAGCAGATCTCCCTGGGCACGCTGCAGTTCGTTGTTGATGGATAACAGTTTTTCATTAGAAGCAAGCAATGCTTTATTGAGGCCTGCAAGCTCAATTTGATGCTCTTTCTGTACCGAAATATCTACACTGGAGCTAATGTACCCAGTAAAATTACCCTCGCTATCAAGCATTGGAACACCGTTTGACAACAACCAACGATAGCCCCCGCCAGGTGCCGGCATACGAAATTCCCATGTCCAGGGTTCTCGATTTACAAAGGCTTTGTTAAATACACTCATCACTATTTCTTTGTCGTCTGCGTGCATTAAATCTGCCCATCCGAACTCCAGTAATTCTTCTATTGATCTCCCTGTCGCAACTGCCCAGGCTTTATTAAAGTAAACTGCTTTACCGGTTTCATCGCCCACCGCTATCAATACCTGTGTACCTTCGGCCATCAACCTAAACCGGTTTTCAGCTTCTGCCAGGATATGTTCTTGTTTTATTTTATCGGTATTGTCCATCGGTGCGCACGGTCCATTTTTCGGTATGACCCTAAACTATGGAGAAGGTTTAAAGTTTGAATTATCGTATTCTTAGACGGGCTGCTATTAGCTATGACCTATCAAACGAAGCCAAAAAAGTTTGTGTTGACTCATTGACTTCCATATGCCTTTCTACAAATCCATACTAATTTACCTACTTTATACCAACCGGGGTTTTCAGCCCGGAACAATTGTATTGCAGCTCTCAAGAACCTAATTGTTGAAGAAATATTGAATAGCAATACCTCCACTTGGAGCGGGCAATGGAGGTTTGAATTGGCAAATGCATACTTTGTAAAGTGGAACCAGGAATTGACAGATTGGAAAAACCTAAGACGGAAAATTGTGTTGGTTTAAAAGGTTTTACTATTATGGACACTATTGAATCACTTACAAAGCAGGTCGAAACTTTAAAAAAAGAATTAGAGGAATTAAAATCTGACCGGAATTCCGTACGTATTTTCCATGGGGAACAAGACGATTACCAGCAAAGCGAGAATCGTTTTCGTACTATATTCGAAACGTCCAAACTCGGTAATAAAGTCATAACATCTGATTTAAAAATCCTGCAAATTAATCCGGCTATGGTAGCGCTTTTAGGTTATGATAATAAAGATGACATTGTAGGAACCCGTATTTTAGACTATGTCCCTGAAGAATTTCATGAGCACTGGAAATTACTTCAAACGAAGTTATGGGAAGCAAAGATGCCATCTTTTACATTAGAAACCTGTTTAAGGAAAAAGGATGGCTATATTATCTGGTGCCGGGTGAATTCAATTTTATTTGAAGATAAAGGTCAAACATTGGGATATACCATCATAGAAGATATATCTGAACAGCAGGAGCTCAAAAACCAACGGGAAAATTTTATAAGCATTGCAAGTCATGAACTTAAAACTCCATTAACAAGTTTACAAGGCTATTTACAATTGATGCATCGTATGCTTGAAAAAGATACCGTTATTACGGATAGTTTAAGAAAATTGTCAGAAAATTCAAACCGCAGTATTGTGAGGCTGGGCGCTTTAGTTAGTGATTTGTTGGACTCTACTAAAATTAGCAGGGGACAGCTCAACTTAAATATAACAAGTTTTACTATTTCTGAATTGATAGAGAAATGTTGCAGTCATATTCGGCTTGAGGGAAAATATGATATTACCTACAAAGGGAATCCTTCTTTAAAGATGAGTGCTGATGAACAAAAAATAGACCAGGTGGTAGTAAATCTGGTAAATAATGCGATTAAATACGCGCCCGAGTCAACAAAAATTATTGTGGAGGCAGCAGAAATAGGTGATAACATTAAGATATCGGTCATTGATTTCGGTAAAGGCATAGAAAAAGACAAAATCCCTTTCTTATTTGACTCTTATTATCAAATAAAAGAGGCAGAAAAGAATATGCAAGGTTTAGGATTAGGGTTATACATATCAGCCGAAATTATCAAAAAACATAATGGAGAGATTGGCGTAGATAGCGAGATTGGAAAAGGCAGCACATTCTGGTTTATTTTACCCAAAAAGTCATAAGCATATGTTTTAAGGTGCTTCCTTCATAATGGGTAATTTCCTGTTTCTTTAACAATTTTTCTTACAACATTGTCCATTTCCTGGCAGCTTAGATCAAGAAGATTTAACAAGTTTTCCCGTTCTACGGCATCTCCTGATGTTCTTAGTAACGAGTTAAGCCCCATAATTCTGGCTAAAGGAGCTCTAACCATATGCGATTGTGTCCAGGATATATCACGTAGCTTCGCATTTTGTAATTCAATGGTTTGCACATAGATTTTATAATCGGTAATATCACGACCATTGATACAAATTCCTTTTCGTACACCCTCTTGATAAACTGGCATAATCGTATAATGCATCCACAATTTTCGGTCATCAAACCCAAATTCAAGCTCATATTCTACTATTGCTCCCTGATCTGCCTGGTCTAAATTTTGCCTGAGCTTGATCTGACGGGAATCTTCAACATAATTGAAAATACTTTTGCCAGCGACAAATGATGAGCTATTCTTATTAAGGAACACCGTTTTGGCGGCTTTTTCATTGAAAGATATGATGTTATAATTCTCATCAAGGAGTAAAAATCCCTCAGATGTGCTGTTAAAGATAGCCTGAAGATTAGCCTCAGATTGTTTGATTTTCAGAATAGACCTTAAATTATCTTCTTCGGCTTTAACTTGTGCTGTAATATTGGTTGCCAATACCAGCTTAGCATTGTGGCCCTTATAAGTAAGCAAACGGCTTTCGATATTGACAAAAAGAGTTTCACCATTTTTTGTGAGATGCTGTACCAGGTCTTTTTTAAAATTGACCTGGTCTTTATTGGAAAACACCAGGTCACTTATTTCCCGGTGATGTTCCATTGGCCGTAACACTTGAATCGTTAATCCCATGAATTCTTCTTTGGTGTACCCGTACTGGATAACGGCCGTATCATTCACGGCGAGAAATTGTAGCGTTTGAGTATCAAATACCCACATAGGTATAGGGCTGGAGTCAAATATCCGCATATAGTTCTCCCTGAGCTTATCTTTGGTATAGATAGTGATTTGCAAACGATTGAATATTTTATCTATCAGGGAAACGACTGTGAGTTGTACAAAGATCAAACTTAAGCCAGAAGCAAACAATCGATTAATCCTGTATCGATCGCCAAAGTTCCAGCCCGCTGGTATAATGTGACCTTGAATGGCAAAGAATCCAAGAACGAGTGCGCCTACTACAACTGACCAATATGCGTATTTAATGGGTAATATTAGTGCAATTAAAATTGTAATAGCAAGCAAGTAAAACATACCAGGTCCGTTGAATCCCATAAGGGAAATATGATAGATGGATAGCCCATAAAATAGGGACACCATCATCAACTTTCGCCAACGCAGTTCTAAAATGCGTGCAAACGTTACCAAAATCAATAACAGAAGAACAAATAGGTCAATATACAATACTGATTCAGAATGTCCTTGATCAACGATAAGTATACCGGGAAGTATGGTAATTAAACTTATTGGAAGACAATATTGTAATAATGAAATGAAGAGCGCATCTTTCCAATAGGCTATATCTCCACGCCCGGTGTTCATATCATTTATACCACTACGTGAAGATATCAGATTTTTATACTTCGATATCCATTTTTGTATAGAAAATTGTTCCATAAAGCGTGACAGATCAGAGTTGGGTAAGTTGCGTCCGATGTATTTGGATATCATACCAAAGTAAGATATTCAGCTTGAAAATGCTAATGAAAAAGTATATGCGTATCGCATGCGTTAAGGGATGATCTCACCATATATACTACACCCAAACCGGAAATTATTCCCCAGTAATTCAGGCTGCAGAGGAAAGTAATTCGGCAACTCCTGCAATAGCTTGGTCGTAAAAATATCTACTAACGTGGTCAATGAAAAGATTATCCTGAAAATACTCGACGTTATGTAGCCCATGAGCACAAATTCATGAATTGTGCCGAGAACATTCCTTGATGTGAAAAATGAACAAAACGAACAGACCAGCTACTATATGCTGACACCTCGCTTGAATGTTCTTACAACCTGTTTGCGTGAAATGAAACGGACCGAATTCAGTGATCTTAGATAAACAAGTAATATTAGTACTGGGCATTATTAAAGTATTAGGAGTATTTTAGCATCCGAACGCATGACTTTATGCACCACTTAATTGTATCATGAACAGTAATACAGGCAATGAATTTGAAATTCTGATCAATAAGCAGCGATTAATGATCCAGTCGAAAACACCAACCAGCAGCTACTATGTTTTCATTTCAGATATTTTATTGGGAATAGTAACACAAAGCATAGTATACGGTAAAACACATTGGTCGTCAGAAACCAATCTGAATAAAAAACTTTTATCCAAAATAGGAAGTTCAATAACACGCTATCAGCGAAAAAACAAGGTTGAAAACCTTCATTAAATGTTCGCTCCCAGCTTATCACGACCCATTTTAATCCCGCTTTTCTTGATTGTGCCTTGAAGTAGCAAATGTAGCTTGGGAGTTCCCAGACCAGGTATGTCCCTGCGTAAGGCTGCTACCGCGGCCAAAAATAATGATTCATCGGAAGTCACTTTCACGGAAATATAGATCTGGTGCTCGACCTGGCCAGTTTCCATAATTACTTAGAGTTCACGGGACCGGAACTTGAAGGCGGAGATTAATTGCGGCTAAGGGACAGTGCCCTTATTCGTAACGCAGTTGGTAAAGATGAATTGTCGTTGTTTTTTAATACTTTTGAAAAATCGAAAATGTAGATTAAAACCTCCTTGGGATTGATGCTGAAAAAGGTTATGAAATACTAATAAGATCATGATTCGCCAAGTCAATCGGATGCATGATATTCATCGCGCTACTTAGCAATACATTAGCACCTTTCTTTATTAATAAAACAATAGGCAGTATCCTCGGTTGTTACTCTGGGTTTATAACTTCATCACGCTATGAAAAATGCAGACTTGTTATACTCTATTATTGAAAATGCCATAGACGGTATCATCGCTATCGATGAATGGGGGAAAATAGAGTCCATTAATCCTTCAGGCTGTGAAATATTTGGTTACTTGCCCCAGGAAGTTATTGGCCAAAATATCACCAAGTTAATGCCGCTTCCTAATAAGGGAGGAAATGAAGAGTTTCTTAACAATTACAAGCGAGCGGATATAGCCAAATTGATTGGCATAGGCAGAGAGGTTGAGGGTTTGCAAAAAGACGGAACTGTATTTCCCTTCCGGTTAGGCTTAAGCGAAATCAAAAACTCAGATCGAAAGATCTACACCGGCTTTATCCATGATCTGACAAAGGAAAAAGCGGCAGAATTAAAAGTTAAAGAGTACACTGGGGACCTTGAGTTACAAGTGAAGGAACGGACAAAATCTTTGATCACAACAGTTAAGGCACTGAAAGAGGCAAAAGAGGAGGTTAGCACCATGCTCAAAAAAGAAACAGAACTCGGCCTGCTTAAAAGTCGCTTCATTTCCATAGCCTCGCATGAATTTCGTACCCCACTAACATCCATACAACTTTCAGCATCTTTGATTGAACAACATGCAGCGCCATTTGAAATTGTACCTATTGTAAAGCATGTCGCCAAAATCCAAAATTCGGTTGGAAACCTAACAAATATTCTTAATGATTTTCTTTCCTTGGAAAAACTAGAGTTGGGTAAAGAAGTTCCGACTTTTGGAGAATTCAACCTTGTAAAGCTATCAGAACAGATCATTGAAGAAATGCAGATGATGACTAAACCATTGCAGCATATTATTTATCAACACACTGGGAGCAGCAGTCTGGTGAAACTAGATCAAAATCTACTGAAATGTTGTATTATAAATCTTATTACCAATGCCATTAAGTATTCTGGAGAAAATACCTTTATCGATTTTAATACCGAAATACAAGCTGATTTTTGTCGAATCACCATTAAAGACAACGGGATAGGCATACCGGAAAGTGATCAAAAGCATTTGTTTGAGGCTTTCTTTCGTGCGCACAATACCGGCACAATACCTGGCACCGGTTTGGGCCTAAATATCGTAGCCCGCTATATTGATCTCATGCAGGGAAGTGTGAATTTTGAAAGCCATGTTAACCAGGGTACTATTTTTATCATAAGATTCCAACAGCAGCATGAAGAAAGTACTAGTCATAGAGGATAATATTGATATCCGTGAAAATATCATTGAAATTTTAGAGCTTGAAGGCTACACTTTATTTAATGCCGATAGTGGCATAAAAGGGGTTGATTTGGCCTTAGAACATCAGCCGGATATTATTCTATGCGATATAATGATGCCTGAACTGGATGGTTACGGCGTGTTGCAGATGTTGCAAAAGCATAAGGAAACAAATACGATCCCTTTCATTTTTTTAACCGCAAAAGCGGAACATCTAGACCAACGTGAAGCCATGGAATTAGGCGCCGATGATTACCTGGTTAAGCCTTTTGATGGATTAGAATTGCTTAGTTCTATCGAAAGCCAGCTAAATAAATAGATTCACAACGCACTATAAAGGCACTCTTCAAATCATTTAAAAATCATTCTTATTGCATACTCTGAAAACTTGTGCTTGTATAAAAGTCCCAAACTATACTACTAAATACTCTGGAACACATAGTGAGATATAGTCTTATATAAAGATTAATGGTAAAATAATTGGTAATTTGATTCTTTCATCAAAAACCGTTTCGAAATAAGGGTGGGTTTGCAAAATGTAACCCCTCCAAAAAATCGGACTGTATAAAAGGCGAAAATTCGTAACTTTAAAACAGGAAGATGAAAAAGTCAATAATCAGTGAAAGCCAGATCGTGGCTGCGATCAAGGAACAGGAGTCAGGAAAAAAGGTGGCAGATATCTGCCGGGGGCTTGGAATCCACCAGGCGACCTTCTATAACTGGAAGAAGAAGTATTCTGGAATGGACAATCAGGAGCTTCGGCGTTTGAAAGAATTAGAGGAAGAGAACCGCAGATTGAAGCATATGTATGCCGAGCTCGCCCTTGATAACAAAGTATTGAAGGATGTACTTTCAAAAAAGTTCTAAAGCCTTGCCAGCGTAAGACATGGTTACTTATGTGTTGGAGACCCATCATATTAGTATTAGCAGGGCTTGCCGTGTAGTTTCACTACCTAAATCCATGTATTATTATAAAAAGACAAAGGATGACACCGAAACTGTAACCAAGCTTCAGGAATTAGCGGCAAGCTATCCAACTGAAGGACAAGACCTTTATTATGGGAGGATCCGCACACAAGGTTATAAGTGGAATTATAAAAGGGTGCGTCCTGTTTATCGGACATTGGGGCTCAATCAAAGAAGGAAAGTTCGTAAGCGGGTACCTACAAGGGTAAAGAATCCTCTATTGCAGCCGGAAGCGCCTCTGGAAATGTGGTCAGTAGACTTTATGAGTGATGTACTCAGCAATCAAAGAAAGTTTAGGACCTTGAATGTGATAGATGATTTTAACCGGGAGGCGATTGCTATTGAAGTAGCTCATTCTATGCCTGCGGTGAGAGTTACGTGGTTGATGGAGCAAATAATTAGCGAGCACGGGAAGCCCAAATGTATCAGAGTTGACAACGGCCCCGAATTTATTAGCAAAAAATTTAATGCCTGGTGTAAAAAGAACGAGATAGAAATTCGTCACACCCAGCCAGGAAGACCAATGCAAAATGGATATATAGAACGTTTTAACCGAAGCTTTAGAGAAAGTATTCTTGACGCATACATATTTGAGGATCTGATGCAGGTACAAATTTTAGCTGAAGAATGGGTTACAGATTACAATACACTAAGACCACACGAAGCACTTAATGGCAAAACGCCATTGGAATATAGAGCAGAATGGGGCCTCAGCATGCAGTCAACGCCTATGGAGTTGACTGCATGCTGATGGATAAATATTAATTTATAAATTTGAATTCTCGCATAATTAACCGGTTCGAAAAAAGGGAGGGTAACAGTCTTGTGTCGAAAGGATTAGGTATAGCCATTCTACCAATAGACTTCGCCAAAAACGGCATATCTGGCAGTAGAGCAATTGAGCTTCCTTATTCTACTGATCTATTCGCCAGCTGGCGTGCCGATGAAAAAGTGCGGCGATCCAAAATGTACTACAAATTGTTACAGCTTTATCTAATAATGACTTTACTACTTAAATGTTGATAAATAAGTGGGTATTGCCATGCGTCAGAAGATCCAATCAATTGATTATGTCCTAAATAAATTTGCTGTAAATACCTTTTATAGAGATACAATAAATCTTTATCAAATACTCGTTTCAAATTCTACCGAAAACCGTGGAATACCGATAATAAAAGGATACGTTTATCAAATAATCAGGAAATAATGATATAAAAAAAGACTTAAGGTTGAAATACCTTCCATTATACATTAAGCTAATCTCAGCCTTTATTTTAGTCGGTTCAGCTTTTAGGAACTGCAACACAACTCTTACCTGTAGCGGAAATTTGGAAATTATTTGTAAGTCGATCCCCAACCTGAAAGGTCTCGAAGTATTTGATTAAGCGCATTGGCTTTTTCAGTAAGTTGATATTCAACACGTACTGGAATTTCAGCAAATATTTTTCTAATAATTAATCCATCGATTTCCATTTGTTTTAACTGTGAAGCGAGCACCCTGTCAGAAACGGTTTTTAGTGCATCACGAAGTTCACTGTAGCGAGCTGGCCCGATAGAGAGTTTTCCAATAATGCAAAGCTTCCATCGTCCGCTTATTATTGAAAGGGCATAAGCAGCATCACAGCTTTTGTTAATTGAGTCAAAATTTTCGGTGTTTGTGGACTCCTGTTTTCTCATACTTACAATTTTGTTAGCTACTAAGAATTAGTGCCAAACTTAATTAAACAAATTTAACCATTTAATTTCGCAATCGATTTTAAGTACACTTAACACACCTATACATTATGAAAATTAAAAATAATAAATCAATATTGGTTATTGGTGCTACAGGTGATCAGGGATATACCGTAGCTTTGGAATTATTAAATCATGGTTTCCCCGTTAGGGCGATGATAACACCAAAAAGTATAAATCACCTAAAGGCTAATACCCTTAAATTAATGGGGTCAGAATTGTTCGTTGCCGATCTAGATAATGAGCAGCAAATGCAAGATGCACTGAAAAATATGTGGGGAGTGTTTTCAGTACTTCCACCTTCGGCCAATAGGAATAAAGAAGACATTTCAAGAATGAAACGGTTGATCCGGCTTTCAAAAAAAGCAGGGATAAAAAGCATTGTACATTCATCGGTTAACCAGGTAGGGAATCACCTATCCTTTGCGAACTGGGAAGCAGGTAAATGGAGTCCAGCTTACTGGTTAGAAAAAAATGAGGTCGATCAACATCTTAAAAATGCGGGTTTTGAATACTGGACCATATTAAAACCAGTATTTTTAATGGAAAATTTCAAGCGGCCAAAATCAATATTCATGTTTCCTCAACTAAATGGTGGCCTTTTATTGTCTTCGTTTAAGCCTTTAGCGCCGATTCAACTTACCTCTTCTGAAGATATTGGTAAATTTGCCAATGCAGCATTTAGTAATCCTGCTAGATTTACCGGTCTATCAATTGATCTTATGTCAGAAGAACTTAACATCGTTGAAATTGGAAAGCAATTATCTGGTGCAACTTCATTACCGATTGTCACAACGTCCCTTACGGCTGTAGAAGCAATTGAACAGGGAATTTCTGAAGGCGTTGTGAGTTCTCAGCAATGGAATAATGATGTTGGATACAATGCGGACTTGGCCACGGTTAAAGCCTTTCAAATCCCCTTGTTAAATTTTAGAGAATGGTGTCTTATTCATGCTTTAGAAATTTAAATGGCTATATTTCATAAAGATATCCAGCTAACAAAAATTTTAATAGCATCCTACTTGGGTATAAAAAGAGAAACGTTAAGTCGCCTCGCTCCTATTTAGCTTTAAGGACTGCTTAAGATACCGCTAAGGAACAAAGGTAATTACATCTTTATATTATCAAATATCCATCTCATTTTCTATCATCAAACGGTGAAATAATGATAATGAATTACACCGAGTACTTCGCTCTATTGTAATCAAGCAGGTCCATAAAAAATGAACAAAATGAAGGTTTAACCCTGTGTCCTATTTTTCCCAAGTCTAAAAGGTCTTGATAAGCCATTCAGATAGCCTAGGTTTTTCTTTTTGCTGTTAAAATTAAAACGGGTTAAAATCTTTATTGCTAATAATTGATTTTAGGATTATTGTCTCTGATTATTTTAGGAATATTATTTATACCCTGGATTCTGTAAGTCCTATTTAATGATTGAGGAATACGTACTTGAAGGTTTGTCCCTTGTAATAGCACTGAACGCACACTTATCTTTCGATCAAGGAATTTACCAGATGATAGAATAGTAGTTCCATAGCCGGATAAACTAGAAGAGCCACCCGAAGGCAGCTCTCAGTTTAATAATCTTATGCATTTGCAGCTTATTTGATTTCAATCTGGCGGCTCTGCACCTTAGCCT
>Ga0247815_10002376_pt1 | contig 13929 bp, 23 predicted proteins | sample UWRJL194509B1_FD_181014 | JGI IMG/M metagenome (GOLD analysis project Ga0247815, IMG submission 181014) | Plant litter microbial communities from Arlington Agricultural Research Station in Wisconsin, United States - UWRJ-L194-509B-1 | ecosystem: Environmental > Terrestrial > Plant litter >... | reverse complement strand
ATATAAACGCGCGAATACAAATGATTGACGTTAGCACGAAGCTTCCATGGTTGACAAGGCCAGATACGGGAATGTACGCACTGAAGAGCGCATTGTCGTCTGTAATGCGTGTGGTCTTTGCCACCTGCGCGTGGTCGAAGACGCCGTCGTCACCGAGCCCGGCAGCCTTCTTGCCTTTGCGAGCTGGTGCGCCAGCCTTCAACCTTGCGGCGCCAGCTGTCTTGTTACCTGCACCAGCTGGACCTGGCTTCTTGTTGGCCGTCGGCGCGCGCTTACGCTTTGGTTTAGCATCTGGCTCGCTGTCGGCGTCCGAGTCGTTATCCGCGTCCGCCTCGCCGCCTTCATCCCCACTACCCTCGTCTCCGCTCTGTGCACCTTCATCCCCGTCAGAGCCATGACCGGCTCCTCCAGATACCCGCTTGCGCTTCTTGGACGGCTTGTCAGATGCTGCGCCGCCACCGCTCGCGTGAGTAAAACGACAGCTGATTTGTGGCTAGGGTAAAGAGGCTGACGGACCGAGCGGGATGGGCGCAAACTGTTTGCGGTCGCGTGCAGAGCGTCGAGGCGCCTGTGCGTCTGCCTCGGTGCTCATCGTCGATTTCGCTGGTCCTGTGGTGTGTGACCAGCGCGCGTGTGTGTCAAGAGTTCGGAATCAAGAGTGTGCGCGCAACCCCGCGTTTCAACCTCCGCTCATGTGTCTGAACTACGTCCGAAAACAGATTTGCCTTCCATCCGCACGAGACATCCTCAGCAGACTCGTAAATATGAAGAGAAAAATACACAGGGCGAGTATATCGGTTACAGATCGTTGAAGAAATTGGCCGCCGATGCTGTGTTGTGGCGTTTTGTAGGCCCGGTCTTTTCTTTGTTCTTCTTCTTGCGCTTCCCTTGCTGCTGTGTCTCCACTGGTGGCTCGTCAGAGTCCTCGCCCGAGTCCTCTTCCTTGGCTACGACAGGTGCTGCGACCTCTGTCGGTACCTCCGCCGCTTCCCCATCTTCATCCACCTCTGCACCCTCCGACACACCCTCACCCTCATCACCTTCCTCCTCTGAGTCCTCCAACAGATCCCGTACATCTGTAAGCTTGACAATGTCATCGTGGCTTGCACTCGCCATCCAATGAGCGTTCCGATCCAGCGCCAGCCGCTCGATGGGGAACTCGCCGTGGTCCGCGACCGCGCCGAGCAGCTTGTTGGGGAGAATCTGGACGGCACGGATGAGACCGTCGGAAGAGCCCGTGAGAACGACATCCGGCGTCAGCGCGACGAGAGCGTCGATAGATTGCGGGTGGCTGGGACGCAGGACGGGATATCAGTTACAGTGCATGATTGCAACGCGAGGGACGAAAACGCACCCTGGAACACGGTCGACGCAGTCACCCCAGCCGCTTTTGCGGTTGAATATGGAGAGTATACCGAGCTGAGTGCCCACAACAACTTTTTGGCCGCTGCGCAAAGGGTCAGATGGGTACAGAACAGAGGGAAGGGACGTACCCTTTGATCGGGACGATCGACAGCAGCTCGTCTTCTTGGTCTTCTGACCGTGCGAATGGCTCCGTCTTGCTCGCACGGATGTCCATGACAGACAGAGTACCATCTCCACTGCGTATTCATGCGGTCAGACCGAGTAGCAGGTGTGCATGGCTGACAGGATTCCCACCTAGTCGCGACAAGGTGCTTCTTGTCCTCAAGCCACAAAAAGTCCGAGATGAAGTCAAAGTGCTGTTTGTACGCGCGTACTTCCTCGAGCGTTCGTGTATCCCAAAGCTGCCAGATCATTGGTACGCATATCTTCACGCACGGCGTGACAGACCTTGATAACGCCGTCATCGTCGCCAGTGGCAAGCATGTTGCACATCGCAAACCCGATGCGGTTTATCGGAGACCTGCACAAGAGACAGGAGAGGTCTCATGAGAACCGCATCTCACGGGCCACGTCGAGTGAGTGCACCCCACTCGTGAGCAGCCAATTTGCTTTCGAGGATCGTCCCAAGCTCAGGATCAAGCACGCTGTATAGCGCGTCTCAGTCTCTTATACCACACACATTGCAGACTGGATCAACCGCACTGTATTGTCCTATCTTTTGAAACCGAGTATAGCCGCGAGCCGTCCGGATGGAAGACGAGACCGCGACAGCTGCGTTTTGTCGGGCGAATGTCCCAGTGCTGGACTGTCTCACCCTCATCATCGTATTTCACGGCAGTAACCTGGCCAGTGAGCAATCCTGCAACGACGAGGTCCTCGTTGGGGTGGAAGACGACGTCGAAGACCTGGTTGCCGACGCTGATGTCTGGCATGTCTGCGCGCGCAATAAGCCAAGATTGCAGAGCGGCCAGTTCCGTTCCCGGCACCAGTCCCCCGCTCTCTCCCTCTTTTCGAGAATACTCCCAGCATGCGCCCTGCATCCGGCTACGAGCACTACTTGCTGTCCGAGTACGCGAGCAGCCTCGACTCGATCCCACTGGACGTGGCCAAGTCACTGGCAGACCTGCGCGAGCTGGACGGGGTGCTCAACAACGCAGTGGTTGCGTTTACGAGTCGGCTGAACGCGTTGACGGACACGCTCGAGGACCCGCATTCGACGCCTGCACAGCGCTTCATGCGTTTAATCGACCTGGCAGAACATGCAACTCAACTCAAGATGGGCAACGACGACAAGATCCGCGTGGCCACTACCACCGCAGACATTGTAAGCTCATTTTAAGCCCCGCCAGTGCTGGATGGCCACTGATGGTTTGTATTACAGATGCAGTCGCAGAAAACGTACCTGAACGACCTGCTCAAAGCGGTCGGCACCGAAGACGGCGCGTTCGACCCGCAGCGCAACTCTTCAAAGACCACCTTCCCCACATTAGTCTTCCGCCCCTTTGCCAACCCATCGCCGATAGAGACTGGCAGGAGGCGGCGTGTCCAGGCTGCGAACCGGAACGGGCCAGTCGACACCAATCCGACGCCAGCGAAACGCAAGCGCGCAAACCAGGACGACGCGGAACACCGGCCGGCCAAGGAACCTGTTCGCAGGAGGTGCGTTATCCGCTCAAGAAATCCGAACCAAGCAAATTCTAAATTTAATGTTGCAGAGGAAATTCGCCGACAGACTCGATTCTGTCGATGAACTCGCACATGCGGGGCGGGCAATTCCCCAACGGTGGCGGCACTCCCAACGTGCGCTCACGACCTGCACCAAGCTCATCTCGCGCAGTGGGTGGTGGCGCTGGTCTGCTCGATGCAGTACTGAACGGCAAGGACTATGCTTCACCACGACTTGCGCATCGAGGTCCGGCCGTCGGCGCCGACGCCCACGACGATGACCGAGCTGGTGGTCCTTCTGGTCCCAACGCCGGCAGCTATGCCAACACACCCTCCGGTACAGGACCACCCGGTGGTGATGACGATGGAGATGTGGACGCAGAGGTCGACGAGAAGGCGTACTGCTACTGCCACCAGATCAGCTACGGCGACATGGTGGCATGCGACAACGAAGAATGCACCCGCGAATGGTTCCACTTGCCCTGCATCGGCATGACCAGTGCACCCAAGGGGACGTGGTACTGCGACGACTGCCAGAGTAAGCGAGAGGCAAAGCGGGCGCGAAGGGGACAGACGAAGCGGCGCGGGGCCGGTGGCGCACGCGCGAAGAAGCCTGCGGGTACGCCTTCGTGACTTGTTGCCGAGTGATTGGACTCTCTGGGATTTGTTTTTCGTTATCTGTATGTATGTACGCGGTGTAATGGGATCGCGGTCGTGTGTCTGATGACAGACAGCTGGCGGAAGGAGTGGATCCGGCACCCCCCGCATCTCTCCCTCCTGCCTCACGCGTCGACTGTTTTCGCGTCTGGATGACATTGCGTCAGATATGAGCAGCGCTTCTACAACCCCAAAGTCGAGCAAGCGGCCGCGGTCAATCGCAGAGCTTGCGACGGCTGCACAGGTGTACCCGTGGGATCCGACCAAGTCGCTCAAGGAGATCCTCATTACCACAAGCGCACTCAAGAAGAGCGGCGACAAGTACCGCGATGAAGGCGACCTCGAGAGCGCCTTTGTCGACTATGCACGCGCAGCCACGATCGTGCTCGAACGCATCCCGCAGCACGTCAGCTATCCGGACCTTAGCTCTGTCCATCGCCACAACCTCAGCCTCGTCAGTGTCTTGACTGGCAGACTATTCGACCCACTGACTCTGTTGTGCAGAATGGAAACGACATCCTGGACCGGATCGGGCAACTGAAACCACTGCTGAGTGACCGGTATGAGAAGTACACCGCAGACAAGGCTAGTACCCCGACCGGAGCTATGTCTAGTGGGGCTAGCGCATCCAGCGCTGCCCAACGAGCTAGGTCAGAGCGCGCAGACGCTGCACGATACCAGGCAGAGGAGAATGCAGCAGCGCAGCGCAGGCACGAGGAGGACGCGCGCCGGCAAGCGGACCGAGATGCGAAGCGTAGAGCTGCAGAGGACGAGTCCCGTCGCCGTGCAGAGGCAGATGCTCAAGCACAAGCACAAAAACAGCGCGAAGAAGAAGAAGCTACTCGTTGGAACCTGCAACAACTCGAGAGCTCGCTTCAGGCGTCAACATCGGCAGCAGCGCGCCAGGTCCAGCAGCACCAGCAGCAACAGCGCGCGATCGCATACATCCCACCGGTCATAGATGACATGTATTTACCCCAGCCGCATTCGCTTACCCGCCCACACGACGACGACAGTGCCTCAGAGTTTGGTAGTTCGAGTCTGGCCAATCGCACAGGGTTGCCACAGCCGCAGCCGGGTCATCCGCCTCCACGAGGGTACGTTGTTCTATGGCCCGGTACTCTCGAGTACACAGGCCGCACGCTCGCAGTCATGCTCAGCCGGTTATAAAAGAAACTCGCGCGCTGACAGACGATTCGCAGCGTTCTCGATCCAATTACAACCACCAGCGCACCGCCGACGGAAGCCGATTCGATCCAGTACCCAAATCTTATGAGCCCGCACCAAAAGACACAGGGATACGCACCATCACTACAGTCCATGTTCACCAGCCCACCCGGCGGCGGCGGTCTTCCACCTCCTGCAAACGGCCTGGGCGACACCATGCTCGGCCTCGACGTGACGGGCCGCATCCCGCAGTATCCGAGTTATCCGCAACGGACGCAGCCGTATGCAGGGCCGTCTGCACCATCCGGTCCGGCATTCGGATACGGCGGTGCACCTCAGCCGTTCGTCATTCGCAAGACAGCGTCAGATTACCCGCACGCGCCTGAACCGCGTCCCGATCGCCCGCCGAAACCGTTCGATGTGTACTCGTCTGTGCAGCACGGCCATTCGCAGGGTGGTAGCAGCAGCAGCAACATCGCACCCGTGCAGGCGTACAAGAGCGCGCCGCCTGTGGTCAAAGCAAGCGAACTTCCCGCAGACGAGCTGCCGTCACGCGACCTCAAGCCCGTGCTCTTCCCGCGCGACACCCTGACCAAGTTCGTTCAAATTGCGTCGTACAACACGAGCAAGAACCTCGAGACGTGTGGCCTGCTTTTGGGCCGGCTCAAGCGCAACGGGAAGGGATACATTGTGACGACGCTCGTGATCCCACGGCAGCATGCAACAAGCGAGACGTGTACGATGGACGGCGAGGAGATCCTGGCAGATTACCAGCTCGAACGCGATTTGTTGACGCTCGGGTGGATACATACGCATCCGACGCAGAGCTGTTTCATGAGCAGTGTCGACCTGCATACGCATGCGTCGTACCAACATATGCTTCCCGAGGCGTTTGCGGTGGTGTGCGCGCCTAAATCGAGGCCAAAGTGCGTATGCGCGCAATACGGGACTTGTACGAAACTGACGGGATCTGCTCTGCTGTAGCTTTGGCGTCTTCCGGCTCACGGACCCGCCTGGGTTGCAGACGATCCTTGCATGTAGCTCCAAGAGCGCGTTTCATCCTCACCCACCGGATATCCCCATCTACACCGTGCGTTCAAGTTTGTTTCTGCGCGATTCTCTAATATTAATCTTTTCCCTTAGGACGCGGACAAAGGGCATGTCCTCATGCAGGACCTGCCGCTCGAGATTGCAGATTTGCGTGACCGCCAATATTGAGACGACCGTTCACCGACGCGCCATCAAACGACCTCAACACGCAGTAATCTATTCTTCGCCATATCTAGTCCGCTGTTCGTGCTGTGGTCGTCGTGGTCTCTGATGACTTGCCCGCTCTCTATTCCCCGCCATTCGCACCGTCCTCCACCCCGCCTTCTTTTATTCCCAAGCTCACGTGTCCGCCTCATCTATTTCCTATCGCAAGCACACCCGAATCCCGCGCACGCACTCACCATCCTCCTGTCTCCGAGTCATCCGCATCCCCGTCTCGACCATCGTGCCTCTGTTTGAACATGTGTAACTTGCTGCTTACTTGCTCAATTGCATCGGGCCTGCGTGTATCAGATATGGATATCGTTGTAATGAACTTTGCTTGTTGGTGCCTACATAACGGTTGTTTGATTTTTGAGACTCAACGCGTAGCTTATCGCGGTCCGCGACCCGACAAAGGAACAGTAGCACATTCAAACAGCGGTACTTGAGCTAACTGAAGCCAGCGATATCTCTTGAAATCGTAGAATGAAGTTCCATGAACAGTAAATCCCTCGTGGCCTCCGTAAATCGTTTACGACCAAGTCACAAGATTGACCATAAGTATGCGCCATTAAGACACATCCTTGACTCCTCCGCTACCACAAAACCGTATTTATGAGCTCTGAGGCAGCATTCGCGCACAGCGGTTTATGGGTGAATTTAGGTGGTAAGATGATTCCGGAGTTAGCGAGGACGCGCGTGACGTCGGCCCGGTATCAACCGAAACCCCTCTTCCTCCCTCCTCCACCCTCTCAGTGGGTTCCTCACCAGTGACGCTGCCACCTCGACTGGCCGCGCAACATGATGTCTTCTGCTCCAGGACCGACACCGGTCACCTGGAGCTACCTAGTCATCCGTCACCTATTCAAGTTTGTGCTCACAATCTTCTTCGGAAATATCGTTGTCGAGAACACGCACCTCATCCCCGAGGATGGGCACCCGGTCATCCTCACGGCGAATCACAGTAATAGTCTGACTGACGCCGTGCTGCTCGTCGCGTCCGTTCCCCATCGTGTGCGTCTCGAAGTTGCTTCACAATAGCCGGTCGTCGCTTGTGCGCTGACGCACTGCCGACGTATGTCCAGCGTCGCTCCATGCTGCGACTCACAGCCAAGTCGACTCAGTTTGGTCACCGTACATTTACAAGTTGGCTCATCGAGTCGGCGGGCACCCTCCCCTTGATGCGTCTAAAGGACTACGGCAACGACAAAACGCAGGTGGACAACAAAGTGGTTATGGCAAAGCTCATTGAAGCGCTCGGGGTTGGGGATGCTGTCTGCCTCTTCCCAGAGGGGATGAGCAGATTTCATCCCGAGGTCGCACCCATGAAGACAGGCGGTGGGTTACAGCTCTCGTGTGGCGGACAGCACTGAACTGTTGGTCGACAGTGGCGCGCCTCGTGTCAGATGTGCTTTCGAAACAGCGAGACGATCCCGACTTCAAGATCTCCATCGTCCCAGTCTCGGTGACGTACATGTGCGCTGAGCCTTCGTGCATCCTGTGGAGTAGGTGCTGAGCATCATCGAGCAGGCACCGCCAGCATTTCAGGTCAGATGTGCTCGTCAGCTTCCACCCACCGATCACATTTACTCCCAAGGTAGGCTATTCTCCTTGTGCTCTGCGTTCATAACTTACCTTGGCGTGTCAACAGGACAACCCGGAGCTCGTGGAACCCGTCGACTTCAACAATATCCGCGAGGTTACGGCGATGCTTAGCGACACCATTCGGTCTGGCACCCTTGACGCGCCGTCCTGGGACTACGTGCGGACTGCAAAGCTCACTACACGGCTTTACGCGCCATTGGGTACGCAGATGAGCCTCGGCGAGTATGTGCGCGTCACGCAGCGTTTCCTCGAGGCGTTCAAGGCAAACACTGCGCTTGAGGGCAAACTGGACCAGCTACGAAAGGACCTGAAGGTTCGAACATGCCTTCTTTGTGTCCCTCTTTTTCTCAATAACGTGCGCAGGAATACCAGGACCAACTGGTCAAGTACGGGATCAAGGACGACCGTGTTCGCCGACAGCTTCCTAGACGCAAGATTCTGCACCGAATGTGTCTTCGACTGCCGTGGGCCATTTTCCTGTTCACGCTCTCGCTGCCCGGACTCGTACTCTGGCTACCCGTCTTTGTCACGACGATCTTCGCCGTCCACAAACTCTCTGCATCAGGACCCGTGTGGGACACGTACGACGAGTGAGTCTCCCTCAGGGCTGCCACCGCAATCTCACAATGCCACGCAGATACGCACAGTACAAGCTCGTGTACGGTCTCGCTAGCGGGCTTATGGTCTGGTTTGTTACGGTCATGCTCACGTTGCCTATTGCCGTGTTCACTTTCTTCGGCGTACCGGCTCTGATGTGGATGTCGCTGCGCTGGTTCGAGGACGCTGTCTCCGCTTTCCGAGCTTTCATGGCACTTTTGCGCCTGTTGCGCGTTGGCAAGCCGACACTCGCAACACTACGCACTCGACGCGAGGGCCTCCATGCGCGCGTCATGACGCTCGCAAAAGAACTCGACCTCCCGGAAGATCCAGAGACGTACTTTGCCACAGCAGGTGGCCGGGAGAAAGGTCGCATCATGGGCCGCTGGGACTCGAATGCGCGGTATTTCTCGCTACGCCGGAGGAGGAAGAAGGACTGGAATGAGACGCTCCGGCTATACGACAAGGTCGACTTTCCCGCAGAAGATTTCTGAAGTGTAGTTGGAATGGATAGAATGGATAACGTGCGACATTTTTTAACCGAACAGCTTGGTTTGCTGCTGGGGGCTGATGAAGAACGCGGGGAAGTACGTAGCAAGCAGGCCAATGAGAGCGAAACTGGAGGGCAGGCAGAGTGAGTATTTGTGTGACACGCATCATCGGCCAGACGTACGCAAGAATGCTGAAGCCACCGCCACCCGAAGTCCCCTCCTTGGTGCGCAAAGGCTGGTTCTGGACGACCGAGAAGACGTCGAAGAACAGCATCGGCCATGCTACAAACGTTGGTGTGAGCAGCAACGCGGTGCGCATGCTGCAGGGAACACGCACCCATAAACTTGTTGCGGGTCATCATGACCACGGTCGACATGGCGTAGGCGAATGCTTGGTAGCCGTCATATTGCTTCTGCCACGAGCGAGGCAGCGACAGCTTCACTTCCCTGGTTGAGTCGCGGGGGTCGCTCATGGTGCAGACTGAGTTACGACTACGGGCGCTTGTCGGTTTGAGCCGTGATCGCCCCCCGCCGCTCGGCCGCGTGCCTTGAGCAAGCATCGGCATCATGCTGTAGAGCTGACTCTAGGCACTTTGTACAATCAATGCAGCATTCACTTATGAGTCGGATAGTGGCTTTCGCATTCGCATGGCCTACGTTGGTTCGAGTCAGTGTCCAACTGTTCGCCAGGTGGACCCATACTGCCTTCCACATTATGTTTCTTTCACTATCTGTCACGATGTCCCTGAACGATTAGTTCAAGAGTCGGACATGCCTTGATCTTGAAGTTGCGCGAGGTGGCCATACGGGAGCTACTTATGCTTCCGGTCGGGACAAGCCTCCATCCTCTTCTCGTAGTCCACCGGTAGAAAACAGTGAGCACGCGCGCCGCTTTCACCTCCCTCACTTGCCACACGCTGACTGTTACCTCTCTGCCGACCCGTTACTCTGTGTATTGAATCTGTGCAGAAATGGCCCAGCGCGTCACGCTCCGCAAGCGCAACCCGTACAACACGACCTCGAACCGCCGTCGTGTCGTCAAGACGCCCGGCGGCAAGCTGGTCTACCACCACATCAAGAAGCCTGCAGCTTCCCCCAAGTGCGGTGACTGTGGCGTTTCGCTGCCCGGCGTGCGTACAACTTGACATCTGCAGCCACTCGCGCATGCTCACATCGGACTGGTCTTCAGATCCCTGCACTCCGTCCGCGCCAGTACGCGACGATCTCTCGCCGGCAAAAGACCGTCTCGCGCGCGTACGGCGGCTCGCGGTGCGGTGACTGCGTCAAGTCGCGGTACGTTCTGATCATGCTCCATTGCTCGCTCATGCTCATGATCTATCTATCCAGCATCGTCCGCGCATTCCTGGTGGAGGAGGCCAAGATCGTGAAGAAGGTCGTCAAGGCACAGAGCGTCGGGCGCAAGTAAACGAGCGCATTCGACGATTAGGTCGTGCGTTTTCTGCTTGTCGCTGCTCGTTCTGGTGTCGCCTCCGCTTCATGCTTTACTCCATGTGTACCTCCCATCGCATTCTTTCAAACCCTCACACATGAAAATGACGACCGAGGAAGTCGCTATGCCGCCAGAACCATCATCTCGCGCAAGTCTGCTTCCCACCGCGAACCAGAGAACATCTGTCCATCCTCTGGGAAGACAATCCGTTCGTAAGTTATCATTGCATGGATGAGTTCAACAAGTCCGCTGGTTCGATATGATGATCATAAGCATTTATCACGTCTGCTTCAACCCCAAACGCTCTCTTCCACAGGAGTTTGAGGCTGCTGCCGTGGCTGGTAATGGTTTCCGTGCTGCTGCGACGACTCGCCATGCGTAGTTGGGGTCTCGGCGTCCATGCGAATCCTCAGCCGCTGCACCTCGTCGTCGACCTCTGGAGCCGGTGCAGGCGTCTGTGTTGCTGCCTCTGCATGTGGGTGTCCATGACCATGACCATTCTCCTCGTCTGACGGCAACGCAATGGCACCCTCCCGCCTTTCGCCGCTCCATTTCCAGAACAGCGATGCGAGTAACGCCAGCGGGAACAGCACGAGGAAGACGATGGTGGTGACGAGCACCGGCACCGTGTGGTACGGCCCGAATGCTACGGCGAGCAGAGCGAGACATGCACCAAATGCCCAGACGAGATCTGCACGGAAGATGACGATGAGCAAGCCGATGGTGTTGGTGCCGATAAGCGCAAAGACCGCCTCCCATTGCCAGGAGGATTTGCCGAGTTCCAAAGGGTCCCAGGTGTGACCTTAGAATTGGACCGTCAGCCCGATGTCTATATGAGCGAGGACAGAAGAAAAACCAATTGCGATAAAGAGTGACTGCCAGAAATCGACAGTAAAGACCGCGACGAAGAACAACCGCACGGGGACATGAATGAATGCGATCTCCCACAACGTCGCCACGGACGGGCGGAGCAGCAGACGGAAGTTGGCGTAGAGAAGTAAAGCGACGATCAATCCGAGGAAGATGGTGCTGGCTATGAAGAATTGGAGGACCTGCGCAGCGCAGCAATGAGCTCCAGCAGAGAAATGCCATGACGACATCGACGAATTCTCACCCATGCAACGGCCCAGGCTGCACAAAGCCAGTTGGCGAGTACAAGACTGAGACCCAAGCTCACGAGTGCTTGCTGTGAAGAGAGGGAACGTTTTGTCAGTGTTGGCACGGGCGTAGGTGCAAATGAACTGCAGGGTGTGACAGCGCACCTTGGTCTCCTGCGAACGCGCAAACACGAGCAGCACACAGAATCCAATCTGAGAGACGGACAGAAGTGCCCAGTACAGTGTGAGTATCATTGCTGAGGGTGTGATTGCAGTAGCATGTTCGCGCGACACTTGAGCTGCAGATGGAGAAGGTGTCGAGACTCAGCAAGGTGCATAACGTGTTGTTATTCAAGTGCGCGTACCAAGAGATGGGTGCACAACAAAACTGCAGACAAGCACGGTAGCGAGGTTGATGAGGACCGCGAGCGGCGTCAGGACCTGCAGCCGCACGAGTCTGAGGAACAGCCGGACGTCCGGGTTGCTGAGGTCGATTCCATTGGGCGGCGCCATTATGGGCACGCAAAGTCTGTCGAACACGAAAAGGACGAGTCGAAAACGCGTGCGCACGTGTTGTGCGTGCAGGTCGCGTAGTTCCAAGTCAAGCCGAGAGCGCCGCCGCCGCTTGCCGCAGCGATCCTTATCCTAACGCGTCGATCATCTCGCGTGTCCCTCGACTTTATTTGCCCATGGCTGCCCCCAACACGCAACTCGCAGTCAAGATCGAGTTCAGCGGTGGGCTTGAGCTTCTTTTCGATAACAAGAAGAAGCACAATGTCACGCTGCCGAGCGCCGTCGACGGCAAGCCTGTAGACGTCACATACCTGCTCTCGTGGCTGCGAGACAACCTGCTCAAGGAACGGCCAGAGCTGTTTATGGAGGAGAAGACTGTGTATGCGTGCTCGATCTTTCTGTTCCTGCGGTGGCTGAGGCGATCTTTAGGCGGCCTGGAATTCTCGTGCTCATCAACGACTGTGACTGGGAACTCGAGGGAGAAGGCGACTACCAGCTCAAGGACAATGACGATATCGTCTTTATTTCAACCTTGCATGGTGGCTAGTAGCATCTAACCTCAGCATCGAATTGCGAAAGTTGGCTACACGCCGATCATGACCGCAGCAGTACTGGCCAGTCCTCATCGCAAGCTCATCCCGCCTTTTATCCATTAGGCAAGTATTGGAGTGTATTAACGAGATGTTGAAACCTCCTAGATGCCGAGAGCAGCGATAGACAACGCGGACAGCTGAACCATTAAAAGAATTCTTTCCTTATGCCAGACCCGACCAAGAAGAGATAATCGTCAGTGTGTTGTACATTTGATGTGTGCGAGAATGTGTGAAATGCAAGCAAACAAGCAAGTGGGGCCGGAAACTAGTACAGGTCGCGGTGACTGCGCGGCGACAAGGTGTCAGTAACGGCGCTCAAATCGAGGAAAGGAAAAGCGCAGGGCCTTAACTCCACTCACATTTGCATAGCGGCTGCGGCTTCCGGTGAAGCTGGCGCGATGCCGGTAATCCACCATTCGCCGAGCTTTTTGCCGTCGTGGGTTTCGTGCTGGTCGTCGTGTGCTGAGGACTCGAGTGAGACTTTGAGGCGCGGTGTAGTATCGTCCTCTGGCTCCTGGCGCACAACAGTGACTTCAACCCAGTGGTCTGCCTTGGCTGAGGTGTCCTGCCAGGCAGCGCGGAGCTCGGCCGCTGGAGCCGGCTGGAAGGCTTCCTCGTCGATCTCCATAACCCAGTAACCTACAGTCGCGTCAAGTTCCTCCTCTTCGCCAGTTGGGCTGCCGTATGCCGAAATAATTTGAGACTTGAGCCAATACACGGGCGAGTCACTTGCATCCTCGAGGTCGATCTGGGTGCGGATACCATCCACCCACGTGAGAAATACGTTCGGGCCAGTCTCACTGAGTGCAGGCGCAACAAAGCCAGGCTCAGCAGTAGCATCAGCCTTCGGAGTGTCGGGCGCAGCGGCTGGAGAGCCCTCTTCTGCAGTGGTGGTGACCTTCACATCTGTTGGGGCAGCCGCTGCGCTGGCTGGTACCTCAGTGACCTCTGCTGGCGAGTCTGGCTGAATGTCCTGTACAGCAGGCTCCGAAACAGCACGTTCGAGAGCAGGTTCTGGGATCTCTAGTGCAGGAGTAGGTGGTACGGATTCATCTGGCTGTGGCGTAGAGTCTTTACGGGGTTTTTTGGCAGACGTTGGCGGCTCAAGCTCGTCTTCGTCAGAGCTGTCCTCATACTTGCGCTTGGATTGCTTAGATTGCTCTGGTGCTGTGAATAAAGCGTGAGGTTCTGCTTGTCTGTCGACATGGCGCGCGCACGTGGCCGTGCGGGGGAATGCACACTCACTTTCCGGGGTAGCAGCCGCTGCTGGCGCGCTGCTCGACTCCGGAGCAGGGTCTGTAGCCATCTCCGTAGTATCTTCAGCACTCCGTCTCCATGAGACCATGCGCTTGAGAGTACGGAATACGCGAGACATGTTGTATGGTGAGCTTGAGTGTGGGCAAAGGACAAGCAGCAGTAAGCGGATCTCTGACTTGGGCGCCTCTTCCAACACGACCACATCTCTGCTTCCGGCTCTC
>Ga0247815_10002370_pt1 | contig 13955 bp, 16 predicted proteins | sample UWRJL194509B1_FD_181014 | JGI IMG/M metagenome (GOLD analysis project Ga0247815, IMG submission 181014) | Plant litter microbial communities from Arlington Agricultural Research Station in Wisconsin, United States - UWRJ-L194-509B-1 | ecosystem: Environmental > Terrestrial > Plant litter >... | reverse complement strand
TATTTTTCTATCTTCGCACCTCCTTAAACAAGGGAAATGATTCCGTAGCTCAGCTGGTAGAGCATTACACTTTTAATGTAGTGGTCCTGGGTTCGAATCCCAGCGGGATCACGAAAGCCTCAATGCAAGTTGAGGCTTTTTGCGTTAAACATAGTACTGAATTTTTCAGCCTATGGATATCGGGTTCAATCGTTATTATCCTTAGTCGAATTTCTCACTAAGCAGAATTTAGCAAACAGCAGTGTTAAACCACAGAAAATCAGTTGTCAGCGTCATTACAAGTGTTGTTCCTTTCCCTGCGTTTATTTCCCTTTAATGCTCCTTACAATAAAGATCACAGACATTATAAAAGTTATAATGTACAAAGTATCCAGGGCGGGTTTTTCAAATTTCATCTGCTCAGCATCGAAATGTTTGAAGATAGTCCATGCTAAAATGACCGCTATGATTGTGAATATAAATGCTTTTGCTTTTTTAGCGCCCATGTTTTCTGCTATTTAATGATATAATCTGTTAATGTCCCAATTAATAGTGCGGCCGTTGTAAAGCTAAGCATACCTAAAATGTAAGCAAAAAATGATTTAACATAACTGGTTGCCTTGCCCTTTTCATAAAATTGTCCAATCGCCCAGGTTATGTAGAAAAATCCTGCGATGCCTGCTGCAGGCATGAGGTGCAATTTTGTTAGTCCTCCTATAGCTCCAAATACGGAAAAAATCAGCATAGCCATTCCCATTACAAAGCAAAGTACGATGAGAATTTCAAAGAGATTGAAAGGATACCTTCTGAAAAATAGTTTTGTCCATAACGCGATGAAAATACCCATCAGGATGTTCGCATAGCCATAGTGTCCCTGTATCCATTTAAAAATAGAATTTGTAGCAGATATCTTGTCGTCCCGATAACTTAAATAAGCATCTTCAAAATGAAAAAGTTTACTGCAAACAGAATATACCAGCGAAGTTACGATGATGAATATAATGGGCTTAACTAACTGGCTCCTGTTTTCCAAAAGATAATTTTTGAGATTTCTGCCAGGATTTGTGAGTAGTTCTTTTATAGTGTATAAGATACCACGTTCAAAATGTAAGACATGTTCAATTTCGTGGATAATGTAATGACTGTCAATTCTTTTCAATTGTACGGGATGGCCACATTGAGCACAGTAATTCTGGCTCACTTCATTGTTACAGATTCTGCAGTTTGCTGAGTTCATATGCATAAGTCATTCTTAATTTAAGTGTCCATAATATAGCGGATTCATTTTCCGATTTTAATTGACTCAGCCACGGCATCTTTTTGTTTAGCTCTTTATGAAAGAGTGCCGATAACTGTTTTATTTTTTAAAATTATTAGTCACAAAAATTAGAAAAGAGATACGTATAAAAGCTACACTTTAGTGTAAATTTGTTCTTCAGTGTTTGCCAATTTGCCAAATGAAAAATGACATTACCACTGGTTTGTTAACCAGAAATAGAATCGCCAAACTTTCTGAGGAAGATGTGCTGCAGCAACAGGATTATCTGGAAGCTATAAAATCATTTGCCCGGCTAACTTATGAAAGTATCTATGTGATTGATTATGAAAAGATGGCGTTTGAGTATGTCTCAGATAACCCTCTTTTTTTATGTGGCTACACGCCTGAAGAAGTACTAGCACTAGGTTATGAGTTTTATTTTAAAAACGTCCCGGAGGATGATTTACAACTATTGAGTATCATAAATCAGGCAGGATTTGATTTCTTTGATAAACTGCCCCAAGGGAATCGAAAGCTGTACACGATCACCTACGATTTTCATTTGATAAGCAAAGATGGCAAACCCATGCTGATTAACCACAAACTTACCCCGCTGCTGCTTACTAGTACAGGAAAAATGTGGAAGTCGATCTGTATTGTCTCTATCTCACCGCACCAGCAGGCGGGGAATACCTGTATCAGTAAACAGGGAACCGATGAAATATGGCAACTGGATCCCAAAACACATCTATGGTGTAAAGCACTGAAGCAAAAACTCACGAAAAGGGAAACAGAAATATTGCGGCTTCATGCCCAGGGACTCACAATCAACCAGATTGCAGAGAAAATATTCGTGGCGCCAGATACCGTTAAGTACTACCGGAGACGTATTTTTGAGCGCCTCAATGTCAGGAACATGGTAGAAGCGCTCTCTTATGCCGTAAATAGCAAAATCATCTAGTCCGTCGCGTTGGTAATGAATCGGGTATTTGTCTAAAACAGAGCTGCCGACAACCTTAAAAAAAGATATTTGTTACCTTGGTAACCAGAATGAAATAATAATTAAAAAATTCTGTGGAGACCATCTGCTAATTATTGATATTTTTAATAACTTAGGGTTATGAAAAAAATTCGCTGGTACAACTTTTTTAAAAGTAAGACGTACGCATCAATTTGGTATATTTCGTTTATACTTTCGATGCTATACGTTATCATTTTCAGTTAGCCGATAGTAGCTGCCTGCGCATTTCATTAGCAGGGAACAACTTGCCAAACTAGTTATTTAAATCATGTATTAAAAAGATAGGTGGTCAGTTGAGACATTAAATATGCATTTTAAATAGTCAAAGCGTAACCGCTGAGAGAATAGCATATCTTATGACAAATGATTTTAATTGTACGCGTTACGAGCGACCAATCTCAAAAGAATCCGCGTGTGCCGCAGGCAAATAACCAAACTTGATCAAATCGTTGAATTCCTTTATCACTTTGGTATTCCCATTATCCATTAATACGACGGTCGAAGATATATCCAGTACATTTCTATAATCATGATCCGTGATGATGAAGCCTTTATCTTTTGAGTGTTCTTTGATGAGCTCTTTTATAATTTCAACATATAAAGGCGCAACGCCATTGAAAGGTTCATCAAACAATAGGTATTTTGCATCAGAGTGTACTATCAACAGTATCTCTAAAATCCGTCGCTCACCACCTGACAGTTGTTTAATCCGACGGTGCACAAAGCTTTTAACGAGATCACTATCCATTATTTTAGCAGCGTTTTCTTTGTTACAGAAACAGCTGATGATGGTGCTGATTTTCATGTGGTCGGGCAGATAGCCATCTTGAGGAAGGTATCGCATCAGTGCTTTGCTTTGATATAAACTATTTATTTTTTGATCATCAATCGATATAAATTTATTATCTGCGCTCAACGATCCGAAAATGATTTTTAGCATGGTGGATTTTCCTGATCCATTTCTGCCCAGTAGGCCAACTACTTCGCCTTGGCTGCATGATATGAAAACATCATTTAGAATCTGCCGTCCACCAATCTGTTTTCTGATGCTATCAGCGTGCAGTCCGGTCATAAGGACGTAATGATAAATCCGAGGCTAATGCTAATAAATACTGTAATCAGCCATAAATTGAGTTTGCTAAATCCGAGATTATGATAAAAATAGTATTCGTTGGAGTTCTTAATTTCGTAAGTAAAGTAATGGAAGGTTGGGGTCAATAAAATAAATGAAATTCCGGTTCCTGCAGAAATGTGATCACGCTTCATATAAAAACACGATAAAACAAAGGAAAGCACAATGGAAGGAATCAGGAGTTTAATATAAAAATAGTATAAACCTTTTACTGTTCGCATCTGGAGCCTATTAATTGGTTATGACAATATAAGCAATTATAGTACATTTTGGTTGTTCGTAATAGACGCAATCGATTTTTCGCATATTTGCTTTAGTGTTGAGATGTCGATGTCAGATAATTTCTTGATGTATATACAGGCCTTGCCCATTTTAAACTTTCCCAGGTCATTTAGCAGACGCTCGTTTTCTTCGGTGGGTGAGTACACATACAAGGAGAATTCTGCTTTGCGGGGAGAAAATCCGATCAGTGGAGCACTGCCTTCATGTCCACTGGGATATTTATAATTGTAACTGCCAAATCCAATAATAGTTGGTCCCCACATTTTTGGTTCAAAACCTGACCACTCAGTCATTAGCTCCACCAATTGAAAGCTATCAGATTTTTTAATATCATTTTCTACAAATGAATTGATAAAATCGGTAACGCTTACCTGTGTCTCCGTTGTTTTGTTTTTCGTAGCCATACATTTTAAAGTTACGAAGTAAATCAATGTAAAGGTAGGGGTGTACGCGCCAATTTAAGCACTTGCCGTTTAAGAATGCATATGGAGACGTGATGCAAGTAGCTCATCAACCAGTACGTTCTACAGTTACACTTCAGCTCTAAAATTCTTACCCATTTTCTCGCCAAGCGAATAATAATGCCTGAAATTATATATGAGCGGCGACCATTCTGAGGGATTAATATGGTTTTGATTGATCAGTAAATTATCATGAACCCTTACATTGATCACTTTCATGTGCATACAGGCAATTAAAGGCACTGAATCAATAGTAGACTCGATGATATAATGATTTTGCAACACACACTCCAGCTGTATGGGACAATTAGCAATGGCCGGAGGGGTAACCATTTGAGCAGACATTCGCTTAAAGTTCCCCGCGGCAAATTTATTATGCTCGTACCTGTATTTTTCGCGTTTGCCTTCAGGCACGGGATTTAGCCCGGTCAGATTTGAAATCATTTCTATGTTTTCATATAAATCTGCGGAGGGTAGATTTACCACACATTCTTTATTCATGATAATATTTTGATAGGTCTTGCTATCACATCCCAGCCCCAGGACGATATTGTATCCTAGAGCCCATGCTGAAGATATCGGGCCGATATTCGCGTTTCCATGCGGGGCAACCGTGGTGATTAGGGCCACGGGTGTACCAAAATAAAGTATTTTAGGCTGAACGGTTAAAAAGTTGGGTTCATTTTCTGTAGTGATCATAATTTCAGCGTCTATGTGAGGCATTTTAACGTAATTCCAGTGATGTGAATTACGATGGCCTGGTGCATCAAATGTCTATTAAATTTAAAACCCATAGTTCAGTTCAAAATGAACTATGGATACATCTATTGAATTATATTTGAATATGGAAATTGAGCAGCTAGAACGTATTGCCGCTTTGATTGGCGAACCAGCCCGCATAAAAATATTATGGGCCCTAATGGATGGCACGGCTCATACAGCAACAGAGTTATCGGTAATAGCTGAAATCTCTCCGCAGAGCGCCAGCATGCACTTGAATAAATTGGTATCGGCCGATTTGCTTAAAGTCATTTCTCAAGGTCGTCACAGGTACTATAGTTTTGCAAGGGAGGATGTGGCCTATACAATTGAAGCGATGGCCAACCTGATTCCGCCAGCTGGTATAAGGACGGTACAGAAAATATCAAATGACCCGTTCAGATATTGCAGAAGTTGTTATGATCATGTGGCAGGTAAAGCTGGTGTAGCGATTACAGATCGGATTTTAACACTGGGTTATCTAACAGAAATAGACAACACCTATCAGGTGACTGGTGAAGGACATGTTTTCTTCAACGATTTTGGTATTGATACTGAAAAATTATCAAAGAATAAGCGCATAGTGGCGAGGCCATGTCTTGACTGGAGTGAGCGAAGGCTGCATTTGGGCGGTTCGCTTGGTGCTGCCCTTTTAAATAAGATGTTAGATGAACACTGGGTTCGAAAAGTTCAGAATTCACGGACGTTAGTTTTTACCTCCCTTGGGAAGAGTATTTTGTACGAAAGGTTGGGAGCGGAGCTTTAGCTGTTTACTATCTCTGTTCCCCACTTATAGTATCAGCTCTTTCGGGATTACAGTTCACAAACTTGAACCCATTTGGCAAATCGCCAGTCACTTGTGTCATGACCTTCCCGTTCGGTGTATTAAATTTTACGTTTTCAAACAATATGTTACTGGCGTCCAGTGATGTGATAAGCGAATCCCCTGAGGTAATAACTGCATTCCGAATCGTAATATCCTTCGCATCGGCGGCCGCAAATATCTTTTGACTTTTTATATCTGCATTTTCCACCAGAAAGTTGATCACCGGCGATTCTGGTATGCCCTGGATATTTACAAACATTCTGGCGTTTTCAACAATGATATCACGTGCTACAACATTGCTGTATTTTGGGGTCAATCGACCAACAGGCCGTGCGGGCAAACGTACAGCTTCGCCAGCAACATACTTCGCACTACCCAACATATCAAAATGAAAAGCTTCTTTCCGTAAGTTCATTCTGATGCGTTCGTAAATAAGGTTTTCGCCACCTCCACCACGTGGACGACGCGTTTTAAAACGAACACCAACGTCAGTTTGATTGAATACGCAATCATGCACATACAAATTTCGGATCATCGCTGCAGTTTCGCTCCCGCAGGTAATACCTCCATGTCCTTGCTGCGCCAGGCAGAACCGCACAACTATATTTTCAGAAGGTTTATTTACACGGAGACCATCTTCACCACGACCAGCTTTGATAGTAAAACAGTCGTCACCACAGTTTAGCGTGCAGTATTCAATCAGCACATTACGAGAGGATTCAACGTCGATGCCATCTCCCCGCGGGATGCCCACGGAATTGACAGTAATCCCGCGTATAATGACGCCATCGCAATACACTGGTACGATGTTCCAAAATGGGGTATTTGATAAGCTAATGCCTTCAATGTATACTTTTTCACAGTTGATAGGGGAGATAAACATCGGTAAAAATGTACCCGTGCCGTTTTTGCCGTCGTACACCCTTTGTGCTACTGGTGTTTTTACAGGAATAGAATCAGAATTGCCTGTCCCGCGGGTAATTGAACCTCCGGGCGGCGGGCCAACCAGTTTCCCTTTTCCGGTAAGGGCAATATTTTCCTGCCCATTGGCATATATCAGCGCGCCAAAAGACATCACCTCAACACCCTCTGTGCGGGTAAAAACTACTGGCAGATAATCCTCCATATCGCCGGTAAAATGTAGTTCTGCTCCTTCAGCGAGGTGTAAGTTGACATTACTTTTAAGACTGATCCTGCCGGTTTGCCAAATGCCCCGAGGCACTATCACTGTGCCTCCTCCTTTAGCACTCACTTGATCAATAGCCGCCTGAATGGCTTTTGTAGACTTTGTATTTTGTTTGGCACCTTTTTCAGTGATGCTGATTGACAATTTGGGGAATATCGGTTTCTTGAAATCAGGCATACCAAATGGCGCTTCGACTTTTTTAATTTCTTGGGGTAAACGCGCTGCGCCTACTTGTGAAATAGTGGGGACGGCGGTCGTAACGCCTGCTATCTTGGTGGCCTGCCCGAGCGCAATAACCTGTGATAAACTGAAAAGTATAAGTATATAGTAACGCATATTTAGTGTACAATCTGTTATGCATGAATTGCAGCTGTTTGAACTGAGGGCAACTCGTATTGCGTGGTTATTTCACATTTGGTTTAATCTGAGAAAGATATAAATAAATAATGTAGAAATATGGCCGACGATATAAATAAGCAATAGCATTGATGACCTGAATCAAAAGAGCCTGACTATTCTGCCAGCTTAACAGGGGACAGGTCGTTCATTTCCTCCTCAGAAAATAGCGTATAGTGTATCTTAAAGGTCTTATTTAAGGGTGTTTCCAAAGAAAAGCCGCCCACACCAAAGCCATCGAGGACATCCAGGTTGAAATGTGAAAATTTCCAGTATTCAAAAAGGTCTCTGTCGACCCAGAACTCGCAACCCTCAACTTCGCCAATGCAGACATCGTTCATGCGCAAATAATAGCCGCCCTTTTCAAAACATTGCGGTTGCGTGCCTTCACAGCAGCCACCGGCCTGGTAAAACATCAGTTCGCCATGGTTTTCTTTCAATTCCCTAATCAGCTCAATAGCTTTGTCGGTCGCCGCTAATCGTTCAATCATCGTTAAGCTTTTATTCAAATTTACAGATAAAATTAAAGCGCAAAGACCCTGCTTTGCGCTTTTGCAATCAACTAAAAGAAACCTAATTTATTTTTATCGTAAGAGATCAGCATGTTTTTTGTCTGGCGGTAATGGGCAAGCATCATTTTATGGTTCTCCCTGCCTATACCCGATTGTTTGTAACCACCAAAAGGTGCACCAGCGGGGTAAGAATGGTACTGGTTGACCCATACACGGCCCGCTTGTATCGCACGCGGAACCTGGTACAGTTGGTGGGCATCACGTGTCCAGACACCGGCACCCAATCCATATAAGGTGTCGTTCGCAATTTCTATTGCCTCTTCTTCATTTTTGAAGGTAGTAACCGCCAGCACCGGCCCAAAAATCTCTTCCTGGAAGATGCGCATTTTGTTATGGCCTTTAAACAGCGTTGGCTGGATATAGTAACCGCCCGCTAAATCGCCCTCCAAAGTATTTACATCACCTCCAGTCAGTACCTCGGCACCTTCCTCTATACCTAGTTTGATGTATGAGGATATCTTTTCATACTGGATCCGCGATGCCTGGGCGCCCATCATCACCGTTTTGTCGAGGGGACTACCAACTTTGATAGCTTTGGTTCTTTCAATTACTTTGGCAATAAACCTTTCATAAATATCTTCCTGTATCAGTAACCTTGACGGGGCGGTGCAGATTTCACCCTGGTTTACAGCAAACAATACAGCACCTTCAACGGCTTTGTCTAAGAATGCATCATCCTCGTCCATTACAGAACTAAAGAATATATTAGGCGACTTTCCACCCAGTTCCAGGGTTACAGGTATAATGTTTTCTGTCGCATATTGCATGACCAGGCGACCAGTGGGGGTAGATCCTGTAAAAGCAGCTTTAGATACTTTTGGATTGGTTACCAGTGGACGTCCAAGCTCAGATCCAAAACCATTTACAATATTAACAACTCCGGGAGGCAGTAGGTCGCCGATTATTTCCATCATGACAAGTATGGAAGTTGGTGTGCTTTCCGCTGGTTTTAGCACCACACAATTTCCTGCAGCTAATGCAGGAGCCAGTTTCCAGACCGCCATGAGGATTGGGAAATTCCAGGGAATGATTTGCGCAATTACACCAAGTGGCTCATGAACTATCAGCGAAACGGTCAGATTGTCAAGTTCAGCAACTGAGCCTTCTTCTGCACGGATAACACCTGCGAAGTAGCGGAAATGGTCAATTGCCAATGGAATGTCTACATTGATAGTCTCCCTGATAGCTTTTCCGTTATCAATGGTTTCAACAGTTGCCAGGTACTCGAGATTATCCTCTATCCGCTGAGCAATTTTGTTCAATATATTGCTTCTTTCAGTGGCCGAAGTTTTGCCCCATGTTTTAAATGCTTCATGTGCGGTGCTTACGGCAAGGTCGAGATCTTCTTTAGATGAATGGGCCGCTTTGGTAAATACCTTTCCGTCAATAGGGGAGATGTTGTCGAAATATTTCCCGTTAACCGGGGGCACAAATTTACCACCAATGTAATTGTCGTAATGTGACTTGAATTCTGGTCTTTCTACTAGATTTTCCATTTTTTTGATATTTGGTTAACACAAACCTAAGGGATAAGGGGGCGTGTAGATAGTAAAATCGTTTCATTCAGTAGCATTATAGTTGCAGGGTTGTATCATCCATAACAGATTTATTTTGGTATATTAGATTTGTTATCTAACCAAATCCGCTGTGTGATGCAATATAAACTGAACGACGTAAGGCTAAGTAATATTGACAATTTGCAAACCCTGGTTGAAAACCGAACCTTCTACACGCTGGAACGCTGTGAGCTCAATGTGTTTGAAACCTATAAAGAATCTTATAAAGTCCCTCTAACATTCAACGATTTTGTAATCACGAGCATGTTGCGGGGCAAAAAGGTGATGCATTTGTTTGATGATAAGGGCTTTGACTATATACCCGGGCAGACGGTTATTGTGCCTCCTAACGTAACGATGAAAATTGATTTTCCAGAAGCTACGCAGCTAAATCCCACGCAATGTGTTGCGTTGGCTATCGAAAGCGAGCAAATTAAGCATACACTGAATTATCTGAATGAATTTTTTCCCAAGGAAGATAGCAAAGCAAAATGGGTACTCAATTACGACGAATACCACTTCTATAATAATGAGGAAATTGCCTACCTGATCAACAAAGTAATCAGGATTTGCTCTGAGGGTTCTACGGAGAAAAATGCATTGGCGGACCTGAGCTTAAAAGAACTATTAATCAGGATTATGCAGAGCCAGAATTTGAAGTCAGTTGTCGACCAGCAGGTGAATATCAATCAGAATCCTTTTGCCTATGTAATTGGATATATCAAGGCTAACCTGAATGAAAAAATCAGTATTGAACACCTCAGTAACAAGGCCTGCATGAGTAAGGCTACGTTTTACAGGTTGTTTAAGCGTGAACTCGGTATCAGTCCCAACGATTATATCCTCGCGGAAAAAATGAACAGGGCTAAGGTGCTCTTATCTGATCCGGCAAACAAAATATCTTTCATCAGTTATGAACTGGGATTTGCTGACCCGAACTATTTCATCAGGACATTTAAAAAGATAGTGGGTATGACGCCGGGAGCTTATCAATTAAGAATTGGTAACAGCTTCGTACACTAGGAAACCACAAGTGTTCTAGTATAAAAAGCTAGTCCTACAGTTGTGTAGCGCAACCGTACTGTCTTACTGCCTGTTCACTTTGTCGAAGATCATCCTGCCTGTATCCGTCTCGATGCTTAGTTGTTTTGCAGAGAGCAAGTATTTTCCGCTGAGCTGCAGTGTCTTTTTCGTTGTGTCGTCAGCCGAATTTGCTATCATTCTGATATGGCTCATTTTATATCGGTTTGCATAACCCTGCATTAAAATGCGGTCTTTTGTAAAGCTGTAATTTCCGTTTGCAATTATTTTATTATCAGATCTTTCAGTGATTTTGAAGGTGTTATTTGCTTCAAAATATAGTCGCTTGAATGGTGCCGAAGGATCTGTATTTTGCCAGGTACCATAAAACTGGGTAAGGCCCATGTATTTGCTTTTTACACCACTTAGCATCATAAAAAATCCTATAAAGGCAATCGGAATATAAACCCACTTAATCCCTCTAATGTTATTGAACCATCCTGGATGTTCCTGATCCTCAAAGATTGGTGGCTCTTGGTAAAAGTATTTAAAGAAAAGGCGGAACTCGGAAAAGAAAACAAACAGCGCCATGATTGTGAGTACTGTAGCCATGCCTTGGGCTCCATTTACATCGTACGCAAAGTCCACCAGTAAAATATTCACCATAAAGCTGAGATAAAGCACAATGCCTATCCTGGTGGTCTTTCTGAAAAAGAGGAGCAGGGAACTGGCTATCTGCGCGGCGGCGATACACATCCCGTACCAGAAAGAATAACCGAAATAATACCAGGTTAATTCAAATCCGCTGAGCAGTCCAACTGGTTTATCATATGTACTGGGTTGCGACGTAAATTGCGTGCCTAATATTTTTGCAAAGGCGTATACGATGATGATTGTCGCCAAATAATAACGGCAAAATGTGTGCAGATAGAAATGTGTTTTTCTCCAATTCATAAGGCTCGTTCTTTATTAGGTTAATGAGGTGTATTAGTCTCTTACTAAAATTATTAAAAAATTATGAAAATTTCTACAAATAATAATACTAGATTAATTATGAATGTAGAAGTTCCTCGTGGTTATCTTTCATAAAACGGTATAATTTTGGAGTTGGGCGGTTTCGCAAACACAGGTAACTTTAAACTTCCAGTCTATATTGGCAACTAATTGATCATTTTTAACAATGGAGTTTAATAAAAATAGCCGCCCAATAAACTGGTACGGCTATCATTTTATACATGAAAAGAAAAAACAATGTGCTAAACGTTAGGAAAATCCTATTTCTTGTCCAGATACAAAATATGCGGTTCGCCGGTTTCTCCAGCTTGTTTTCTGTTTGCAGCGACTTCTGGCATAGCAAAAAATTGAACACCATGCCTCACAGTATTTGTAAGGCATGGTGTTCATTATCAATTTAATAAGCCTGCTTTAATTTAATAATCCTGCTGTTGTTTTACTACAGTAGCTTCAAGTTCAATTGATAATGTTTCATATAGTACTTTCACTTCACACAGTGTTGTGGCTTGTTTGATTCCATGTTTAGCTATCCATGCCTGCAAAACATCAAAGCAGGTCCACAGCTCGTCAGACTTGGTCGTCAGCACATTCAAACGCACAATATTCTTAACTTCATATCCCGCTCCTGTAATCACTTTTTCAAGATTCTCTATTGCCAGATGTAATTGTGTTTTAACATCTGCTGTGCTTGATGTACCGTCAGCGTGAACCGCCGCCTGTCCAGCACAATATAGTGTGCTTTCAACATTTTTTACCTCAACGGATTGTACATAACTTCGACTATCTTGCCATTCCCATGGGCTAAATTCTCTTTTTTCCATATCTATTTTTTTGCGCAAATACGATCTGCATGTCCGGCGCTAACGATTACCTTTGAACATTCAGCTGCATTGCAGTTTAAAATTGCTGATACAAATTTGCAAAGAGTATTAATATTATAGGCGTGAGCTAACTCACGATTTTGCAGTGACCTAGATCACACTAGGAGGACAGGCGGCTCAATGTTTCCCTGGACACACCAAGGAAGGTTGCAAGATGAGTTTTTGGTACACGTTGTACCAGTACAGGATACAATTTTATAAATTGTTCATATCGCTCTTTGGCGTTGGAAGTGAGCAAGGAAATGATACGTCGCTGTGATGAAACATGACCGGAATTGGCTTTCATCAAAAAGAAGTAGGCCACTTTTTGCATACCGCTGCATAGCTTATGGTAATCTTCGAGCAGGATACACAATACTTCTGTATCTTCAAGACATTCAAGTGATAGCGTGGCCTTACCTTGTGTGAGGTATGCCTGAAAATCGCTTTCCCACCAATCTTCCATCGCAAAAGCAATAATATGCTGCTTCCCCGACAGGTCGGTATGCACAAGTTTTAAAAGTCCTGTCACCACGTAATATGAATACTTAACGCTGTCACCTTCCTGGATTAAAAACTGATGCTTTTTATATTTTTTAACAGTAAAATGCGACTGTACATATTCAAATTCTTCGTCAGTGAGGGCTATCGTTTTTTCAATATGTTCCCTTAGTTTTACTTTAATATCTTCCATAGGGTTGTTACGGCTACGCATGAAGTGTGTGAACCACAGAGTTGTTGATAACACCCGACCAGTTCATTTGTAAAAGTAGTAAAATTCTGATAGTACGTTATGGAAGGTAACGCAGGCTAGTTTTTTAATTTTTTCAGATGTTCTGCAGAATTGGCGTTTGATGGGTCAAGTTCAACAGCGACGGTATAATTTTTAATGGCAAGGGCTTTATTTCCTGTGCTTTCATAGGTCTCGGCCAGACTATCATAGGTGTTAGCGCTCTTTGGGAAGAGAAATACATTGAGCTTAAAGATTTCAAGGGCTTTATTTTTCTCTCCTTTACCGAGTAGTTGATAACCAAAACTATTGATTTCGTTCTCTGAATACTTGAAGTCAGGATTAATATTAAGTATGTCCTTTACCACCGGAATCGCCTGGTCAAATCCGTTTTGGTTTAATTTTCCTAGTAAAGTATTGATCGCGGCCGAATAACCAAATCCAACCGAGGATCGTTCTGCAAGGCTAAAATTGAGCTCGTTGTAAATGGTTTGACCTATCCGGTCCAGCGCATCCTGAGCGGCATTATCACTTTCGTTTGAAAGAGCAATAAATGCAAAATCCCGCTCCGGATACAATACACCGTAAGAAGAAAAACCAAATGTACCTCCGGAAGTCCAGATTTTTCTTTTGCCATCGAAATTGGTTTTGGTCCACCAGTTTAATCCAACCGCGGTACTTTGATCGCTGCCCCATGTTATCTGATGGCTAAGTTTGACCTTTGGGTCTTTTTCTTTTAATTGATAACTCATATAGCTGATCATATCTGCTAAACTTGACCTGATTGCACCACCACTACCAGCATCTTCAGGGACCTCGGGCATCACTACGCCCTTATCATTATATCCGATTGCTGTAATTGGTTGCAATGATGCAGGAAGCGATACAAATGTGCCCGTCATC
>Ga0247815_10002369_pt1 | contig 13956 bp, 18 predicted proteins | sample UWRJL194509B1_FD_181014 | JGI IMG/M metagenome (GOLD analysis project Ga0247815, IMG submission 181014) | Plant litter microbial communities from Arlington Agricultural Research Station in Wisconsin, United States - UWRJ-L194-509B-1 | ecosystem: Environmental > Terrestrial > Plant litter >... | reverse complement strand
GATGGCTTCGGAACTGGAGCTGCGACGGGAGGCGCCGGAGGCGGAGGCGGCGGTGGTGGTGGCGGAGGCGGAGGCGGCGGAGCTGGTGGTGCGCTATCAGTCACGCTAGCAGGCTCGTCCACGACTTTGGCTTTGGCCTTAGCTTTCCGCGATGGCTTCGGAACTGGAGCTGCGGCAACAAGCTCCGGTTCCGATTCCACGGCAGGTGGCTCTGGCTTCAGCGATACAACAGGAGCTGCTGGTTTCGGCGGTGTGGTTGAAGACTCTGGTTTTGGCGGTGCAGCGGGAGACTCTGGTTCCAGCTGTACAGCAAGAGACTCTGGTTCCAGCCGCACGACAGGAGACTCCGGTTCCAGCGCTACAACAGGAGACTCTGGTTCCAAAGCTACGACAGGGGGCTCCGGTTCTGGTGTTGCAACAGAAAAGGTCGACGTGCTGGGCGGGGTCGACGGAATCGATCTCGTGGGTGCCCGGGTGCGCAGTTGTGAGCCACTTCCGGGCGTCCCTGGGAGAAGAGGCGTGACAGGACGCTGAGACAGAGTATTGGACCGCCGTAGGTTCGCCGGCTTGGGTGGAACGGGAGGCGCAAGAACTCCGGATGAGTTCACTGATAGTTGACGTCCATGGCCTGGTTTCGGGACAGAAGGCGCAGAAGGTGAGGGAGTTTCACTGAGCGCGCGCTGAACGAGCGTCGCAGAAGAAGGACGCGATGGAGGCAGGAGTTCAGTTGTCTCCTTGGCCTTACTTTCCTTTGGCGCAGCAATCTTCACGACCTTGGTAGGCGCTGGTGGCGGCGGTGGAGGTGGGGGTGGAGGCGGAGGTGGAGGAGGAGGAGGAGGAGGCGGTGCAGTCTCGTCAGGGGGTGGCTCGTCGACAGATTCTGTCGGCGACTGGAAGCCAGCGGGAGGCGAAGGAGGAGGGGGTGGTGTTGAGGGGCGAGGCATCGGGGGCGCATCGACGGGGTCCATGTCTGTCCCGCCAATGAAAACGCTATGTCGTTGCTCCGTGATATAACGACTCAGCAGGTTCGTGGTTCGCAAACGCGGAATTGGTGAGGTTCGAGTAGTGACCGCCTCGACTTCCTCCACGTTCGCAGGTGGCTCCTCAGCGAATGGCTCTGCTGCTGCAGCCTCTCTAGCGGCCTCCACTTTCTTCTGCTGCTCCTCCCTGTACGCAGTCTCTGTCATTTCCATCTCCTCCGTCTTTGGTTTCCGCTTCGACTTTCGCTTCTTCCCACCCAGTGCGAGCAACCCTCTCTTGATGTACTCCTGCACATTCGCCTCATTAACGTCAGACGCCCTCAAGCCCTCCTTGTCCAGCTGCTTGACGAGGCCGTCCCATAGCTTAGTCTTCCCAAGCATGTCAACGCTGGCCGCCGACGTGTTCTTGCTACGGTCAAGCGAAAGATCCGCCGCGGCGTCGGATTTCGCGGAAGCCAAGAGCTGTTTGAGGTTATCCGTCGAAGGCGAGCGGGCATGCGTGGAGGAGGACGGGCCTGCGGTAGTATCCTGTCTGGTGAAATATGAAGAGGAGGCACCCATCAGACCTTTCAGCGCAGAACCGAATGCTGTAGGAGCGCGGAACAGGGCAGTTGCTCCGCTGCGCTTCGCCTTCTTGCTCGACTTCTTCGCTATAGATTCTGGCTCACCGTCAGTTTATTGCGTCGCGGAAAAGTGCGGAAACGAGGCTCACCAATGTCAACCTCAGCCTCGCTAGGTGGCACGCCATCCCGTCGGCACACTGCTGTCCAGATCTTCTCTGCCTCTTCGGCATCATCGAACAGTAGTCCAATGAGCCCATCACCATCGCTCTTGGGCAATGTATGCAACTGCTGCTGCGCGGCGTCGCGTGTGTACGCGAATACGCCACTGTCCAGGCTAGGCAGGTCGTAGTCCCAGCAGATGCCGCGAGTTCCGTCGAGGTCAATGAGTTTCAGGCTGACCGGAATGCTTGTCGGAGTTCCAGGCGCGACAGTAGGCGTCGAAGATTTAGACGTGGGAGAGAGAAGAGGTGGCACGGGGGCTGTAGGAGGAGTCGCTGAAGAAAACTTCCTTCCACGAGCTAGAGAAAAGGCGCGAGTGAGCGTGCTCGTAGGTGCCACATATGCAGGCGTGAAATCTGTGTCTACCGGCGTAGTTGACCCTGCCGATTGCTGAGCTCGTTTATCCTTCTTGCTCCGCTTGAAAGTCGACGTGCTCGGCTTGGGTGCCTCGACGGCCTTCTCTGGTGTTGCGGTGCCATCCTGCGCGACGCCTGGTAACCTCCGTACCACCACTAATGCCCCGTGCATCCCACTTGCTCTCCATTCTGATGTTGTGGATTTGCCTGTCTTTGATGTGGGGTGCAAGATCCTTGCGCGTGCAGCACCCAAGACTACATATGTCGAGCTGGGGAATACACTATGTATGTGCGCAGTGTCCGCGTCGGTGAGCGGTTGGTTGGTTGGCGTAGGCGGAGGACTAGGTGACTTGGCACGATCATCAGGTGGAGGAGTTGATTGAGCAGTGCGCAACGCAGTTCTGAACGGTGAAATAAGAGATGAAGTAGATGCGGTGCTGTTGTGACCGGTCACGCGATGAGCGCCAACCTTCGCTGGTGGAGGCGGCGGCGGCGGCGGCGGCGGTGGAGGGGGCGGAGGAGGTGGAGACGCGAGATCTAATGCGCTGGCACCAGGCTTATCGACAACGACTGTGCTATCCAAAGATGAAGTTGTCGTCTGAGTCTGGGTCTGCGCGAGTTGTACACTCGGTGCAGGCGATGTTTCTGGTGTTGCGGCGTTCCCCTGGCCAGAGCTCTTGCCAGAGGATGAGAGCGACTTTGCGCGCGCATGCCTTTTGATGCGCACTTGCGGGCGTTCGCTTGAGCCGAATAATCCACCGTCTATGGAAGGACGACGCGAGCTCGTGGCTGACGCGGCGCTCTTGTTGAGGTTGGTAGATGACGATCCATTAGATTGGCCACCGAACCAGTTCTTGAATGTTGATCGCCCAAGTGTTAGCCCAGACATCACCGACGGGTGTGAGGGCGTGCACTGGGAGTGTGCGTGAATGTATTATGTTCTATGAAAGCTGGAAGTAAGCAAGTTGTGTGTGACGGACAGAGTCAAGCATTGCATGACTGGCACGTACTACCGCGTTAGCGCGTGGGGCAGTCGGCAGCGAAGGGCGCTGACTGGTAGCGCTGGGTAGGAGCAGGGTAAGCAGAGAGGGCGAGGACGTGTTTTTGGTGGAGGTGAGGTGACGAAGGTAAGGGGTCAGACCGGTCAGGGACCAAGGAGGGTCAGCTGAAGGTCTGGCTTCTAATCGCGCACATCGCAAAGTGCGCCCACAGAAGCACTTACCTAGTGAGGGCCCGATTTGTGAAGGCCTGGCCGCACGCAGAGATACGGCGATTGGATTAGGAGGATTAGATGTCGACGATTGGGAAGTGGTACTGTTGTTGAAAACAAATGAACCTGCGACCCAGTGTTTGGGAAATGGCAGGAAGGGGAGGCGCACTGGCCGTGCGACTGATACTGGCTTTATGGGATGGAGTCGACAGTGCAGCCAGCTGGTGTGCAGCGTGGAGACAGTGTAAGAGTCGTGCGGGTAATATGCGGAGTGCACGAGGTGAGGGGTGAACTCGGCGTCTGAGTGGCAGCAGAGCCGCGCGCCAGCCTCGTGGTCGTCAGTCTCGCTCCGTCATTGTTCTTGTATTCACCCCAAATGACTCGGACCAAGTCCTAGACCATTAACATCATCAGAGAACCATGTCGTCTGATAGGCTTCGCCTTCTCCTTCGGCTGTCGGGCCTGGCAATGGGTGCGGGCCGCGACCATAGCGCTTCGCAGTGCTTGTATGATTTTGTATCGCTCTCGGGTTGAGGGGGTGGCGTCCCCATTGAACGTGGCATACCCTGCATGGATACTGAGCGGGAACGTCATTCAAAAAGGCAAGAGGGCGGCAATATACGGTAACCATTAAAGCGGAGCTCCAACTCGTTTCAAATTCCTTGCCTAGAGCCCTGCGCCACAGTTTCTCGTATCGCGTGCACCCACTCGCGCACTAGCTTGCCACAATGAACGCGAGCAGCGATGAAGATGATTGTTTGCGCGTTTACTGGCAGGCAACCCAGCGGCCCCCACTTGTCCCAAGCACGCAAGGTACGCGCCAAACACCACGCCGCGTCTCGAACACAGAACCCTGACGCGTCGCATTTGCCTGCAGCCAATACTATTGACTTGGACGATAACCACAGCGATGCGCAGCGTGGCAAGATGGGTCGCAGCTCGACTTTGAATGCCACAAGCTCCAAACCGCGCGACTCTTCAATCGGCATCGACACAGGCCTTGGACTTGGTTTCGGCGGGACGCGTCCCAAACGGCCGCGTGAATGGTCACGCTCACAGTCAGACCCGTCTCTTTCGCAAGAATCGCTCGATTTGGCCTCACAGGCGTACACCCATTACGACTCGCAATCCACTCAAGCGTTGTATCGCGACAACTTGGCTACGCGCAAGACCCGCCCTCCACGCGCCAACGCCTCGAACCGTGCTACAGCCAACATGGAAGCTGTCGAGCGACTGCAGACCATGGTCGTCAGTTGCATGCGCAAGATTGACGAGGCTGCCCAGCAAGATATCGCCAGGGCTGCTGCTGAACGCCAGGCTGAAGCTCAACAAAGACGCCGGGAGCAGAAGCGTGAGCGCATGACCAGGTCGCGAACGGAGGAACATGTCATGGACACCAAAACTGTCGACCACCAGCGTCCGAAGCGCCGTGGCATGGGCGAACGCACTTCGTCTGAACCGTTTCAGACCACCTACAAGCCACAACGTCCATTCTTGGCCGGCAGGAATACTGCGATCACAACCACCGATTTGCCAGTCCGTCTTCGTGCGTCCAAGGTTCGCCGCGTGGACGATGACGACGACTGGACTCTTGATGTTTCAATGCAAGACGGTGACCCTCTTCCGAACCAGCAGTCTGTCACCCAGCGATCACGTACACACCGCGTGGTGTCTGTCAACGCTGGGGCGAACACATCAGTTTTGTCAGTCAGCCCTGCGACCTCCGTCTCGTCGACCTTTTCATTTGCCAGCCCGGCGGCTTCCACCTCAAGTGTCAACACAACGCCCCAATCGAGTGCTTCCTCTGCAAAACACACGCCTCCCAACTTTGTACCAACTCCAGCGCCCGGGCCAACGCCAGCTCCGGCTTTGAGCGCCTCCCGCTCCAGTTCGTTGGGTACGAAGCAACTCGGGATGCGTCGTGGATCGACATCGCTCGCAACTCCCTCAGCACCAACTCCAGCACCGGTAAGTCGAGTGCAACGGATTGTCTCAGGCCCGCGGCAGTTTAAACCACCACAAGTGGTTGCGCCTGTGGCAAAACCGGCGCCGCCGCCCGAGCCTAAATCTCAGAAACGCCTACCTCCGCCTGGTGTCACAGTCCTGTACCCTCCACTCAAGCAGGCATCCGCGGCGCCAGTCTCCTCTGCGGCCAAATCCGGTTTCATATCGGCGTCCACTGCATCTTCGACCAACAATGCTCAGCTCGATAATAAGACGTACTCCTCTGCGCTTCCGGATGGTATGGACGACGAGGACGGTGATCCGAATAGCGACATGAGCTTTGGATCACTTGGGATTCCAGAAGATCTCCTCGAGGCGATCATGAGCCAGTACGACAAGCCAAAGGCGTGAACTTCGACTTGAGGTCGATTTCGCGCAGCTGTGTTCACGCCAGATGCCTGCTGCGTCCTCTTTTTATTGTCTGTTCCCCCTGTTCTTGCTCCCTTAGTTAACCCGAGTCTATGTATACTGATCCGCCGTGCTTGATTTGGAACATGTTGTGTTGTGCTCTTGTCAAATGTCCATCTCCCTCTTGTCAGTTCCTTCTCTACCCAACATCCTTTTCAACTGCTGGTCAGTCTACAAAATTGAATTGTTTCATTGTACGACCAAGTGGAGAGCCATTCAGTCTGATAGAGAAAACCCGTTGGATTACTTGCGCACTGCATACACTCCATCCGGCATCCGCTTCTGCAGCACGTCCGCCCAGAAGGCCATCACCCTTCCCCACTCGTCCTTATTCGCCAACATGCTTACCGGCGCGCCTCCCTGAACGACCTCGTGCACAACTCTCCCAAAACCTTTCCTCCAACTTCGTACGTCGCTCTCGACCTTTGACCTTGTGCGATCTCCGGCAATGCGGTTGAACACCAGAACTGGCGTCCCACATGGCGTGCTTGGAGTTGGGAATGAATACAGCGGTCCACAGACACTGACGATGCTGGCAAGTCTCCTAGCCGGAGTTTCCTGCGCCAGAGCCAGCGCAAGCTCGCCAGCCACACTCCCACCTTGCGCGAACCCAAACAAATGAATCTCGTCCTCTTTCCAGCCGCAGTCCACCGTCAAGTGCTTCAGAATCGTGTCCTTGAGAAATTTCACGGCAGGACGGGGGTCCGGATGCTCGATGATCTCGCCAAGATCGTCAAACGACTTGTGCCATTGAAAGCCTTGCTCGTCGGGAAGAAGATAGGGAATGCTCTCCGGGCCGGCTATCGCAAGAGTGGCTGTCTGCGGCAGGTTTAACGACGCTCCGAGACGACCGAATCCAGCTGGTGTGTCTCCGAGCCCGTGCAGCAGGATGAGCAGGTTGGTGTCGGTACCGTCCGAGCTCGGGGTGTAAACGAACGGTGACTTGAACGTGGGTTTTCGCTTAATGCGAGATGCAGGAAGAGTATCGACAGTGATGTTGACAGGCTCAGAGGATGAGGACATGATGGTAGGAGACAGAGGAGCCAAACGCGCTTTCACGCTCCGAAGAACACCGATGATCTGCGGCCAGAAAGAATGACAAAATGCAATAGATACCATTCTAGCAATGGACAGTCTACAAAGAGGCACCCGGCTACGCGCGTTTTCTGTGTAAAAAAAGTTAGTTCATGGGCAGCTCGCGTATGTCAGGTAACTTACGCTTCGCGCCCTATTTACAAGATCCGTTAGCTCCAGTCATGTGACAATGTGTGTCCACTCACATCGTACGAGGAAATTCGTCAAAACCGCAACGAACAACAGCGCGCAAATAACCAACGGTCCAACAATCTGGTCTGTCCCGCGCAATAAAACGTCAGCCCGTAACTTCTTCCGAAGACTCAGAAGCGCACCGAAATGGCCAGGATCGCGCCTCCGGATGAGAGTGATGCGGTGCTGATATACGACGTAGCCATAGACCTGAACGATGAACTATGCTTCAGCATCTGGTCGCGTAATAGGGGTCGGCTCGAGGAGTGAGCGCACCATGACGAGAACCGAAATGACGGCGTATGCGTAAGCGAAATAGCGGGTAATGTTGTCGTGGGCCGCATTGAACAACACTAGAGCCATGGTTCCGAGAAGAATGCCAGTGTTGCTAATGAGTGAAGGGCAATGAGCACAACGACGAGACCGCGAGACGGAACATAACGAACAGATACGAAATCCATGCTGCGGGCTATGAGCTGGAAATTCTTGCAACAGATGGAGAAAAAGCTGCTCACTGCGCTCATTGGCGAACCAGACCTTGGGCTCGACCTTGATAGGCGTCGGCGCAGCTTGCACAGACTGCGCAGGCTGTCTCCTTTGTGTAGAGCCTGTCGCCTGATACCCATTGGTAGCCGGGCCTTCCGCCGCGTCGTTCGACATGGTGCGGGACTTGCGGCGATTTGTCTTGGGCAGCGACGCGAGTGCGGAAGAAGAGAAAGGGCTGAAGATGTCGGCCATAGCATGCCATGAGCGCCTCAGAACTGAGCGTTGTGAGTCATCGCGCCCGCCAAGATGTTGTGCAGCCGATGCGTGGTTAGGTTCTGACATAGTTACGACGACGAACGTGCGCAAGAGAGACTGTCGGCCTATGCCGATTCCACTCCCGTTGACGTATTCAGAGCTCGCGTGACCTGGTTAAATCAAAAGCAATATTGCTTGTTCGCTTATTCGCGTGAAAGGAAGCAGATAACTAAGAGCTACAAATGGTGTACAACAGTCCAGTGGAAACAAAGACGAGAATCTATGCAGCGTGTGCATTCCAGTGCTCACCCGAGCACTTTCTTGAGCCCATCTTGCTGGCTCGATGTCAACCTCTCCGGGAACTCGATGTCCCATTTGACAATGAGATCGCCAAAGCTCCCTGTTGCCCCGCCCTTACGAATCGGCATCCCCTTGCCCAGTATGCGGGTCTCCTGGCCAGGTTTGACGATTGCTGCAGGCAGCTTGACTTGGACCTTCGACCCATTCAAGTGCGTGATAGTCCGAGAGGTGCTACCACTACCCGTGAGCGCTTCGAGGAGTGAGATCTTTTGGGACGTGATGAGGTCGTTGTTGTCGCGCGTGAAGACGTCATGTGGCTTCTCCTCGACGACGAAGACGATATCCTGCGCACTTCCGTCTGGCTGCTCGTTGCCCGACCTCGGGAACCTAATCTTGGTCCCGCTCTTGTATCCTGCGTGGATCGGAACGTCGAGTATTTTGTCCTCCTGGCCGCCGCGAGCGAGCTTACGACCAATCTTGAGATGTTTCGTTGTGCCGCTGTACAGATCCTCGAGCGACACCTTGAGTGGTTTGATGACGTCGCCTGCACTCTTGTCATCGTCGGCTGCAGCAGGTCGTGGTCTCCTTTGTTGAGCTCCGGGTATACCGCCGGGCATGCCACCGCCGTAGTCGTCCGAATCGTCCATCTCGTCATGCCCAGTGAACATGCTGCCGCCCCTCGCGCGAGCTCCGCCTCGCCTCCCCGCATTGGTAAAGCTGCCGCCGGGGAAGCCGCTGCCCATTCCGCCCATTCCGCCACCCATTCCACCGCCCATTGCGCTGAAGAACGATCTGCGGTACACTGTCAGTTCCGATGTCACAGAGTCATCGCAAAGCACTATGAACTTACGCAAAGATGTCGTTTGGATCGGATGGACTGAACCCGCCAAAGTTTGCTCCTGGCCCACTGGAGGAGAACGAGAATGTTTGGGCGCCGCCACCGGGGAAGCCACTGAACGTGGCGCCAGAGCCAGGGAAACCTCCACCAAAGCCAGATGGCCCAGCACCAGGTGAAGGGCCTCCTCCTTTCAGACCCTCTTCGCCGAACTGGTCGTAGACGGCGCGCTTGTTCTTGTCCGAGAGGACCTCGAACGCTTCCGACACCTCCTTGAACTTCTCGGAAGCATCGGGCGAACTTTGGTTGCGATCAGGATGGTCTGTGAACACACAAGTCAGTACATTGGACTGGCACATGAGCAGCAGAATAGATAATACGCACGAAGCAGGGCCTTCTTCTTGTAGGCACGCTTGATGGCATCGTCGTCCGCAGACTTGTCGATGCCCAAGATCTTGTAGTAGTCTTTACCCATGTCGTGTGTTGGGATAAGGTCAAAGAAGAGTTAAGAGTGTTGGTTTGAAGTTCGAAGTGGGTATGTGTGGGGTGTGGATAGATTTGGGATGCGAAGAAGCGGGCGCGGGCTTTTATGCTGGCGTGGAACGTCATCGCGGCGCTGCGAGTATGTTCGAGACGGTTCGGGAACGGCAACCGGACGCCGCGACCGCCGCGTTCCAGACTCCGCGCGACTACTCCTTATCCTCGAACCTCATATTCCTCGTCTATCTGGATGGTCGCGTAATGTGCAGGATGCGAATATCGACAAGTGGCGTAAGCTCGCCAGACTGCGTCCTACACCACTGGTGTCCGAAGACCTCCTCTCTTACACCGACTTCGTTGTTCTTTGTTTCTTGCTGTTCATGTGTCTAGGAGCTGGTTATAATGTCGCGATCCTTTCACCGGAGTGCTCATTGAACTTTCGGTTCCCGTGTGACTCGTGAACTCCGCTCGTCACTCCTTTGCCTCTCCAAGCTTCGTGCCATGGACGAGCTCGACTCTCTGTTCGGCTCGCCCAGGCAGCTATCTCTCTCGCTGCCAGGTGGCCCGCCTGCAGCAACATTTTTGCAAGACGTGGGACTGGGACACCCGACGAACGGGTCGAGTCCTCGCGTAGAAAACGTGGGGACCATTGCACTTCCCGGTCTCCACAGTTTTATTGAACCTGTCATCACCAGTTCTGCCCCTTTTACTAGCACGAGCTCAGCTCAAATCCGGAAACGCAAACGCGCGACCAGTCCATCGCGAGACGCCGAGCAACCACAGGCCCGCAGGACCACTCGCGCCAGCACTCGGGCAAGCGAGACACCATCGACCCCACACGCGCTCTTATCGCCAGCTGCAAGCACGTCGACGCGCCGTTTGACGAGGAGTCGTTCTTCTGCCACACCAGCATCTACGCAGCCGACTCGGCCTCCATCTCCTGTGCCATCTCAATCGACTCATGCGCGCGAACCCACAGCGTCGCGGACAGTGCTCGACCGGCTGCAAAGTAACAGCGACTTCCTCATCGTTTTGCGCCTGCTCATCGCCAACATCTCTCAAACTCGCCAAGCCCTCTTTCCGCACCGAAAACCTCGACTGCCTGGTGCTGCGGAGCCTTGGTCGAGCCAGCAAGATATCGAGCCAGCGCCAGGATATATCACTGAGCCCCTCAAGCGACGTAAACTCCAGCGAGTGCCTGCAGGTGCGCAATTCTGGGACGTGCCATATCCGTTTCAGCCGGGAGAAGGGCCGCGAGATTACGAATCGCATTGGCGATCCAAGCGTGGTGAGCTACTAGTAAAGGCGCTGGTGAGGATTGTCGAGGACGTGTTGCGAGATTGCAAAGGCGACGCCACCTGGGCCCCTCAGCAACGCGACCCACTACAGACCGCAGAGCAGAACACACCACGACCATTGCTTGAAAAAACTGCCCCAATCCCAGCGCCAGCACCTGCCCCTGCTGATACGGACGTGGCGTCGGCTGTCGATCGCTGGCTAGACTCGCTTCCATTTGGTGAGTCCACTACCTCCTCCACCAACCTCGGTCTTACCACATACCCTGCCCATCAAGGTGGTCCGGAGGCTCCTCTCATTCCCGACCCTGCACTCCCGCCGCCTCAGGATGGCGACTTCTTTACTCGGTTGTTTGGCGATTCGAATGCGATGGGACTAGGTGACATGGGCCACATGGACATGTTCCAAGATCTCTTCAGACCGTCGAATCAGATGGACTTATCGACGAGCTTGAATATGCCAACGACAAATGGACAAACGGTGATGCCGCCGTTCGGTGGTCAAGAATTGCCACCTTTGTCTGGTGTCGACGTCGCAATGAACCCATTCTTTTTCGACGTCGCCGCCCCTCAGGACCAAACCGGTGGCAACCCGTTCGCAGTCAGCACCTGGAACGAGACGACTCCTGAGCTCACTCAGTCTGCATCGACATCGAGCGCACCGACGGTTATTGGAACCGACGATGGTACGTGGGCCGCACTTCTTGGGCTTGTTCAGAACAATGCACCGACCCTGCCTTGCCTGTTTCCAGATATTTCCGCGCCGGGAGGTGAGCCGGTCATGGACTTCAACGCATCAGGTGGCGCAGGAGTCGACGCGGGCACGCTTGAGTCTCTAGTCAGCATGCTCCTGGGTCCTCTACCCAGCGTCGCTGGCCTCGGCGCACAATCTTCTCTCATGTTTCCCCCACTCGCACCGGTCTGGCAACAGCCACCAGCTCCTCAGCCACTCGCATCTCAGGTCCAACCTGCGGAGGTGACCACACGGTTCCGAGCATGGCAGCCATCGAACCTTGCTCCGGTGGTATCCACCGGAGCCAACGCACCCACCACCGCCGCACCCGGGAAGAAACGGCGGAAACCAGCCCAGCGTGCCGCCGCAACCGTTCAGGAACCCGAGATCCTCCCGTTTGCTCCCACGACCTCGACCGTTCGCGTCGGCACGGTCGCGGCCCCGGCGGCGGCAACGGACGAATGGGCCGCGGCGGTGACAACCAAGGTCGAACGCAAGAGCGCGTTGCTTGAACGTGCGGCTGCGCACCGGGCACGGTTGCAGGCGGAGATGGACCGGGTGTGCGAGGAGATGTGGGGCTGTACGATTGAGGGATCGGTCGTCCATCACTTGAAGATGGCGATGGGCTCGCAGTGACGGAAGAGAGCGGCGGGACGGGATGTCGCCGTATGCCGGCCAAGTGCATGATTGCTAGTTTTACCTTTGGTAGAAGCAGCACTAATGGCATGCCCTGACTGTAGTATATGCTTATAGACCTGCCCTGACTTCTTGCATGTTGTGGTGGTGGCCAAGCATCAGGTGGTGACTCAGATGCTTTCTCGAGATTTTTTGCTCTCAACCAAAAACAAGGTCTGAACACCCATGCCCGTGGCAGCCCAATGACATCTCCCCGGAATCCAGAAATACCCAATGCCAATCTTGAAGCCTGCAGGGCCTCTCCTTTTGGGGGTCGCTCGAACTTAGATTGACCTGGAACTCCCACAGCGGCCGCCACAACGTCGGGTTCCCCTCGACGTCGCGAACGGTATTTTCCCAGAACGAAACTGAGTTGGCTAGAGTCTGAGAAGCAAATGCGGGGAGGGATATACGCGTGAAAATGTGTCCACGCAAGAAGTTGCACAGGAGGACTGAAGCGAGTAGGCGAGATGCGTCTGTCCGAGCCTGTGCGGTTCAGCATCGCGACCCGCATCCCGCCCTCTCCCACACGGCCATCGTCGCTAGATCTGCAACGAGGCAGCCCCGGTCCCGTCCATGGCTGCAGGTCTCGCGTCGTTTTCTTTCTTCGCGTCCTGCTGGCAGTCGGCATGCCCCCGCGCCTGACAGGTATGAACCGCGGAGTGGGCAAAGGAAAATGCGGAAGAAGGTGCAAGGACACCATTTCAGGTCTATTGACGCGGACTTGAGCGCGTCTTCCGGGTCGGGGTAATAGTGCTACATACAACACAGGCGGCAGGCCAGGGATGGGATGGGATCGAATTTCAGGTGTACAGGGTGGCTGTCTACAGCGCGAAACCTTGCGCCACGCAAGGGTGAGGATGGGAGAGGGGCCAGAGCGAGGCGGAGTCAAGGTAATAAGTTATGGGAACGAGGGTTCATATACAAGTACAGGGTTGCGCGATGGATGGGGAGGGAAAGTACAGGGCGGGGGACGGATGTGAATGTGATAGGGTGTACAGCACACAGGACGGGGTTCATGAGAAAGCGTTTCTGAATTCATAGCGGGGCGGGATGAAAGACTCGCGAGAAATGGATGAGGGAATTGATCGTTTCGAACAGGGCAGGAGAAGCTAGACGAGGCCGACGCGATTCTTTAGGCTGCGTTTTGCGCGGAATACCGCGAGATCGACTTTGAGCGAGAGGCCAACAAACTGGCGGCGGAGCGCGTCGCCGGTAGACGATCTTCTTTGCTGGGAATCAGGCTCGTCGGTGCAGGTTTGTGTGTCGCTGTCGCAGTCGTCTTCAGAGGCAAGGTCGGACAGCATGGCTGGTGGCGACCACAACAGCGACGCCTCCTCCTCCGGGTCGCGCTCGTCTAATGCCGAACCATCAAAGTTGAAGCCATCTCGCGACAGGGTAGAGGGCGAGGGAGGAGCGCTGGTTGTCCGGCGTCGCGAACGACGAACCAGCTTGCGACCCTCGTATTGGCGCTGTGTGCGCTCGATCTCGCGTTCGTGGAGGCGGAGAGCGCGACGCAGTTCAGGATCCAGCTCGTTACGCGCCGCCTCGCGTTCCTCCTTGGTAGGTGTGGGAAGCAAGGGGCTGGAGCTGGGCGTATGTGGCAGAAAGCTCGAGTCGACTGACGAGCGACGTGACGGACTGTACAGTTCGGCGGGCGAAGTGCTTGCCGAGGATGGTCTGTGCCGCATGCGATCGCGGTGGTATTGTGCGAGCGATGCGCCGTAAAGCGAGGAAACCGAAGATCCGTGGCGCAGTGTCAGGGCACGAGGAACGAGACGGACTTCGTCGTGCGAGACAGGAGATGCGACGGGCATGGACAACGAGTACGAGTGACCTGCGAATGGACGAAAGTCCGGGTCGTGTTTGTGGCGTGGCCAGGAGTCGCTGC
>Ga0247815_10002367_pt1 | contig 13958 bp, 24 predicted proteins | sample UWRJL194509B1_FD_181014 | JGI IMG/M metagenome (GOLD analysis project Ga0247815, IMG submission 181014) | Plant litter microbial communities from Arlington Agricultural Research Station in Wisconsin, United States - UWRJ-L194-509B-1 | ecosystem: Environmental > Terrestrial > Plant litter >... | reverse complement strand
CGCGTCCGGCGGCGCCTTGGACTCGGCGCGCTCTTTGGCCACCACGATGGCCGCCGCGGTTTTTCCACCGCCGCACTCGACGCCAATCAGGGTCACGGCGTCCAGGGCCGCGTCGCGAATCTCCTGTTCCACGTCGAGCTTCCCGGCCTTCACCACGGCCCGTTCCACGCTCGCCGCGCGCACCGCATCGGCCACCGCGCCGGCGTTCTTCTCGAGCCAGTGCAAGCCTCGATTCGGGAACCCCGCACTCCACCGCTCCACGGTCGACTGAGCGCCGCGGTACCGGTCCGCGTGGTCACGGCCCGGGTCGCTCTGGCGCGAGACCTCGGCGACCACGCTCGGGACCAGGCCCGGATCCACTCCCAATTCAAGGAAGCTCGACGCTAGCGCCAGGCCCACGGTGTGCCAGTCGCTCGTTACGCTCCGCATCGCCCCCGCGACGCCCACGACACGCGCCTTCCACGACTCGGGAATCTCGGCCATCCCGACCCAGCCGCTCGCAGTCTTACGGCCGACGCGCGGCGCCCGCACACCCTTCACATCCTCGACTTCGTTCACCGGCGACACCACCCGCGCCCGCATCCGGCTCAGGTCCATGAACGGTGTACGGTACACCTTTCCGTCGCGCACGACGTTCGGCGCGCGCATGAGGCGGGTCCAGTCCTTCGCGCCTGTGTCTGGGACAACCCCGGCCACGAGAAGCTCCGCGAACATGCCCTGTAGCACCGGCTCCACCTCCACCGACAGCACCGGCTCCGCGAGCGGCTGGACGAGGCGATAGCCGCCGCTGGTCAGGTACACGCCGCACGTATGCAACACCTCCGGCGGGTCGCGCCACAGTTGGTCAAACTGAGAACGCAGCTCGTCCTGCCACGCCGCGTGGCCCGGGTTGTCGACGTCCACCAGAAGCACGTGGGTCATCAAGCGATGGGGGTACGCAAGCGCGTGGGCCTTGGTCACCCGCGGCATCTCGGTCAGGCCTTCGGCCACGTAGGTCGCGAAGTGGGCATCGCTCCGGTACTCGGCCTCCAACGCTTCGCGCACGGGCGTGACCGCGAACGCGGGCCCGGTGGGCGCGTCCGGGGTCCAGCCCGTGGCGAACTTGTTCCTGGCGACCGAAAGCAGCACGGCTATGGATTGGTGTCACAGGCGCCGTGGCAGCACGGCCAATGCTCCCAGCTACAGCAGCACGCGCACTCGCCACAGCACCCGTACAGGCCGTCCCAGTTTCGGTCCGGTACGTAGCGGCCACAACATGCACAGTACATGGGTCTCCAGCCCATCGGGTCGGTCACGCCGCGCCTGTGGTCTGGGCCCACTCCGCGAACAGGGCGACCGCTCGGTCCACTGCGAGGCCCAGCGCTTCGCCCTTCCCAGGGGCGAGCAGAAAGTACGGAACCGCGAGCCCTTCCATGCGCTGTTGGAAGCGCACCTGACCCTCGCGCTGTTTCCCCTTGGCGGCCTTGAACTCGACCTCGAAGTGGAGCCCGCCGAGAATCCCGAAGTAGTCGGCGGCGCCCACGCTCTTGGAGGCGTGGAACATCCCAGTCTGATTGCCCGCGCGGTCACGAGTGACGACGGCGCCGACGTTCCGGCGCTCCAGGTACAGGGCGGCCTTGTAGCGGGTCTGGAGCGCCAGGACGACGGCGTCCTGGAACGAAGCCTCACTCACGACCCCTGCCGACTCAGAAGAGCCCGCCTTGGCCTTCCGGCGCTTCTTTCTTGCGCCCGCGACGGGTCGGGTGTGGCTGGGCGGGCTTGGCGGGATGGGCGGCATGGGCGGGTCGATCATGGTGCTCGGCTTTCGGTGCGGGGTCAACGGCGGAATCAGGCTTGGGCATGGAGAGTCGCAAAAACGCGGCCACGCTGCACAGGACGCAGTCGCCGCCGCGGTACCGGTCCCCGTACGGTTCGCCGCACGTCCAGCAGCCGCCGGAGATCCTCGGTATCTCTGTAACAGGGCCAGCGGCCCGGCGGCGGGCCTCTGCCATGAACGCCTCCGTATCTTCGGAGGGCATGTCGAGCACGGGACGGGCGTTTTCGAACCACAGCTTGGCGGTCATGGGCGGCTCAGGATGGATTTCAGCATGGAGGCGTCACGCGGATCGGGCTTCGGCCCCGCGAGCCGCGCCAGCTTGGCGCGCTCGCTCTCGGTCAGGGCCCATCCGCGCACGACGGCCTCGCCGAGGCTCACCCTGCCGGAGATCCACTCGTTCCACAGCTCATCCGCGACGCGAGCGGGCCACCCGGGCGCCATGCATCCGCGGTGAAGCGAGTGCATCACCTGTGGCTCGCCGCACTCGCAGAATCTGGGCATGCCGCCGGAGCGGACCTCTGCCTCGATAGCCCGCTCCTCGTCGTTGGCTGGGTCGTCGGCAAACTGGTGAACCATACGCGCCCCGCACTCGCACGCGAGCGCAGGGTACGCGAGCCGGCACCGACAGGCGGCGCAGCGAAACACCGTCACGAGCCCACCAGCAGCTTGGCCGCGGCGTAGAGCTCTTTGATGTCCATGTCGACGGTGAACGTGGGCAGGAACGAAATCTCGAGCCGGGTGCCGTCCTTGCTGAAGAACGCGAGGGTGGCCGGGCGGTGGTTTCCGTCGCCCCGCGTGTGGCACACCTGAGTCTGGGTCACGTGCAGGTTGTCGAGCATCACACCAAGGAGCCGCTTGGCTACCTCCTTGCGCGCGCTCTCTCGCCACATCGCAAACGCGGCCTGGTCGTGTGTAAAGCGCACGTATCCCTTGTCGTCAGTGATCAACGACACGGCAATCTCGGGCGGCAGCCCCTTGACCTCGCGGTACTTCTTTTCCAGTTCGACGAGACGGGCAACGGCGGCTTCCATGGAGGGGGTCATGCGGATATATCAATCTGTGGTTAGAGGGTGATTCGGGTTCGATTGGCGGAGTCGGTGAACGTGAGCGTGGCGACCTTCGGGGCGGGCTCTTCCGCCGGCGTCGAGGAGAACGCTTTTACGATCCCCTCGCGCTCCCACTGCCATGGGACGGGCTGACCGAATCGCGCTTGGTAGCGGCGGCCGACCCACTCGACACGGTAGCCTTTTTCGCGTTGGACCTGGCGCTGTTCTTCGAAGTACGCGCGGCGCTCGCTCTCGGGCGCGTCGGCACGAATCTCCTGGCGCGGTACGGCCTCCTTCGGTGGATTGCGCTTGAATTGATCGCGAAACCGGTAGTAGGCCCAGCCCGGTTTCTTGCCGGTCCGGTTCGCTTCGTCGAGAAGCTTCTGGTACGCCAGCACCATCTCTTCGTGGGACACGGCGCGGACCTCCACGAGGTCGCCGTCCTCCTCCTCGAGCGACATGGCCTCGACCTTGAATGGTTCGCCGCAGACCTGGCATTCGCGCGCCGCCGACGCGTTGACGGCGAAGCACATCTGACAGACCTTGGTGGGCGCGACGTTCTTGTCCTTGGGCTTCTTCTTAGGTGCGTCCTCGAGCGAAAACTCGCGGTCATCGTGGGGCAGCCCGTGCTCCAGCGCGCAGCCGGCGTGGTCCAACACGATGGCCTCTTGGCCGCCCCAGGGTCGCGAGGCCCTGCCGACCATCTGGAGGTAGAGCCCGCACGACTTGGTGGGGCGCGCGAGGATGACGCACTTGATCGACGGCTGATCGAAGCCCTCGGTCAGCACGCCGACGTTGCAGACGACTCGAGTCTCTCCTGACCGGAGCCGGGCGAGAATGGCGTCGCGTTGTTCGGTGGGCGTCTCGCCGTCGAGGTGTTCGGCGGCCACGCCAGACTCGACGAAGCGCGCAGCCAAGTGCTTGGAGTGCTCGACGCTGACGCAGAACGCCAGCGTGAGCTTGTCCGCCGCCAGCCTCTTCCAGTGCTCGACGATGTTGCCGACGAGACCGGCCTGGTCCACCGCCGCGGAGAGCTGGGTGGGGTCGTAGTCGCCGCCCTTCATCTTCACGCGCGACAGGTTCGGCAGGTCCGAAGCGGGCACGGTGAACACACGGTGCTCGATGAGGAAGCCTTCGGCAATCAGCTCCCGGGGGCTGGAGATGACGACGAGGTCATCGTACATCGCGCCGAGGCCCTTGCCGTCGGCGCGGTACGGGGTCGCCGTGAGGCCAAGGAAGATGGCGTGAGGGTAGACCTGGCGAAGGCGCTGGTAGCTGTTCGCGAGCGCGCGGTGGGCCTCGTCGATGATGATGACGTCGTAGTGTTCGGCGTTCCGAGCAGCCTCCAGGCTCACCGCGGGCACGATGTCGCGAATGCGATTGCGCAGGGTGTCGATGGAGGCGACCTGCATCATGGCGCGCGGGCGTCGTCGACCGTGGGCGAGCCACACGGATTCGTCGCTGGCGTCGAGCGGCAAGAGGGCTTCGCTGGAGCCCTGTTTCGTGTTGCCGAGCATCACGCCGATCCCATCGGGGGCGAGCCCGGCGCGCACGAGGCGGACGAAGGCCTGTTTGATCAGCTCGCGACGGTGGGCCACGAAGAGACAGCGGGAGCCGTGGGACAGGGCGCCCGTGAGGAGCGCTGCGGCCACGGTCGTCTTTCCCGCACCCGTCGGCGCCACGATCAAAGTCTTGTACCGCCCACGCATCGCGAGCTGGCGCACTTCGGTCAGGCCGCGGTCTTGGTAGGGTCTGAGACTGATATTCATCATGGCTATCTCCAGTTCCTACCACGCAACAGCGCGTCCACCTCCGGCATCGCCCGGCTCCCCTGGTGCTGCCACTCCCACCATACGACGAGAGCGCCGGTATCTTCGCAGCGCCACCACTTTTTGACCGGCACGAAGCGCGCCTCGACCATGCGCGGGCCGCGGCCGGTAGTCAGGAAGTGTTCGCGAGAGCTCTGGAGGCGCACGTAGACCATGCGGTCTCCTGGCTCTCCACCCAGCACAGTGGTCTCGTCGGGGCGCGCGGTGATGTCCCGTGTGAGCCTCCGTTCGATCTCTTTTTCGGCGGCGCGCACGCCATCCGCAGAGCCTCGCGCGTAGGCCTCCATGGCAGCCTTCGCGGCAGCCTGTTCGGCCACCGCGCGCAGACGCTTGGTGTTCGTGGTGAGCGGCTTGCGCTTCATGGCCCTACCCACCCTGCCGGCGCCGGTGGCTGGGCCACGAGGTCCGGGTGAGGGCAACCGAGGTCGGGCCGCTCCGTGTCGAACGTTGCGAAACGCGAGAAGCCGCGCACGGTCTCGTGGCCGCTGTATCCGAACGGGTTTCGGAGCAGTACGGTGTCGCCCTCGCGAGCGCGAAGAGCCTCGTGACTGTGGCCGTGGATCCACGCCATGGGGCGGCAATCGCGAAGCACCGCGCCGGCGTCCGGGTGGACGTAGAACGGGTTCGAGCGCGCGCCGTGGTAGCGAGGGTGAAGCGCCGCCATCGTGGGCAGGTGGTGGGTCACGACGATGGTATCGGGCGTCGCGTTGCGTCGGATGAAACCGAGGTGACGCTGGCTTTCTCCACGTTCCCATTCGGCGAAGCCCGAGATGAACCGGTAGTCATTCATCGCTTCGTAGGGCGCGTCGGGCGCCGGACTGCCGAACCACATCGTAGCCGCGACGAACCGCTGACCGGCCAGCACACCGTCGAATGGATCGGCGCCGCCGTGGTAGTTCGTGACCTCTCCCTTCAGGCGTTGCGTGACCTTGCGGAGCTTGTCCTGACCATGTCGTCTTGCGCGCTCCGGATCGCCGAAGACCCGCTCGCGCCCGCCGCCGTTGTAGTATTCATGATTCCCCGGCACGTGAAGCACCGGGATACCCGCAAACCGCGCCAGCACTGCGCGCAGAAACGTCAACAGCGAGCCGCCGTGAGCCTGACCGATGTCGCCCGCGAGCACGAGCACGTCGCACTCCACGGGCAGCGTCTCCACGAACGCTTTCCCGTGGTCGTCATGCCACTCCGCGTGGGTGTCGGACATGTATTGTACACGTGTCATGACTCGATCACCATGCACTCTCCCGGGAGGTCCGAGATGGTGTGAAGCTCGATCCCTTTGACCACGGCGAACGCGCCCGGCGGAAGCTCCGGATCCGCCCCTCTCACGAGGCGCAGGCCGCGCTCCTTGGCGAGGTCGTCGAGCCCACGCTGCACGAGCATCGACGCGGTGGGCGAAAACCCGATGACGCGCGGGTTTCGACGGTGGAAGAAGAAGAACACCTCGATCACTTTGTTGAGGTTGTCGATGACGGTCATCGGGTCGCCTCCTCTGCGTCCTCGAGCCACGTGATGCGCAACTCGCCGCTGAATCCGCTGCGGACCACGGTGAAGCCCTCGCGCGTGAGAAGCTCTTCGGCCCACACGGAATGGGCGTCGCTCTCGCCGAACCACGAGAGCTCTTGTTTTGCTCCGAACGGGAGCTTTTGGATGCGGCTAAAGATGTCGTTGAAGAGCTCTTCGCGGTGTCGCGCTTCGGCGGACATGGAAAGGGATCGGGCGCATTCGACAGCGTAGCGGCCGGTGGTGACGGTGGTGGTCATGGGGTAGCTTTCTTGGGGTTGCAGAAGTTGTTCATGGTGTCGCGAAACGAAGGGTTCTTGACCGGGCGAACCCGCCAGTGGGTTCGCTCCAGGTCAAGCACTTGGTGGGCCTCGCGTTCGGCCGTGGCCTCCACCAAGTCGTCACGGTAGTACGAGTCTCGAATCATGCGCGCAGGTAAACCCGCGCTGCGGTCACGAGGACGTCGACGGCCTCCTCCGTGATGCGGTCGTCGCCGTGGTTCTTCGCGACCGCGGCAGCCAGCTCGCCGGCCTCGGCCGCGCAGGCCAGCGCCTGGCGGAGCAGGATGTGATGTTTCTCGAGCGCCACGATCCGAGTGTCCATCCCTTCGGCCCACGGCGGAACGTTTGGCGTGGGCGCAGGTACAGGCCACGGGTAGAGCCCGCGCGCACGGTCCACGGCCGCCTGAAGCACGTGCATCAGCTCGACGAATTCGGGCCGGAGCACGTAGTCCCGGTCGCTCACTTCGCCACCGCCCGCTTGCGGACCTTGGCGCCCGCCGCGCGCCGCGCCGCCGCCTTCTTCGCAGCCTCCTTTTCGATGGCGTCGATGCGCGCCTTCGCGCGTCGCACGAGGTCCTCCGCCGCGTCCTGATTCGTGGTCCCTTCGCCCATCCGCACCGCGTGGGCGTGAAGGGTGGCGCGGTCCAGGCGAACGACGATTCGAGTGTCTTTTTCCATGATCTAGCCTCTGTGTAGAATACAGTTATGGGTCAGTCGACCCAGCGAATACGGCTCAACCGTTGAGCCTCTTCGCCATCGCACTTCCCGCCGGTGTAGCCGGCGAGACGGTGTTCTTTTTCGTTGCGTGCGCACGCTGTCAGCGACTCGCGGACGCGGTCCCGGGCGAGCAGCGCGGCGAACGTCACGATGCATGCGCGCCGGCGCTCGTCGCCTCCGTTGGCGCGCGGGATGATCTGAAACGCGCCAAGCGCTCCGGCGCCCGTCTTCAACCTTCGCGGGTCGGTACACTCGCCGACGCCTCGGACGAAGTTCGACTCGTGCTGCGCGAGCGAGAGCAGCAAGCGGGCCTCGTGACCATCATCGGCAACGTCTTCGATGGCGTTCACCAGCTCCACGCGGTACGCGAAGTCGTCGGTATCCACGGGGCGCCGGGCCACCATCGACAGGGCCAAGAGGGGCCACGCAAGGAACCACACGGCAGGCATCTAGCAGCCCTCCACGATGGCCCAGAGCACGAGAGCGATGGCGAACGCGGTTTCCCGCAAGGCGTCGAACTTCACAGACTCGGGTATACGCGACGGGGGCCGAGAATCAACCTAAAAGATCGACAGAAAAAAAGTGTTGACTCTCGCCGCGGGGCGGATATTGTGACTGGAGAACCGGGGCACAACCCCGGACCAACCGGGGCAAAAACCACCATGTTCAAGATCACTCGCACCGCTCTTTTTATCAACGCCGACGAGGTTCTGGCCATCGACTCGATTAGCATCGGCGCCGACGGCGTCGACCTCGGGTTCTACACCTCATGCGAGACGTGTGACGGCGAGGGCTTCGCTCATGGTCGCCGATGTGCATGGTGTATCGATCACCACACCCACGGCTACGTGACCCCCAAGGAAGCCACGATTCACCCGGCCGAGATGTTGGCGCTCAAGACCTGGATTCAGGCCCAGCAGCTTCGCCCGACGTCGGACGCGGCACAGGTCATCGCTGATACCTTTTCAGAGGCATTCGACCGCGAGCGCCACGCGCAGGCCGTGGCGGACACCCAGCGCTCCCCGGTCATGCATGGGGTGAGCGCGTGAAAGCTTACCAGCTAGAGGCGCTGGCCACGCTGTACGCGGCCGACTCGCGCGGCATGGCTCGCGTGGGCATGCACGACGCGGCGAAGCGCTACGCCAAGCGCGCTGAGCGCTATCGCTCGCTCGCCGCCGAATTACGAATCACCGAATCAGCAACCCAGGAGAAAGCACCATGAGAACCCGCAAGAAATCCGCCACCGCACGCAAGGCGGTCGCCACCGAACTGGTCACGTTCACGCCGCTCTCGCGAGTCAAGTTCAGCAAAGGGATCACCACCTCCAAAGACTTCCAGAGTGTCCGCTACGACATCGGCGTCGAGGTGGACGTCGACCTCGGACCGAACAACGAACGGCTGCCGGAGGAGGTCGCCAAGCTGGAGGAAAAGGTCAACGCCGAGCTTCGCAAGCGGCTCAACAAGGGAGACTTTTACCGGCTCGGGTGAGTGGGGTAGAGGCTCGGATCAAGAGAGCGCCACGGCGGGCAGGGATGACATTTTGTCGTCGCTCTTCTGGACCGTGGATCGGGAGACTGGGCTGTTTTTCCACGGCGGCCCGGCCCTGTTCACCGCGGCGCCTTCTCGATTCGAGCTTCATACCTTCCAGACCGCCGCCGTCAGTATGCCGCCGCACCATGCGACCCGGACGCGGGAAACCATGGCCAAGCAAGCGCTTACGGCGTCGGTCTGGAGGGTACTACCATGGCCTAATCAATCGGAATACGAAGACAGTGGAAGACCGTGCGCGCGCCGGGCCGAGATAGGCCACGCGCGCCGGCATTGGGCGGTTAGCTCAGCCGGATAGAGCGGCGGCAGTGTCGACACTGGCCGTAGGTCCCAGGTTCGAATCCTGGACTGCCCACGAAGGGAAGGATAGGGGTATGAAGATCAAGCGATACGAGCCCGCACACATGGGCGAGATGATACAGTCCCAGAACGGGCCTTGGGTCCGCGTCGAGGTCGCTCGCGAGCTGGCCGCGGACATCCGTTTTTTGCTCGCCCTGGTCTACGATGGTGTGACCGGCACGCCGACCGAGGTCGCTCGCGTCAACGGCATCCGAGCGAAACTCGCCATGAACACGCGGGTGAAGGCTTGAGCGCCGTGATGGTGGTCGAGCACAAGACCACGACTGCCGATATCAGCGAAGCCTCCGACTACTGGGAGAGGCTGATTCTGGACGCGCAGGTGTCCAACTACGTGGCGCTGACGCGCGCCGCGGGGCACACACCGATGGGTGTGCTCTACGACGTGATTCGCAAGTTCAAGCTGCCGCCCTACAAGGCGACGCCGGTCGAGTCGCGCGAGTACACGCAAGCCAAGTCGAAGGGGTGTCCGGAATGCAAGAAAAAGAACCCCGCACCGCTCCCGCACGTCGACGAAAAAACGGGTCTCGAGTGTGAGGACATGTGGAGTACGGGCGACGGTCCGCAGGACTGGACCGCGAGCCCGACGCCGGAGCAGCTCAGCGAGAACCCGCCGAGTCGCCGCATCCTGACCGAACCCTCGCGCCTGTACGCCGGCCAGAGGACCGAAGACGAGACCCTGGACGAATACCGCCAGCGGCTCCGCGAAGAGCTCTCCGCGCACGCTGAGAGCTACTACCGACGGGCTACGATTCGACGCCTGAAGGGCGAGGAGGAAAACGCCTCCCGGAACGTCTGGATGATCGCCCGCTCGATTCGCGAGTCGGTCCGGTTGAACCAGTTTCCGCAGAACACCGCCGCGTGCAAAAACTACGGGTCATGGTGTGAATTCTGGCCCGTGTGCTCGGGCAAAGCGTCACTCGACGACCCGACGCTTTACCGCGACTCGGGAGAGCACGAGGAGCTCCCGCAGGTGACGGCCGAGACGCAGACCGCCGCGAGCGAAGCGAAGCGGCTGCCCATCATCTCGACGTCGAGCGCGCAGGCGTTCCTGACGTGCCCGACCATGTACAGGAACCGCTACGTGCTCCGCCGGCGTAGCATTGGCTCTTCGCTCGCGCTCGTCGTCGGGACCATCATCCACGCCGGCCTGGAGGTGTGGTGGACCACACCCGAGCGCGACAAAGCGCTTGATCTGGCCATCGCTGCCATGGCAAAGTCGGCGGCCGAGTACGGCAACGCCATCGACGCCTTCGAGATGGTTCGAATGGAGGAACTCATGCGAGGTTACGACGCGCGGTGGTGCAACGAGCCGCTGCGCGTCATCGGGGCGGAGATCGAACTGACCGCGCCACTCATCAACCCAGAGACGGGCCACGCGTCGAAAACGTGGCAGCGCGGCGGCAAGCTCGACGCGTTGATTCATGCACCCGAGGAGAGCTGACCAATGATTGTAGATTCCACCATTACCCTGTCCGCGCCGAAGACCAAGATGAGCTTCGCGCACGCCCAGCGCGGGCCACTCGAGTCGCCGCACAGGGTCATCCTGTACGGACCGGAAGGTATCGGAAAGTCGACCTTCGCGGCCGGCGCACCGTCGCCGTTTTTCCTCAAGGGCGACAACGGTACGAACCGCCTCAACGTCCACGGCCTGAAGCCCGAGACGTGGCAAGACCTGCTCGCCGCGGTGCGCCTGTTCCTGAACGAAAAGCACGAGTACAAGACTCTCGCGCTCGACTCGTTCAACTGGTTCGAACCGCTGGCCATTGCCGACGTCGTCGGCACCACGGGCAAGAGTATCGAAGACTGGGGCGGCGGCTACGGGCGAGGCGTGACGGCCATGCTCGACCGGTGGCGCGAACTGGTCTCGCTTCTCGAGCGCGTCTGGGATAGTGGGATGCACATCATCCTGACCGCGCACTCCCAGGTCAAGAGCTTCAACGATCCAGAGGGGCCCAGTTACGACCGGTTCGAATTGGCGATGAATCAGAAGGCCGCCGGCATCGTAAAGCAGTGGTGCGACTTCGTTCTCTTCGCGCGGCACGAAGCCTTCGCGAAGCTCGACGAGCGCACCAAGAAACACAAGGGCCTCTCGACCGGCGCGCGCGTCATCCACACGGAGTGGAGCGCGGCCTACGACGCGAAGTGGCGCGGCCTCGCGCCGCACGAACTGGCCCTGTCGTGGGAGGCGTTCCACGCCGCCACGAGCAACGAGGGCAAGGTCGCAGAGATTCTCGAGCGCATCGAGGCAGGTCTCGCTACCCTTGCCGACCCGGTGACCGAGGCAAAGGTCCGCGGATTCATCAAGAGCGCACAGGGCAACCCTGACCGGTTGACCGAGATCGAAAACGCAGTGTTGGCAAAAATCGGAGAATCCAAATGAGCATCGCAGCAGGCAAGTACAAGGCACGTGGCGTCGAGGGTAGTGTCCAGATGGGGCACACCAAAACCGGCACCGAACAGATGGGCATCGACCTCGAGTTGTCCACCGGAGACATCGTGACGACGGTGCTCTACTTCAGCGACAAGGCTGCCCCCTACTCCATCGAACGCCTCAAGGCGCTCGGAGTCACGTCGCTCGACGATCCGAAGTTCCCGGGCATCTCCACCAACGAGGTGGAAGCCATCGTGAAGTACGAGACGTACGAGGGCAAAGAGAACATGAAGGTCGAGATTCTGGGCAACGGCGGCGGCCGTTTCCAGTTCAACGACAAGATGCCCGAGGTGCAGCAGCGCACGTTCATGGCACGCCTCAAGCAGCTCGACAAGGCCAACGGCTCGTTCCCCGGCGGTGCCGCGGGCAGCGCGCCGAGCGGTCCGGTTCGCATCTGACAGAGGGGGCCCGGCAACGGGGCCCCTCCATGACCCGGTCTCTTTGGGAGAGTGGGAAGGCGGGTTCGAATCCTGTCCGGGTCACCATCCTTGATACATGCATTCCACACCGAAAGCCGTCATGAAAAACATCCTGTTCCTGGACACCGAGACCACCGGATTCGACCACGAAAAAGACGCCGTTGTGGAGGTCGCCTACGCACTGTGGTCGGTGCCGCACCGTTCGATGATCGACTGTCGTTCGTTCCTGATCGACTCGGGTCAGCCGAACGCGGCGGAGCACGTGAACCGGATCCCGGACGCGATGATTCGAAACCACGGACGCGACTGGGGTTCAGCACAGGAAGACACGGCAAGGGCAATCAGCCGCGCCGACATCGTGGTGGCCTATAACGCCGAGTTTGACCGCGGTTGGTTCGATGAAAAAGTCGCCGAGGTGCGCCCGTGGGTGTGTGCGTGCGACGACATCGAATGGCCCACCAAGACCAAGTCCCGTTCGCTGATCGACGTAGCAATCGGGCACGACGTCGGCGTCGTCCACGCGCACCGGGCGATGAGCGACGTGATGCTGCTCGTGCGCCTGTTCGAGTCGGTGGCGCGGCATGGGGCGGACATCGAAGCGATGCTCGTGCGCGCCATGCGGCCGAAGGCCCGCTACCTGTCGCTGGCGCCGTTCAGCCAAAAAGACGAAGTGAAGGCCGCCGGCTTCCATTGGATCGACGACGGGCGCGAGAAGGGGTGGTTCCGGAACATGGCAATCGAAGACGCGGAGACGCTCCCATTCGGGGTGACGAGAAAGCCCAAGGTGAAGCGATGAAAGTCGAGCTTCGCACGTCGCGGGGCATCTGGAACGCGCGCGACCCGGAGAGCTACGACTACAGCATCGGCGAGATTGCGCGGTGCCAGAGCCGGATCCGGCGCTTCAACGGGCACACGATTCGACCCTACACGCTGGCCGAGCACTCGGTCGGCGTGTGTCTGCTCGCCATGCGAGTCTCCATTCTTCCCGCCGGCGTCACGCGCAACACGGTGGGCATCTGTGCGCTCCTACACGACGCGGCCGAGCCTTTCGTGGGAGACATGCCGGGCCCCATCAAGGCGCTGCCGGAGATGGCAGGCTATCGCGCGCTCGACGACCGCACCCAGCGCGCCATCCTTCGCGCGTTCGGCATCTGGCTCCCGACGGGAGTTCGCGAGGACGTCCAGCACATCGTGGACGTGGCCGACAAGGAGCTCTGCGCCACCGAGCTGCGCGGGCTCTTCACGAGCCACCACGAGCCGTGGGACGAGCGCACGGCGGAGGATCGTTTTCTCGAGAAGGCCGCGGAGCTTGGGCTCGCGAACCGACGGAGCAACCGGTGAGCGCCAGGGCACAGCAGCGGCGCGTTTCGATGGATCGGATCGAGTCACGAAAGCACGCCTTCGCGCTGGCGCTGGAAACCACCTTCCACTGGGAGGACCTCATGGGCCCACCCGACCGGCGTCGGCCCGAGCTGAACGCGCTACAGCGCCGTCTGTGGGCCGCCCTGTCGGATCTGGGCTGGAGCTCCGCGCGCATCGGTCTCGTCGTCGGGCGCGACCACACAACCGTCCTACGGGGCATCAAGAAAGCGAGAGCACGGTGACACCACCCAGAATCAAGATGGCAGACGCGGCGCGGGACCTCGTGAAGATGGGGCGCAAGGTTCGTTTAGAAGGGCTGATCGCGCGTATTCGTCCGCTGGTGGAAGAGGCTGCCGCTGATTGCAAGTCATCGGTGGTCGTCGGCGACCTGTCCGAGTTGGACCTGGACCTTCTCGCGGAAGAGGGCTTTCTGGTCGACGTTGCCAGCTCGGTAGCCGGATCGCCAACCAGGTGGCGCTTGAACTGGGAATAGTGGTTGACTGATCGACGGTAACCGGTCAGTAATCAACCTAAGGAGAGTGTCATGGCAGCGAAGAATCTGACGCGAGAGCAGGCGTTTGCGGAGATGGCGAAGGGGCGGCGGTGTCGGCCTTCACACTGGAAGGTTGGCGCATGGCTCAAGAAG
>Ga0247815_10002365_pt1 | contig 13961 bp, 15 predicted proteins | sample UWRJL194509B1_FD_181014 | JGI IMG/M metagenome (GOLD analysis project Ga0247815, IMG submission 181014) | Plant litter microbial communities from Arlington Agricultural Research Station in Wisconsin, United States - UWRJ-L194-509B-1 | ecosystem: Environmental > Terrestrial > Plant litter >... | reverse complement strand
GTTCTATAATATTTTTCCGCCCTTCTTTAAACCATCCATGCTTGTCTCCTCGGTTTCTTGACTTTCATAGCTCCAATCACCAACAAATTTGGTATTGATAGCCTCTATTGCTGCTACTGGCTCAGAGTTCAGTTTGTCAATGGAATCTCTGAATTGCTTGTAATAGTGAACAGGTAGACGGTGTCGCCTTTAAACTGCTCTATAAACTGCTCACCACTTTTACTGCTAATGGTTTCTAATGTATTGGTAGTGTACCCTGCCTTTTTTAAAGATTAATTTCCCTGAAATTCTCCCTTCATGAGCCATTGAAAAATGTCCATTACTGTCAGATACTGTCTTTATGGAGTTTAAATAGTCGTCTATTTCAACACCAATGATCGGATGTTTATTTTCAAAATCGTAAACAATTCCATGATAAAGATTGCTCTTACAGCCCGAGAAAATAAGTAAAGCGATAATCAAACAAAAGAATTTCATATAGCAAAATAGCATATTTCAAGCTATAGTAAAATATGTTTGGTTTACATGATTCTGTCCATTCGCAATCTGACGACATTAATGAAAACAGTCTATATTCTTCTTTTAATTATTTAAGCTAAGTTTGATATAGCCATACCAATAGAAATGCAGCGATCAAAGCCGAAAATTTAAAGATTAATTGATCAATATTTTAAAAATTTTATGACATATAATAGTACGCCTTATATTATCGTTATATTTTTCCTCTTATTGCTCTTATCTAGTTGTCAGAATACTAATGCCGATAAAACGGTTTCCGCCTCATCGATAAGAGATAGTATTTCCAAACCTGAAACTTCCTTAACAGCAAAATCAGATCATAAGGAAATTTCTATTGACACAGTAAAACGGACTGAATCTGCGAAGCTAATTGAGGGGACCTATGTTGTTATTAATGAGCCGGAAGAGTCTGATCAATGCGCGATGACGATCATTATCGAAAAGGCTTCTGGAAGGTATACTTTTAAATTTATTACTGAAAGCCGTTCACTAAGCGGCAAACTTTCAGTTGAAGCTACTGAAAGTAAAGATGGATATTACATAAGTCTTGAAGGTATTGAATGGAGCGAATATGAGGGGGAGTTGGATGATGATGGGGAAGCCAAGGCCAAGGATTTACCGTTACCTAATGGAATTAATGGTGTAATCCAGGACAACGAGATTACCATCCAGAATACAGGAAACTCAATGAACTATTACGTCAAGCTTGAGGACTGCGGTAAAAAATATATCAGGTTGAAGAAGCAATAAACATCCAATTATCTTGTATTATAATTTTATATCCCAGGGCAGCCATACTGTTTATGAACCTGAAATCCATTAAGTTAAGGTTGGTTAATAGCTTTAGGCTATTATTAATACTACTATGGCTGATTTCAGGATGTACATTCCAAAAGCGGTATATTAAAAATGACTATTCATTTTAGATTTCAAATTAAGTAGCACCACACCGCTTCGCACTGATGGTGTTTATGTATCAGATAAAATAGCAATGGATTCAACTAGCGGAAAACAGACCATGCAGAAAGACAAAAGGGTTTATAAATTTTACCCCACCGGGCAGGTAAATATGGTGCTTGATCCTAATAATAAACTGAAAAGTGATGATGACTACAGGAAAGCTTTTAACCGTAGAATAAATGAAACTTCAATGTCAAAAGGGGCAACATTATTTGAAGGCTACTATCAGATAAGAGACAATAAAATGGTTATCCAGTTTGTAAATCAACCGCTCAGGCAGTTTTATTATACCTACACCTTTTTGGCAGAGCAACAATTTATCATTGTAAACCAGACACATGTAGGAAGGGGTAAAATAAAAGACAAGTACTTCACCTCTAACTACAAAGAAATTTACCAATTTGAGCCAAAGCCTGTTGATGGCTATTTGGCGCCTAATTGGTAATGAACAACATTTCAAAACAAGTTATTCTATTGCCAATAATCATTTTAGACGGTCAGTAACACGACTTGGCACTTCTTGCAGGCTTTTACTCTTACTTTTTAATAAAGTTAAATAGGTCTGATAGGATTCTTTAGCTCCGCCTTGGTCATAAAAGCTCCATTGGGCATCCCCTAAGTTTAAATGGAGATCTTCATCCTCAGGATAAGTTTTTACCAGGTCTAATAATATAATCCGGGCTTCATTATACATTTCCAGATCCATTAATTTCTGCGCTGCCTTTCTATAAATGGGTAAATTATTATGATTGACAGGTGAAGAGTTTAGTATATCCGCAATGCCATAAACATCAATATCTTTTAGCTTAGTATCACTTTCCAGATCTTTTATCGTTGCACTCGGTGGTTTATTTTGATTGTCGAACTGAGATAAGATCCTATCAAAATCGAATTCTTTAATAGATACGGCAGCAGGAAGAAGAATTTTCTGGCCATCTTTCGTTTTTCCGCTATAAAGAGTAAGCGACTTGGTTACCCAGTCATCACCAGCAGATGTAAAATCAACATCGATAGTCCTTTTACCACTAATTAAAGTTAATGGAAGAAAATTACCCTTTAGATTTCTAATTCTGATTAATACCCCTTCTAAGCATCGTTCATATAATTGTTTAGCATTGTTGTTTTGTATGGAAATGCAATTGTCATTTTCAACATACAATGTTTTAGTTCCATCTCCAATTGGTAAGAATTCATTAACCTGATCCCCTTTATCTTCGCTAGTTATGCAATCTGTTTCAGTGCCCTTTACGGTTTTAACTTTTTTTTCGTTCAACTGATTTACAAAATACCTGCTCATCAATTCCCCGTTGATGCTGGTTTCCCATTTTGCTATTCCCAGCTCTTGATCAATCCATGAAAACCTGTAAAACGATAGTTCCCCTTTACCAGTAAAGAATGTAGTTTTATCTTCGGCATGTTTGATATGGTCAACTTTAAAATTAAAATCTTCCATAACTCCTTTTTGATATAAGGAGTCGCTTGATACCGTAAGAGTTTCCCCTGCATAGCCGCAGTCGATGCGCTGAAAAGTGTTACCAGATTTTTTCACTTCCATCCAAACACCCGTATATCCAACTGATTGTTCCGGCCGCTTGCAAGAGAAGATAAAACCAACAAAAAAAAGGACGATGAATTTCTTTTTAAGGCTATTAGATGAAATCATTTTACCTGCTAACATAGTTATTGATTGAATTAATTTAATGAAAGGGTATCACGAAGTTCCAATAGCTGATATTCTTTACTGGCAAACAAGTATCTGTTATATATGATCTTTTGCCTGTTTTCCTTTAATCTTTGGTAGGATATCCAGGCTAAAAGGTTATCTGAGTAACCTTCTAATGTCCTGTTTTCATTATCTCTTGCCGAAGTATATAAGTTTTTGCTGTAATCAACAAAAAGTCTCTTCTTATAAAAAAAGATGTTGAGGGCATTTACGCTATCCAGATCTGTATTATTGAATTTGTAATGAAGATTTGCAAAAGCACCGAGTTTGGCTAGTATAGTGTCTACAGGCGAACTTTTGTAGTTAGAAATTTGATAATACTGTACTACATCCTTATTACTAAACATGCTTGTGTCTAGGCCCTGAAGAGTTATGAACCTCTGGTTATATTCCTGACTTATTGGCTCAATTAAAAGATTCTTATTGTTACTGCAGCTGCACAACAGTATGATAAGGGCTCCCAGGGTTAGTTCCCTATATTTTTTGTCCCAATTTTTTCTCCGCTTTGACATCAATTAATATGTATTGGGTGTTCTAAAGATCTTTGCTCCAAACATGTTTATACGCAAAATAATAATATCTGTTGCTTAATGCTTTCCTTATGAATAATTATTTTCGAAGGCACTATTTAAACCGTGACCAAAGTATGATCTGTTTTTGATAGCAACCAGCTTATATCTTTGAATTTTTAGAATTTTTAATATGAAGCGTCCAATATTCTGCAGTCTAATATATTTAAATTATGGATGTAAATTATATTGCAATTGGGATTTTAGCGGGAATAGATTCTATAATAATTTTGATATTATTTATGATTGAAAGAAGGAGATTTTTGTAAACTACGCCCTAATGAGCAAACGGCTTGAAGAAATCGGCATACCGCTCACTGATCTGATCATTTCTGTAACCGAAAATACTAAGGAAGATTGGTCTTTTGGTTTGGGCAAAGCGCAGTTTCTAACAGGTGATTTATAGAAGCACATGATCCTAAAATAATTGCCCTTTCTCTCTGATCAATCGTTTGATATGAAACTGGCAAGGCGCTAATAATATACTAGCGCCTTTTAAACATTAATGTTTATCTATTTTACAAAATTCGATCTTTTTCATCAATGGCCAGATCATTGATGCTGGCGAACCGTTTCTCCATTAGTCCGCATTTATCAAATTCCCAAAGCTCATTCCCAAAGCTGCGGAACCATTGCCCTTGATGGTCATGCCATTCATATTCAAAGCGAACTGCTATACGGTTGTCAGTAAATGCCCAAAGTTCTTTTTTAAGCTTATAGCTAAGTTCCTTATCCCATTTGTTTGCTAAAAATACTTTTACTTCTTCACGGCCAGAGATAAATTCCGATCGATTGCGCCATTCTGTATTTACGGTATAAGCCATGCATACTACTTCAGGATTGCGGCTATTCCATGCGCGCTCTGCAAGCATAACTTTCTCCACCGCCGAATCGTAGCTAAACGGTGGTACTGGGTTTTTAATTTCCATCACTTTATTTTATTTATATGATATTTATAAGAAGCCCAGCTTATATTGGGCTTGCTTTGATCATTCTATTCTCGATTTTCCCAAGACTCTCTGCCGCCCTAATTAAATTATTCATAACATTCGTCTTCACCTTCCAACTCTAGTGACAAATCCTTCACATATAGGCAGCACTACATTCAAAATCTTATTTTGGAAGGGTAGAAAGAAATTTCAGTATTTCACTTCCTATCTCCTGTCCATGGGTTTCTAGCGCAAAGTGGCCAGTATCATAAAATTTTACTATTGCATCAGGAATATCTTTTTTATAAGCTTCGGCTCCGATGGGGAGAAAAAATGGATCTTTATTTCCCCATACAGCAAGCAATTTTGGTTTACTGGTTCTGAAATACTTTTGAAACGAAGGATACAGATCGACATTTGTTTTATAGTCTTTCAACAAGTCAAGCTGAATCTCTGCAGATTCTGGCCTATCTAGAAAATATTGATCTAGAATATAAGCTTCAGGGGCTAAAAGCGATGTATCGGTAACACCAGTAAAGTACTGAAATCTCGTTCCCTCTTTGCTATAAAAGTTTCTTAGTGCATCTCTATTTTCTTGAGTGTCATTTTCCCAATATTTCTGAATTGGATTCCATCCTGTACTTAGTCCTTCTACATAAGCATTGCCATTCTGTGAAATAATCCCCGTAATTTTCTTTGGATTCGCAAGTGCCAAACGAAATCCGGTTGGCGCACCATAATCAAAAACATAAATTGCAAACCTTTTTAAACCTAATTGATCTATAAAGCCCTGCATTGTTTTAGCCAGATTTTCAAAGGTATAGCTATAACTTGTACGATCGGGTAAATCAGTGTATCCAAACCCGGGAAGATCAGGTGCGATAACGCGATATTTTTTGTTTAACATCGGTATCAGGTTGCGGAACATATGTGATGATGTTGGGTAACCATGCAACAATAATATTGTGGGTGCTCCTGCTGGACCTGACTCTCTATAAAATACGCCAAGTCCGTTTACGTTTACCTTACGGTGATGAACAACCCCAACTTCTAAAGAAGAACTTGTATTAACTGTGTTTGATTGTGCCATAATTTCTGTTTTCCCTAATAAGCCTGTCATGATGATCATAAAGGCTATTTTTAGTTTTTTCATTTTTCCTTTTTTGTTTATTCAAAAGTAAATATGATATTTGATCATTAAAAATGATTTATAGAGATACCATGTATCTTAATATAAGATTTATGAATACAAATGACCTTAATTTATTTGAAGCTGTTGCGCATTATGGAAGTTTTACAAAGGCTGCCGAAGCAATGTTTACAGTTCAGTCAAATGTGACTACCCGTATAAAAAACTTGGAAGAGGAGTTTGGTGCACTGCTTTTTACCAGAAACAACCGCAAAGTCGAATTAACTCCGGAAGGCGAGAAACTAATTCGGTATACTAAGCAATTCAACCATATATTGGATGAGGCAAAAAGGTCGATTGGGAAAAGTGACATCGTAAAGGGCCAGATTAAGATTGGATTTTTGGAAACCATGATGACCCTGAGAGGCCCTGAACTTATTAATGAACTTGCCTCAAAATTTCCTTTTGTTGACCTAGACTTTAGATCCGCGATGAGCGCCAGCTTAATCAGTGATGTGTTGAATTATAAATTAGATGGAGCATTTGTACCTGCTCCTCTTGACATTCCTGAGCTTGAACAAATTAAAATTAAGGACGAACAGATTGTAATTGTTGCCCCAGCCGATTGTGAGAACCTGGATATTCTACTCAAAAAAAATCCGCTTAAAACAATAGTTTTCGATCAAGGTTGCGTTTTTAGAGCTAAACTAGACTCTTGGCTTGTAAGCAGAGGTATTATCCAATATCATAAAACAGTAATGAATTCTATTGAAGGCGTTGTAAATTTTATTGAATCCGGGATTGGATTTAGTATTATGCCAGAAGAAATCATAAGTACGTTTTATGGCAATAGAAATATAAAAACATTCCATCTGCCAAAGGAATTGGGCCTTATGACAACGATTTTGGTTTATAGAAAAGATGTGCCCCTTTCCCCTGCTTTAAAAGCTTTTATTAGCATAAGTGCGGAACAAAAAGTAACAATATAGATTTCACATTAGAGTATAACTGAGGAGATGAGTATGGAACAACTGCAGTGTTTTAAATTTCCGGTTTATTTGACATCGTCAGACGCTGACATAAATTCCTTTCGAGATAATGTCAGGTTCGGTGTATTTACCAGCAAAAGCTGGTTATTCCATAAACCGATGGGCGATCAATTGTATAGTGATGCTAAATAATTTGAAACAACATATCTGAAAATCAGAAACCGAATTACTTTTAAAATGAATATATTAAACAAGTATAAATTAAGATTAACTGCACTTTTAACCCTTGTAATTTCAACTTTGGATTAATAGCTAAAAAAGAGACTTATATATTAACATTATACCCTAAAGTTGCTATCAAACAATTATTTCGGAAAAACGGTATTAGCCATAGTCAGTTTGTTACCCACCGCTCCGGCGAACATTTAGCTCAACAAATATTGACTTTGATGTAAGTCAAGCTATGATTAATATTTCGGTTCCCAAACAATTACATATAAGCTACGGCTAAAAGAAATTGATTTATCTTAGGCATGGCTTCATTTTTTAAATTTTTTTTCTCTTCGGCCGTTAGTTAAGATCAACCTTTATAACAATAGTAATAATTGATCTTACTTGGCTAATTTAAAACTTGCTTTGATAGTATTTCTTTTCCATCATTTACATTTGTCTGCAAGCCTAGAATTTTAGATATCAAATCATATACTTCAACATTTTGAAATGGTTCAATAGACATCCCTTTTTTGATTGATGGTCCCCAAGCCATAAAAGTGGCGCCCATATCTGCTATTTTTTCAGGATCAAAACCATGCATTCCTTTACCAGGATTAGTATTAAACGTCTTAGGGAAATGCGGTACTAAAATGATGTCTCCCGCACGTTTGTATTTGTCATCATTACTACCATAATACCATTTTTTTGGAAGTTGTGAATTTAGGTAAATCTCGTAATCCTGGTTTCTGACTTCAGTAATTTACTGTAGGTTTCTGCTACAAAAGATTGATCTTTAGCGTATACGTTTACAAGCAAATTTTGGTTATTGATTACAAAATTCATTGTGTCGATAACTATTGGAAGTGGAAGTGCATCCTGTTTATTTATACTTGTCATACCATGATCTGAAACAAAAATGATATTTATCGGTAATCCTGTTGAATTTACTAATGAATCAATTAGACTGATATTTTTATCTATTTTTTTGGCTGCGACTTCCACCTCAATTGCATCAGGGCCATAAATATGACCTTGATGATCCGTTTCATTAAAATATAAGGTGATCAAATGCGGTCTTTTAGCTTCGGACATGTCTAACCATCCTTTGATTGCTTCAAGTTGATCTTCGATCGTTACTGCTTTTACTTTTGATATTTGATAAACATCTTTCATACCCCGGGTAATGGTACGGGCATCTGGATAATTGATGTTCGCTGTGATCACTTTACTTTTGCTTGCGGTTTGCCAGATAGACTCACGATCAAACCAAACCGTTTCAGTTTTATCAAATGCTCTTCTACTTTTAGGATCGTAAAAAGTATTACCCGCTATTTCTGTATGACCAGGATAAAAGCCCGTAACAAGAGTATAATGATTAGCACGTGTAACAGAGGGATATGACGGTATCATGCTTTTTGCCCTGACTCCTCCGGATGACATTCGTTGTAGATTTTTTAAATTAAATTTTTCTGTATAATCGTAACGAAAGCCATCACCGCTGATAAAAATTACGTATGGTTTGTCCTTTAACTGAAAGAATGACTGACTTGCACTGAAAAATAAGCAAGTAGTTAGGATAGTGATAGATAAGTGACTGAAGACGAAACAGGGAAGATCTTCAGTATCAGGGTAATCTTAAACTTTGAACTTGAACGGGAGTTATTAGGCTTTGGCTCCAAGCTTAAAATGCTTGGTCCGAGAATTTTAATAAAGCAAATCAGACAGCAGTTACAACTGACAGTTGATCGTTATAATTCACCAACGGGTGAGAATACGTTTAAAGAAGTTCTGTGAATATTTACATTTTAATAAACTCTATATCGAATTCCCTAAAACGAGTTATAGGATCAAAAGCAACACTCCTTCCATATCAGCGCTATCAAAATCTTGTCAAGAACTTCGTATATGATTGCACCCCCAGTTCGATATGGCTATCAGACACATTAAATTCCAAACCATAGAAAGCAAACGCAGGTTGATAGTCCGCTTTTACATACTCAAAACTTAACTCGAATGGTCGGAGGAGCTCGCTCAAAGGATATTTGTATTTCCCTGAGTTACTCAACTCTTCTTCTTCCACTCCTAACGATATGGCGAGTGCTATTTTTTTTCCTTTAAGGCGGTATCCACTTTTACTACCATATGCCCATCCGTGGGTCAATACCTCGTCGAACCATTTTTTTAATAATGAGGGAACATTAAACCAGTAATAGGGAAATTGAAATATAATCTTCTCATGTTGCTCAACCAGGCGCTGTTCTGCTTGTACATCTATTTTTTCATCTGGATAAGCATCGTACAACTGGTGAACAGTATACTTATCTGGAGATTTAAGCAGCTCCTCTATCCACCTTTTATTCATGTTTGATTCGCTTATGGTAGGGTGCGTAATAATGATTAAAGTCTTCATAGTGTTGTCATTGATAAAACTAACACAAAGGTAGCTTACCGTACATAAAATTGTATATTACCCACCATTTGTTAGGTACTATAAAAAATGTAAGTAATGACTGAGATTAAGGAAACATCGACCAATTTCTCCAACAAAAGTGCGCTAAGTGACGAATGCCCAGAGGCTTATGCTTCAAACATAATAGGCGGACAATGGACATTAGTAATCTGCTCCTGGTTATTAAGCGGTAAGCTCCGGTTTGGGGAACTGAAGAATAAATTACCAAACATTACCGAACGTATGTTGACTTTACAGCTCCGTAAGCTCGAAGAAAATATGATAATCAAGAGAACAGTGTATGCAGAAGTTCCACCACGTGTGGAATATGAACTAACCCAAATAGGATATGACCTAAAAGCTGTCATCAAAGCCTTGGAAGATTGGGGAGATCGTCATAAAAAGCTAACAAGTAAATAGCACATTTATAAATTGCTATTGAAATTCACTGCTGCGTTGAGAAAAGATATTATCACTGAAGCAGGAGCAACAATAGTGCTTGTGCGGCTAAACCTTGCTATGTTTATTCCATGGAAGTTTCCCATCATGTCAACTACCGGGCCGCCGCATTGCTCAGGCGTAATCCTCGTACTTTGCACAAAAACGTTATCGAAACCATCACGCCTGTAGCTTTTACCTCCTTTAAATAGATCTGCAGGATGCGTAATAGGCATTTCAGGCCTTGATGAGAGAATGATTTGCTTGCTGATATGATTCCCTTGCCGAATCACATCGAACTTAATGGTATCGCCTACCCAGTATTTGATCAGTTGATTTCCGTAGTCTTCGGGCTTATTAATCGCTGTACTATCAATGCTAATCACTTGATCGCCTACCTGTATACCTGCATTTGCTGCGGGACTCCCCGGCTGTGTTATGGTAATCTCCACCGGCTGCTTGTACGCTACAGCCGCACCTAGAAAGGCCATTGCCGCTACTTTGTTTAAAGATAAGTTAGTGCTGCCTATTACACTTACTTCACTGTTTACTTCGTTTGGTAGAACAGATACTATAAAATCTCCAAGTTGGCTATATTTTAGGGTATCCTTAACAAATCTACTTAGGTTTATTCCGCCTTTAATTTTCACAGCTGTTTCTAATAAAACCAGGTCGGTGTTTTTGTCCCTATAAAGCACTTTGACAGGTATTGTCTTGCCATCCACTAATTTTATAATAGGATTTTTTCCAATTTCTGAACTTTTACTAATGATGTAGGTAAGCTTAGCGCTTTTGATCAAGGTGCCAAGAACTTGCTGCGACTTATCGGCATCCGTACTTTCAATTGATACAACGTTACCGGCAAATAGCTTAGCCGTTTTATTAAAGTTTTTATTAAGGTTTGCAAGTTGGGCAAAGCTTTGGACTTTAATCGGATCGTTACCAATAGCATCTTCAAGTTCAGGTAAGGTGAGATAAACTTTTTGTACGTTTAGCGCCGTCCAATACTTTCGATAAAGATCTACAGGCACTTCATAGTCCACATCTCCGTTTATAGCACTATGGAGACCAACAACCCGGCCTAAATAATCAAACACAGGACCGCCTGAATCACCAGGTTCCATCATGCAAGTAGATTGCAGGAACCCATACTCGTTTTTCAGGTTCATAATGCTTCCAAACCTTACTAATGGCAGGGGTTGGTTAAGACTTTCCGGATAAGAGATGCTGATAACAGGTTCATTAATCTTAATTGCTGAGGACCAACCCATCTCTGCATGTGGCCATTTGCCTGGTGTGATGATCTTCATCATGGCTACATCTGGCATCATTGGAGTCTTCTCAAATTCAATCTTACCTAAGCCTTGCGCTATGCAAGTCTTCCCAGATGGAAAAGTTACCATATAAGTTTGTCCAGGTGTATTAACATGTGCGGCGGTAAGTATGTGTCCTTCAACAGTAACTACGACAGCACTGAACTGCGGTCCTGCCTGTTGATTCTTTACGGTATCAAATGCCCACATCCGGATACTGGCAGGATATGCTTTTTTGATTCCCGCCTTCGTGAGCAACTGTATTTGCTTGACATTGAACTGCTGACTAAAACCGTACAGCGTGCAAACGCATAGAAGTAAGGCTACTAATAAGATCTTTTTCATTTGGAGCGTAATATATTTTGTAATCAGCGCGCCCGGAGGGCGCGCGTGGCAAAACTACAATTATGTCCGATAGCTTTTTATTTAGGTTAGTAATTAATTGTAATCGGAATGCTTTTAAATACACCGATGTTGTGGGTCGTGTTCTTATAAAGAATCACCCAATTATATTGTCCGGATTCCCAAACTTTTAAACCAGAAATGGTTAGGGGAGATGGTTCGTTATTGTCCATTGTTGCTCCTACAATAATCGATTCTCCACCGTAAACTCCATTTGAGAGTTTTAGGGTTGAGATCTTTGCCGCATTACCAAGGCCAGTATGCTCTACTTTAGTCACTACGATTACCTTACTTAAATCCAGTTTGTCAACACTTTCAGGATAATAGTTAAGGCTCTTTTTTATCAGCAACGAATACAGAATTCCATCGTCTTTAATTTCACTGACTTGTGCATGTAAACTCATTTCATCCCCTTTTTTAAAAATGAGTTCTTTTTCTTCAAAGGTATTCGTGTAGTATATAAGGCTCCCGTTACGTGAAACAAAGTCTCTGCCGATCTTAGGATCCACCGGCAGATTTGCAGGATCAAGGATGATCAGATCTTCTTTAATTTCTAGCTTTGAACCGTTCTCATCCGTTACGATAACTGCAAAATCATATGTTCCTTCTGGGGCGTCAACTGGGATAGTAAAATGCTTATGAACGTTCGTGTTTCTTGTGCCAGCATACTCTGGCCATAACAATTCAAATTTCCAGGTTGATGTATAAGATTGTCCAGGTTTTTGTGATATCTCGAGTTTCACATCCTTGATTTTTCCAGCAGCAACAACGTCTGCGTTAAAGTGGAAGTCCCTGCCTCTAAGTGCCCGTTTATTGTTTGAAGTACCAACCTCAACATTTGCTGCTGTAGGTTTTAATGGATCCTGATCTGCGTTATCTTTTTTGCAGGCTGAAAAGCCAGCTGTAATTAGCATTACTAGTAATGCAATTTTTATAGTTTTCATGATTGTGGTTATGTTAAGGAGTGAACATGGGATTAGAAGCAGCAAATAGGCCTGCTTTAGTCTGCACATAATAGTGCCTATTACCGCAGCTGTAAGCATAAGCCAGCTTATAAAAGGATCATCGCATTCCCTTGAATTGGAAATATATTGACAAAAGAAATTTACAGCTGAAACAAACTAGCTGTCTGACTAAGAATAAAATGGAGGTGGGCCTTTATTGGTAAAACCTTGGAGGGTAAAGTCGTAATTACAAATACAAGCGTTGCAATTGTAAGTGATTGTGATTGGGGAGAGAACTATAACATTTTGAAAGATATTGATAGGGATATGTTTGCTTCGCTTGTGAATAATAAAATCACATATTTCACACTTCTTGATTTCAGACAGCAAATCCCTGTCAGTACTATCTTTCTTGCTTATAAGAGAAGCAGGATGAATATGTACCAATTGCAATAATGCTATTGAAAGAAAAAGCAAGACAAGAAACATCGATATCAACCGATGAATTTTTGCAGCATAAAAACGCAGCTGATTTTTCATTGCCACAAAGTTGCATTAATTATCTTATTACGCCACTATATTTTATAATAATTTGAAGTGTAATGTCACGCTACCGATAGCGGCTCCCGTTGGTTTAAACGGTATAAAATGTAATTATTACCGTTTGTTAGGTATATTAACGGTAGACATACCAGTGAATTGTAGTGTCAACATAAATAATTCGTCTACTACTGTCAAGAAAATTATTGGCGGGACAGACTAATAATTTATTCTATATATAAAGCAAATAAGCAGTAGCTCATCGCTACTGCTTATAGATTTTAAGTGCTTTTTATTTTTGCAATAATTTCTTCTAAGGACATGTTCTCTGATACTACAACTCCTTTTTCATCAAGTAGGAACATCGCTGGAATAGTCCTGATATTCCATGCCGGGGACGTATTTCCTTTATCTAAGAAACTTGGCCAAGGTAATTTTTCTTCTCCTTGAGCTTTTGTCCAATCTGCTTCTTTTTTATCAATCGAAATACTCACAATTTGTAAGCCTTTATCGCTCATTTCTTTATAAAGTTGTTTCAACGCTGGAATAGATTTACGACATGGCACACACCAGGACGCCCAGAAGTCGACTATCACATATTTATGACCAGCTGCGAGCTTAATAATATCTGCATTTGCATTCTGATCTGATTTGGCATCAACTGTTGGAGCTGATAGTCCTACAAAACTTTTAGGATACAATTCTTTCTTCACAATTTCCCCATAGTAGCTGTTTTGCGCTGCTGGGGAAAGGGATTCAAATGTTTTCTTTTCTGCAGGCGTAAAGTAGCTTAGAGTGTTTAACATAAAGAAAGGTCCCCACCAACTATCTTTATTATTTTCGA
>Ga0247815_10002364_pt1 | contig 13963 bp, 14 predicted proteins | sample UWRJL194509B1_FD_181014 | JGI IMG/M metagenome (GOLD analysis project Ga0247815, IMG submission 181014) | Plant litter microbial communities from Arlington Agricultural Research Station in Wisconsin, United States - UWRJ-L194-509B-1 | ecosystem: Environmental > Terrestrial > Plant litter >... | reverse complement strand
AGCCGCAAAAGCTGGAATAAAAGCTACTGCCTTTGTGAGGGGAGAAGCCGTGCAGAATGAGATGCTGGTACTTTGCCGGCTTTATGGAATGGAGTTACTTTTTACTGATCGTGAAAGCTACAGGGATAAAACTGCCTGTTACGAAAAATATTTCGGCGGAAGGTCCGATACTTATTTTATTGATGAAGGTGGCGCTTCGGCTGAAGCAGTTAAGGGTTGCGCGGAATTGATAGCCGAGCTTCCGTCAGATATTGACCATATTTTCTGTGCTGCAGGAACGGGAACTACAGCCGCAGGCTTGTTACAGGGTATACAGGATGCAGGCTTAAAAACAAAACTTCATGTGATACCGGTCCTGAAAGGTGGTGAATTTATCAGGCAGGAAATGAGCAAATTTACTACTATAACCGATCAGTTGATTTTACATACTGACTATCATTTTGGCGGGTACGCGAAAACAAAACCCGAGTTGATACAATTTATGAAAACGTTCATTGCAAGCCAGGGGATATTGATAGATCCGGTTTACACTGCTAAAATGTGTTTCGCCATTTACGATCTTGCTGAGAATAACCAACTTCCTGTACATGAAAAGACAGTCGCCATTCATACCGGCGGATTGCTGGGCATTATGGGGATGAAGGATAAATTTTAGAATCCTGATGAACGCAATTAATTCAAATGCATTCATCAGAATTTGACGTATTTAGATTAGAATGATGCTCTCAATGATGCTATAAAGTTTCGACCAGGAGAAACTATACCAGAAGAGTAGGGCCTATATCTTCTATCAGTGATATTTTCAATACCTGCATTTAACATTATGTGGTCAGAAATCTGGTACAATACCTTGAAATTTAAAGTAAACCAGGAAGGCGAAAATGGTTTTCCGTTAGAATCAATTGCATACATGTACGTTTTTTCTACCTCTGAGGGTGCCATATCAGCAAAACTTACCTCTCCGCTATAGGAAGCATAAAAATCTCCCTTCAAATTACTGCGGGTGTAGGTAAGATGGGTTGTCCCAAACCATGGGGCTGCATGTCTCAATGGGGCTTTTGTTCCGTTGTCAAGTTCCTCTTCTCCGTTCTGGTAATTATAACGGGAATTCAGTCCGACCCCTTGCGGTAATTTGATTTCGATACCAGCCTGTATTCCAAAAACATGTGCGTTGGCAGCATTCTGAATTGCCTGCACCTGACTGGCCTCTCCATCATAAATAATCTCACTAGATCCATTAAGCGTATAATTTCTTCTTACCATTGCATTATCTAAATGCGTGTAGTATGCTGTTGCATCCAATTTTATAATGTCGCTAAAGGTCTTTGCAATACCCAGGTCCACATTATAAGCATACTCGGCTTCAAGATCTGGATTTGGAATTACCACGGATCCTGGCGTAGACTCGAATACTTTCCCTATGTCATCAACGTTAGGGGCCCGGAAACCGGTAGAGAGATTGGTACTTATTTTCCAAGTTCCAGCAGGTGAATAAACCAGTCCGGCGCTTCCTGTTAATGCACCCTGGTTAACTTTTGCACTGGTAAATGGAAAAGGATAAAACTCGTCAGTAAATCTTGCATTTAGCAAATAATGGTTATACCTCGTTCCGGCCTGAAAGCTTACTTTCTCAGAAGCCTTGTAACGATAAGTGATAAAAGCGGCATAGGAACTCCAGTTTGAATCATCCGGATAACGCGCCGGCCCGTTTTGAATCGCACCTGTGTTGATATTTTCAATAGATCCTGTTGAATTAACCTTGTTATAAATTACTTCAGCTCCATAGTAAATTGAATGTTTTTCTGCCAATATCTTTTCAAAATCAAAATTCGCGGACAGGGCATTTACTTTTTCAGTGTTATTGGTCCTATTGGCCGCTCCAAAATTACGGTCATGCCTGCTTTCTTCAAAAAACTGATGTGCCAGTCCAATCTTCATACTGTCATACCAATTATGCTCCTGTGCATTCGCAATAACCAGATTGTTCATCATCCATTTTTGCGGCCCATAATACCATTCTGTAGAACGAAGCGCGGCACTTCTATACCTGATCAGGTTATCGTATCTGGGATTATCAGAAGTTGTTGAATAATGAAACCCGTAATTATAGCTCCATTTGTCGTTCGGCTTAAACAGAACTTTCTCCATTAAATTGATCTGATCATAGCCGGTGGGAATTTGTTTCTCGGGATCTGAATTTGTTATCTTGGTATCCACCCCATTTATTCGCTCGGCATACTCCGGCCGGAGATATTCTGCTGGCCCCTTTGAACCCATTTTTAGATCGTCAAAGTCAGTATAAGAAATGTTAGTTAAAAAAGCCCACTTTTTCAATCCGATATTGAAATCGATATGGCCTGTTTTTTCCGAATTGGCAGACGACCAGCGTGTAAGCGCATTTCCCGTAACAAGGGTTTTATCCGATGCAGAAAGCTTTGGAGACAAGGTACTAAAATTCATTACGCCCCCAATTGCATCGCTTCCATAAATTACCGATCCTGGCCCAAACAGTACTTCTACATTTTCTACTGCAAATGGATCAACGGAAATTACATTTTGCAAATTTCCACTTCTGAAAATCGCGGTATTCATCCTTACCCCATCAACAGTGATTAATACGCGGTTAGTGGCAAAACCTCTTATCATAGGGCTCCCGCCGCCCATCTGGCTTTTTTGGATGTATACTTCACCTGATTGCCCCAGAAGATCTGCCGCCGTCTGTGGGTTTTGGAAAATGATATCTTTTTGCTGAATGGCAGTAATCTTGTTTGGAACATCCCGCTTCGACTGCTGCCACCTTGATGCTGAAATTACAACCGCATCAAGTGAAATATTACTTTCCACAAGATACACTGAATACTTATTCTCCTCAAGCTGCTGTGTGCTCATTACCTCTGTTTTGTACCCCTGACCACTAATTGTAAAGGTTGATCCCAAAGCCATTTTGGAAAGATCTACCTGCCCTTTAGCATTGGCATTTAATAAGGCGCCGGTAACTGAGCCTGTTATCGTAGCAGAACTTACTGGTTGCCTGGTTATTTTATCTTTAACTGTCAATACCTGCGCTTCTATAGAAAACACAAAAAAAAGGAACAGGCACGTAAATAATATTTTTATCATATAATGTTCTTACTGGGGTTTAGATACAACACTTCCTATAGCATTGCAATGCGCAACACTTCATTGAGTTAGATAATAGTAAAAAACTATGCTTTAGGGGGTGGCGTTGGGGGGGTGATTGACCTGCTGAGCTGAATGTATTTTTGAGACACCCTCTTAATGGTCAAATACCTGACAGGAAAATAAATCACAAATTCAGAGCTATCAATATATAATGAATTAAGAAAGAAACAGATCATTTCCTCAGTATTCTCATTATATGCAAAAGCACTAGCAGCTCTTCTTTCCACTACTTTCATCTTATCTTCAAGCACTGTTTCATCTTTGTCCCACATACACCAGTACCATGAAGAATTTCCGTGTTTCTCAAACCGCAAAATATCATACATTTTACCCTCGTATCTAAATTCATTTTCTTCAGTACGCTCGAAGTCACCATGTTGTTCAACACTTAATGGAATTTTAAGAATCTTAATCTCGTTCTCTGCCACACCTTCATCTATTATTTTCTCAATTGAATGGCGTATGCCTGTTTGTCTAATCTTAAAAAGGAAATACGTTGCGCTAACTGGCAAAAAGAATACGATCAGGAAAATAACCGGCATTATCTTCCTGATCGTATTCTTAATAAAGGTTGTTTTTGCCGGCATTACTAGCTGTTTTCTAATTAGAATTGGGGTGTTGCACAGACAGAGGAGAATATCACTTTTGCTCTTTACATTTCATACGATCCAAGGCTAATATTTATTTTCAATCTACTAGGCCAGCTTTTGAATGCTGTTTAAGTGTCATTGATCGATATTTGTAATTCTGTCATTTTTATCGGTGGCTCCCCGTCTAGTCTGAATCTTGAATCATTGCAATCTTAGACTTCCATAAAAATATTAATTATTGTTATTAAAATAACCAAAAAATAGCTTTTAAAAGAATTATTATGATAATGTAAAATAGTAACTAACAATAACATATATATTTTATGGAATTGGTATTAATACAACCGATTTTTACACCTATTTACAAAATAAACGTTCACAATAATATTCAAATAGCACAATATTGTTCAGAATACATAAAATAAATGCCAAAAATCAAATAAAAACACAGAAAAGACAGCAACTAAAACTCTAAAAAATAACTTAAAGTAAGATTAATACTGCCATTCATTATAAAACTAAAATATTTAAAAAGTATTAAGAAATAAAGCTAACAAAGAACCGAAGACCAATTATAGGATTTATTTTAAACCACAAAACCGCTTAATAACAGTAAAAAAGCATTATATTCAAAAAATGCAATTAGATATCCAGAATTAATATAGTTATTACAGCAAAATTTAGCACAAATGAAAATCACAGTTCTTAATAGAAAAGTTCATTACTGGGGTTCAATAATCATTACTATCCCCTTGCTGCTTATCATTGGTAGCGGAATTCTGTTGCTGCTGAAAAAAGACATTAATTGGATTCAGCCGGCTACGATAAAAGGAGTCGGTACTGTTCCAGCAATACGGTTTGAGCAGCTATTTGAATCTGTAAGTAAAGTTAAGGACGCGGAAATATCTTCATGGAAAGACATTAAACGTATCGATATACAGCCTTCTAAAGGGCTCGCTAAAGTTACGTCAGCCAATAATTATGAAATACAGGTAGATGTTGAAACAGGTGACGTCCTTCAGTATGCATATAGACGGTCAGATCTGATAGAGGCATTACATGACGGAACATTTTTCCATGATAATGCAAAGTATTTTATGAGTTTACCTACTGCGGTTATTCTACTGGCTCTATTAATAACCGGTGTGGTCTTATTTTTCCAGCCTTATTATGTACGTTCTGGACGCAAAAGAAAAAGCATTGCAAAACACGCTAAAGCCTAGTCTGAATATATAAAAAGAAGTAGTTTTATCTTGGCGAATGAATCTTCAGCTCGTTTTTTAACTGTTCCAGTTCTTTCTCATTATGCCGGTTCTCAAGATAAAAATAAATGGCACAGGCCAGAAATATTTTGCCAAGTAAAAATACCCCCGCAAATATCCATCGCCATATCTTGCGTATCCGCATGTGGCCCGATTCGGCCTCCACTTCTATAAACTGGCTGCTTTTGCGGGACTTGGTACGACCACCCCGATCCTCAAATGGCATATCCAGTGTTAATGCATCTGAATTTTTGGCCTTCACCACTTCATTGATACCCGCTTCTATTTTTTCCCAGGTACCCACAGGAGGAATAATAGCCATCCGTTGTGCTATATGCTCCAAATCCATTTCCAGTTCCAGCAATGCTTCTAAAACCTGGGGATGCTTCGCTTTCATATACAAAAGTTCTTCGGCTTCTGCTTTTGAAGCAGACCCCAATACATATGCCTCCAGTATTCCGCTTTCTATGTATTCGTTAATTTTCACCACCTTTTCTCATTATAGCGAAAGCCTCTTTTAAAGCCTTTCGGATTGAATCCTCAGTTTTGTTTAATTCCGATGAAAGTAATTCAATAGATTTCCTATAGTAATACACCTCACAGAATACGTGCCGTTGTTCGTCACTCAGCCGGTCCAGAAATTTATCACGTGCACCATGCATCACCAAATTTACCGGCCTGTCGGCCTCTGTTCTATGGGTGCCGAACATAAAAATCTCCAACCGTTCCCGTGCTAACCGCTGTAGCTGACACCAGTTGTCAAGTCCGTCCCATTCATGTTCATCAAGCTGCCCCGAAAGGTTACAAAAAAAGTTTACTAAAAACTTTTCAGCAACCGCACGGTCCTTTGTAACTTCAACAACGTAACCTAATAGCATCCCTGCATACTTATCATAAAGAAAACGTATGTTTTCCGATCTCTTCCCCGCTACTATTTGTTGATTCATCTTCAACATAACTTCATTACTTCTTCGGTGTAACGTTTATTCTATTAATTCAGTGCAGATAACTCAGTTCATCATATATAAAATTAGATAAAGTTTGCAGTAATTAAAAATTAATAAAAATATTAACCTCCTTGCGTTCAAGAATATCTAAAATGCAGGCACTAAACGATACTTTATTTATTTAACGTCATAACAACAAATTGCTATAATTGCCTGTGCGATTCTACAAAACTACGACTTCCCATACCTTCGACAGGTGGGCTTTACCCCCCGGCCCTTCTATCCACAACACTACAGAATATTTACCACGTTTATCATAAGTATGTACCGGATGCTGTTCACCTGACGACGTACCATCTCCAAAAACCCACTTCCAGGAGTTAACCTTTCCTATTGATTCATCAACAAAAGAAACAATGCGTCTGTTTGGATCAAGTATCTTAAAAGACCATCGGGCATCTATACCTTTTGTAAACCTTTCATCCAGTGGCATAAGCTGAAAAGGAAGACTATAGGATGCGTTTCCATACATGGTATGCTCTTTTGACAGATTCCAAAAACCATTGTTATTTTTTATTTTGTCATCATCGTAATCAATGATTGCCCACGACAAACCAATTTTCTTGTTTTCCGTCAATACAGATTCTACAGCACGCTGAGGTCCTTCCTTTCCGGCATAATCAAAAGGTGTTATCCAAAATTCAAGCGTAAGCTTTCCCGACTCACCATGCCTGAAATTATAGTCGTAAGCAGCATTGGCGTAAGGAAGGTCTTTAATCCAGGGCTGGCTACCCCAAACTAATGCCCAATCCTTTCCTACTGCAGGGGTATAGATGTGATAGTTTTGCGCGTGGACACCCTGAAAAGAAAGATATGCCGCCAGCGAATCCAGGTTTTTGTTGGGATGAAACCTCTCAATAAACGGCCCTCCAGACTGGTCACCGTCCACAGTCAGCTCAAAAATATCATTGTGCAGATCTGTCGACGAGAAATCCCAATAATTATCATATGCTTCATACAAAAAATAGAGCCGGTTCATTCCCTTCACCCATCCAACTTTTACCTTAACGTCCAGGTTTTTACGGTCAAATGTTGGATGCTTTTTTGAATCATCCCATAACTGGTCTATCCCAATGCTATAACTTTCAGGAACAATTTTCCAGTCGTCAGTTTTCCCGTTAACAACCGGAATCTTGTCAGCCGGAAATTGAAATATCTTAAAGCTTCGGTTATCCTGGGCATCAGCGGTCTCAGCCCCAGCAAAAAATGTAAAAAAAATAAGGAGTAGAAAACTAGGAACTCGCATACGCATAAATCAAATATCAACTTAATTAATGTAGAAATTGTACAGCACTATCATTAATTTGATATGGGTGTAACTCCAGCAATTTATACATTTCTGCACCCGCAAGCAAAGCAGGCCCATAGCCATGCGCAGCATAATTGTTTACAGGTCTGTAATAGTAGAAAGCAGCATCGAACCCCATACCCGTACCAACACACGTACCTTCTACCTGTCCTTTTACATTCACTTTCGACCGCACCGCATTCCAGCCGGAAAGTGCAACAGGGCCGTATGCCCTTGCATCCAGCCAGCCCTTATTGATTCCGTGCGCAATACAATATGTGTAAATTGCTGTTGCCGAAGTCTCCAGATAAGAATCGTTCCTGTCCAGCAACTGATGCCAGAAACCAGTTCCATCCTGTAATCGGGATAGACCGGCAACATGCGCCTTAAATTCCTCGAGAATTGCCGCCCTACCCCTATAACCCTCTGGTATCGCATCAAGCATTTCTATCTTTGTAAGCAGTGCCCAACCGTTAGCCCTCGCCCAGCGGAACTCGGGATGTGGTTCCATTCCCTGTACCCAACCGTGCATATAAAGACCTTTTTCGACATTGAACATGCGTTTTGAAAATAAACTGAATTGCCGCAAGGCTTCATCATAATATTTAGTATCACCCGTCAGCTTACCCATTTGTACCAATGCAGGTAAACTCATATAAAGATCATCCAGCCAAAGCGTGTTCGGCTGTGGACGGTTACGCGCCAGAGTTCCATCAGACAGACGGAATTCTTTCTTCATTATATAATTAACGTAATTATCAATCACCTGTCGCACATTTGTTTGCATACCACCATACTGCGTGGCTTTGATCATTGCTGCGCAAATGGCACCAGCATCGTCAAGCGCCCTCGGTTCGAGCACCGATTTCACAGGCGAAGTAGCTTTGTGGTCCTTCTCATACTCCTCCCGATAATGGGATGCTACATCTGCAATAAAATTAATCCTCTTTCCAGTGTATTTGCTAAACCTTTTGTCGCCCGTAGTTTCAGCTGCCAAAAGCATACCTGTATAAGTAACACCCCACTCATAACTGATCAGCCTGAAGTCACCAGATTTAAACACTGCCGTACTCCCAGCATTTGACAAATCATGAATCACCTTCCCGGATTTGTTATCTGCTAATTGCGGCGGTGTAACGGCATCGAGATACAAATATATCCTATCCAGCACTTCTTTAATTTCATTAGCTGTTGTTGCACCATAGGGGACGGGGTAATCAGGCTTCATCAAATGCAATGGAGTTGTCACATCATTTGCTGGTGTTTTTTGCTGTCCGAAGGAGAGGGTAACACAGAGCGCAAGCACTCCGATTGTGGAAAATATTTTCATGCGTTCAGTAGGCTTATGACTTGGTTATAACAAACCTAACCATTAATTTAATTTCGCGCGTCCTGTAGCATCCTGTTCAAATAAAAGCAAAGTAAAATTCAGTTAAAAAAAATATCTGGCTGTATTTTTTGTTAAAACCAACTTTAAATCGTTTAAACCATGATTTTATCTTTCTACCCAAAAAATGCCCCGGATTTGTTATTCAAGCGGTTTTTACTACATTTGAAACACACCAAATTATAGAATTATGTACCAACTTACTGTAGCTCCGGACCAGGTAAACGAGACAATAAGCCAACACGTTTTAGCTGATGGATTTGACCTTACCTACGATATGGGGCAAAGCCAGGGGGCATATATTTACGATTCAAAGTACAAGCGGAAACTACTTGATTTTTTTACGTGTTTCGCTTCAGTGCCACTTGGATATAACCATCCTAAGATGGTAACTGACGAAAGTTTCAAGCAGAACCTTCTGCTCGCTGCAATGGCTAACCCATCCAACTCTGACGTTTATACACAACAATATGCTGAATTTGTAAAAACTTTTGGCGCAATCGGAATTCCATCCTATCTGCCGCATGCTTTTTTCATCGCGGGTGGTGGATTGGCAATAGAAAATGCACTCAAGGTTGCTATGGACTGGAAAGTACAGAAGAACTTCGCTAAGGGCTATAAGGAGGAGAAAGGATTTAAAGTCCTGCACTTTGAAAAAGCATTTCATGGCAGAACCGGTTATACGCTGAGTTTAACCAATACATTACCCGACAAGACCAAATGGTTTGCGAAATTTGACTGGCCCAGGGTATCGGTTCCAATAGTGAACTTTCCGCTTGAAAATGACAATCTGGAACAGGCTATACAAACAGAAAAAATATCAATTGCGCAGGTTAAACAAGCATTTGCCGACTTTAAAGATGATATTTGTGCAATCATTATAGAGCCTATCCAATCTGAAGGTGGCGACAACCATTTGCGTGAAGAGTTCTTAATTCAGTTGCGCAACATAGCAGATGAAAACGATGCTTTTCTTATCTACGATGAAGTTCAAACAGGCGTAGGTTTAACCGGGAAATTTTGGTGCCACCAGCATTACAGTGAAAAGGCGCGCCCGGATATACTTGCTTTTGGTAAAAAGATGCAGGTTTGCGGAATATTGGTTGGTGCAAAAGTAGACGAAATTGAGCGAAATGTATTTAAGGTGCCATCGAGGATCAATTCCACATGGGGAGGCAATCTGGTAGATATGGTGCGGGCTACACAGATACTTAACATTGTAGAAGAGGATAAACTTTGCGATAACGCAGCCTTAATTGGCGATTACCTCAAAGAGAATATCCACCAATTATCCCTAAAGTACGACCAGATAAAAAACGTGAGGGGAAAGGGGCTGTTATGTGCATTTGATTTTCCCGATACAGACATGCGAAATAACTTTATAAAAAAGGGCCTGGAAAAAAACGTAATGTTCCTGGGTTGCGGGCCACGAACTATACGCTTTCGCCCCGCCCTGATCATCGAAAAAAGTCATATAGACGAAGGCATGGAGGTGATGACTAATATCCTGGCAAATTTGTAAATGATGAGAAATAAAAAAATAAATATCTTTCTGGTTATTCTGGTTTTGTTTCTGGTTGGATGGATGCTCAAAGGTACGTTTTTTCAACCTGGCGCAGGCGATCTTAAATCTGGTTTCCAGCAAATTGCGGAATATAGAAATGAAAACAATACTGGACCCGTGCAGTATGTATTTACAGTGACGGTAAAGGATACTATCTGGTCTGAAATGGAAACCTATGGCAACTATAAACCTCACCATAAAGGGGGAACCACCAAGGTATATTATTTTAAACAAGGAACGCCGGTGCCAACTGAGCTATTCCCCGGGAATACAAATTTCGACGAATCATACAACCATAGCTGCATAGCCATGTATGAGAAAAGTGCTGTAGGAAATGTGATTGTCACCAAACAACCTTATAACTAAACCGTTACCAAATAATATAATACCTAAACTGTTACCAAACAGTATCATAATTAAAATGGCCGTCAGTAGTGACGGCCATTTTAATATCTAATATATTTTACAATCTAGCAATCCGGCTTATTTCAACAATTCTGCCAGTTTAGCCTGCAATGCTTCACCTCTAAGATTGGTTGCAGCAATCTTGCCAGTTGGATCTATTAAAAAATTCTGAGGGATACTACGTACACCATATAACTGTGCAGCTTCGTTATTCCAGAATTTAAGATCCGATACCTGTGTCCAATTTAACCCGTCTTTTGCAATTGCGGCTAACCAGGCATCTTTGCTGCCTGGACGGTCAAGCGATACACCCATAACAGTAAATCCTTTATCCTTAAATTTATTATAAGCAACTACAACGTTTGGATTTTCTGCACGGCAGGGACCGCACCATGATGCCCAAAAATCAAGCAGTACGTACTTCCCTCTTAAATCTGATAGCTTAACAGGTTTGTCGTTCACATCATTTTGTGCAAAATCAGGCGCCATTACACCAACAGAAGTAGCTCTTGCCGATTCTATTGCTTTACCCAACTCAATTCCAGCAGTTGTTCCACGTAGACGGTCTGAAAGACTTTTATAGATTGGATCCACCTTTGCAACATCAATACCTTGCTGCGTAGACTCACCCAATGCCAATAAACTGAAATAAGAATCAGGATTGGCTTTTATAAAATCAGCCTGCAGAGCCTCAAGTTTCGCAGCAGATGTTTCATAACGTGCCTGTAATGATTTCTTATAATTTTCATCCTTTTGTTTTTCCTCAGGTGCCGCGCTATATTCCGCATTTATTGCCTTGATTTCTGCTATTGGAGCAGCCACAAATTTCATGTAGCGTGCGTTCTCATCATTTAGCTTGGATCCAGTAATGGCTGCATTCTTTACAGAATCTTTAGCAGAAACGGTAATTGCCGAGGGCTCAAGATATACAACAACATTATCAGCGGTTCTGCCCAGTTTCCTTAAACCTTCACCTTTATGGTCCAGAATTATCCTTCCCATCGTTGGGCCTGATACCGTGCCTTTAAAAACAAAGGTACCTTTGGTAATCACCGCAGAATCCATTACCTGTTTTTGGTTGGCAACATAATTTAAGTATGCTTTGGCAGGAGAATTCAGGGTACCGATTTTTCCGTTAAGCGTAAATTCCCCGGTTTGTGCAAACACCAATGCCGGCGAGGTTATCAATAGTGATAAAAGTAAATTTTTCATTTCAGTTTTTTTATTTTGTCCCAAATTATATAAAATATATTACTTAGCTTACGAAGTAACTAAAATATAACATCTGGATATGTTTTGATAGTAAATTGATTACCTCAGGTCAAACAGACTTTCCACCCCCAAAAGTTTACGGGAAGTAAATCCTTCAGCGTAAGTAGCACCAATTGATTTTCCAAATTCACGTGCACGTCCAATTACACTTTCAAAAAATTCAGGTGAAGAAATGTAAGTCGATGGCTCGTCAAGATCAGGATTATAGAATTGGGTCTTAAAGGCCTTAATAGCTTCAATTTTAGTTTCTATATAAGGTGTTATATCAATGATCACATCCGGTTGGATATAGTAGTCCTGAATATACTGCAATAACAAACGAGGTCTCCAGGCCTCCTGCTCAATGCCATCTTCAAAAGTCTTGATCTTAGATAGTCCAGACAAAAAACAGCTGTCATTAGCCAGATCCCCCGCCCTTTTATGATCCGGGTGCCTGTCACGCAAAGCATTGCTCAAAACAATTTCCGGCTGGTATTTTCTAATCATCCTGATCACCTCCAGCTGATGATCTTCATCGTTTTTAAAGAAAGCATCTTTAAAACGAAGGTTTTCACGCGCATGCAAGCCCATTACCCTTGCTGAATCTGCCGCCTCAATGTCACGCGTCTCTGCCGTACCCCGGGTGCCTAACTCCCCTCTTGTGAAATCCACTATCCCAACCTTTTTACCTAATGCAATATGTTTTAAAATTGTACCGGAACATCCCAGCTCTGCATCATCAGGATGAACCGCTAATACCAAAATATCTAACTTCATTTATCTTTTATTCTTCTTTTATATTTATACTTATTTGTACCATCTTACTGTATTGGATAATTCCGGCTCATCATAACAAGCTTTGAATCTTCTTGATAATCTTTGCTGAAATTGGCTTGGTAAATGGATAAAAATAATCTACAACCTCGCCATTCCGGTCGATGAGGTATTTATGAAAGTTCCATCTGGGCGTAGATTTAAAATGTCCGTTCAGTCCTTTATTACTTAAAAACCTGAAAATAGGATCGGCGTTTTTCCCCTTGACCATTAATTTTTCGAAAACCGGGAAGCTAACGCCATAATTAACCTGACAAAAGTCATTGATTGCTTTTCCTTCTAACGGCTCCTGCCCGCCAAAGTCGTTTGACGGAAAACCCAGTACTTCAAAATCATCTGTATTGAGTGTGTCCCTCAGTTCCTGCAAATCCTTAAGCTGGGGAGTAAAGCCGCAGGCAGAAGCGATATTTACAACCAGCAAAACTTTACCTTTAAAATCTGATAGTTTCTTTTCTTCTCCGTTGGTTAATTTCGCTTTGAACTGGTAAATACTCCTGGGGTTTTCTTCCATTGTTATTGACGGTAAAAGCCCGAGGATATAATGATCGACTCTATATCGCGTTCCTCTTCCGGGTTATAAGTACTTTTCAGGTTATGTCCTACTACCCGTGCTACCGACTGGTACAAAAAAGCCTTTACCCCACCTTGGGTTTCTTTAACAATTTCGTAGGTGGTGCGCCCCACCTCGCGGTCAATTAGCTTGGTAAGAATTTGTCCCTGCGTAATTGTCAGTTCCTTGATCTCGGTTTTAAACATTTGCTTGATCTCCGCATCACATTGTTTTACCAGTTTCTTGTGTTCTTTACGGTCAGTTGTTACCGCGAGGTCGCGTTCTAACTGTTCATATCTTCTTTTTGCAAAAAGTGCATACGGCATCACCTTCAGTACATTGTACCGAAGCCTGTTGTATGCCGCACGGTCTGCGGGCGACTTGAACATCCTGACGCCGTAGATAACCACCTCATTCAGAGACATCCATGGGATCATTTCTCCATTATCGTTTGTGGAAGCTACCCTGATAGTATCATTTTTACCCCTTGGAGGAAACTTATAAGGCGCAGGTATTTCCTGTGCATTTAGCTTTTCTGCGGCAATAATGACAAATAACAGAATAAATAACCTGCAAAATTTCATAAATTTATACTCCCACAAAGTTAAGTAAATTTAATACATTAGGTTTATAACTAAATCT
>Ga0247815_10002363_pt1 | contig 13966 bp, 11 predicted proteins | sample UWRJL194509B1_FD_181014 | JGI IMG/M metagenome (GOLD analysis project Ga0247815, IMG submission 181014) | Plant litter microbial communities from Arlington Agricultural Research Station in Wisconsin, United States - UWRJ-L194-509B-1 | ecosystem: Environmental > Terrestrial > Plant litter >... | reverse complement strand
TACAATCGAGTGTCTAGTTTCAGAATATTGACATTAAAAATGGTAAAGAGGCCGTGGGGAAAAGCACATTTTCAGCACCCTGTTTATATGTCTGCCTCCAAGGTATCACAAACTCCTCAGACTTCAATCAAACCGTGCAAAGTTTCTATCAGCAAATAACTTTATTTTGTACATTGACAGTTTGCTCTTCGTCTGTCCAGTTGAACAAGCATGTGCTGAACCAGCAGCGGCGTTAACTTTTGGCCGCCACTGTACCAATGGTTGTCGATCATGGCGATATTCTGGCCATTGCGTTTGTTGATAACACAGCTGTCGCGCTGTGTACATCAAAAGGACTCGTCTGTGTTTGGGATATTCTTACTGGACGAGATATTCGATTTTGGCAGTGCGAAGAATCTACCGACGGAGTCAGATGTGCGGCATTCGGTTCGGACGGCACTCTTATTGCGACTTCTGGCTTGCAGATGGAACACGTTTACGTCTGGAGCACGACTACTGGAAAACGAACATTGGCGTTGGCATGCCCCTGGAGCACTGTCACTGGAATTGCATTCTCATCCAACGGTCGACTAGCTGCAGCGTCCGAGAGCCCTCTAACCATCCGATTTTGGGATGGCCGCACTGGCCTATCTATTGGAGACCCTGTGGTCGTTGAGGATTCCATGATAGATATCAAATTCTCGTCTTTGGCCATTTCCTCCGACGGAACTGTGGTTGCAGTGGGATTAGCTATTGGCAAGATCGAGGTCTACGACTTGAACACACAGACGCGTGCCTCTTTTTCGGTCAGTCCTTTTTTTGCTACTAAATCGATCGCGCTTTCGCCAGATGGATTTCATTTGGCACTTGTCGAAATTGATACGATTCGGTTCTGCGACTGGCGCACAAAACACGAATGTGCGACGCCGCTTCGTGGCCACACGGGATATATCAGTTTCATATCGTACTCACCTGACGGCGCACACATCGTGTCCGCCTCTGACGATCACACCATTCGGATCTGGGATGTTGAAAGCAATACAGTCGTACCCCAACCTCTACAACATTCTTTTGAGGTGGATTACATAGCGCTTTCCTCCAACAGCACAATCGTCGTGTCCTGCCCTCGATACGGCTTCGTCCAGGTCTGGGACACGCAGAATGGCCAGCAAAAGCTGCAGATTCAGCTGGGTATTGAACGCACAGTTAGCTCTGTGGCGATTTCTCCGAACGGACGGCTAATCGCGTCGGCTTCACATCCGCATCCTCCCAGGGCGTTGAACCCATATTACCTGGGAACTTCCGTGATTCGATTCTGGAATGCACAGACGGGAGACCCAGTGGAGAGCATGCTTGAATGTTCCAGTGGTGTTGTCCGAGAAATGGTCTTTTTGCCAGACATGTCACAACTCATATCGGCGTCAGTGTTAAAAACATCAACCGATGAAACCTGAGTACTAACTGTGCACATTTGGCATCTCGAAACGGGACTTCCATTGACACTCGGTACATTCGAGGCGGGGCCTCGTTTCAACTTGAATTTACGATCATCACATATCTTGATGAGCTTATCACCCGATGGGCAACATCTTGCTGTCGCGGTGTGGCAGGTTGGAAAAATTCATATTTGGCAGACACGCAGTGGCCGGCCACTTGGTGCACCATTTCAGTGTCCATTTGATGTCTCTTTCATTGCATTTTCCTATGACGGCTCAAAGATAGTGACCGGTACGCTCTCTGGAACCTTCGAAGTGAGAGACATCCACAGCGGACAAGTAGTCTCCGTTCATTCAGACGACATCCCCAAGAGTGAAAGCTTACTCGGGGCCAAATTCAACTGGCTGGCTCGCTCGCTTGATGAGCGATTCATGGCCCGCGAAGCAGGCTCTGGGAGCAAAATAGAACATAAAATGCGACTATGGGACGCAGAGATGCCTGGAGTGACAACTACGGTCCAACTGAACCATGTCGGTGCTGGAGCAGCATTCAGCACCGACAGTCAATCTCTCGTGATAGGTGGACGAGATATGATCATGGTCTGGCAGGTCGAGTCTGTTCTGGCTCTTGCAGCTGTACCCCGATGTGATCCTCTTGCACAAATGCTGTGTGAAGGTGTGAGGAGTGATGGGTGGGTGGTGGGGTCCTCCGGAGAACTGTTATTGTGGATCCCGGCAGCGTACCGCGAGTACGTGCAACTCCCGCCGTGCACAACCATGATCAGCAAGCATTGTGTTGCTATCAGCGCCGACGCAACTGGTCTTCGCTACGGAACCGACTGGACTTCTTGTTGGCGGTAAGCGGCACGAAGTGAGGTGCAGCCCAAACAACCCTTGTCAATTCGTATTACATTGCATTTGTACCTTGTGCCTCTTTGAGTCAAGATAATTGTGATCAATCGAGAAATTGTGAGTGCGTAAATCGTTGGTGTTCATGTGCGCTCGTCGTTCGGTGTCGCTTGGTTGCGCCTCGACATTTTAATGGTAAACCTGCAGTCACATTGCCGGTTCTCATGTTCAGTTTTTAGACGACATTTTATTGTATACAGCACTGCCCATTTGCTCGCGCCACCGGACCATTCGCGCCGAAATCTCTATGCGATGCGCCAGTTAGCACTTTGACCTTGGCTTGAGTTCTCCCTGGCCATAACATGGCTGGCCCGGGCCCATGTATCGACGCACTCGCTCGCGCGAGGGAGGCTCGCACATGGCACACCTGCGCTTTTTCGACCTCCAGGAACCGCGGGCTGTTCCTTGGCGCGACGACGACGACGCTCGGCAACATCGGCGTCGAGCAACACCGTTGCTTCACGTCACTCACGGCGCGGCTGGTGCGCATGTGGCCACAACTGAGCAGCACGCGCATGACGGGTCACATGTCCTTGAATCTCAATAACCACGAACTCGTACCCGCTGTCGCTGTCACCGACTTGGCGCGTTTTTGTTGCGCACAAGGACGGCCACAAGCTGCGCCATCTCATTCTACAATATAAATGCGTTGGGTAAGCCATTGCGGGCCAACTCATGGGTCTGTCGCGCATCTTCAAGACACTCCGAGGAGTACTCGACGCCAACTTTGACCGGCAGGACATTTGCAGAGGCACACCATAGAACCTGCAGCCCTCGATTGATTCGCGTTCCTCTGCAAGTCGAAGTCCGTGCGCGCTTAACCCCTCGAAGCTTGCTGACTGCTGGCCACATCTCTCGACTGCATTCGCTCGCCGCGACTTCCTCACGCATGTGCCTGGGCCCACATGCAGTACTGCGTGCGCCTTTGCTTCTTGCACGATGCAGTCGCAAATGAAGATCGATGCAGAAATGCGCTTCTGTTAGTCGTAAAGCCGCAGACACGGACGTCGTAGAGTAGACTAGCTCCTCGTCGGACTGAAGGTTGTAGACGACCAGGACGATACGGAGACATCGTCAACAATTACGGTAGCCAGAGCCACATGACGCTGAAATTATGAGAAGATGTTTCGGGAGACAATGATATATTCCTCGAGAAGACTAGCGAAATTGGCGCAGATTCAATCCTCGAACGTTGTTTGTTCGAAAGCGTGATCGGATGGGCAACCAGTCGACGAGCGTTACGACTCTCCGCGGTCAGCCTGAGTGTGAAAACTTCAACACGTGCCCGACGTGGCATGGGAGCATCAAATCACCGAAAGCCGATAGTGCCCTCCGATGAGGGATAACCCGGTGCTGAGTCTAAAACCAGTCCTCTTTCTCCTGCTCGACGCCACCTCCCAACGGACTGGGCCGTCGCTCCATTTCTGCAGCGAGGGCACCAGATCCGACACGTCCTTCGACACATCCAAGCATGTGGCAGCGGTTAACGACCATCGACGGTCACCGAGAGCGTTGACTTGACGCAGCGACCGAGCCTGGCGACACCATCGCCAAGATGTCTTTGCCAAAGTGCGCCTAAAGTCATCCAACATATTACGCGCCGGGATTTTTCCGATTTTCTTGTGCTAGAACGGTACGTTTTGTGTGTGCTCGGCTTCAGGACGACCATCTTGCGCTCGAGACTTCGGAGAGGCGTTGCGCTCGGTCGGTGACAGTGACTGGTTACAAGCGCCGTAACTCACACGGCGCATTGGAAGTTGCTTACGCGCGTCAATCGCCACAGTCTACGCCAGTTCAACCCAAAATCCGCGCGAGCCAGCTCAACCTTTGCACGATACCGCTGGCCGAGGGATGCGTCCGCCACACACTTTCAAGACACTCTGAGCATCCCCAAAATTAACGCCGCCTCGCACCCTGTGTCTCTTTTTCGGCCGCGCGCTCTTTGACACTTGTTATGGTCTCGACACTCAATGTCCCGCCTGGGCGGCTGGCTGCGGGTGCAGCGCGTGGACCGAGTGACGCATCTGTTGCTCGGCTTCAGAATACTTCGGGCTAATCGACGCCTAACTTCACTGGCAAGTCAACACAACGTCAGGTTATCGAAGCAGCTGTCGCTCTCAAGGGCTTCGTTCCAGCCGAACTCGTACCGCTCGAGGTCGCCTGGTTCTACGACCAGCTCGGTATCGATGACACCTACTTTGCCAATGAATCTTCCGACGAGATCTGCGACCACATCATTGCTCTCTATGGCGCCAAAGTAGTCGCATACACCAAGAAAGATATGCAACAACTCGAGATCGACCTCGAGAAGATCCAGAAGCCAGTTAATCCTGGCGATCGTGACGGCGCGCACTTCATCCACACCTCGCCGCCGGGCATCACCGTCACAGAGGGACCCGGCGCCACATGCGAACGAAGGTTTGTGTCTAGTTCCTCACACGGGCTTCTTCCGTCTGCACTCTATTCTAATTTCGTATCTTATCTAACCAGGATTGACGAGCTTTTCTTGGACAACTCGACGCCCGAGCGCGCTTACCGCCTCGAAACATTCGGCTCCGCCGGACATGTCTCCTCGACCGTCGCCCAGCAACTCCACTGCTACTTTGTCGCTCGCTGCGGCTTCCCCACGCCTATCCCTGCACCAGTTCCTGGCAAACTTACCGAGATTCGGTCGGTCTCGGACAAGTCGTTCCTCGAGCGCGCCTCTCCGAATACGCTCGAAATCTACCAGAAGATCATGTGGAACGTCGAGGACCACTATGGTCCAGTCATCGGGATCTTTGAAGTCGAGGGCTCGCGCGAGCATCGTATCGTCATCGGCTACAAGATGGGCGGCACATCCCACTACTTCAGCGCACTGTCCGAACTGTACCACTTCTACGGTCTTTACTCAGCGCGCAAGTACGTTGAGCAGTTCGCCAATGGGGTCACTATCGTCTCGCTGTACCTCAACCTTGTCCCTGGAGCTGGTGCTCGCAATGCTCCCCCGATCGACCACTCGATTGTTCAGGTCATGAAGGAGGCCTCTTTGCTCTGCTGCCTTCCGGACAACACCTTCTTCGGACGCAACCCCGCGGCACCCGGTGGCGTGTGTGAACACGCTGTCCAGGAAGCAACCTACGCCTACGCGTGCTGGATCTTCGCTCAGCACTTCTGCAACCGTCTCGGCCCGGCGTACATCGCCCTTCGCGGAGTTCTCGACGAGATAAACGCGACACACGCTGAAGTTCTCAACAACATCAAGCGTCGCTTCCGCGAGGAGACTTTCACGCGCCAAAGTATCGAGGAGGCTATTCTCGCTCAGCCCGATCTTGTCCGCATGCTTTATGTGCACTTCGCGATGACACACTATCCTGCAGCCGGTGCACAGGCCAGCCAGCTCATGCCGACACTATCCTATCAACGTCTTCAAGTCGACCAGCCGTTGACAGACGAGGAGTTGTACGACCGCATCCGCAAGAGTGTGTCCAACAAGCACGAGCTCCAGATCTTCGAGAGCTTCCTCGTGTTCAACCAGTGCGTGCTTCATTGTCTATTCTAATTGTATTTACTCACAAGGGTTCACGCAGGCATGTGCTCAAGACCAACTTCTACCAGCCGACGAAGGTCGCCCTTTCATTCCGTCTCGCTCCAGGATTCCTGCCTGAGGTCGAGTACCCAAAGAAGCCGCATGGCATGTTCTTTGTTATCGGCGCCGAATTCCGCGGTTTCCACATCCGCTCAAAGGACGTTGCTCGTGGCGGTATCCGCATCGTTCGCTCGCGTGGCAAGGAGTGCGTATCTTTCTACACCGCATTGCGCCGCTCGTCCTAACCACTGTCATTCCCAGGAACTACTCGATCAACCAGCGGTCCCTGTTCGACGAGAACTATCACAGGGGGCAAGAGCGCGTTCACCTTTGAAAGGTGAACGCAGCGTTCACCCGCCCGTTCACCTTTGGCCCGTGACTGATTTTCGCACGTGTTTGTCCAAAGAACAAAAGACATAATCATTGCGAGGTTGTGCCGCCACATTGTCATTTGTAGCCCCGACCACCCACTGATTTATTATTGAAACTGCCCGAAAAGATGATCTGAAGGGACATCAGTGTCTATTTACCCGGGTTCATCTGGTTTTAGTGCGGCACCCGTGGGCAGCAGAAGTGTGTAAAGAGAAGGATGGTGCTTGGTGCAAATTCAGTACTGTCTGGTCACAAAGGATTGCTGGCTCCTGTTGCACACGAGTGCCGCACACTTCTAGTACATTTCAGACACTCTAATACTACTTTTTGAATGTTTAATTTGAGTCTATGGAAGGCTGTACGGGTACGCATAGCCAGACAGTCATGTCGGGGCAGTTTTCCATGGTGCACCCATATACCAGCGCAGGAGGCACAGACTTATCCAAAATTGTTTCTAATACACAGAGGTAGGTATACAGTATGCTTTAGTACAGCTTATGAATAGGGAACTGTTCCTGCTTGGGCATGCATAGCGGTACCAGGCAGGTGAGAATGACCAAAAAATAAAACTCTTAACTTCAAGATAATATTACACCAATGCATAGTTCCAGGAATCCCCGTTCTAACAGTATGTTTTTCGTCACGGGAAGCGAAGAAACTATCGAGCCTATAAGCCCGACAAGTTTGTCGTGTGAGCGTATGCGGCACGGCCGGTACAACCAGACTTGGAAACAGCTGTAACGGCTCTATCAAACACAAGCTTACGGGACACGGCACACGATCAAAATCGAAGATACCCACAAGCAGATAAACACGAGTAAATAGACACTGATTTCCCTTCAGATCATCTTTTCGGGAAGTTTCAATAATAAATCAGTGGGTGGTCGGGGCTACAAATGACAATGTGGCGGCACAACCTCGCAATGATTATGTCTTTTGTTCTTTGGACAAACACGTGCGAAAATCCGTCACGGGCCAAAGGTGAACGGGCGGGTGAACGCTGCGTTCACCTTTCAAAGGTGAACGCGCTCTTGCCCCCTGTGTATGCACTCGCGTCTACTCAGAACTTCAAGAACAAGGACATTCCGGCGGGTGGCGCCAAGGGTACCATCCTGCCCTCGCTTGGCGCCTCGCACGTCCGGTCGTTCGAGAAGTACGTCGACGCTGTCATCGACCTTCTCATCCCCGGTCAAACTCCTGGAATCAAGGAGCAGATCGTCGATCTTTACGCCAAGCCAGAGATTCTCTTCTTCGGCCCGGACGAAGGCACCGCCGACCTCATGGACTGGGCAGCTCTTCATGCGAAGGCTCGTGGTGCGGACGCGTGGTGGAAGTCATTCACTACCGGCAAGAGCGCTGCCAAGCTCGGTGGTGTACCACACGACACATACGGCATGACCTCGCTCAGCGTGCGCCAATACGTGCTGGGCATCTACAAGCACCTCGGCCTCAAGGAGGCCAACATCACCAAAGTGCAGACCGGTGGTCCTCATGGTGATCTCGGCTCGAACGAGATCTTGCTCAGCAGTGACAAGACGGTGGCTGTCATCGACGGTAGTGGTGTCCTGGCGGATCCGGCAGGTCTCGACCGTGAGGAATTGAGGAGGGTGGCGAAGTTGAGGGTACCGGTGGGCAACTTCAACAAGGCGAAGTTGAGCAAGGACGGTTATCTCGTTCTCGTCGAGGACCAAGACATCAAATTGCCTAGTGAGTTTCTTTCTTCATCTTGCGCTAGCACTCGCAGTTCCTGACGCCACTCATAGGCGGCGAAATCGTTCCTGACGGCACCGATTTCCGCAACACCGCTCACTTCCGGTACAAGGCCGACCTCTTTGTACCCTGCGGTGGTCGCCTCGAAGCCGTCAACATCTCCAACGTCGCCGGTCTCCTTGACGCCGAGAGCAAGCCGCACTTCAAGTACATCGTCGAAGGCACCAACCTGTTCTTCACTCAACAAGCTCGACTATTCCTCGAGAAGCGCAAGGTCGTCATGTTCAAGGACTCGTCAGCCAACAAGGGTGGTGTTACGTCCAGCTCGCTCGAAGTCCTCGTCGGTCTCGGTCTCGCAGATGCCGACCACGCACAGTGTATGACTTTCAAGGAGGGCAGCAGCCCACCCGATTTCTACCAGGCGTACGTCAAGGACATTCAGGCTCGCGTCTCGGAGAACGCGGCACTCGAGTTCGGCTGCATCTGGGCCGAGTACGAGCGCCTCGGAGGGGCAAAGCCGCGCTGCGTCATCTCGGACGAGCTCAGTCAGACCATCACCCGACTTGCAAGACGAGCTCGAGGCGAGCGCGTTGTTTGATGATCAACGTGCGTGCCAGGGTGTGTTGCGTGCGGCGATTCCGCGCACGCTCCTCGACAAGGCCGGGTATGAGGCGTTGGTGGGACGATTGCCAGAGCCTTACCAGCGCGCGCTGTTTGCCAGCTATGTGGCAAGCAAGTTCATTTACACTTGCGGTGTCCGGGCGGGTAATGTGGACTTCTACAAGTTCGCGTCGGGGTTGGCGAACAAGGCGTAGGTTGTAGCTGCCTGCCTTTTCTGCGGACTTGCATTTGCTCTCGTTCTGATACTGTATCCGGTTCGTTTCAAGCCCAAGTACTCTGTTTCCATTGTTTTTCGCATAATCTCGTCTGCTATCCCGAATGGAAATCAATCACTTTGCTCTTCAAACCCCGCATTATCGATCGCTGGTTTTAGTCGCACGGTCATTTGGAGCTCGGAGTGTTTTCAGCGCTAAAACACTCACAATCTCTGCGGTTTGTCAGGATCATGGCTTTATCTTGCTTGCAAGACTTGCTTGCGGTCTACCACCGCCAGCAGCCGCCGTTGATCATTTCTCGGTTGAGCAGTTCGGGGCGGCCTGCAAACACCGGTTTGGCCCTTGTCCTCCTGATCCATTGGTCTCACCGAACCTCTTCCAAAATATCAACCAGTCAGGCGGCCCGCATCGCCTAGACGCGACCTTTCATGTCCCATCACGAGCCGCATGGTGGCCCATGGTGGCCGGTTAGTTAGACCTGGGCCCCCTTGCATCGACGATCTGAAAATTGAACAGCACATCGTAACCTCCAACTCCAACTTCAACTTCAACCCCGGAGGGAATGTTATCAACAACAACTCAGTGAACAACAGCGTGCAAAGCAACATAAGTCACTATCATGTAACTCCTGAGGCGACGCCAAACCCAATCGCTAAAATCGAAAAGAGTAAGTAGCCTGCATTTGGCTTGCATGTATGTCGAGAACTCATATCTTGCAGCTCTTGGCCAGCATCACCTTCCTGGTGCGGCCTTTGAAGCACAACCAGCTAGCGCAGGATGCATGATAGGCACGCGCGTGAAACTCCTGGAACAAGTTCTCAAGCTTCTCACGGCTCGTACTGGCCCGCATATTGCCTGGATTATAGGCATGGCGGGCACGGGAAAGACCTCAATAGCGATCACTCTCTGTCGAATGCTCTCCGACGACGACGCTGTGTTCCTCGGCGGCAGTTTCTTCTGCTCGCGCTCAACTGGCACGGTCGAGCGCACAGACGTGCAACGCATAGTACCAACATTAGCAACAGTATTCGCTCGGCAGCTACCCGACTACGCGAAACATCTTGCAAAACAACTCGCAGAGAAGCCCGACGTTGCGCACTGGTCTGCGCGCAACCAGGTCAACCGCATGCTCAGTCTGCCAATTGCCGAGATAGGCAGCCCCGACGGTCAGATTGTATTTGTTATCGATGCTCTTGACGAGTGTAGCGACCAGGGAAAGCTCGTCGAGCTCATCGATGCACTCGCAGACTTCAAGAGCACAATACCAGTCAAGTTCTTACTGACCTCGCGACCGGAGATGTACATTCAAAGGACGCCAATCAGCGACCCGGGATTGAGCTCTATTCTTCGTCTGCATACAATCGAACACGCTCAAGTCACAGCCGACCTGCATTTGTACATCGGGGAGACTTTAGCGAGAACATCTCGCTCGACCACATGGTTCACGCAGTTCGAAGTCGGAGCACTCGTGCAGCAATCATGCGGCCTCTTCATTTTTGCATCAACCGCCCTAAAGTATATTCTCGCTCCCGCCAACGACGAAGGACGAAGGGGTAGACTCAGGAAGGTCACACAGGTCGTCACTCGTGGCACTGCAATGTCCGCTCCACTAGATCAGATCTACGAGTTGGTGCTCACTGAAGCCTCACGGCCAGACAAAGTGGATAGCGACGAGCTTGAAGAAACGAGACGTGTTCTCGCTTGTATCTTGACCGCCCGGGCATCCCTTTCGATTCAAGCCCTGGCAGATCTGATCCAGGTCAGCCCAGCCAGCCTTCGGGGCTCCCTAGAACGTCTGTCTTCGCTTGTGCACGTCCCGGACGATGACATCGATCCGGGTATCCAGACTTTGCATGCGTCCTTCGGCGATTACATGTTCGAAAGAGCCACGAGACGGATCCGAATTACGCCTGCCTCTGGTCACGACATATTTTCCCGTGGTTGTATTCGCAGGCTGAAGCAGGACGATTTGTGTTTCAATATCTCACGCAGTCATTCGTCGTTTGAACCCAATCCTGACTGTGTACCTGATTGGATCACGCCGTCGCTCCTGTATGCATGTCTGCACTGGGCTCACCACCTTAAAGCAGGCTCCACTACCGCAGTACTTGGTGAAGAGGTTGGTCGGCTATTTCAACAGAAGCTTCTGTTCTGGTTGGAAGTTCTCAGCGTCACGAAAAAGCTCAGTGTAGCCTCAGGACTTTTGCGCATAGCGGGCTCTGCGGTGAGTTTATTCTACATAGCGTATGCAATCACTAAGTTAGCAGCAGGTCAAGCAGCAGTTCGTCGTACGATTTCTGCGCGAGGCCAATTCCTTCGTCGCATCGTCCTACGATGCAATCGCCCGAAGCACGCCGCACATTTACCTTTCGGCTCTTCCATTTGCAGCAAAAGACTCGCTAATTTGGCAGTATTTTGGCTCTCGTTGTATCGGTGTTGTTGCTGTCGAGACCTTCGGCATTGACCGTCACGACCAAAGTATCGTAATGACGCTGACCGGTCACGATGACCACGTGGCCCGACTCACGTTTTCTGGAGATGGCCGACATCTTGCGTCGGTCTCTTGCTCGGAACCCTTGCCTTTTTCCCACATTTCCCACAACTATTCAATACGGGTCTGGGACACGCGGATCGGCGAAGAAACCATGGCCCCAATGCGTTCTAGTCGTGGCATTATGTTGCATGCCATCGCGTTCGCTCTGGGCGACACAGGGGTTGCAGTGTGTACTTCGGAGGGAATCGTGCGCGTTCGGGACATTTTCACTGGACGAGATGTTCGATGTTGGCAGTGTGTCGAGCCTATGAGCAAGATCGAGTGCGCAGTATTCTCTCCGGACGGGGCACTTGTTGCGACAGGCTTATGCGCGGGAACAGTTCGTGTCTGGATTACAGATACCGGAGAACACATATTTACGTTACAAGGTCCCCAAAGCCCAATCACCGGGATCGCCTTCTCATCCAATGGCCGATTGGCTGCCGCATTCTCAGGGCCGGTGACCATCCATATGTGGGATATTCGTACAGGCCTGACTATTGGGTGTCCTTTGGAAATTAATGACCTCATCGGACCGACCCAGATCAAGTCGTTGGCCATATCCCCCGATGGGACCGTACTAGCAGTAGGATCATTTACGCATCGGATCGATTACTACGACCTGGATGCACCGGTGCAAACTTTTAACATGCAGGAAGGAGATTGTTTCAACTCTTCTCTCGCACTCTCGCCTGATGGGTTGCACCTGGCGGTTGCTCGCCATGATAATATCTGCTTATGGGACCGTCGCACACAGCAGCAGGCCGCAACATCACTTCATGGCCACTCGGGCATAATCCACTCCATTTCGTACTCCCCTGACGGCATGTACATTGCATCCGCCTCTAACGACCACACCATTCGAATCTGGGATGTTGGAGGCAATGGAACAGCCCCTCAGCCGTTACCACGGCTTCGTCAAACGTATTACTTGCCACTGTCATCGCATACTGCCATTATCGTCTCCGACTCTGACAACGGGTCGGTGCAGGTCTGGAGGAGGCAGGGTGGCAGGCTAAAGCTAAAATCGCTGTTGAGACGCAATGATAGAGTACTCTGTGTCGCGATCTCACCAAATGGTCAGTTGATCGCATCAGCTTCATATCGTGAGCGGCTCTCCCAAGCGTTGAACTCGGGTTTGCCGCCGCATCCCGTATTTCGGCTGTGGAATACACAAACGGGAGAGCCAGTAGGCGACATGTTTGAGGGCGTCAGTGATGCTATCCGAGCCCTGGAGTTTTCGCCGGACATGTCACAGCTCGTATCTGTTTCAGAGGAATTGGTGTCAATGGTATTAGAAGAAGTGGGAGCGTTGTCAAGGATGGCGCAGGTCAGGGCAACGACATCTGCTACTTTACACGTCTGGAACCTGAAAACACGGATGTCGACGACACTTGGTACGGTAAAGTACAAACAAGATCAATATTACAAACGGTCATACATCTCAATAAGCTTCTCACCCGATGGGCAACATCTTGCCGCCGCGGTGAGTGGCGTCGAAAGGGTCCATATCTGGCAGATGCGCAGTGGCTGGCCATTTGGTGAACCACTTGAGACGGGCGAACATCCCGTCTCTTTCGTCGCATTTTCCCATGACGGTGCGAATATCGTGACCGGTACGGTCGACGGCACCTTCAAAGTACGAGATATCCAAAGCGGACAGATAGTCTCCGTTCACAACCTCCCCATGCGCACATCTGCAGACCGTAGCTTCCAGTCTAGATTCAACTGGCTCGCACGTTCGCCCAATGAACGATTCACGGCTGGCGAATCAGACGGTACGAATGATCCAGGGCAGAAAATGCGACTCTGGGATGCAGCAATGCCTGGAGTGGTAACTATAGTCCACCTGAACAGAGTCGAGGCTGGAGCTGCATTCAGCGCCGACAGTCAATCTCTCATGATAGGTGGAAAGGATAGGATTGTGGTCTGGCAGGTCGAGGCTGTCCTGGCTCTCGCAGCTGGACCACAATGCGATCCTCTTGCTCAATTGCTGCGCGAAGGTGTTGGGAATGATGGATGGGTGAAAGGACCATCCGGAGAGTTATTGTTGTGGATCCCACCAGAGTACCGCGAATACCTGCAACTCCCACCTTGCACACTCATGATTAGCAAGTACCGTGTTGTTCTCAGCGGCGACGCGGCTGGTCTACGTTACGGAACTGACTGGACTTCGTGTTGGCGGTAGGCGGTGCAGAGTATGATGTGGCCCAAGCGACCCTTCTCAATTCCTTTGCGTTGTATTTGTACGATCTACTTCTTTATTAGGTCAGATCTTGTTCTATTGAGAAACCATGAGTGCATGAACGGTCTTGGTTTTGCGCACGCTTGTCTTTCGGTGACGCTTGGTTGAGTATTCCTGTGCCTGAACAGTTCGATGGTTTTGAACCCTATGGCCAAGACACTCGCTCACATTCTCAACTTCACATATCTGTTGTGTTGCAGCTCCGGCTTGGAGACCGAATTGACCGACCCTTCCGATCAGGGATAACTCGGTGCTGGGTCTGAAACCAAACCTCTTTCTCAAAGTCACCTCCTAGCGAACCAACTAATCGTTCCGCGTTTGCGATTCCCCAGCAAGGACAACAGACCAGACACATCCACCAACGCGCCTAAGCATGTT
>Ga0247815_10002360_pt1 | contig 13973 bp, 22 predicted proteins | sample UWRJL194509B1_FD_181014 | JGI IMG/M metagenome (GOLD analysis project Ga0247815, IMG submission 181014) | Plant litter microbial communities from Arlington Agricultural Research Station in Wisconsin, United States - UWRJ-L194-509B-1 | ecosystem: Environmental > Terrestrial > Plant litter >... | reverse complement strand
TTGTCTATTCTACTTCCGTCACTCACGTCGCCTGACCGTTTCAGTCCGGAGGCCAGATCAGTGCAACGACGTTCCTATCCTACACCAACCGGCCGCCTCATCAAGATTCTGCGTGAGGTGAGGGCCGGCCACAACCGTCAGGTACCCAACGAAGGTTAGTCTGTGGTCAAACCATGTTCGATGGTAATATTAAATGCCTCAAATTACTCCACGGGTCCAGCCAAGCAAATAATCGACATCTTTTTGGAGGACGCTTACATTGCGCGTCCCGTTAAACGGGTCAAGCTCGAAAACTCGGTGGCGAAAGTTCCGGCACCTCACCCCGTGAGGGTGCATCATGGTATCATTGATTTGACCATCTCAGATGACGAGGATGTATCCGTCAATACGGGAGACTAGTTCATCGCCTGCTTCACAGTTCATGCTGCAGCTTAGGTACATAGTAGTGATAACACCTATAAACTCAGGGCCGGTTACCGGGTTCAGGAAGATAACTTTGTGTTCCAAGCGACGAGAAAATCGTCGGAGTTGTCACGCTGACGGGATTCATCGCCGCCTTCGGTGCTAGGATCAGCAGTGGCCGCTCATGAAGCCAACCTGATAGTCAGAGAGTACAAGGGCTTCCCGAGGTATACGAAGCAGAGCCTCTTAACCTACGCATCGATGTAAAGGGTTTCACACGTGTTGCCGAAGCAATAATGACATTGAACGCTCAATGTGACGAGTGGGTATGCTATGCTATGCGTCTGCCAGGTAGTGGCAGCAAAAGGGGGAAGGGTGCGGGGGAGATAATGCAGAGTTCGAATCATGCTTGAATGCAGGAGAGATCAAAGCGGCGGGGAGGAGTAGAGTTCGTGGTGATTCTGGAACACCCACGGATGTCGATAGTCCAAGATGCGATGAGATGGAGGCATCGCAGATGCACGAAAAGTCTATGTCGTTCACAACACGTACGTGAAGAAGGCCGCAACCGCCGCGACCCAGGAAACGGAGGCAAGGTGGCCGGCGGCGTCCTCGGGAGCGGTGCCGTTGCCAGTGGTCGAGTTATTGCTAGAGTTGTTGCCACTGTTGCTACCGGCACCAGTGCTGCCCTTGGTGGGAGAAGATCCAGAGCCAGTCGTGGTGGGTGAACCGCCGCTGTTCGAGGTGCCGCCGCCGTTCCCATTCCCGCTCGAGCCAACATTGATGGTTGCAAGTTGCTTCCACGCGGCTCCGCTGTTTGCACCCGTGCCCGCAATATCACTCTGCGTGACCGGCAGGTAGAACACTTTGCCGTCGCTGGTCAGCTGGACGACAGCGCTGGTCGAGCCTGCAAAGTGCGAGCCCGAGTCCTTAACGGCCGGCGCGGCCATCGGCAGCGTTTGGTTCTTCTTGGAGTCAACGATGTAGGTCGCAGCCAGATTGTCCGGAATGAAAGCTACTTGGCTCTGCGCCTTGTTATCCGGATCGAAGATGCTCATTGCCCAGCCATGGCTGGCGGGGAAAGTTGCGGCACTGGTCGTTGATGGGTACCCTTGAACAGCAGGCTGCGGGTACGCAAAGTGAACCACGTAGAGATACGATTGACCAGGCTGCGTTCCTGGTGCGCCAAAGAAGTGAACGCGATTGTTGGCGTTGGCGACAGTTCCCTGGTAGCCTTCTGGCGGGAACTGGAACGTCAGGCCCTGGTTTGTCCATGCGTTTGCTGAGCTTGTTGCGGCTATCTGTTCCTCAAACCGCGCAAAGTACATGGTGCCTCTCGAGTAGGCGTCTGCGAGACAAGGGGAGTTTGAGCGTCAGCGGCGTGCGGGTTTCGGCGTCGGCACGCCGCTTTGAAACGTACATATAACGTTCGTGTCGTGGTCGAGAACCTCCCACATGTTGTCCGGGTCAGGTGTGTCGCCAGTAGCCATGGCTTGCATCGACCACGAGTTTGCTGGTGGGAGAAATCGAGGTGAGCGCGCGAACGTCATTATGATGCTTCGAGAAGCTGCGACTCACCTGGAAAGTTGTAGATCCAAACAGCGCCAGGGTTACTTTTGTCTATTCCCAACGCGTAGACGACATTGTGTGACTGTGCAAGGTGGCAGCGAGGCCTGTCGCCGTCAAAGGGTGGGCGCACTGCCCCTGCGGTCAGGGCCTGTGCCGACGCTGCGGACGTCGGGACCGGTCGAGAAAGAAGCGCGGAGGACAGGCAGTTGCAACATTAGGGCCATAAATAACGCGACAGTAAGCACGAGCACGCACCTCCCGACGACCAGCTGGCCTGAGCTCCAAGCTTGTAGTCGGCACTGGGGCCCAGGACGTGGAGGTTCATGTCACTGTCGAAAACGACACAGCTGCGTGCCATCACGCGGCCAAGACTTGCGGCAACGACCACCCAAGGGAGAATTGAGCGGACCATGATGAGGAGAGGGGATATGAGAGAGTGAGAGGAGGAGAAGATAACGAGAGGTGGGGTAATGAGATATAGAGAAGAAGATGAGGGTGAGAGAAGTGAGGAGCGGAGACGATGAGGTAGGTCGGTAAGAAGATCGGTCAATTTGTATCCGCCGCCGAAAACGCGATCCGGGCATTCACCCGTGATGGCACGAACCCTTCACACGATGCAACTCAATTGATCCCACGTCTCGTTCGGCTAAATACAAGAGTTTCAAGACCGCACTACTGAGTTGAACGGAGCCGCTGTACTCGAGCACGCCCTCGGATCCAGATACTGTCATTGTCGAGGAGACAGATGTGGCACCAGTGGCACACGTCCACATGACAACTGGTGGAAATGAGTTGCGCATCTAATCTCATGATTCGATCCCGCTGGTTTCGCCGCTCGCCTCAGCACCGCCCGTTGTATGCGTCTGTCATCGAAGCCGGCTGCGGGGAGAAGATCAAGGTTTACAAGGCTGCGGACAGAGAAAACATTGGCCTGACGCAATTCTTGTTCACAGCCCCCTGTCCAGTGGCGTTGACACGTGCACACGGTGCAGGCATCTGCGCGGCGTTGGGCTAGAAGCTGCTATAGTTGGAACATGCGCGCCAGCTCAACGCCTGACAGGCGTGTTCGCACCATGGAGCTAGGTCAGGCTACTCCATGGGACGAAGTACTGACGCAATGGGAGTTGAAATCGGGATATAGTGTTCGCCGTGTTGCAGGGCGACGTCTAGGGTTAAAACCCGGCACTGCTCCTTTCATCTAATGTCAAGCCAGTATGAAAACGATGTGCACAATGATACACGATTAATACGAGCATGAAGGGGCCCTCGAGTGTTAGAACCGTCCCTATGTGCGAAATCACCGCCCCGTTGGCGTTGTGGCAAGCTAACCTTGGTCGCGCGGCCGTCGAATTATTCAGAATTTCGACATCTCGACTGAAGGTTCTGATTTGAACACCACAAAGTATGTACGTGGCACGACAAGAGCTGTAAACTACTGCGACGGTCGATGGGAATGCCAAGGCAAAAACTTGGAAACGGTTGCAGCTGATATGATGCCTTCGAGTCCGGAGCCGTGCCAAGTGCAGTCAGGTCCATCACAGGGCAACAGGCCGCTCCAAGCAATTACAGCATATAAGTTCCGCGTTCAGATTTATGATTGGGCTGAAGCGAGGCTCGGTGTCGCGAGAGCCAAGTCGGGGTGAGTTTAACAAAAGTCTGCGCAGCATCAAACGCGGGAGAACATGTTCTCGGACTACGAGTGAACAGGTGCAAGAAACGGCTTGTATGCAGGACGAGAGAACATGCGTTGGATAATATACAGTATTCAGACGATTGAGTTGGGACGTTGCGATTAGTTGTACTGGACTCAGTTGACGATCAAGACGATCGTTCTTTTTGGTAAGCTACACTCTTCATGGCAAGTTCTGTCCAGCCTCAGTGCGGCTGAGCGGGTCGCGATGGAGCTGGCCCATGAGGCCGGCATCACTGTCACCTGTGCTCACTCTCCCATGGGTAGGCGAGGTTGGTGCAGAAGTGGACGTGAGCGGGTTGACAGGGCTCTTCGTATAATCGGTTGTGTCCTGATCGGGTGCAAGTGTCCAGTAGCGGGACCGCTTGGCGATGATGTACACTGCACTGGCAAGGAGCGATCCCAACGTCGGACCGACCCTATTATTTCGAATGAGTTATGCAGTTCTCGAAGCGACGCATAACCCAGGCGAACTCACCAGTAGATCCAATGTGTCTTGTCGAAGCGCGTCACAACGGCAGGTCCGAACGCACGTGCGGTATTCACGGCGCCGCCCGTCAGAGGAATGCTCCACAGCTCGCAAGCGAAGAGGGTGATGCCGACGCCGACTGGAGCGAACGGCGTTGTCCGGTGCTTCTCAACAGCCAGCATTAGCACCGCGAAGCACAGCTGTGCGATAGTCAGCTTCAGGGCGCAGGCAAAAGATGACGAAGGACTGACGAAGGAGGTCACAAACATCTCAATGAAGAGTGCTTGCGCCTTATTGACACCTGGACTTGGGGTTACACTGGTTGATAGGTTAGCATCCCGAGAGAACCCTGAAGTGTGTGGAAGACTGACTTGGAAGCTAGCGAGCCTGGCATGAGAGCCTGAATGACTGCGGCAGCGCAGATGGCGCCGACGAGTTGGGCAATGATATAAAACAATGCGCGGAGCGGGGTGATGGCTCCGACCAGAGCGAGTGCCGTACTGATGTTCGGGTTGAACAGCGCACCGCTGACCCGGAAGAAGAGCCAAGCTGCGACGAGCAGCGAGAGTCCAAATCCGGTGGAGACGAACATGTAGTTCGCGCTGACAGAGCCGTTGCTGCCTGGGCCGAACTGTAAAGGTTGTTCAACACTCAATCGGCTTGATTGATGAACGAATACGTACCTCATTGATGTATGCTAGCGACTGGACAGTGCCGAGGCTGAGAATGAGAAACACGCTGCAACGTGTCTCAGCGAAACCCTCAGTGCGCTGGACCGCGAATAGAGCATACCAGGTACCGAGAAACTCGAAGCCTGCAGCGCCCAGGTCGTTCCTCCAATCACTATAGAACCGTGTCCGCTGCGACATGGTGTCGTTCGGTGCAAAGGATAATGGAGGTCGTCAAGAGTAGTACGAGGGATAGGTCCAAGTTGCCGAGACTGCACTCGATGACGCCGCTGACTTTTGAGGCGTGGCTCGTTGGACGTTGTGCGGCCTCCTGCTGTCTTGACCCTGCCATCCTGTGCGAGGTGGAGAGTGTGACGTTCTCTCTGCGCAATGCGAAGCCACCTTCGAACGCACTAGTGCGAACTCTTGTAGCGGAGCGGACTGTTGAAAGAGGTTCGATTGCGGGCAGGACTTGGCCGAACCACAGGCTCCAAAGCCAAAAGTGGCCACTCCGGCTTTGTGTCGTGCAAACGCTGCTGGAATTCTTTGCAGCGATCGATCCTGGTGGCGCACGACAGGTGACTGGGGTGATGTATGGGATGGACCGCAAAGCCCGACAGACGGTGTACCGGCGCGATACGGTGCAAAACTGTCATGGCGTCAGGCGGCCCTGTTGAGTCTGTATGCATGAGATCTCCGGTCACCGGCGTTCGGCACGGGTTGTGACAAGCCTAAGGACGTTGGCGTTATCAGTTCCTCAGAATTCCAGGATCCTGAGTGCATGCACTGATTTGGACATCATCGAAATCCCCTGTGACAGCACGCTGTGACAGCACGAGTGCTGGACACTGCTGCGACCACATGTAGTAATGCCAAGGCAAGACTCGGAAATGGGCGCAGCTAAACGTTCCGGTTCCATCCTTCAAGTTCGGAGTGACGCGGAGTGGCGTCCATCCCAGGAGAACTATAACAAGACGTTTGAAGCGATCAGAACGTAAATCGTCTGCATTGAGCCTACGGCTGAGCGACAAAGGTTCGGTGCCGCGAGAACTGAGTCGACGCGACTTCGTGGCGTCGCACTACGGAGCGTCAGGTGGCGACATCGGAGTCATCCGGCACGAGAACGGGAGAGCGTCGGCAATCTGCACATGGTCAGAACCGCTGAGAGGAGATATAAGAGAGCGGTGGGACGAAGTGACCCGGACAAGACACATCTCGTTCGCCTCGCCATGTCTCCTCCTCTTGTAACTGAAGCTCCACCACTTTACGAGCGTGGCTCGGGGACTGAGCACACATACTACGGATCTTGCCATTGCGAGAACGTCAAGTTCAAACTTGTCGCACCAGCACCCAGCGAGATAGAAGTCACGACCTGCAATTGCACCTACTGCTCCAAACGCGGTGCTACAAACATGTCAGCCTCGTGGGCGGTGCTTTCCTGATCATCAAGCTGACAGATGACCTCACAGATACTTGAAGGACCCGTCGTTGTTCGAATGGACAAAGGGCTCGTGGGATGAGCTCACTGTCTACCGTTTCAACAGCGAGCGATGCCTGCATCACTTCTGTCCAAAGTGCGGCATTAGTGTGGGCTCGCTTGCGGGGCCAATTGTGGTAGTCAACATGCGCTGCATCGTCGACGAGCCTGCATTCGACATTGACGAGGTTAAGCGGCGTCATTATGATGGTTTGAACATGTTTCCAAACGTCAAAAACGCTCAGGACGCGCCGGTTTCCTAAACTGATACCAGAGCGAATATACTAGTCTTGAGGGTTAAAATTTGGGTGGGAGAAGTGAGGCCAGGGGTTATCGCGTCATCCAACTCCGCTTCACGTTCTCTTCCTCTTGCCCCGTGTTGCGTGACTATGTCCGGCAGCGAGAGCTTCTATCTCACTGTCGCGATTATTGTGGTGCCGTGGCTGCTGTCCGAATTCAGGAGGCACCGGCAACAGGCACGCCATGCACGCGCGACCAACTCAGAGCCTCCGCTGCGACGGCGCTGGTGGCTTACGATAATTGTGGCCGTGCACTCGATATGGATACTCTACAAGCTTCTCGTCCACCCTCCCTTAAACATATTCACCTCGTTGCGCGTGCCACTCACGACGCCTGCTGCAACTCTGCGCAAGATGCTGCTGTCTCGTTCTATTCCGCGCGTTGAAACTCTGCCACAACCTGTGGAAGAGCTCATCATGCGCCTCTCCTCATTTGACATCCGCACTCTCTATATCCGGTTGGTTTGATTTGCTGTAACGCATCGGTCTTCAGCTGACACGTCTCCAGCTTAGGCCATGACGCGATACAAGGTTGCGAGCATTGCACATCATGGGACGAGTACTGGCTCGTCTCCCTGCCGCGGCCGCTTCTCGAATACGTCCGTGAAGTGCTATTTGTCGGCGCCTTGACTTCGCGTGCTTTACAGAAGAGACATTGGCGTCCACTTGCGGTCGGCTTGCTCATAGCCGCCGCCGTCTTCGAGCGTTACATACTCTTCACTGTATCCATTCAGATCCCATCACATGGCATGGGCGTAGCAATGGTGAGCCCATTCTGTCACAACGATATCTTCTGTTGCTGACTGACGGCTTCAGTGGCATGACCGTCTGTGGTATTCGCGCCAGGCACTCTATCTCTTCCTGCCAATTGTCCTCTACTTCGTACCATCCCGTCCGACACCCCCGTCTGTTGCCGTCCAAATGGACGCAACCGCTCAGTCGCTCCAGCACATCATCCGCAACATGCAGTTGCTCGAGATGGTGCGCGCCGCATCGCTGCGAACGCCTGAAGTTCGGGAAGATTTGGCTGGGTATTGGGAGAACGAGGAGCGGGAAGGCCAGTGGGCACGAGAAGATAAGCACGTGCAGAAAGAGGCGGAGCATTTCGGTCTGGGAATTTTGAAGGGAGGGCCGCTGAGGGAGAGGGCACAAGCAATTGCCGACGGGTTGGTAGAGGGAGTCAGAAGACCATAATCTCTGTACCGAAATACAATCAAATTCGACTATCAGCTTGACACAAGTAGACTCGCGAGCTGACGCCGTGGTATCTTGAACATAAATTTTGCCCGTAGCTGACAGTTTACAGTGGGCTCCAATAAGGCGACGATTCCATGGTGTAGTGGTTATCACGTTTGTCTTACACACAAAAGGTCCTGGGATCGACCCCCAGTGGAATCATCTTTTGACCTTTATGCATTTAAATCTGTTATCGTCTGGTAGCTCTTCTACAGTGTAGACGGCCGCAGAAACTCATTTTGCACTCAAAAATCCATTTTATAATTAATTCGGTGGCAGAACCGTGATTGAAACGCTGTGAGGTACAATAAATCGCGTTGAAGTCTAAGAATCTGTCGAGACGAGTCGGAGTGCGAAAATGGCTTGAACTCTTCCCATCGCAAGTATCTAACCCGCGTGCTCGCTTGCACCGAAAACATACATATTGGCGCTTTACTGGCAGGTCTGGACTTGCGCACCGTCCACCGCCGATGAAGAAAGCGGCGCGGCGGCCATGCTTCGGCCGGTACCAACCCGGCACTGTCGAACTCGTGGTCAGAATACTGTGACGGCATGGTCCTTTGAACACTTCTCGCCTGCCTCTCTCTCTCGGTATGCACTAGAACTTTCCTAGTTTTAGGCTCTTTTGCATGCAACCGTGACCAGCGAACGTTCAAGCTTCGTGAGTTAACTAGGTTATATTCCTCGAGGGGGTGGTCCCTAAACTTGGCTTAGTTGTTCAATTTCGTATTCCATGGATCATATCCCGCACGAAGCTATGCGGAGCCGTCGGTTCCGGACGATCTCACGTCAATCAACGGCGAACCTGCGACGCTTCTGGAGTTCTCGCCATGCGAAGACGCATGCTTGGGCATGCATGATCTACCTCAGGCCTGCGTCCAATGACTGGACCTGCTTTTGCGGCCCACTGAGCTAACTTACTCAGCATATGAACGCCAAAGACTGTCATGAACTCGGAGCAGCCTCCTGTCGGCCTGTGGGAAGTCCACAATACATGTGTCCGAGGAGTTGGCCGTTGGCTTCGCGGATGATTAACGCGGGACTGCTCGCATCACCATCTGCAAATCTACCGGTGCGCAGCAGCTCCTCTCCGTGTTCAGCATAGTAGTCAGCATTCACCGATCACCCCTGGGTCAACATTTATATTGCATGCACTCGCCGTATCTCGGGTTTCTTTGACCCCGGACCTTCTGACTCTGGGCACTCTCGAGCAAGCTCGTCGGTCGAATCTGCTTCACTCAACCTCCCCTTGCCCGCATTACGATGCGTGCCACACTCCTCCTCTCGTTCATCCTTGCCGCTGTTAGCTCCAGTCTAGCATACGACGCCAAGGAGCTTCGCGAGTATGGTGCTGCGCCCGTTGAGAAGCAACACCAAATCTGACGCGTATCATGTAGACTCAGCAAGAACCCGAGTGACTTCATTGCCGGCAGTTTCATCGTCGAGCTTTCGTCTTCGCCACAGAAGCGCGGCATTGACGTACGACAGATATAGCAATCCATTATTTCAGGCCTGCTGACCTCCGAGTTACCACCCCCAGGTGCACGACGACTTCCTGAATGAGCTCGACAAACGTGCTCCTGGTGGCTTTGTCACTACGAAGAAGTTTGACTCGCCGCTATTCAAGGGCATTGCCATTCAGCTCAAGGTAGGTAGCGACCGTGTTGAGCCATCATCAACTGATAAGTCTTGCTTGCTTAGTCACAAGAGGTGAGCAACTTGTCTTCAATTCAACCCGTACAAATATTCTAAATCGTTCATTTCAGGACCTCGTGAATTTGAAGAGTATTCCCAATGTCGTCCAGGTTCGACCAGTCTCGATCGTTCCTCCACCAGAGTGCGCATGCCTTATACGCATTAAAACCGTTCTAGAGCCTAATGGCTATCTCAGTCCTGTAGCGAAGAGAGTTTTGTCGAATTCTCGCGAGCCAGCGCCGAAAGGCCAGAGCACGCATGTCATGACGGTCTGTTCTCGTTTTCAACTGCTCGTTATAATGCCGCGGCTAAGTTGGGGCCTTTGTCAACAGGGTGTCGACAAGCTGCACGCCAATGGTATCACCGGAAAAGGCATCAAAATTGCCATGTATGTCATTGTCCTTCGGAAGGTTTAGAACTGATCCTGGCTCAACTTCACTACTCAGACTGGACACTGGTGTTGTGAGTCTGCGATCACTCTGGCACTCCAGAAGTCTCGTTGGCTTATGTGTTACCAACAGGACTACTCTCACCCGTCACTGGGTACTGGCTTTGGACCTGGCTTCAAGGTCATTGGTGGTTACGATCTGGTAGGAAATGAGTACGTCCCAGGTGAGTGGATGATTTGTGCCTGCGGAAAATCGAGTATCTCAGTTTGGTTACATGCAGGATATACCGACCCCGTTCCCGACGAGGTATGTGGCATCATTTTATCGCGATTATTGCTAACTCCTCAGTAGGACCCTATGGACGAATGTGTCGGGCACGGCACGTACGTTGGTCATCTCAGTTTCCAAAAGCCAGCACTAAATATTCATGCCAAATTCTACAGCCATGTTGCAGGTATAATTGCTGCCGACCCGGGCAACTCTTTCAACGTTTCTGGTGTGGCGTACGAATCGTCGCTACTCGCCTACCGCATCTTCGGCTGCTACAGCGGGACTAGCGATGTTGATATCGTCAATGCCATGCTCATGGCGTACGACGCTGGTGCCGATGTCATATCTCTCAGTCTTGGTAGTCCTACAGGCTGGTGGTCTACAGCCTCAGTTGTTGCAGACCGCCTGGCTGAAAAGGGTCGAGTGTTCACTTTGGCAGCCGGTGCGTCTAACTATAACCGAGATACCAAAGTGTCCTGACTTGCGTTCAAGGTAACTCGGGTGCGGCTGGTGTGTGAGTGGTCCATGTTTCATGCCGGATCGGCAGGTATCTGATGCTACTATCACCCATAGCATGTTCACCGCTGCACCGGCGACCGCAAGCGGCGGAATCTCGGTTGGCTCCGTTCAGAAGTGAGATATATCTGGCCAGCCTCTTCATATGTCGTCACTAATACGAATTTCAGTATCGTCACGCCAGCAGCAATCATTCAATCAAGCGTCGAGCACGCTCCTATTGTGCGTCAGCCTATTTCGCGGCGTGTGCCATTCCACTTAGATTTCTATCTAGGTTTATGATACTGCGAGCTACCCTAACCCCGTCGGAATGCCCATTGTGCTTCCCGAAACCCCATATCCAGTATATGCTTTGACAAAGGATGCCAGTGAGTTGCGAGTTGCTTGGATCTTCTCACTCCTCTGACACTCATCTGGCTCAGATGAGCTCAACACGGCTTGCCAACCATTGGGAGACGACGTACCGGACCTCTCGTCATACGCGGTTCTCGTCCGCGTCAATTTGACCGAGTGCGACTATGTATGTCCTGCACGGCCTAGTTTGTCTGTACAATCACTGAAGCACAGCGATCGGTCACGGTAGATCACGCAAGCCGATAATATCCAAGCAAAGAACGCCAAGCTTGTGGTGTACTTCGAGTAAGTTCAAGCTTGCTGAGAGAGTGTATGATTGCTGATTTTGCTCGGCTGCAGCAATACGGAGCAGTACTTAGTCCCCATATTCGGCTTCTTCAAGGCTGTTGTTCTGCGCTCTCACGACGACGCTGCATTCGTGAGAATATTCCTATCTTCTCGGCCTCTTCTGACATCACCACTCGCTTTGGCATTGGCATTGGCATTGGCAGTTGATTAGCGAGGTCCTTAAGAATCCGACCTTCACGATAACCTTTCCCCAGGCGGGTGGTGGGACCGTCGATGTTCCGAACAACGATGACGGTGGTCTCACTAGTTACTTCTCGTCATTTGGGCCGTCCAACTTTGCCTCATTCAAGCCCGCTCTCAGCGCTCCAGGAGGTGCGTTCTTTGCCTGTCTAATCTTCAACGGCGACGTTCAGCTCTGTTGCAGGTAACATCACCAGCACGTACCCAGTCGCTGCCGGCTCATGGGCTGTACTATCGGGGACTAGTATGGCCACACCATACGTGCGTCCATGGTCATGGTCGATTGCAATTCGCTCACATCGCCATATCAGATCGCAGGTAGTGTCGCTCTCTTACTCCAGCAGAAGGGCAAAGGCGTGGCGAAGAATGTCCGCGAGATTCTTCAGTCAACATCTTCTCCAGTGCCTGCATCCAAGGATTCTGGAGCTCTGGCCCAGACACTGGCCCAGCAAGGCTCCGGTCTGGTCAATGTCTACGCCGCATTGAACGTCCGCACAACCGTGTCCCCCACGCAGCTTGAGCTGAATGACACGACGCATTGGAAGGGCATGTGAGTCCACACTCTATCCCGTAGTGCCCGACGGGGTGTTGATGCGGATATTGGTAGCCATACCGTTACGATTCGCAACAACGCAAAGAAGGTCCAGACTTACACACTCCAACATGAAGCCGCGGGCACCACACTCACTCTTGCGGAGGCAAGCTTCTGTTGCTTCGCGATATGGGTCGGATTCTGACATCCCACCCACAGAACAGCCCAACACCTGAGCTGTACCCAGTTACTCAGGTCAATGCACCTGCCAAAGTGCACTTCAGCCTGAGCAAGGTGACTGTGCCTCCTGGTAAATCTGCAACGGTCGTGATCAACATCGCGGCGCCGAGCAATGTGGACAAGAAGCGGCTACCTGTTGTCTCCGGCTGGGTCACATTCGCAGGCTCATTAGGCGACTTCGTTCGAGTATCTTATGTCGGCATTGCGGGGAACTTGCAAGCGGCACAAACGATCAGCACTGGTAATCAGGTTCTCGTTTCGGGCGGGCTTCCCGCTGTGATACCACTGGTCAACGGCATTCTGGAACCCCAACGCGGACCCAGGTTCGTACAGACGATATCAAGTGATACGGCTTCCACTCAAATGCAACTTCAGGAACTACACACGCGACGACCCAATTTACCCAGTCTTCGTCTTTATGTGCGTCACATTGTGCATGCTCAAAATTCTTATTCACTTCTTATTAGGCTTTCGCTGCCGTCGCGTCGCGTGGTCATTGACTTAGTTCTTGCGGACACTGCGATTAAAAGCACTGTGCCCGATCCGCTCGACTCTGCTCCGCTAGTCGATAATCAACAGGAAGGCCTCACCAGGCGTGGCTGGTCTTGGTGGTGGCCTGGCCTGTCAAAGCCGAAGCCAAGCGACACCTTTTCTAAGGTTCCAACAGTGGGACGCATTGCTGAGTGGGAGTATCTGCCGCGTGGACCAGTTGCTGGCGGGGTGAGCTTTGCTGTGACGGAGGGGGTTGCTTGCCGCTGATCGAACCATCGCTGCAGCCAACGCCCTTCATTGACATCGACATGTTTTTCTTCGCCAATGGTACTGAGGTTCCCTTCGGTCAGTACCGCGTTCTCCTTCGGGCATTGCGGCTAGGAGGGGCACCAGAGAACCAGAAAGACTACGATGTATATGTCTCTCAGCAGGTGGGGCTGATCGAAGGCTGAAAGCTGAGACGGTGAGAAGCTCATCTCGGACAATTTGGGACATTGGCGAACTTTGCGGACGCTTGGACTTAGCATGTTTATTCTGAGACCATACTTGAGACTGTACTTGATCGGGAACTTCTGGCTCTATACACACATCGTTCGTTGCTCGAGCTGTGTATGATTAAAGATGCTGCGTCCGCCATCTGGAGTACACTGCACATCGGACTACTGATACAAACTGCCGTGAGAGTCAGATGAGAGAGAAATAAAATATCCTATGGGTCTTAGGCAGTAAACCACTTGTCCGCCGACATCCTCTCCACAGTCGGCCGTATCGTCGGGTCAGGAGCGAGAGCCTGCTTGATGATGCTCACACATGCCTTCCAGCCCTTTGCACTCCATCCTCGTGGTCGTCGCGTCTCGGGCCTCCAGCAAGACGGCAGAGCAAACACGTTGCCACCATACAGCACCGACCGCCCAACGTCGCCGGTCGCGAGCTGGTACAGTAGCGCGCCGAACGCGTACACATCGTACTTCTGTGGGTCGCGCACCGACACTTCGTCGCCAACGAGAATCTCCGGCGGCGCAAAGAACGGTGTCCCACTGAATCGTACTGGGTCGCAGTCTTCCACGCGTACTGCACAACCAAAGTCGATGAGCTTGACTCCAGACTGGTCGAGTAAGAAATTGGACAGTTTGATGTCGCGGTGGGC
>Ga0247815_10002359_pt1 | contig 13976 bp, 11 predicted proteins | sample UWRJL194509B1_FD_181014 | JGI IMG/M metagenome (GOLD analysis project Ga0247815, IMG submission 181014) | Plant litter microbial communities from Arlington Agricultural Research Station in Wisconsin, United States - UWRJ-L194-509B-1 | ecosystem: Environmental > Terrestrial > Plant litter >... | reverse complement strand
GAAGTCCGTCGAGGAAGTTGCAGAGGCCGCGACAACGCCAGTTGACTCGAACGTGATCTCGTACGTCCCACCTTATGCTCGTAAACTCACCACTTACACCCCGCGCAGCTTTGACGAGCCGCTGTTGCACCCTCGCCCTGCCATCTTCTACGGCCGCGACAAGATACTTTCTGACGTCCTTGCCGCTCTGGTTCCAGAAGAAGACCCACTAAGCGCCACCAGCACCGACGCCGTCCGCCACGTCATCCTCGGCGCACCCGGAATCGGCAAGTCCACCCTCGCCCTCGCGGCTCTCCACAGCCCCCGCACCGTCGCCCGCTACGGAGACCGCCGCTACTTCATCGCCTGCGACCGCGCCCGCGACGCCACCACGCTCCTGAACGTCCTCGCCGAGCACTTCGAGCTCACGGTTCCCGAAGAAGCCGATGTTGCTCGGATTCGAGAGATCGTTCTGGAGCGTCTGGCCTGTCGCGGTAATCCCGCTGCTATCGTCTTGGACAACTTTGATAGTCCGTGGGAGAACCTGCGCAATCGCGACGGAGTGGAGGCGCTGTTGAACGCTATTACGGCTATTTCGAACCTTGCGATTATCGTCACGCTGCGTGGGGCGGAGAGGCCGCTTGGGGTTGGGTGGACTCGGCCGTGTCTTCCGCCGTTGATGCCTCTTGATACGGAGGCGTCGGCTGCAGCGTTCATTGCGCTTAGTGATGTTCCGGAGGACGAGCCGCTTCTGCCGAAGCTTCTCGATCGGTGTGGTGGACACCCGTTGGCGATCACGCTCTTGGCCAACATTGCTCAGTACGAGAGTCTTAGCGCGCTTCTTGCACGTTGGGAGCAAGAGTCGACCAGCATGCTCGACCGTGGTCCGCAGGACCGTCGCACCAACTTTGACGTCTGCATCGAAACCTGCATTACCGGGCATCGCATGCGCGCCGCTGGCGAGGCGGCGATGGACCTCATGGCGTTGTTGTGCGTCGTCCCGGACGGTTTTGCGGACGAGACCATGGCGGATATTACGAGGCAGCTTCCGGCAGTGGGTAAAGCCGCAATCGCTCTGCGCCAGTCGGCGCTCGCGTTCGACGACTTCATCTCGCTTCCTGCCCCTGCTCCGCTGCCCGCAGCAGCTCTGGCCGCGTCACCTACTTCCCGCCTCTTCGATGCTCATCAGAACAACGCGCCAGGCGAACGCACCTCGCGCCGTCTGTGCGTGCTCAACCCAATCCGCGCGTACTTCCAGGAGAACAAGCGTCCCAACCCGGCCCATCTCTCCGTCCTCGAGAAATACTACTTTGGTCTCGCAGCACGCGCGGCGACCGTCGGCTCTGCTGAAGATGGCGAGACGCTGGTCCAGTCGCTCAAGCCCGAGATAGGCAACATGCAATGCATCATTGAGCGTATCCTCGCTGCCAACCCCCACCGCCGCGATGCCGTCCAGGCCGCAAGCGACCTCAGCGCCTTCCTCCGCCACACACATGCCGGCTCGCTTCGGAGTGTCAAGCTCGTCCTTAAGGCGAGCGATCTCATTGGCGAGGACTCGCTCAAGGCGGAGTGGCTCGTTGCTGCTGCAACGGAGGCTCGCGAGCAGGGCGACGTCCACGGCGCTATTGCAACGTACCAAGAGGCGCTCGCCGTGTTCAAGCGCGACCAGGCGGACATGAAGGGCCAGGCTCACTGCATCAAGCATTGGGCGTTGGCATTGGCTGGTACGGAGGAGCAGCTTCTGGCGGCGACAAAGCTTGAGGAAGCCCGTGCGCTTTATCGTGCGGCGGGTGATATCCAGGGCCAGGGTGAATGTCTCGTTCACCTTGCTCAGTGCGCTCTCACGGCCGACGACGTTGCACTGGCGCAGTCCCGCGCCGAGGAGGCCATGCGCATCTTCCGCCAACACGTTCATGCTACCTGGCAGGCTCGCTGCCAGAAGCTGCTTGCCATCGTTGCGCAGCGCAACGGTAACCTCAGTCTCGCGGCTACCAAGTTCGCTTCCGCGCTCGCACTGTTCAAGAAGGCCGGTTGCGCGCCAGAGGTCGCCGACGCTCTGGCCCGTCTAGCTGAGATCGCCCGCCAGAGGTGCGACTTTGCGGACGCACTCGCGACGAACGAGGACGTCCTGGCGATGGTCCGGGGTTTCGGTGGCATCTCCCACGCTGCTCGCCCGACTCCCGTCAATCGCACGCGGGAGGCTCATGCACTACTCGAGCTTGGAAACGTCGCGCTCGCACTGGACAACGTCGACCTCGCTCGCACTCGCTTTGAGGAGGCGTCCGCGATCTTCAAGAGTCTCAAGAGCTCAGACAATCTTGGCCAGGCCGGTTGCGCCGTCGGGTTTGGCGATGTCAGCATGAAGCTGAACGACGCCGAGGAAGCCCTGGCACACTACGATGCCGCTCGCTGCACATATCGGCGCGTCCGCGCCCCGTGCTCCGAGGCTGACGTCCTTCACAAAATGGGCGACGCCGAGCACGCATTGGCCACTGACATTCACGCTGGACTTACGGAGCACGTCACTGCGCTTGCGCTGTACCGGAAGGTTCGCTGCGAGCGAGGTGTCGCAGCCGAGCTCCGCTATCTGGGCGACCTCGCTCTCACAGCCGGCAGCAACAAGGACGCTCTCGCTGCGTACCACACCAGCGCTGCTCTCGGTCGCCGTGGTGCTGACTGGCGTGGTATCGCCGAGGCCAGTGTCCGGATTGGCGACGTATGTCTCGGCCTGGGCTTCCATGACGGTGCGAAGATCCGGTACGAACGCGCTGTCGTTCTGTATCGGAAGGCGAACGACGGTCGTGCAGCGCAGCGTTGTCAGGAGAAACTAAGCGAGCTCGCCGCTTGTTCCCAGTAAAGGAGTTTCTAGGATCTGGTCAATTTCCGTTTGTGACTGTGTGTTATTTTATTCCGGGTTCGGCGTTTCATGTGCGGAATGTATTGTAGACTGGCTCCTAACAGGATCAAAAGCGTATTCGTATAAAATCTTATTCTGAATACGACCGGCACGCAAGAGCGATGATGTCTCGAGAGCAGATCTCGCTCGTTAGGTGAATTGAAACACATTCAGCCCCGCGGTAGATTATGACGCGACAGCTAAGAACATCTCAAGCTTATACTACCTACATGGCTTCTCGTAACATACATGTTGTACAGCAAGGTGATTGAGGTCAGGATGTGAATGGCGTAAGTAAGGTAAAGAAGATTGACATGCGTTGAGTTGACGAACGCGAGCGCGGTCAAGAATCCACCTGACCATTGCGACGAGATCGTGTCACAGTGGCCGACGGAATAGCCAGACGCTTGCGCCAGCCACGCCCGTTCCCGTCTTTCAACGAAATGTTCATCTCCGTGAGGCTCTCTGCAATGGGTGTCCAAGCGTTCTTCTTTTCGTCGCGCCTGAATAGCCAACGTGATCGATTCGTAAGCTCAACGAGCCAGATATCAAAACAACGCACTCATTTGTAGGCCAGATGTTTTTGTTAGACACAAGGATGATTTCGCGCAAGTTTGGGAAGTTTGCCGCGTGTTCGCTTAGCTTGGAGAGTTTCGAACGTAAACCTTCGTCGCCATGGCGCATACCGAAGCTGGGCAATGACCAATCAGTAAGCACTAAACACGCTGGAGACTCGGGCCGTACCTGGTTGACGACGAGATTTTAATCTTGAATAAAGATGAGTTGCTGAGTTGGAAGAAGTTTGTTGGCATCGACTGGGGCACGATTGGAATCGACATTGAGATGAAGCAGACAGCGCAACAAAGCAACGCACTGTGGGTAGCACGAGAACCTGCAGCTTCTTCAGAGCATCGAGTTGAGATTGATCAAGCGACGGGGCTTCAAGTCGTCGAATATTGTCACTGTTGCGTAAAAGGAAGCTCTGGGCCTTCTCGATGCTGTGTGATAAGTTCAGATTGGTGAGATGAGGTAGGCTGCGAGACACTTTTCAGTATGTGATAGTACGGAAAATACAATTATCTCGTACCGTATGCTCGCAAAGAAGTTGAAAAATGTATCGTGGAAGTCTACAACGCAAAGGTTTCGGAGCTGCGACAAGCCCCGCGAGCCGGCTAGCATCCGCGTGTCCTCGAAACTGACGTGGAAGGTTGACCAGTAAAGCTCCTCAAGAACAACAAGATTGCTAAATAGCACCACCGGATTGATCATCTTGCTGACGCTGCGATCGGATGGCGCAAAGTAGAAGCTCCGAAGTGAGTGACCGACGGCAAGGCCTAGTTCTTGATACCATCTAAGAGCTTCCTGGTCAGGGAGCGGCCATGAGCTGATCCTGAGCGTTGTAAGGTACTTCAAGCTGGAGAAGGTCGAAATGACACGGTCGGTCATATCATAAGAGTCGGACGAGTGGGGAGTCATCCAGAGTGAGCGTGGAAGGGAGGCAAGTACTGGATCACGGGACATGTGAAGGAGGATTTGAGCGTAGTCTGTGATCGTTCGCGGGCGTAGGTGAACGAACAATGCCCGAATAGTCGCCTCCTAACACAGCATGTCAGTCACATAGTATAAATGCTTTAGTGATAGAGACTGACGTAAAACTCGTGGGAAACAAAAAGCGCGCGACGCGCTGCCTCGATCTTGATCGTAGCCACATCGAACCAGGGGCCCCCAAAACGGGTGACAGACTTGTTACTGGCTTGAAGCGCGAAGGTTAAGATGTGGTGCCAGATGGAGATTCTGATATCGCGGGTTGTCGACTCCATTGGGTGCCAGAAGGGATTGGCCGCCTCCTCGACGGCAAATGGGGCCGACACAGCAGCTGCAACCTGTGGTGGAGGTTTACACTTGAACCTGAGTGACCCGCCTGCCCACTTGAACACAACTCGACCTGCAGCAGATGGTGTCTTCTTCCAAGCCGCAGGGTTTAGTCCACGAGGTTTGTCGGTGCTGGAGAAGCTGAGGAGCCTGATTGCAGAAATCGCAAGCAATGCTTGGTACGGCTCAGGACCTCTGTCATGGGCTACCTCGGAGATCCGGATGGTGGTGATGCTCTTTGATGAGGAAAGAGCAGTGATGATCTTGTCACCAATATCGGACCAAGTGATCTGCGTGCACTTGAACTGTGTCTGCCGCCACAGTCAGATGAGCCGAGTAGACGTCAAATGAACTCACAAGATTTTCCCACTTGAGAAGTTGCTCGTCAATCTTGGCAAGTAAAGCGGTGCGGCTGGCGTTGGCGCGGTGCGGGCGGCAGTCGATGAGGAGCAAGCGCTCAACGCTGTCGATAGCGAGCAAGTCATGAATGTCCCGCCCGCGCTCGGATGACATGACTCCAATCGGGATGCATAAACTGCGAATAGCCGGCATTGTTGAAATGATCTTGGTAGTGAGGTACTTTGAGTACGAAGCTTCGAGTCGAAGATGTCGAACAAAGAGACCGAATTCTGGATTGCGCGTGAGAGCCATGCCGAACGCGCAGGCTTGGGCAGTCGAGCGCAAGACGACGAATTCATAAAGGCACAGAGTTGCGACACGCATCCATCTCTTGCAGACCAGTAGGACGCTCGACGACGAACGCGTAACCTTGCTGAAGGGTGAGACTGGACCAAGATCGGCGAAACGGTGGTCGGCGACGCGCAGAGGCGGGGAAAGAATTGCCTTCAACAGCTCATCCGGGAGTTTGTGTGCCATACCGGTCGGATGTAGGTTCGACGATACACGCAGGAAGCCAAGTGGCGGCCCGTATCGGGAACAACCGCGCACGGTGACACACGTGCTGTCACGTTACCCATTTTGGCCCGGGAGCATTATGGCCAGATTTCGTTTCATGTTTCGCGAATTTATAGCGCGCATTAAAGAAAAAATACGTCTGCATCGTGCAGCAGTAAAAAACGAACAACCCGCGTCGAGTCATCGGGCAGATGCCGGCACCGCGTTCGCGTCTTGCCTTCAAGTTCACGCCACAAATCTGTGCCACTCTGCCTCTTACTTCCCATGGCTCACAATCTTGCCGACGAGATGCTGCAGTCTATTCTGGCGCCACCCCTCAGGGTGCCCGACGCCATGTTCCAAGACGTTGGGCTGGTCTCTCCCTTCAGCAAAGTTGAGCAGTCCGCTTCAGACGTTCTACTGGTCTGCAAGAGGTGGATGAGGGTGGCTACCCCCACCCTGTATCACACAGTTGTCATTCGCTCGAATGCGCAGGCGGCTGCACTCAACGCTGCACTCACTCGAAATCCAGACTTCGGTCGTCACGTGCGAAGGTTCCGCCTTGAACGCCCATACCCAGAATACCTGAACAAGACTGTCACAAACACCATGCCCAACATCGTGGATCTCTGTCTCCCCATTGGCGTGCTAGCCGCCGATAGGCCGAGCGATGTGTACGAACTTTTGTCCATATCCCAACCCCAACACTTGTTGCTCGTCAATTATCGCCCGAACCATTCCAACGCTACCTTCAACAAGCTAGTGAGCAAAATATGCGCGGCAATACAGTCGTGGACAGGGTTGGTGAGTACATGTATGCGGTCTTGTACAAACACAAAGGCATACTCATGCTACTCGCTCGCAGACGGGTGTCACTTGCAATTGGGACACTCTACAAGAAATTCAAGCGAAGCGCAGTTCAATCTTCGAGGAAATCACGACTTTGCAACACCTTTCTGTCCTCCGCGATGGTATCTGGCCAGCGCCCGCGATGTTCCCGCTTGCGCGCACTTTGCTGGCCAGACGCACGTTCAAGTTCCTCACGCTCTCGTGCACTTCTCGTCATACCTATTATTTCGAGGAAGCGAAGCTTCAATGGCGCGAAGAACCGTTTACGAGTCGTCGCGTGCGCATGGCGTGGCCAGACGGTTTCGTCGACATCTCATCCCCGACAGCAACTGAGGCATCCGCTCTGGCCATGTCAGCCACGGACAACCCGTTCTGGAAGCCACTAGAATCTGCCTCACGCGAAGATCGAATCGCCATCTGGCACCGCATCATTTCATTCGCTATCCCAAGGACGGTGCCGGTTTACAACCGGTGGCACTGGAACCGGAACGACGTGTGGTTCACATCCTCCGCGCTGACCGATGATGTCCCCAAGAAGACACTTTTGGTGTCCCGTGAGCTTTATGTGCGCTTATAGACGCTCCTGCATACTATTAGCTGATAATGACTGTCCTAGGAAGCGACCATTCGGGCACTGGTTGTCGACTTGTATCTCGCAACGCCGGTCTCTCTTGGAATTTTCTGCAACCATCTGCGCCGTGATACTTTCATCGCCAATCTTCCCTTGACCCTCAATCTTCGGGGCCAAACCGCCGCTACCGATGATCACGCGAGCTACACGACACTATTCGGCAGTCTCCGTAGTCTCGTCAAGCTTTACATCAGTACTTCTGCAATGAAGCCCAGCATGGACTGGATGTCTAAGGTCGGCCCTTCGGTCGGTCACACACTGCGCAAACTCGCGTTCGATCAGGATCGTGGCCCTGGGTCGGTCACCTTGGTCGATCCCATCATGTTCTTCAGAGACATGACGGCGCTCGAAGAGCTTTCATTCTTAAGTGACGCGATTCGCTTCGGCATTGTTAGTGAGGCATGGCCCGCTGGTGCCGATGGGTTGAAGAGGCTGAGAGCCATAGAGTGCACCACTTTCCACCAGAGCGTCTTAGATGCTCTGGCATCCATTCCGTAAGTCCGAATTCATCTTTACAACGTTGGAGAGCACCGATGTTTGCTTACGCGACTGCCGTACAGCTTACCAGGCCTCGAATGTGTTCATCTCAAGCTAGGCGCGAAGAAGGCACGCAAGTTCATCGAGAGGCATGGTTCCTCAATTAAAAGTTTCACGGCCCCGAGCGGAATCACCCAGCAAGATCTAGATGCACTGTCAAATCTGGAGGAGCTCAAGCTCACAGAGGTGCGTCTTAGCTTAGAATTTCATCAAGTTCAGCTGAGAGTCGCGCTCATTACATTCATATCAGGAGAACATGCCAAACTTTTTCTCGACACTGAAATCCCCGTCAGTCAAGAAGATTCTGCTCACTTGGCCCGTGTAAGTGATTAGGCTTTGGATGGGATACAGGAAGTTTTGCTCATACGAGCCTACAGCCGTAGCGGAAATTGGCTCAACCGCTACGCCTCAACGTTTGCAATGCTACCCTCTCTTGCGGCAACTCGATTTCCTAATCTCAAAGAGGTCTGGGTGGACGGGGCGAAGGATGGGCTTTGGCCCATCGATGAGTGAGTTTCGACCGTCTTAAAGGCCCTCACACGCATGACTGACTTTTCAATTGACAGGCGATCGGAGAAGAAAAACTTCTGGGTTCCGTTTGTCGGCGGTCTTGCTGGAGCCGGCGTTGTACTGAAGGATGAAAATGGGAGGGCATGGAGACAGAGGCGGACGCTGGATGCGTGACGTAGCGCCACGAAATTGAACTCTTAATTTTCTGCCGCTGTTACGGCCACTGGAGTAAATTATCAGCTTCCCGGGACACTTGGTATAAGCAAACGATCGCATGTATTCGTTCATGCTACTTGTGCAGTGGTGTAAACACATTTTGACTCGCCAAGATAGCCAATGGCGATGAGCGGGGTCAAATGACGGCTCTTCAAATTACTGCTGAGCAAGAAATAGATGTATCAAGGAGGGAGGAAGGACTGTCAACAAAGGGATAATAAAGCTGAAATCAGATCCAACAGTGAACTCGAATATCTAGATTGCGCTAGGGCTAATGTTCGAGCCTGACCCCGTCCTACCTTCCCTATGCCCCGCATTCAGAAAACCAAAATGTCGCTCACAAAGAATTAGACTTCCTTACTTATTGATTACACGATCTTAAAGTAAATTTGAACGTTATATAATGTGCAGTACTATGATACAGATATTGTGGTCGTTGTGCATGAAGGCTTTGAGGAGGAACTGTCTTCAATCCATCGACCTGAGCATTGCGAGTGCCTTTTCCGACCGAGGTGAGATTTGGAATGGAAAAGGAATTGGACGACTGAGAAAGACATCATCGAATTTGTCAGGATCGAAAGATACCACACGGCGCGTGGTGACATACCTGATGCTACCGTCATAGTTTCGCAACTCGGGGACGATCTCGGCCCCGTTCTCATTGGTTTTTCTCTTGATGTCAAATATTGCGAGCGTGTTGGCGATGGTGAGGAAGAGTATAGTGTCTGCCAGGTGACGGCCCGGGCATTCCCTGAAAATGTGCAGCTTAGCGGACGTTGACGAGTACCAAATGATTAACGAGTTGGTGCACCTCCTGCCAAATCCGAAGACAAACGAAGCAGGATCTGGGGGAGCAATTGGTCCAAGATGACGATCCGGATTGAATGTGAAAGGATCTGGGTAATGAGCTGAGTCGTGTGCCAGGTGCCTAAGAGCGCCACGGGTTAGTGCTGCCTCGCTCAGACTGCGAGAAGACAACCATATATTCACCATACGTTATAAATCACCATAGAGCCTGTAGGTATCCTCCAGCCGCGATATTGGTCCTCAGCTCCGCATGCACGCGGGATCCCTATTGGTACTCAGTTTGTCAGAAGCGACCATCTGATAAGAACGAACCTCCAGGCGTCACAGGATTCCACCTCAAGACCTCTTTCACAAGAGCGCTTACATAAGGCAGCTTCAGTCTATCCTCGTTGTTTGGAAGCCGCAAACCCTCTGTTAGCGAATCAATTTCGGCTTGAGCGCGACGCTGAATTTCTGGATGCCTCGTCATGGCAAAGAAGAACGTGTGCTGTGCATTAATGGTCTGGATGTGATGTGAGCGTTGCTATTGTCCAAGGTGCGATGAAGCTCACAGTAGTTCCGCCTGCGGGATGATGACACCGCCCAATTTGTCAGAATTAGAATCGAGTGTAACGGAAGAGTTCATACCAGCGTAGAAGGATCCTAGGGTGTACTTGATCATCTTCTGCGTTTCAGTATCCTGGCCGTGATGAAGCAATTTTGCGGCCAGGCCATCCGGGATGTCTTCTCCAGCAGCCTTTATTTCAAGATCGACGAATATTGTTAGGAATTTGCGCACGGCATCGGGCAGGGAGCTCCTGGCTTACCATCTTTTGTTGCACCCAGTTAAACGGCGCATCAAATAGAGCATCAGTGGCCTTTTTCCACTCCAATACTTGCTGAAGAAAGACGACCACAGGTATCCAGTGTGGGAGCCGACGCACTGCCGTAGTGGAAGGTGCCATGTGAGTACGAGGAATAGTGCTCAATATGAGAGAAATGCCGCACAAGCCGGGATGATGTCTACAACCCAGCCTGGGCTTGTCGCATTGGAAAATACGTCGAGAGCAACTTCTCCGTTCCGAATAAATTCATCGTCAACACCTGAAGGTGTGTAACCAAAGAGAATCTTGAGAAGCGCTCCACCTGTCAACCTGGAATGGCACGATTTCAGCGGAGATCGGCATATCAGGCACCTTCTCACCATTGTATAGAGGCCCTGATATCATGACCTTCTTGAGTCGCGCTGATCTTACGGAGAAACTCGTGGGTCATGCGCTCTACGAGCGGCACATGCGAGAGAACCTGGCGCGGGCTTGTCAACGACACGCCCAAGCGACGCATCGCGCGAACGCGATCACTGCGACTCTGCAAAACGACAGACTCGTTCCAACCACAACTGTAGGGTTGTAAGCATAAACGCATGATGAAGCTGAAGAAACGTGCAGGTCCGCCATAGTAGAATGCGGCCTGTGCGAGTAATTTGCGCCACGTTTGACGAGAAGGTCATCGCAAGCCTCAAGCGAGCTGAGGACCAATATATGCTGGCCTGGTATTCTCAGATACACGACGTCACCTGAATGAAAGATCGCATCGGTATGGCGGTTGCTCGTCACACGATACGGGACTCACCGTATTCCTGCGCCCATTCGGTCCACTTCAGCCATGGTGCGCGGGGCGAGATATCTAGCAGGTTTCCCAGAAAGAGCTTTGGGCGAGGTCCGGGCGGGAGCGGAATGCCCTCGCGTCGCCGCGAAGACGTAAAGATGAGAGCGACGCCCACGGCAGCCACCGTCGCTAGTGCCAGAAAGATGGGCGATGATGACATGGGACAAATGCTGACCGACGGAGATTGCATCCTAGCAATCTCTTTAAATGACGGGCAAGAATGCGTTGGCGGGCCACGATCGCCTGATCACACGGACAAACATTCTGTCATAGTTTGGGCGAAGGGTGACAGGAAGCCGTTACGCAAGTGTCTGACAGGCACCAGGGGGGACAACGTAAGAAATCGAGCTCGGTGGCCGGACAACGGTGTAATAGTCACAGTGGTCGATTCAAGGTTGTGCGCAAAGACAACAGTCTTTGCTTTGACGGGTGAAACTTTCTATAATCAGAGGTTTACATGCTGGCGAGTAATCGACGCTTCAGCGAGCCGTTATCAGTCTACCCAGCGCCGGAAAGACATCCGATTCTCCGAAGCAGAGAGATGCAACGACTGCTTCCCGGAGAATCTGGGACAGGCATTTAGATGAAGTTCTCGGCTACGCGCGGACGCGGGATTTGCCCACAACGGAGTGCCTTTTCCTCTTGCCGCCGTTTTCGATTCGGGACCGCGTCCATGCTTGAGCAAAAAGCTGCAACCACTTCTTCGATCTTCAGTTCTTCGAATGCCGTCAAATCGCCCGTGGCGCCTTCAGAACTGGCCCGCCGCGACGAGGTCGAAGCGACGCCTCTAGCTGTATCCGAAGCTTTCCCCGGGTCGACTGTCGACAGGCTTCCCAACGATGCCCTAGTCTACATATTCAGCTGGCTGAAAATGGGAGATATGATTAGCGTGTCCCAGGTCAATACGCGCTGGCGCCAGATCGCATCGTCCACGGCTAGCCTGTGGTGGGATGTCCAGCTTGGCGACCCGCGCGTCGGCGCCGTCGAACGTTTCGTCAAAATTGCGTCCCGAACAAAAATTCTGCCCATAAACGTGACGATTAGCATGGAACGTACATTTGTTCACGAGTGGCGGAAGCAGATCAAGCCGAAAGATCTGCGTGCTGCCGCGCGGCTCGTCATGCAGCTGCATGGTCATCAAATCATCTCGCTCGAGATAAATCCACAAACTGTCTGCTGCGACACCATGGACTGCCCACTTGCATGGGTTCCCAGCTTTCGGCACGCGGTGAAGCTTGGCAGGGAGGCGGGCATGCGTCACCAGCCGACCTGGTGGTGCGCGAAGAAATCGTACGCGCTCTTTCCGGATGTGCGCGTAATGCACAGCGTTGAACTTCATCGCGGTTTCTTACCCTGTTCGTTGCTCTTCCCGACGGTGAAGGAGCTGCGGCTCCTCGACTTCCCTAGCGTCACTTGGGCCTCTATAGACTTGGTCGCAGCAAGGTTCCCTAATGTCACGTCACTTTCCATCACCGCGAACGCAGCACCCTACTTCGGAGAACGGAACGTGCTTGCCCATTTTCTTGATCGACTGAGCCGCGTTGACCATCTGTCTATCTCGACCAAGATGGTCGGGTCGCAATCGGCTTGCATCATCAATGTCTTGCGCTGGCCACTACGAACCATCGAGCTCGATGTATCCGCTTCCGGGAACGGATTCGCACGTCTTGCTCGCACTATACTGCGCGAACTCTTAACGGCGGACAGTGTACTCACTTTTCACTCAACTCGTAAGCGCAACGCTGCAGGCAACTGGGAACCAAAGTACTCTATCACCTTGCATGTCAGTTGGAGCGGCGGGCGCAACTTCATCTTCACACATGAATCCTTTGGTCGGGTCCTGCAGAACTATGCCGCGCCACTCCTACGCGAGGAGCAAGTACGCGAGATTGTCATAAACGGACACGCCGCCTTTGAAATGCTCTACGCCGCCTGCGGTGTTGATTACCATGCCCACATCACAACACTGCGTATCATCGTGTGCGACTCGGATTCTCTCCGCCTTCCACGACAACCTTTGCTACTCCGCGGCCTGCAAGAGGTCATTCTTGAGCAGAAACCTGAGCATGGGAGTTGCATCAGCGCTGCATTGGTGGTCGAGCTGCTCTCAAAGCTGGACGTCGGCAAGCGTGTTTCACTCCGGATCAAAAACGTATTTGTTTACGGCGACGCAATGACGTCTGGAATTGAGAGGTATGCTGACCTCATCGAGGGTGTTGTGCGTCCCCCTAGCTGGCAATAAGATTTACACGTCTTTGCGAGTCTGGCACTACATGAACAGTTGAAACATTCGACCGAGATAGCAACTACCAGGTAACTCTGTGCACTCCGACTGCAAAGGCTGAGAGTGCAACACCGAGCAGCCATCCAATGTTTGGCCGGTGTGAAGCCAACGCTGCGTTAAACGGTTGCTTGCGGCTCGTGCTTCCAAGGTGTTTCTGCCTGTAGTATAGTGTAAGCCAAGAGTCTACAGACACGAACATGCGTCAATGCCACGAACCTCCACTCTCCGTTCACGCCGTTGTTTGTGTGAAGAGCCGCCCCGGGAATTGCCGCAGTGTTCATCATCTTCGTGGTTCTAGTCGTTGCATATGTCGAAGCAGGTGGGTCCGCCTTGGCGTCGAAAATCAGATCGTCGGTGAGGAAGACGACGGCCACGCCAGGTGCCTTGACTTTGATGGCACAGACGCCGTTTGTGCAAGGTACCACATCCGTAAACTGGTCGCCGCGAAGATTGCCATCGGATTCGAAGTAGCCGCCCCACCTGTGAAACAACCGATGGTGAGTGTCACGGTGGTTACGTGGAAAAGTGAAATTACGTGCGTTTGGTTGGCGTAATGCACGCCGAACTTGCTCGTAATAGTTGGTGCCTCGAGGTATCTGCGTAAAGTGGGAGTAAACAAATGAGCTGCCGGCATCTTCCTCGTTGTGGTTGCGCACCGGACAGAAACGCTTTGGCGGTTGTTTACCGCCAACCGCGCGGTATAATCATGTGCACCAGACTCGTCGGACATGTAGTTCATTAACAAAACTCTGTAAAACTGAGGTAAGACATGCTGATTTGCGACAGCGGAAACTTGTACGTACCGGACTGGCTGGTTGTTTTCGTATGCTACCCAGCCTGCCATGTGTGTTTCG
>Ga0247815_10002355_pt1 | contig 13987 bp, 12 predicted proteins | sample UWRJL194509B1_FD_181014 | JGI IMG/M metagenome (GOLD analysis project Ga0247815, IMG submission 181014) | Plant litter microbial communities from Arlington Agricultural Research Station in Wisconsin, United States - UWRJ-L194-509B-1 | ecosystem: Environmental > Terrestrial > Plant litter >... | reverse complement strand
GCACGCCGGCCTGGGTGATAGAGTCACCGAAGAAGATGATCTTCTTAGGTTTTAAGGTCATCGCCGAAAAAAGCAGGATCATGGAAAAGGCAGCTGCTAAGGCCAATGGTTTGAATAAGGTTTTCATACGTTTTTTTTGATTATTGGGTTTAGAATTGGTTCAACAACGAAGTTAAAAATTTACTTCCCTTTATCAAGATGATAATCCTTGTGGACAATCAAAAAACTGGCACGCTCTTCCTTTTTAAAAGGGTAATCCCAATTGCCCTGGTAGGTGATTTTGGTGGGTAGTTTCTCCCCATCCACATAACTGGTTTCAATATTCATCTGCACATCAAAATCAAACAGCAGGTTGCTGTATTTCATGTCCACATAACGGCCCAGGATCTCAAAATTACGTTTGTCGAATATCGTGGTCAGTTCCTTGATCATGATCCCGTCCTTTGTCCAGTTATCCAGGTCCTTTTTTACAGTTACTTTAAACCAGTAAACCGGTATGGAATCCAGGTAAGTACCACTTTGGTAGGCATAGTCGTAGTACTGGCGCATATTGGCGGTGAAGATCTGGGTTTTACCACCGATGAAAGGCAGGCCTTTGATCGGCTTGCCCGGTGAAAAGATCAGGGTCTTCAGTTTGTCCTTATAGCTTTCGCTGGAATTTTCCGGTTTCCCGTCGATCATAGGTGCATCAGCAACGAAATCGGTCTGGTAGGCATTCATGAAAATATAGTCGAACATCTCCAGTGTATACAACTGGTACTTGCCATTTTTTCTGTACAGTTTTCCTTCATCCTTTTTGGCCAGGTATTCCATCTTCTTGGGACCGTTGCTGTGCTTGATCTTGCGGTAAATGTGCCCCTCTACTTTGTTCTTTTTATCGTAAGTATAGATGTTGTTTTCAGCCACAAAGCTGTACTTCTTCATGTTCCTGAATGCCTGGTAGAAACTATTGTCGTTAATAATGGCATTGATAAAGGTTTCCACGCCAAACTTCTGGGCTTTGATGTTGATCACAGAGTCCAGCTGGATGGTCTTGATGGTATCCGGATTGAAACGGTCGATCTCCTGGGCGGAAAGCCGGAAGAATACTACAATTAAAGCAGCAAACGCAAGCAATTTTTTCATCTATTCTAGTTTTGTAGTCCGGCCGTCATCTCGAGCGCAGCGAGAGATCTCTTGTTTAGGCATCGTTCAAGAGATTTCTCCTATCGTCGAGATGACGTTTAACGCATTATTAATTACCCAGTTGTTTGAGGGCGATATACGTCATCAGCCCCGTGGAAACCCTCAAGGCCTCCTCATCGATATCAAACCTCGGCGTATGCACAGAATAGCAAGTATCTTTCTCTTTGTTGCCCGTACCCAGTCTGTAAAAACAAGCATCCGTAACCTGAGAATAATAGGCGAAATCTTCAGCAGCCATCCAGATGTCCAGATCAACCACATTTTCTTTGCCCAAATAATCTTCCGCAAAAGCCCTGGCATTGGCCGTCAGCTTTTCTTCGTTGATCAGGTAGGGATAACCATCCGCGATTCTAAAGTCGCAACTGCCGCCCATGCTCTCAGCAATCCCTTCTGCCATTTTCTTCATCAGGCGTTTGGCTTCCTTGCGCCATTCCTCATTCAGTGTCCTGAAAGTTCCTTCTATTTTGACTTCATTGGGAATGATATTGGTTGCCCCATTGGCAATTACCTTTCCGAAAGACAATACAGAAGGCAGGCGCGGATCGGCATTTCTACTTACGATCTGTTGCAGGGCAACAATAAGATGTGCAGCAATCAGCACCGGATCAATGTTCTGGTGCGGTTGCGCGCCATGTCCACCTTTACCATGTACCGTTACATAAAGCTCATCCGTAGAGGCCATATAAATCCCCGACCTGAAGCCTACTTTTCCGGCATCAATCAGCGGCATTACATGCTGTCCAACGATATGATGTGGTTTCGGATTCTCCAATACACCTTCTTTGATCATGATGCTTGCGCCACCCGGCAACAATTCTTCTGCCGGCTGAAAGATCAGTTTTACCGTTCCGCCAAATTCTGCTTTGAGGCTGTTCAGGATATAGGCAGTTCCCAGCAAAGAGGAACTGTGTACGTCATGTCCGCAGGCATGCATGACACCTTTGTTTTTCGAAACATAGGGTTTTTCATTGGCCTCCAGAATAGGCAAGGCATCCATATCCGCGCGCAGCGCGATGACCTGCTCAGAAGGCAATTCACCTTTGATCAGTCCAACCACACCCGTATTCGCCATCTCAGAAAAAGGAATCCCCCATTCTGTCAGTTTACTTTTGATGAAAGCAGAAGTTTCATATTCGTGAAAAGACAATTCCGGATTGGCATGGATGTGCTGGCGATAGCCAACTACCTGTTCAAAAATAGCGTCGGCGTATTGTTTTATCTGGTCTTTATTGATCATTGTTTGACTCTAAGTTAGGTGCGTTGATTTTCTCATTGAAAATAAACAGGGTAGGAAATACAGGTCTGAGTTCGTTCATCAGGTGCTGTGCCTCCAGTCTTGTTCTGAAATCGCCGACACGTAAGTAATAGTTGGGTTCTTTATAAGTAACGTAGGCATTGTAGGTGGGATAAAGCGATTTGAAACGGGCCTGTTGCCTGAACAATTCCCTGCGGTCTGAGCCGTAAAAAACTTGTACCCTGTAACCCCGTTGTGAAACTGCTACAACCGGCTTAGCTACACCTGAGGTAACAGTTTTACTGTTCAGTTCGAGCCGTTTTGCGATCAGGCTGTCAATCATCGGGTCTTTGATCACCGTAACTACCCCTCTTGTCTGTGCAAAGACGCCGGTAGCAAAAAGACAGAATATACAGGTTATCGCTATTTTCATGAACAATGCTTAAAAAAAAAGAATGCCGATCTTTTTTGCAAAAGTCGGCATTCTGAATGTGTATTACAAATTACAATCCTGCACCATGACAGTTTTTGTATTTCTTGCCGCTTCCGCATGGACAAGGGTCGTTTCTTCCGATCACCACATCCTTGCGGATAGGCTGTTGTGGAACCGCTTCGCGGGTATCTTCCATTTCCGGCATACCTGTGCTGCTCGATTGCGAGAACTCAGGCTTAGACATTTTTAATTTGCTCGGGGCAGGTCTTGGCGCCTGTGCTTCTCTTACATCGCCAGGTTCGGTCTGTACCGGGATCCCGCCTTTGAACAGGAAGCTGACCACCTCTTTGTTGACCGCGTTCAGCATGTTTTTAAACAAATTGAAGGCCTCCATTTTATAGATGATCAATGGATCTTTCTGCTCGTAAACGGCGTTTTGTACCGATTGTTTCAACTCATCCATTTCACGCAGGTGCTCTTTCCAGGACTCATCGATCAGGGCCAGCACAATTGTTTTCTCGAATGATTTGGTCACTTCACGGCCACCGTTGTCGATTGCTTTTTTCAGTCCCACCGGAACCTGTATGTGACGCAGTCCGTCAGTAAATGGCACAATGATCTGCTCAATTTGTTCACCGCGCTCGTCAAACACCTGGGTCAGCACCGGCAAAGCCTGGCTGATGATGGCATCCGATTTACGGGTGTAAAATGCAGTCACTTCTTCAAATAACTTGTCCGTTAAGGCATGTATGCCTTTTGAACTGAACTCATGTTCGTCAATAGAAGTATCGGCCGAGAAGTTTTTGATGACTTCCAGTTTAAAGCCTTCGTAGTTTGAAGTTTCTTTGTATTCAGTTACGATATCTTCCGCAACGTCAAATACCATGTTGCTCATGTCTACGTCCAGACGCTCGCCAAACAAGGCATTGCGGCGTTTGGCATAAATTACCGAACGCTGTGAGTTCATCACATCATCATATTCCAGCAAACGCTTACGGATACCAAAGTTGTTTTCCTCTACTTTTTTCTGTGCACGCTCAATAGATTTGGTGATCATCGAGTGCTGGATTACTTCTCCGTCCTCAATACCCATCCGCACCATGATGTTGGAAATCCTTTCAGAACCAAACAAACGCATCAGGTTGTCTTCCAGTGAAACGAAGAACTGGGATGAACCCGGATCTCCCTGGCGACCTGCACGACCGCGCAACTGCCTGTCCACACGACGGGACTCATGGCGTTCTGTACCGACAATCGCCAGACCACCTGCGTCTTTAACGCCCGGGCCTAACTTAATATCCGTACCACGACCAGCCATATTGGTTGCAATCGTCACCTGACCGGCCTGACCTGCCTCTGCCACGATATCTGCCTCCTTCTGGTGCATCTTCGCGTTCAATACATTGTGTTTGATACCGCGAAGTTTCAGCATCCGGCTTAGCAATTCAGAGATCTCTACCGAAGTCGTACCTACCAGAACTGGTCTGCCCGCCTCTGTCAGTTTCACGATCTCTTCAGCTACCGCATTGTATTTTTCACGTACCGTACGGTACACATAATCCTGTTCATCTTTTCTGGAGATCACCCTGTTGGTCGGGATCTCAACCACGTCCAGTTTGTAGATCGACCAGAACTCACCTGCTTCCGTGGTTGCAGTACCCGTCATACCGCAGAGTTTGTGGTACATCCGGAAGAAGTTCTGCAAAGTAACCGTAGCATAAGTCTGCGAAGCATCTTCTACTTTCACATTCTCTTTCGCTTCGATCGCCTGATGCAATCCGTCAGAATAACGGCGGCCATCCATGATCCGGCCCGTCTGCTCATCTACAATTTTGATCTTACCCTCATCGATGATGTATTCCACATCGATCTCAAATAAGGTATAAGCTTTTAGCAATTGGTTGACCGAGTGGATCCTTTCCGCTTTGATCGAATAATCGCGCATCAGGGCATCCTTTTGTGCAATTTTCTCTTCGCTGCTCAAAGCCGATTTTTCAATTTCGGCAATCTCTGTACCCACATCCGGCAGGATGAAGAAATTGTGGTCTTCGCCTGATTTGGTGATCAGCTCAATTCCTTTTTCAGTCAGCTCTACCTGGTTATTTTTCTCATCGATATGGAAATACAGTTCAGAATCTACCTTAGGCATGTTCTTCGACTGGTCAGCCATATAATGGTTCTCTGTTTTCAATAAAGTCTGTTTGTTGCTGCCTTCGCTCAGGAATTTGATCAGCGCTTTGCTTTTCGGCAAACCACGGTGTGCACGCAACAAGGCCAGTCCACCTTCTCCTTCTTCAGGACCGGCTTTGCCATCATTGATCAATTTTTTGGCTTCATTTAAAGCCCTGCTTGCATATTCTTTTTGCGCAGCAACCAGACGCTCGATGCGTGGTTTCAGCTCATGAAATTCGTGCTGGTCACCAAAAGGCACCGGACCTGAAATGATCAGTGGTGTACGGGCATCATCGATCAATACCGAGTCAACCTCATCCACCATGGCAAAATGCAATTTGCGCTGCACCAGTTGGTCCGGCGTTTGCGACATGTTATCACGCAGGTAGTCGAAACCAAATTCGTTGTTGGTACCATACGTAATATCGGCCAGGTAAGCATCCCTGCGCTCCTGCGAGTTCGGCTCATGCTTATCGATACAATCTACTTTCAGTCCGTGAAACTCAAACAAAGGACCGTTCCACTCCGAGTCACGACGGGCCAGGTAATCATTCACGGTTACGATGTGTACACCTTGTCCCGCTAAAGCATTCAGGTAAGCCGGCAGCGTACTCACCAGTGTTTTACCCTCACCTGTAGCCATCTCGGCAATCTTACCATCGTGCAGTACCATACCACCGATCAATTGCACATCATAATGTACCATGTTCCACAGTACTTCAGTTCCGGCAGCATCCCATTTATTCGCCCAAAGTGCTTTATCACCTTGTATCGTTACATTCTTTCTGCGGGCTGCATAGTCGCGGTCAAACTGGTTGGCCGTCACTTCCAAAAATTCGTTTTCTGTAAAACGTCTTGAAGTTTCTTTCACGACAGCAAAAGCAGCAGGCAAAATTAGCTTCAATATGACTTCCAGTTCCTTGTCCCTGTCTTTCGCCAGGGCATCGATCTGGTCATACAATGCTGTTTTCTCGGCCAGTGAAAGTTCAGGACTTTCTGCATCGGCTTTCAGTCCGCTGATCTTTTCATCAATGGCAGTCAGCCCTTCGGCGATTACCGTTTTAAAATGTGCTGTTTTATTGCGCAGCTCGTCATTGCTCAGGGCAGACAGCTTAGCATACTCTTCGTTGATCTGGTTAACTACAGGCTGTATAACCTTAATATCTCTTTCTGATTTACTTCCAAAAATCTTGGTTAAAAATCCTAACATCTCTTGTATTTATTTGTAATTGATTATTTTAAAATAGGGTGAATTGCAACAACCAGGCCAATAGGCATTTAAGCCACATTGTCAGTCGCGCATACGTTGAACCCGGACAGCCTTAGGCCTTCGGAATTGAACATCTTTTTAGGAAAGAAAAGGAATTAAGGGCTGTTGTTTTTAGGTTGCTCCCTTATGGTGAGGTTGGTAATGGCATGGTTGTATGCCCTGAACTTGGCAACCCGGATCACCGGAAATACGCCGATTGAAGTCAGTTTACTGGAAGACAGGAAGTAAGGATGGTGCTGATCTTCGGGCTGACTGGAGCGCACATTGACCTGCTCAGTACCGCTTTGCTGCTTGTTGCAGTACTTTTCGGTAATGAGTCTTAAGCCTTCTACACGCTGTGCTTTCGCCAGGTGTGTAAGACTAAAGAAGACCAGGGATAAGGTAACAATATGTCTCATGTTGCGGGCAAATCTAATTTTAATCTTTTACATACCAAAATCTAAGCGGTATATTTGCCGCCTTATACCAAACACTTAAACCAGAAATACGCATGAATATATTGTTATTAGGATCGGGAGGAAGAGAAAGTGCTTTTGCATGGAAAATCAGTCAGTCTGAACACTGCAGCCAACTGATCATTGCTCCGGGCAATGGCGGAACTGCTGCTTATGGCAAGAACGTTAACCTGAACCCTAATAATTTTGAAGCGATAAAAGGCCTGGTATTAAAGGAAAACATCGAACTGGTGGTGGTAGGCCCGGAAGAGCCCCTGGTTAATGGCATCCACGATTTCTTTATCGCAGATGCGCAACTGGCGAAAATCCCGGTGATCGGTCCTAAAAAAGAAGGCGCCATCCTGGAAGGTAGCAAAGATTTCTCCAAACAGTTCATGGCCCGCCATGGCATCCCGACTCCTGCTTCCCGTTCTTTTACCAATGAAACCCTACAGGAAGGGCTGGATTATTTAAACAACCACAGTCTGCCGATCGTATTGAAAGCAGATGGCCTTGCCGCAGGTAAAGGTGTCCTGATCTGTCAGACTGTAGCCGAAGCACAGGAAGAACTGGGCCTGATGCTGGGCGGTAAGTTTGGAACTGCAGGTTCTTTGGTCGTGATCGAAGAATACCTGACCGGAATTGAGCTTTCGGTGTTTGTGCTGACAGATGGCGACAGTTATGTCATCCTTCCGGAAGCCAAAGATTACAAGAAGATCGGGCAAGGCGATACCGGACTGAATACCGGCGGTATGGGCTCTGTTTCGCCTGTTCCCTTTGCGGATGAAAAGTTCCTTAAAGAAGTAGAAAACAGCATCATCATTCCTACCATAGCAGGATTGAAAAAAGACAACATCGATTATACCGGATTCATCTTCTTTGGCTTGTTCAAGGTTGGCGACAAACCGATGATCATCGAATACAACTGCCGTATGGGCGATCCGGAAACGGAGAGTGTCATCCCCAGAATTGAAAATGACCTCGTAGAATTGTTCCTCGCCAGCAGCAGAAAAGAACTGAAAGATTATCAATTGCGCATCAGTCCCAAAAATGCGGCAACAGTAATGATTGTAGCCGGTGGTTATCCCGGCGAATACGAAAAAGGGAAATCTATATCCGGTATTGACAATGTGCGCCAGTCGCTGGTATTCCACGCAGGCACTTCGCTGGAAGGCGGCATTGTGAAAACAAATGGCGGCCGTGTACTTGCAGTCACCAGTCTGCAGGACGGGCAGTTTGAAGCCCTGCAATCGGCCACAGCGGATGCAGCACGGATTTATTTTGACGGTAAATATTTTAGGGAAGACATTGGGTTTGACCTGATGTAATGCAACATTCCGGTTTTCCGGAGACCATTTCCCGGCGAAAAACGCTTATCTTGACCAGATAATAGCAGAATATGAGCTTCTTAACTTTTGGAGAAATAATGCTTCGGCTGACACCGGTAGAAAGGGCGGCCAAACTGGATGGAAGTCCTGCATTTGCCGTTAACTATGCCGGATCGGAGTCCAATGTCGCCACTGCCCTGGCTACCCTTGGCAACGCGGTACAATTTGTTACAAAATTACCTGACAACCCAATCGGAGATGGCGCAATAAAGTCACTAAGGGGCCATGGTGTTGACACCAGCCGGATCGTAAGGGGTGGCGACCGCATCGGCACTTATTTCATCGAACTTGGGGCTTCCATCAGACCCTCCCGTGTCGTTTATGACCGGCAGCATTCGGCTTTCAGTGAAATGCAGCCAGGAGAATTCAACTGGACAGCACTACTTGAAGGCAAAAAGTGGGTATTTGTATCAGGCATCACTGCTGCATTGTCTGATCATTGTGCTGCGGCAGCCATAGCGCTGGTAACGGAAGCAAGGCGATTGAAGGTGAAGGTTGCCTTTGATTTCAATTACCGCAGAACGCTTTGGAAGGATCCTTCAGATGCGCGAAAAATCTTTGACCAAATCCTGGCCAATACAGACCTGCTGCTGGGAAATGCCGGCAGTTTATCAGATGTGTATGGCATGGAATTTAAAGGTAGCAGCGAAACAGAACTTACACTTCAGGCAATGGAACACGCCAGCAGGCAGTTTGGCCTTTCCAGGGTTGCATTTACCATCAGGGACCATTTCTCCGCCTCGGCAAACCAGCTTGGGGCTGCTTTTCTGGACCAGGGCCAGACTGCAATATCGAGCAGTTACACAGTAGACATTTTAGACCGCTTCGGTACCGGTGATGCATTTGCGGCAGGATTATTACATGCGTTTCACCAGGACTGGGCACCACAACAAGCCGTTGAATTTGCTGCAGCTGCATTTGCTTTAAAACATACCATCAACGGCGACCACCACTCCAGCAAAGAACAAGAAATTACATCCACCATGGAGGGCAATACCTCCGGTCATGTCATCAGATGAAAGCTACCATCATTCAAAAAATAGAAGCCGCCAAAGTGGTGGCCATCATCCGGTCTGAAAACAGCCTGGATGTGCGCCCTGTTATAGAAACCCTGATCAAATCGGGAATCAAAGCTTTAGAAATTACTTCAAACACCCCCGACTATTGTGAACACATCAGCTGGGCGAGGGAGCAATTTCCTGAGATCCTGACCGGGGCGGGAACCATCATCTCCGAAGCACTTGCTGAAGAGGCCTGCCGCGCAGGTGCACAATTTCTGGTGACCCCAAATATGGATCCCGAAGTGATTGCCGTTGCAAAAAAAGCAGGAATCGCCACCTTAATGGGCGCCATGACCCCAACTGAAATCGCAACAGGATTGAAGCATGGTGCAGATTTCATTAAAATCTTTCCGGCGGGCAGCCTGGGCATTGCTTATTTTAAAGCATTGTTGGGCCCTTTCAGAGGCACCAAATTTATTGCCGTCGGCGGAATAAATGCAGCTAACGCCGCCGAATGGCTGGCTGCCGGAGCAGTGGGGATCGGTGTAGGCGGTTCACTGACTTCAGGAACAGCCGCTGATCTGGAAAATGCCGTTAAAGAACTTTTAGCACAAATCCAATAACCTGTATTATGGAAAACCAACTGATCATAGAGCGCTTTGAACTATTTAAAGTTCCACCGAGATGGCTCTTTTTAAAAATTACGACCAAAGAAGGGATCATTGGCTGGGGCGAGCCCATTGTGGAAGGAAAGGCAGATACCGTTGCGGCTTGTGTACAAGAGATGGAACAGTATGTCATCGGACAATCGGCCCACAGGATCCAGGACATCTGGCAGGTATTGTACAGAGGCGGATTTTATCGTGGCGGCCCTATTCTGATGAGCGCCATTTCGGGCATCGACCAGGCGCTTTGGGACATTAAAGGAAAGGCCCTTGGCGTTCCGGTGTACCAGTTGCTGGGCGGGGCTGTGCGTGACAAAATGAAAATGTACTGCTGGATTGGGGGCGACAATCCGGAGGTAGTGATACAACAAGCTAAAGATAAGTTAGATGCGGGCTATACTGCCGTCAAGATGAATGCCACCGGCCCCCTGGAGTGGATCGCTTCACAAAAGGAAATCAAAAAAGTATCGGAAAACATCCGTCAGCTCAGGGAAGAATTCGGAGATGAGCTGGAAATTGGCCTCGATTTTCATGGGCGTGTCCATAAAAGCATGGTACGAAGGCTCATTGATGAACTGGAACCCTATCAGCCCATGTTTATAGAAGAGCCCGTGCTCAGTGAGAACAACGAAGCGCTGAAGCAGATTGCGGCTTACACCAGTATCCCTATTGCCACAGGCGAGCGGATGTTTTCCCGCTGGGATTTTAAATCACTGCTCCATGATGGACATATCGATATCATCCAGCCGGACCTGAGTCACGCCGGAGGAATTTCGGAGGTATTCAGGATCGCCAGCATGGCAGAAGCCTATGATGTGAGCATTGCACCGCACTGTCCGCTGGGACCGGTGTCGCTGGCTTCGGCCCTGCACATTGATTTTGCCTGCCCCAATGCGGTCATTCAGGAAAGCAGTATCGGAATACATTACAACCAGGGCTGCGACCTGCTGGACTATGTATCGAACCCGGAAATATTTGAGGTCAAAAATGGCTTTATAGATTTATTTGACAAGCCCGGACTGGGCGTTGAAGTCGATGAAAAAGCCTTATTAGAAGCCCAAAAAACCGGCCATCAATGGGTCAATCCAATCTGGCGTTTGGAAGACGGAAGTTTTGCAGAATGGTGAGTTCAAAAGTTGCCTGATTTTTGTTTAAATTGCAGCTATGAATTTCCTTCTGCAATTGCTGCTGAACGCGGCCATCTTGCTGGGCATGACTTATATCCTGCCCACTGTTAAGATTAAAAACTTTACAACGGCTATCCTGGTGGCCCTGGTCATTGGTATTTTAAACGCCACATTAGGCTGGTTTCTCCGCTTTCCGTTAAACCTCGTCACCCTATGGCTGTTGTCTTTCGTCGTACATCTGGTCGTTACCGCTGTGATGATCAAAATAGCCGACATCCTCTTTTCTGATTTTTCCATCAAAGGCTTTACCCCTGCCGTGATTATTGCCGTAGTTATGGCAATTGCCGGAAGCCTCTTCACTTTCTTTTAAAAAACCAATTACAATAACCATGAGAATACTTGCAACCATCTGTGCATGCACACTAATTTTTATCTCCTGCTCCTCTGTGAAGCAGCCCAAAGCTGGTCAGTGGGTCAGCCTGTTTGACGGCAAAACCCTGGACGGCTGGAAAAAGAACCAGAATCCGCAAACCTTCAGCGTCGAAGACGGTGCCATTAAGGTGGCGGGACCAATCTCCCATTTGTTTTACGATGGGCCTGTGAACAACCATGTATTCAAAAACTTTGAATTTAAAGCCCAGGTCATGACCAAGCCAAATGCCAATTCCGGTATTTACTTCCATACCGCCTTTCAGCAGGAAGGCTTTCCGGACAAAGGTTACGAGGTGCAGGTCAACAACTCCCACTCCGACTGGAGAAGGACCGGCAGTTTATACAGCATTCAGGATGTAAAAGAAACCTATGTGAAAGACAACGAATGGTATGAAGAATACATCATGGTGCAGGGTAAGAAGATCACCATCAAAATCAATGGCAAGACTGTGGTGGAGTATACTGAACCAGAGAATGTAGGCAAAGAACATGCAGGTGGCAGGGCCATCGCCGACGGAACTTTCGCCCTTCAGGGCCATGATCCGGGCAGCGTAGTCTTTTACAAAGACATTAAAGTACGGGTATTGCCGAACTAATCTGCTACTGTTTCTTCTTGGCCCCTTCATAGCCCTCTCTTGGGGGTCCCTAGGGGGTTGCAAGGCCCCTTTACCCCATCAACCCCTTTGTTGGGGTTTTGTGGAACCCTCTCTGATAGCCGGAGGGAACAGTAGATGAACAGTACTACAACAAAAGAAAAATATTAGTTATAAGGAAGAGGTTGTCTCAAAAAGGCAGCCTTTTTTTGTTTTGCAAATCATGTGAAGCATAACTCTAAGGTTATTGGTGCTCCCGCACTGACAGGCATATGAAGCCAGAATGAACCCGCTCGTTGAGCGCTCTTCCTAAGGTTCTCCTTCGATTAAACTTCAATGTTGTTATATTCCGCGATCAAAGAAGACATGAAGATAATACGATCCGTTATAACTTAACGGGCGGGTTCAGTCCGCTTTCAATACTTTTTCATACCGTTACCATCTGTAGCGATCGGGATAGTTTTTAAACTACGATCTGCTATTCGTATGAATTCTCATGAGCAATCTCAGGCCAGCTATCCACGCGTTTTCGCGCATTAAAAAATGTGGAAAACTTTTTTTAAGAAAATACAGATTCCACGGGGACTGGAATGTAGCGGTTTAAATTGCCCCGTGCAAAGGTGAACCAGAGTTCCCTCAAGAGAAAAACTATGATTGATATGAAATGTGGAAAACTTTTTTCAAAAAAAAGTAGAGTGCTGTGGCGCTGCACTCTAGGGTTTTACCTTGCCTGTGCGAATTGAACCGATGTTCCTTATGATAGAAACTATAACTGATAGAAAGAAACAAACTAAAACTGAATAAAAAGACATGAAGATTAAAATTAAAAGTGCACTTGTGTTGCACATGGCAAGAAAGAATTTAAAACAAAAATTCATCAAGATTAAAGCAGTGGACCATATGAAAATTAGTAAAATTATACTGTTTGCACTACTGAGTCCAGTAACGGGTTTTGCTCAGACTTTAGGTTCAACGGCAGGAAACAATGTCGAAATTGGGGTAATTGCAGGTTCCACCGGATCAAATAATTTAAGAAATAAAACCTGGCTTTACCGCAACCAGAATGGGACCGACTGGTATACAGCCAGACTTCATGACGGCATCAATATAGATGCCTCATTCTTAACCCCCCATGTTGACACCAGAACCTGGTGGGAAAGAGATCCATATGGAGATCTGCAAAGCTGGGGGAATTCGTCAAGTACCTATTTGACACTAAAACAAGGAGATTTAGGAATCGGAACTGTGGCCCCCCGCGCTGCACTTGATGTGGCCAGATTTATTCCAAATGGCGCCCTTGGGTCTGTTTTTGGAAGATTAGGAGAAGGCGATAATATTGGTAATGGAACCTATCTAGGTGTTCAGGGATTTGAAACACAAATCGGCACTTATGGAGGAAAGAGTTTCTCCATCATCCATAGTTTTTACAGTGAAATTAATAGTTCAATCAATTTTTACAGAGGCGGCGGTTCAATAGGCGGTTACCTAACATTCAGTACACATACAAATCTTGAGCGAATGCGCATTACTTCTTCAGGTGATGTGGCAATAGGAACGACAGATTCAAAGGGATACAAACTTGCGGTAGCGGGAAGTATGATCGCAGAATCGGTAAAGGTTAAACTTCAAGGTGCGTGGCCGGACTTTGTCTTTGCCAAAAACTATCAGTTGCCCTCGCTACAGGAAACAGAACAACACATCCTTGCAAAGGGGCATCTGCCTGGGATTCCCTCTGCTGCGGAAGTAGCGAAAGAGGGTATTGAGCTTGGTGAGATGAATAAGAAGCTGTTGCAAAAAATAGAAGAGTTGACGCTGTATTTGATAGAGATGAAGAAGGAAATTGATGCGCTGAAAGCAAATGATATGCAAAATAAAAAGACCGGAATCGAGAATTTAAACCTTAAATAATTATGAAACACATTTTGTTAAGCTTATTAACTTTCTTTTGTGCGACTTCTTTTGCGCAAACCAATACCTTTCCAACTACAGGAAATGCTGGCATTGGTACCACAAGCCCGATATCGACATTGCATGTGAGTGGGACGGCTACTAT